>JRYH01001474.1_pt1 | contig 59507 bp, 46 predicted proteins | sample 235351 | NCBI WGS metagenome assembly JRYH01 (sample SAMN03074221, study PRJNA261480) | activated sludge metagenome | biome: Wastewater Treatment Plant; feature: Wastewater; material: Activated sludge; isolation source: activated biomass of a wastewater treatment plant treating wastewater... ... | reverse complement strand
TCGCGCCGGAGCTTGGCGATCTCGAGCCGGAGATGCTTGATCATCGCTTCCGAGGCCGAGACCACCGCCCGGGTCTGCGCCAGCTCGCTCTCGGCGGCCTCGGCACGGGCCTCCGAGGCCGCAAGCGCGGCGCGCAATCTGGCGAACTCGGAGGCGGCATCTGACATGGCCGAAACCTACCATGCAGACATCGGAAAGCCCATGAAAATATGGCCGACGAGGCAAAATTATCCCGCCTTTGCAGGGCGTTGCGTCCAGCGCGGATTGCGCCAATCGATCCCCTCCAGGAGATGGCCGAGCTGGGCTGCGGATATCTGCACCGCTTCACCACTTCCGCTGGTTGGCCAGATGAACTTTCCCGCTTCGAGCCGCTTCAGATAAAGCGACATGCCGACCCCGTCGTGCCAAAGCAATTTTACCAAGTCGCCCTTGCGCCCTCGGAAACAAAATATTTCCCCGACATGCGGATCGCGCCCGAGCCCCTCCTGCACCTGAAGCGCCAGCGTGTTCATGCCCCGCCGCATGTCGGTGACCCCACCGGCAATCCATACGCGCACCCCCGCCGGGAAGGCGATCATCGGCCTTCCAGGGCCGGCAGCAGCCGCGCCAAAACCTCTGGCTCCACCGACGAAGGGACGAGAAGCCGTCGCCCGTTCCTCAGCACGATCTCGAGCTGGACATCAGGCCTGTTGCGCGGTGTCTCCCGTGCGGTCGCGGGCACGGTCGCAGGTGCCATGGGCGAAACCGCCAGCGGGATGAATGAAGGCGGCGTCTCGACGCCAAGTTCGCCAGCGCGATACTGGCGCCGCCATATCGTCAGCAGAGAGCGAGATACGCCATGCCGCCGCGCCGTCGCGGTCACCTGGCGATGCCCCAGGAAGCTCTCCTCCACAATCGCGATCTTGTCGCCATCGCTCCAGTGACGACGACGCGGCACATCCGCGGCAGAGAGGACTTCAATCTCGGGTCTGAACTTATGGTCGGCCATAAAGTCGGACTTAGCACCGACGCTGAAACCCCGTCAGACGGCCTCCACCGTAGGCATACTGTTCATGCCGGTTTTAGTGCGCTTTCCTCACGCCTCCTTTTTGACGCCAGACTGAACGCGGTGTGATGTGCTTTCGGATATGTGGCATCGATCATTATGGTTCTCTTCTCGACATGCTCGGCTGCCAACCCGCCATTATCTGCGCAAAGATCCCTTTCCGCTTCATCCCTTCATCGCTTCAAGCGGTATAGAGGTCTTTGTATGGACCATATACCCTTGGCGCATACAACAGCGCAATCTATTGTAATTAATGAAGATAATGAAGGATGGGAGCAGTTCATGGCACGAGATTTCCTGATGGTGGGTGCGGGGCTTTCGGGGGCGGTGGTCGGGCGCGCTCTTGCCGAGGCCGGGCACCGGGTGCGCGTGGTCGAGGCGCGCGACCATGTGGGCGGCAACTGCCACACAAGGCGCGATCCCGAGACCGGCATCATGGTCCATGTCTACGGGCCGCATATCTTCCACACCGATGACGAAGAGGTCTGGGATTACGTCAACGCTCATGCGCGCTTCCGCCCCTACATGAACCGGGTCAAGACCACCGCTCGGGGCGAGGTGTTCTCGCTTCCGGTCAATCTGCACACGATCAACCAGTTCTTCCGCCGGACCATGCGCCCGGACGAGGCCCGCGCCTTCATCGCCGAGCAGCAGGCCGACCGCAGTATCCTCGAGCCCCACAGCTTCGAGGAACAGGCGCTGCGCTTTATAGGGCGCGACCTCTATGAGGCGTTCTTCAAGGGCTATACACAGAAGCAATGGGGCTGCGCCCCGTCCGAGCTGCCGGCCTCGATCCTGAAACGCCTGCCGCTGCGGTTCAATTACGATGACAACTATTTCTTTCACCGGTTCCAGGGCATCCCCGAAGAGGGCTATACCGCCATGGTTGAGGGCATCCTCGACCACCCAAACATCGCGCTACGGCTGAACACGGTCTTTGACCCCGCGCAGGTCGGGGAGGGCACCCATGTGTTCTGGTCGGGGCCGCTCGACGGGTGGTTCGGTTATGATCTCGGGCGGCTCGGCTATCGCACGCTGGATTTCGAACGTTTCACCTATCGGGGCGATTACCAGGGCTGCGCGGTGATGAATTACGGGGATGTTGAGGTGCCTTGGACGCGCATCACCGAACACAAGCATTTCGCCCCCTGGGAACACCACGCGGGATCGGTCTGCTACCGCGAATATTCGCGCGCGGCCCGGCCGGATGACATTCCCTATTATCCAATCCGCCAGGTCGCGGAAAAGGCACTGCTGACGGATTATGCCGCCCGCGCGCGCAAGGAACGCGGGGTGAGCTTCATCGGCCGCCTCGGTACCTATCGCTATCTCGACATGGACGTAACCATCCGTGAGGCGCTGGACAGCGCGCGCGCCACTCTGGCTGCGCTCAAACAGGGGAGCCGGATCCCGGCCTTCTTCCATCCGCCGCTCTGAGGGGCCGTGGCGCGCTTCGCGGTTCCTGCTGGAGGCGGAGCGCCGCGTGGCTTATGTGGGGAAACTGGTGCAGGATGCGGATAAGCTGCGGGCGAGTAGCGACGCGTTCTCTCGCGCAGCAGCAGGCTTTCGGGAGGCTTTGCGGATGATCACACCGGTTCTATTGTGCGGCGGCTCGGGCACGCGGCTCTGGCCGCTGTCGCGCAAGAGCTATCCCAAGCAGTTCACGGCGCTCACCGGCGAGCAGAGCCTGTTCCAGGCCAGCGCCCTGCGGCTGTCGGGCGAGGGATACGCGCCGCCCCTGGTGCTGACCAATGCGGATTTCCGCTTCATCGTCACCGAACAGCTTGCCGCGGCCGGGGTCGAGCCGGGAGCGATCCTGATCGAGCCCGAAGGGCGCAACACCGCCCCCGCGGTGCTAGCCGCCGCGCTCTGGCTTGAACAGAGCGACCCCGAGGCGCTGATGCTGGTCGCGCCCTCGGATCACGTGGTGCCCGACGAGGCGGCCTTCCGCGAAGCGGTTGGGGCCGGGGTCGGTGCCGCGCACGAGGGACGGCTCGTCACCTTCGGCATCCACCCGACCCGCCCCGAGACCGGCTATGGCTATCTGGAACTTGACGGGGCTCCGGGCGACGGTCCGCCCGAAACGCTGCCGCTGCGCCGCTTCGTGGAAAAGCCCAATGCCGTGCGCGCCGGGGAGATGCTTGCCGCGGGGAACTATCTCTGGAATGCTGGGATCTTCCTGTTCTCGGTGCGGGCGATTCTGGATGCCTTCCGCGCTCATGCGCCGGACCTGATCGCCTCGGTTTCCGAGGCGCTAAAAACGGCGCGCCCCGACCTCGGCTTCCTGCGGCTCGCTCCCGAGTCATGGTCGCGGGTCAGCGATATCTCGATCGACTACGCAGTGATGGAGCGGACCGAGAATCTTGCCGTGGTGCCCTTTGCTGTCGGCTGGTCGGATCTCGGCGACTGGAATTCGGTCTGGCGGGAATCGCCGCGCGATGAAACGGGTGTTGCGCTTTCGGGGGCGGCGACGGCGATCGACTGCGAGGATACGCTCCTGCGCAGCGAGGGCGAGCGGCTGGAGCTTGTCGGGCTCGGGCTGCGCAACATCGTCGCCGTGGCCATGCCCGATGCGGTGCTGGTGGCCGATGCCTCGCGGGCACAGGACGTGAAACAGGTGGTGGCGGCGCTCAAGGCCAAACAGGTCCCCGCGGCCGAGCGCTTCCCCCGCGATCACCGCCCCTGGGGCTGGTTCGAGAGCCTCGCGCTCGGGGACCGCTTCCAAGTCAAGCGCATCGTCGTCCACCCGGGCGCGGCCCTGTCACTGCAAAGCCACCACCACCGCTCGGAACACTGGATTGTGGTGCAGGGCACGGCGCGAGTCACGGTGGATGACAAAGTCTCACTCGTGAGCGAAAACGAATCCGTCTATGTGCCCCTCGGGGCCGTGCACCGGATGGAAAACCCCGGCAAGCTGCCGATGGTCTTGATCGAGGTGCAGACCGGTTCTTATCTCGGCGAAGATGACATCATCCGCTACGAAGATGTCTATGCTCGCGGTTGATACGGCCGGTTCAATAGCCTCCATAAAGGCGGTTGACACCCGCGCCGCGCTCCCGCCTAATTGCGCGCGAGCAAGACCGGCCAGAAGGCCGGCCTTACCGGGGGAGACATGTGCTGTTGCAGGATCTGACGGGTGATCCGAGCCGTATCTGGCCGGACCAGCCGGGAACGTTCATGACCGGATTCACGGTATTCCACCGTATCCGCGATCATCTGACGCAGAAGCGTGCAAATCCGTCTGCATTGAAATCCGCAGACGGCAGACGTAGGGTCAGCCCCGTGAGGGAGGTCCAGGGGGAGGAGTTCGCACGAAAGGCATTCGCTGTGGGGAGCGGGCATCTGCATGTCCGGCCTCCCGGGTGGGCGATTCACGTCCGCCCGCGCGGCGGATCCGGTCGATACGGGCGTCGTGTATAACGAAGTTGCGCAGACGGTGCTTTCCGCTTTCTGATCCGAACTTTTTATGCTGTAGATGGCCGCCAAGTCTTACAAGGAGGAAGCAATGGCTAAAGATACTTCGGCTTATGACGTTCTGTTCACGCCGATCAAGATCGGGTCGAAGACCCTGAAGAACCGATTCTATCAGGTTCCCCACTGCATCGGCGCCGGGACCAACTATCCCGGGTTCCAGATGGCTCACCGCGGCGTCAAGGCCGAGGGGGGCTGGGGTGCGATCAACACCGAGCAGTGTTCGATCCATCCCGAATGCGACGACACGCTGCGGATCACCGCGCGGATCTGGGACGAGGGCGACGTGCGCAACCTGCGTCCGATGGTGGATTACATTCACAAGAACGACGCGCTTGCCGGCTGCGAGCTGTTCTATGCCGGCGTGCATGCGCCGGGGCTCGAGACCCGCACCATCGCGCGGGGCCCCAGCCAGTACAACGCGGACTTCGCCACGGTTCCGGGCTGCCCGGGCTTCACCTACAACCACGAGGCGGACGAGGACGAGATCAAGCGCCTGCAGCAGCATTACGCGGACGCCGCCTCGCGCGCCCGGGATGCGGGCTTCGACATCGTCGACCTTTACGGCGCCCATGCCTATGGCCCGATGCAGTGGCTGAACCCCTATTACAACAAGCGCACCGACAAATACGGCGGCAGCTTCGAGAACCGGGCCCGGTTCTGGATCGAGACGCTCGAGAAGATCCGCGAAGCGGTGGGTGACGATCTGGCGGTGGTGACCCGCTGCTCGGTCGACACGCTCTATGGCGGCGCCGGGGTCGAGATCGGCGAGGACGGGCTCAAGTTCATCGAGATGGCCTCGCCCTATGTGGATCTGTGGAACGTCAACATCGGCGACATCGCCGAGTGGGGCGAGGACGCTGGTCCGTCGCGCTTTTACCAGATCGGGCACGAGAACGACTGGATCCGCCACATCAAGCAGGCGACCTCGAAGCCCGTGGTCGGCGTTGGCCGCTACTACGATCCGGAGAAGATGCTTCAGGTCGTATCGTCGGGCATCATCGATATCATCGGCGCGGCGCGTCCGTCGATCGCGGATCCCTGGCTGCCGCGGAAGATCGATGAAGGCCGGATCGACGACATCCGCACCTGCATCGGCTGCAACGTGTGTATCTCTCGCTGGGAGATGGGCGGCGTGCCGTTCATCTGCACGCAGAATGCGACGGCTGGCGAAGAGTATCGCCGCGGCTGGCATCCGGAGAAGTTCGAGCCTGCCAAGTCCGAGCACGACGTTCTGATCGTCGGCGCTGGCCCGGCCGGTTCGGAGTGTGCCCGCGTGCTCATGGAGCGTGGCTACACGGTTCACCTGGTGGACAGCCGTGACAAGGTTGGCGGCTACGTCAACGACGTCGCGACGCTGCCGGGCCTTGCGGAGTGGAGCTTCCATCGCGACTACCGCGAGACGCAGCTTCAGAAGCTCCTCAAGAAAAACAAGAAGAGCCAGCTGGTGCTCGGCCGCAAGCCCATGACCGCGGACGAGATCCTCAACTACGGTGCATCGCGCGTCGTCATCGCGACGGGCTCGCACTGGAGCACCACGGGCGTCAACTTCATGACGCATGATCCGATCCCGGGTGCCGATGCCAGCCTGCCCCACGTCCTGACGCCGGAGCAGGTTTTCGAAGGCAAGAAGGCAGTCGGCAAGCGGGTGATGATCATCAACTACGACTCCTACTACATGGCCCCGAGCCTCGCCGAGAAGTTCGCGCGTGCAGGGCACGAGGTCACCGTCGCCACCGTCTGCGGTCTGGCCGCCTACATGGACTACACTCTGGAAGGGGCGAACATGCAGCGCCTCATCCGCGGCCTGGGCATCAAGGTGCTGGGCGAGACCGGTTGCTCGCGTGTCGAGGAAGGACGGGTCGAGCTCTTCAACATCTGGGGCGACGGCTACAAGCGCGAATACAAGGGCGCGGGCCATCTCCCGCGTTCGGAGAACGCCACCCACACCTGGCATGAGTGCGATACGGTCATCCTCGTTACGGGACGTCAGTCCGAGGACAGCCTCTATCGTGAGCTCAAGGCCCGCAAGGACGAGTGGGAGAAGAACGGCATCACCGACGTGTTCGTCATCGGTGACGCGGAAGCGCCGCGGATCATTGCGGATGCCACGTTCGACGGGCATCGGCTTGCGCGAGAGATCGAGGACGAAGATCCGCAGCACCAGAAGCCCTACAAGCGTGAGCAGCGCGCATGGGGCACCGCTTACAATCCGGGCGAGAATCCGGATCTCGAGTGGCGCGTGTAAGCACTGGTGCGGACTTGTGAGGACATACCCAAGGACAAAAGCATCGAGGGCGGCCTTCCACCGCCGCCCTCGGCGCCACAGCCCAAAGGTGTCGCCGCCTCGTTCGCATGGGCGTGAGCCCACAACGGTCTCTTGAAGCAATCAACCACATCAGGATGCGCGTGATGTCCAATGTCGTAATGTTCGGCACCTACAGTGCCCCCAAATGCGAGCCGATCACCACGGACCTTGACGGCTGGAAGCCCCTTGAGGGCAACCCGTCCATGAAGACATGGATCGAGAACAAGACGGATGATGGCAAGTTTCTGACCGGGTTCTGGGAAGCCATGCCCGGCACGTATCACGTCACCTACAAGGCGGACGAGCTCATCCACCTGTTTGAAGGCAAGATGACCTTGACCGAGGACGGCACAGGCGAAACGAAGACGTACTCCGCGGGAGACAGCTTCCACATCGCGGCCGGCTTCTCCGGTATCTGGAAAACAGAAGAGAAGATCCGCAAGATTTTTGCGATCCGGATTAAGTAATAAACTGACGCTCGGACCACGCCTGGAAGGCACGCAAGAATGCCACGCAGGCGGTCCGAGTTTTTTTTCTAAGTTTGGTTCGACAGAGCGCCGGATCGCAGTAGCGATGGCGCTCTTCGCTTTTGGGCCAGAAGCCAGATGCGGCGCAGGTTACGTGTCTGTCGCGGACGAGATGGCGGAGGCTGTTAGAGCCGTTCGGGTTTAAGTGGAAACGCGGAACGGTCCGACTTCACCCTTCGATGCGCTTCAGCGCCGCCGTGAGCCGGCCGATGCGGTCGCTCGCGTCCGAGACGCGCTCGCGGTTGAGCTCCACCACATGCTCGGGTGAGCGGGCGACGTTCGCTTCGTTTGCGAGCCAGTTGGACGCCTTTTGACGGTCGCCCTCCGCCTTCTCGATCTCTTTTCGCAGGCGCTTCTGCTCGGCCTCCATGTCGATCACGCCTGCAAGAGGGAGCGCGGCGGTGGTCTCGTCGACAACGATCAGGGCCGCGCCCTTGGGCGCCGTCTCCGCGAAGGAAATACTTTCCAGGCGGGCGAGGCGGCGGATGGTGTCATCGTGGCGCTTGGCGCGTGTCCTCGTCTCCTCGCGCGCGCCCGTGAGCACCAGCGGAATGCGGGCGCCGGCGGGAACGTTCATCTCAGTGCGCACCGAACGGATCTCGGAGACGAGCTTGACGACCCAACCGATCTCCTCATCGGCGTCGGTGCTGGCCAGTCCGGTGAGGCGCGGCCAATCCGAAAGGCAGAGGAGCGAGCGCTGCTGCCCGCCTGGCTCGGAGCCGTGCGCCCATAGCTCCTCGGTGATGTACGGCATGAACGGATGCAGGAGCTTCAGGCATTGGTCGAGCACCCATGCCACGCAGGCGCGCGTCTCGGCCTTGGCGGGCTCGTCCTCGCCGGTGAGGATCGGCTTGATCAGCTCGAGATACCAGTCGCAGTAGACGCCCCAGACGAACTCGTAGATGGCGCCGGCCGCCTCGTTGAACTTGTAGGTTTCGATGCCTGCGGTCACGGCGTGGGCCGCGCGCTCGGTTTCGCCGACGATCCAGCGGTTCAGCGTATGCGTGACCTTGGCCGGATCGAAATCGGGCTGATGGAGGCAGGCGTTCATCTCGCCGAAGCGCGCCGCATTCCAGAGCTTGGTCGCGAAATTGCGGTATCCCTCGACGCGCGAGGTCGCGAGCTTGATGTCGCGGCCTTGTGCGGCCATGGCGGCGAGCGTGAAGCGGAGGGCGTCCGCGCCGTACTTGTCGATGAGGGCCAGCGGATCGATCACGTTCCCCTTCGACTTCGACATCTTCTGCCCCTTCTCGTCACGGACGAGGGCATGGATGTAGACGTCGTGGAACGGCACCTCCTTCATGAAGTGGAGGCCCATCATCATCATGCGGGCGACCCAGAAGAAGATGATGTCGAAGCCGGTGACGAGGACGCTCGTCGGATAGTAGCGGCTGAGCTCGGCCGTCTCCTCCGGCCAGCCGAGCGTCGAGAATGGCCACAGCGCCGAGGAGAACCACGTGTCGAGCACGTCCTCGTCGCGCGTGAGCGTGATCGGAACGTTTGCTCCAGCGTAGTGCTTCTCGGCGTCGGCTCTCGCCTCCGCCTCGTCATGGGCGACGAACACATGCCCATCGGGGCCGTACCAGGCCGGGATCTGATGCCCCCACCAAAGCTGGCGCGAGATGCACCAGGGCTGGATGTTGCGCATCCACTCGAAGTAAGTCTTCTCCCAGTTCTTGGGGACGAACTTCGTTTTACCACTCTCGACTGCAGCGATGGCGGGCTTTGCGAGCTCCGCCGCGTTGACGTACCACTGGTCCGTCAGCCACGGCTCGATGATGTCGTTGGAGCGGTCGCCATGCGGCACCGTGTGCGCCGTCGGCTCGATTCTGGCGAGCAGGCCAAGCGCCGCCAGATCCGCAACGATGCGCAAGCGCGCCTCGAAGCGGCCGAGGCCGCGGTAGGGTTCCGGCACATCGTCGGTGAGCTTGCCGAAGGCATCGAGCATGTTGATCTGCGCGAGCCCGTGGCGCTTGCCGACCTCGAAGTCGTTGAAGTCGTGCGCTGGCGTGATCTTGACTGCGCCCGTGCCCTTCTCGGGGTCGGAGTACGCGTCGGCGACGATCGGAATCTCGCGCCCAACCAGCGGCAGGCGCACCTTCGCTCCCGCCTTGACCAACGCCGCGTAGCGCTCGTCCTCGGGATGGACCGCGACACCGGTGTCGCCGAGCATCGTTTCCGGCCGCGTGGTGGCGACGATGATATGGTCGGCGTCGAAGCCGGGCACCTTCTCCGCCAGCGGATAGCGGAAGTGGTACATGTGGCCCGATGGATCCTTCTTCAGGACCTTCGCCAGTGCGTCCGGATCGAATGGTGTGTCGACTTCGGTAGCCTGATCGTCGCCTGTCTTCCGCGCCGACGGCCATACAAAGGAGCCCTTCTTCTCCACCTGCACGACCTCGAGATCCGAGATCGCGGTCTGGAACTTCGGGTCCCAGTTGACGAGGCGCTTGTCCTTATAGATGAGGCCCTGGCGGTACAGCTCGACGAAGACTTTGAGCACCGCTTCCGAGAGCCCTTCGTCCATGGTGAAGCGTTCGCGGCTCCAGTCGCACGAAGCGCCGAGGCGGCGGAGTTGGTTGACGATCGTCGATCCGCTCTCTTCTTTCCATGTCCAGACGCGCTTGATGAACTCCTCGCGCCCGAGCGTGCGCCTGTCAGGCTGCTGCCGCTCGGCGAGCTGGCGCTCTACGACCATTTGCGTGGCGATGCCGGCGTGGTCGGTGCCCGGCTGCCAGAGCACGTCACGCCCGCGCATGCGCTCGAAGCGCACGAGCACGTCCTGCAGCGTGTTGTTGAGCGCATGCCCCATGTGCAGGGAGCCGGTGACGTTCGGCGGTGGAATGACGATGGAATAGGGCGTGGCCCCGTCCACGCTGGCCCGCCCGCTTCGGAACGCTTCCGCGTCGTCCCAGCTCTTCGAAATGCGCGGCTCGATCTCGGCGGGCTGATAGGTCTTTTCGAGCATGGGTCGCGGTCGCCTTTGCGGAATGGATCTAACGGACGGGCAGGACGATTTGAGCCGCATGCAGCCAAAATCGGGGATAGGCGGGTCCTACGAACCCGCTCGATCCCTGTCAATGTGAGAGAAAAACGCTGCGAGCCGGAAAGCGTCCGCTCAGCTCTCGGGCGGCGTCCGTCCGGCAGAGAGGGTCTTACCGACCTCATTGCGGAGCGCGCGCTCGACGATGCGCGGCATGTTCTCATCGACCCACTGCTGCAGGATCGGCTTCAGCATGTCGGCAACGACATCCTCGAGAGTCCGTGCTGCCGGCGGCGAGGCGGTGGCCATCGCAGGAGCTGGCGCCGGAGCCGCTGGCTGCGGGGCCGTAGTGGCTGCCGGCAGCGTCGACGGCTCGGGTGCCGGTGTGGACTGCTTCGGCTCAGCTACGGGCGTCAACGGGATTGCGGCAGCACCCGCGACGGAGGCCGCGGCTGAGGCGGCGAGGCCCTGCGCCAGGGCGTCGAGGGCCTGATGGCCGGCCATGCTGGTCGGGTCGGAAGCGGTGGAGGAAGGAGATGACGCTTCCGATGTTGCGGGTGTGACGGGTGCTTTGATCTCCGGAGCCGGCGCGGCGAGCTTGGGAGACGGTACCGAATCCGACACGGAGGTGAACGCGGGCTTCGGGCGAGGAGGGCTGAACGGCGCCGGGGCCGGAGCCGGGTTTGCCATGGGTGCGGCGTCACGATCGTCGGGACGCAGTGAGGAGCCGGGCACGCTGTGCTCGCGATCCGCTGGCGACGTCATGGCCGGAGCAGGAGCGGCTTTCCCGTAAGGGCTCGTACCAGCTCCGCTCGCCCCCGGACCCGCCGCACGGGGCAAAGCGGAGGCAGGAAGCCGCGTCGCGCCTTTATCCTCAGCGTCGGCGGCCTCTGGCTGAAGGCGCGGCAGGCTTGCGCCTCCGGTCTGTGCATCACGGCGGGGAGACGCCTCGTTCGCGCCGGGCTGAGGCGGATAGAATCCTGATTTGCGCAGCGGCGGGAAGGCGCCCAATCCCCTGAGCGGAGTCTCGGCGGGAGCGGCAGCGGCTTCTGGCTCGGACGCGCCGAAGAACGGCGGCGGCGAGAACGGCTCGTCGGCTGCGAGTTGAGGCGGCAGCGCTGCGGCGGCCCCGTCAGCAAGCGGGCGTGTGCTATCGGCCTTCGGCGAGGGCACGAACGGCTTCGGCGTCATGGGATGCGAAAGCCCGGCCGGCATGCGCAGGTCCGGCTTCGGCGCGAGAGACGTGCTCTCGCCTCCCGCCTCCTGCTCGTCGAACATGTCGGCGAGATCCTTGTCGAAGGAGAGCGGCCGTTTCGATCCGAGCGGGCTGGTCGGCGGCAGCGGCCCGCTTCTGAGCACCTCGCTCAGCCGGTCACCAGCATCGTCATCGCGTGCCTGGGGCACGAGGGGGTTGGCCTCGATGTTGGGCTGGGGCCCGTCGATCGGCGGATCGTCGGCGATGATCTGGCGGATCGACGCCAGAATCTCCTCCATGGTGGGCTCGCCCGGCTTGTCCGGTTTGTTCATCCTTTACCTGCCGCTCTGCCTGCCTCCGACACGCTGAAGGGCGTGCGCTGTCCGACGCTGGGTCGAGCCGCTGGCCGGACTCGCGGGTGGAATCCCGTACGCCGAGAGGTAACCCGCCGCTGCCGGGGCTTCAATGCATCTCGGATGCCTGTCCGCACACTTCGGGCCTTATGCTCATGAAGGCGGGTATGGACGGGCATCAAGGCCGCGAGAGCCGTCCCGGTTCAAGCGAGATTGAGGAACGGCCCTAAGTTTTTGTTTGATCGCGTTTCTTTTGGAAATCCACTCGATGTGGCGGTTTCCGGACGGCGACCTCACGCCTTCTTCGGCCCTTTGAGGGTCTCTGCGATCTCGATATGCAGCGCCTTCTCCACCATCCGCGGCATGTTGTCGGCAAGCCACTGGCGAAGCATGGGGCGCAGGAGGTCGGCCGTCGCGTCGTCGACGCTCTCGGTTGCCTGCGGGTTGATCGCCGCCGCGGCCTCGGCCGGGCCCCGCTCTGCCGTCGGGGGAAGGGGAGGCGGCGGCGCCACACCCATTACGCGCGGCGCGGTTTCCACAACGCTCTCCGTTGCCGCGGGCTGGTCGTTATGATCGGGCGTGGCGCTGAGATCCTTTGCGTTCTCCTCGCGAGCCGGCTGTTTCGGTTCCGCCTGAGCTGCAACCGGAGCCGGGATCACGGGCAATTCCGCTGCCGCCGGCGACATGCGCATGAAGTGGGTATCCTTGAATGGTGCCATGACCCGCTTCGGCTCCGCGACGTCCGTCGCGATCGGTCCGGTCGGCGCTGCGGGAGCGACAGCTTCGCGGCCTTTTTCTGGTGCTCTGCCGTTGAGGGGCACGGGCGAACCCGGCTCGAAGGCGTTACCGTTCCGGATCGAGGCCAGGGAACTCAGCCCAGCGGACGATCCGTTCATGGCGCCAGCGCCGGATCTTGCCGGCTCGGGCTTGTGGGGCTCTTCGGCGTCCGCTTCCGCTGGGATCGTCGCGGCGCTGCGAATTGCATCCGTGAGCCGCCCGAGAAGAGGCGCGGGCCGTTCGGCCGTGACCGGCGGCGAGGCGCGGAAGATTGCCGGAAGATCGAAGTCGCTGGCGTCCTCGAGGACGGTGTCTCCCTTCAGCATGATGGGCGTGCCGCGAAGCTCGCCGCTATACGGATGGCTCTCGGGTTCCTCGGCAATGATCCTACGGATCGATGCGAGGATTTCCTCCATGCTCGGCTGGCCGTTCTTTTCTGTCATGTTCATTACGCCACTCCCTACGCACTCCACGACAAGCACAACCGGCAACCCTCCCGCAAAGGTGCCGTCCCCGCTCGGGCGCCGCGCATGTTTGCGGACGCCGCCGACTGCGCTGCACATGCAGCGCGCCGGCTCAGGCCTCGAGGCTGAGGGCTTCGGCCCGGCCATCGAGCGCCATACGCTCAATTGTTGTGTGTGGGGATCCCACCGCTAGGCACGCTAAGTGCCATAGTGGGCAACGATGTGGCAAAGCCACAGGACAACAAAAAAAGGTTAAGAAACGACGCAAGCTCACCTGATGTCGCCGGCTTGTTGATAAATGTGCCGACGCGATGGGCTTTAGCGCTCGTTCGACGCTGGGAAGGATTTGCCTCCAGCGCCCCGGTTAGCTTGCTGCTCGAAATGCTGCGGGAGGCTCTTTTACCGTCCATCTCCCGAGGACGTCAGTTCCTCGATGCGTCCGTCGGAGTGCGTGATCGAGGTTCCCCAGGGCTTACGCCGGACTTCCTGGTAGTGAGCTTCCGCGTCATAGGCAACCGACGTGAACCCGAGATTGATGGCATCCAGGCGACCCACCGCCGAGAGAACTGCATAGCTCGATACGACGACGTTGCGCTGTGTCGAGACAAGCTGGACTTGCGAGTTCAGAAGCTCGACCTCTGCGTTCAAAACATCGAGGAGCGTGCGCTGTCCGACGCGCTCCTCTTCGCGAACGCCGGTGAGAGCCGTCGTATTCGCCTCGACCTGGGAGCGATCGGACTGGATCTGCGCGCGCGCCGCCAAAAGCTGGGACCACGCCGCGACCACCTGCTCCTCGGATTCGCTGCGGGCAAGCTCAATCTCCTGCAGGCGACTCACGTGGATGTGCTTCTGCTGGCGTACGCGGGCGTAGACCTCGCCGCCTTCGTAGATCGGGACTGTCAGGCGCCCCGTCACCAATACGGATTCGGCTTCGTTGATCTCGCGTGACGTCTCGAAGCGGTCGGCGTAGGACGCTTCGAGCTGGACGCTCGGCAGCAGCTCGCCACGGATCCGGTCGACGGCGTACTTCGCCGCCTGTTCGAGGTAAAGGGCGTTCACCACTGCGGGGTTTTCATGCGTTCCCACCTGGATCGCTTCCTCGAGCGACCGCGGAAGGTAGCGCTCGAAGCCGCGCGGCTCGACGAGGTTGCCGGGCGCGTGGCCAACGACGCGCTCATAGGTGGCGCGGCTCGTCTTCAGGTTCGCCCGTGCGAGATCGAGATCGGAGACGGCGCCCGCGCGACGGGCCTGCGCCTGCGCAACGTCCGTGCGTGTCACCTCGCCCACGGAGAAGCGATCTTCGGTGGCCTTCAGCTCGCGGGTGAGGACGTTGACGTTATTTTCGCGCAGGCGAACGATCGCCTGGTCGCGCACCACGTCCATGAATGCCGTCACGGCCTGGAGCAGGATCGATTGCTCAACTGCACGCAGCGTCTCGCGCGCGGCGCGGACGTTGGCTTCCTGCTCGTTGACGGCGTTGATGGTGCGGAAGCCGCTGAAGATGGGCTGCACCATGTTGACGGAGTAGCCGGAAGGCTTGGTTTCCGACTCGAGCGTCGTGGTGCTGGTGCGAGTCTTCATCCAGTCGTAGTTGATGTCGGCATTGCCCGAAATCACGGGTCGGAAGCCGGATCGAGCCCGTGTTACCTCTTCGTCAGTGGCCCTGAGGCGCGCGCGCTCGGCGTCGAGCTGAGGATTGTATTCGTAAGCAGCGGCCAGCGCCTGGTTCAACGTCTCCGAGACGGCGGGCGACGACGTGAAAAGCCCAACGGAGCCCGCTGTTACCGCGAGGGTAAGGCCGGCAAGTCGGCAGATTTTCCGCCTGAGTATGAGCAAACTGCACCCCTAAGTTCGCTTCGCGTGAAGGGTCGGCGGCAACCGCTAGGCACCCGATGGGCGAACGGGCCAAGCCGAAAGTGTTAACGTCTTACTAGGACACGAACCCGATTCGCAGAAGCGCGCCGATGGGCCTTTTTAAACATGAACTTGCCTGCGTGGCCGCATTCCCACACAGGACCGGTTTCCGGGCTCGGTACCGATGTTGGCTTGTTTCAGAAATATTCTTCGAGAATGTCGATCAACTACTTGATTATGCCTGGGTAAAATTCATCCGCCCAAGGCTTTTTCGGATGCGGTCGCAACAGCTATTCGTTAACGAGGCGAAACGGGACCGCCAGCTTAGCTCCAAGAAACGAATCGCTTTGTGGGTGCGCAGACCGAACGGTCAGCCGAGGGCAGGGGAGATAGAGAGCGCGCCGCGTACGCTCACACTTCCAGCCCTCACGCAGCATGGATGCAGGTCGCGATCGCTAGAGCTGTACTCAGATTCCACTTAAACCAGAATGGCGTCAGAACGCGAATGCCGGCACGCGCTCGAAGCCCGGCAGAACATCAGCGCCGGCATCGAAGACGCTGGCGCGGCCGTATGCGCTACCGTCGCGGCGCCAGACCGTCGCGCTGCCCGAGGTGGTATCACCGACAATGGCGACGAGCCGTCCGCCGTCCTTGAGCTGGTCGAGCAGCTCGGGCCGAATGTCGTCGACCGCACCTTCGATGAGGATTGCGTCATAGGGCCCTTTGGCGGGCTGCCCCTCGGTAAGGGGTCCCTCGATGAGCGTTGCATTCGTCACGCCAGAGGCCATGAGGGCGTCACGCGCGACACCAATCAGCTCCGGATCGCTCTCCAGGGCGACGACGCTTTGCGCGAGGTGGGCTAGGACCGCGGCTCCATAGCCTGTGCCGGCGCCGATGACGAGGACGGTGGCATCTGGCTCAATCTCGGCGGCCTGGACCAGTTTCGCGAGCGTGCGCGGCGGCAGCAGGCTGCGGCGCGGATGACCGGCGCCGGAGATAAGAGGTACGGCCCCATCCATGTAGGCGAGCGGCTTGAGGCGCTCCGGCACGAACTGCTCGCGAGGCAGGTCGAGCATTGCGCGGATGATCCGGCGATCGGTTACGTCGCTCGGCCGAACCTGTGATTCGACCATGTTCTTGCGCTGGATCTCGTAGTCCACTGCATCCTCCGTAGGCGCTTTCGCCAACCTCGCACGCGGCGATGAATGGCGCGCCGGGACAATACTCAAAGTGTCCGGCGGCGGCCACTGTCCGCGACACCGCCGCATTGGGCTATTTTTTGCGACAGATCAACCATGGGGCCATAGGGCCCAGGCGATGAGTCCGGCCGCTGCGGCCCAGGCCGTGAGGACGATCACGGCTCCAAGACGGCTTTGCGGCCGCTCAGCTAGGCGTGCCGCCTCGGTGCGCAGGTCTGCCATGACGGCAGGGTCGACGAAGCGGACGATCACGGCTACGAGCACCGGGAGCAGAAGCAACTCGTCGACGAATCCGATGATCGGGATGAAATCCGGAATGAGGTCGATTGGAGAGAGCACATACGCCGCCACCAGGAGAGTGAAGAGCTTCACGCCCCAGGGGACGCCCGGGTGGCGGGCGGCGAGGTAAAGGGCCAATCCGTCGCGCCTGGCGCGCGTGGCCAGGGCCTCGAGGCGCGTGAGGCCGCGCCGTTCCGGTCGCCCGGGGGCATCCGTGCTCATGGTTTTCCTCCGGATCGGCGCCATTCCGAGCAGCGGGCACGACCGCGAGCTTGTGTAGGGCTTTGAGTGTATGATAGATGCCTCCCGTACGCGCCGTGTTCCGGCGCAACTCGGCAGCCCGCTTTTGGTCCGAGGCCCGGTAACGAGCTTTCCGCTCCGGGCGAAAAAAGAGAGGCCACGTGGCGGAGTGGTGACGCAGCGGACTGCAAATCCGCGTACCCCGGTTCAATTCCGGGCGTGGCCTCCATCTTTCCCTTTCTCCCACTTTTCCATCAAGCGCGGGTCCGCTCGCCTAGCGGGCGCCCGATCGATCCAGGACGCGATCCATTTTCTTGGACAACGATCACCGCCCCGGCTGTCGATGCCCGGATAGCTAGACTAAGAGCCGTCCGCTTTAGGCCGAATGGGGGAACGGCTCTAATTTTTTGTTTGATCGTGTTTCTTCTCGGACGCTTTAAACTTGCATGGCTTCGGCATGACGTGTTCCCACTTTCCGGAGCACTCTAGGCCCGCACCGGGGGCGTGCTCGCGAACGACTTTGCAAGCTTCTTCATGAGCTCGCGCACGTCCGGATGCTCGTTGCGGTCCCAATCGGCGAGCATCTCCTCGAGATTGGCTTCACGGCGGCGGAGCAGCCGCCCATACCCAGACTGGCCGGTTTCCGAAAGCTCATAAAGGTTGGAACTGGTGCGCACGGCTAGACCCGATGCCACCAGGCGATCGAGCAGGGCCCGGCATTCCGCGGTGCCAATGCGGGAGCAGGCCAGGATGTCGGCTTCCGTGACGCGCCCACCCTTCTCGCCCAGGCGCGCGAGCATCCATAGCTCATCCGGCTCGAGCGGCAGCCCGATATGGGAGGCGGCGCGCTGATAGACGCCCCAGCGGTTCTCGCGCGCCGTCATGCCCGTCACGATGCGGGCCAGCTCATCGAGTGAGGTCGCATCGCGCGGTGTCTGGAGGGCATCGCTCATGGATTCGGGGCGGATGGTGGCTCTGAGCGGCGTCTCGCGGATCCAAAGCGTGATGAGAAAGCCGGTGAATGCCAGCAAGGTTGCCGTGTGGAACACGGGGTGCAGCGCCTTCACGAATTCCGCCAGATAGGCCGAGCGCATGGGCTCGCCGAGCTGTGCAATGGCATCCGGGGCCAGCACGCCGCCGACCGAGGGCAGGGCCGCGTGCACGTTCTCTCCCAGGAAATAGGCGAAGATGCCGCCGAACAGTGCCGCGCCCACCGAGCCGCCGATGGAGCGGAAAAGCGTGGTGCCCGAGGTGGCGATGCCGAGCTGCTCATAAGGCACGGAGTTCTGCACCGCCATGACCAGGATCTGCATCACCATGCCGAGGCCGATGCCCAGGAGCAGCAGATAGCCTGCGGCATGGCTCGCGGGCGTCTGCGCATCGATGGTGGACAGCAGGGCCAGGGCCACGGTCATGAGTGCGGTGCCGCATACGGGGAAGGCTTTGTAGCGGCCGATGCGGGTGATGATCTGGCCGCTGGTCACGGAGCTTGCGAACACGCCCATCATCATCGGTGTCATGTAGAGGCCGGCGCGCGTCGGATCGAGCCCCTTGGCCACCTGCAGATAGACTGGCAGCAGCGTGATCGAGCCGAAGAGCGCCATGCCGACAATGAAGCCGACCGACGTGCCGATGAGAAACGCCCGATCGCGGAACAGCGAGAGCGGCAGTAATGGATCACGAACCCGCGCTTCGGCATAGACGAAGCCGGCGATGGCAAGGAGGCCGACCAGCGCGATAGCACTCAGGCTGACGGGCGCCTCTGTCGCCAGTGTCGCGCCGATGCTCGTGACGAGTACGATGGAGGTGAGGGCAAGCGTCAGCAGCGCGGCGCCTAGGTAGTCGATCGCGATCTCGCCCCTGCTTCCGCTAACCTGGCTGCGGATCGTGCGGTTGATGACCACGAGGGCCAGCAGGCCAAGCGGCAGATTGATGAGAAAGATCCAGCGCCAGGACCAGTGATCGACGATGAAGCCGCCGACGAGCGGGCCGAGCACGGTGGAGATGCCGAACACGCCGCCAAAGAAGCCCTGGTAGCGGCCGCGGTCGCGGGGAGAGACGATGTCGCCGACTACGGCGATGGCGGTGACGATGAGGCCGCCTCCGCCAAGCCCCTGTATGAAGCGGAACGCGATCAGCTCGGGCAGGTTCTGGGCGAGGCCGCAAAGAAGCGAGCCGGCGAGGAAGATGATGACGGCTCCCTGCAGCACGATGCGCCGCCCGTAGAGATCGCCAAGCTTGCCGTAAAGCGGCACGACGACGGTGCTCGAAAGCAGATAGGCCGTCACGATCCAGGACAGGTGCGAGAGCCCGCCAATTTCGTTCACGATGACAGGCAGCGCCGTCGCGACGATGGTCTGATCGAGCGAAGCGAGCAGCAGCACGAGCACGAGTGCAGAGAACGTTGCGAGAAGCTCGCGCCGATCGATCGTGCCGGCGGCGGCCTGCGAAGGGATATCCTGCATGGCGGATGAACGTACCTGGCCGTATGTTGGTTCGCGGGCGCGCGAGCATAGGCGCCGCGATGCCGTGCGTCGATCACCTGAAGGGGCCGTTGGCGCTTTCTTCTTCCTCGTCTAACCCCCTCCCGCGCCGGCTTTCGATCGCATAACGTGTCTTGATCTTTTTCGCGGGATCGCAGGAAACGGGACTGTATGACGTGGACTCGCGAGGGGCGTTCAGACTTTTGCCGATTCCTTTTCTAACCTGAAAGCCGGGATAAGCTTTCCCGGAAGCACGCTGACAGCGATCCGGATCCGGCGCGCCGGGGCGGACCACCAAAGGGGAACCCGCCAATGGCATCGGATGCCGCTGCGCTGATCGATAGGATCAAGCGCGATCCGGAATTTCTTGCGCTCGAGCGGCGCCGGGCGCGCTTCGCCTGGACACTGGCGGCGACCATGGCCGCCATTTACTTCGGTTTCATCCTGGCCGTGGCCTTCGCGCCCGGCCTGCTTGCGCGTCCGATCGCGGGCGGGGCGACGACGATCGGCATCCCGCTCGGCATCGGTGTGATTCTCGCCGCCTTCGTGCTCACTGGCCTCTATGTGCGCCGGGCGAACACCGATTTCGACCTTGTCACGCAGCGCATCATCGAGAGGCTCCAGTGAACCTCGCCGCCATCGTCATGTTTCTCCTATTCGTCGCGACCACGCTCGTCATCACGCGCTGGGCCGCCAATCGGACGCGCACCGCCGCCGACTTCTATGCCGCCGGCGGCGGCATCACGGGCGCCCAAAACGGTCTCGCCATCGCGGGTGACTACATGTCGGCGGCGTCGTTCCTCGGCATCTCCGGCCTCGTGTTCGCGTCGGGCTTCGATGGGCTCATCTACTCTGTGGGATGGCTGGTCGGCTGGCCGATCGTCCTCTTCCTGATCGCCGAGCGGCTGCGCAATCTCGGGCGCTATACCTTCGCCGACGTGACGGCCTTCCGGCTTCAGGCGACGCCGATCCGCACACTCTCGGCCGTCGGCACGCTGGCAGTGGTTGCGTTTTACCTGATCGCGCAGATGGTCGGAGCGGGGAAGCTGATCGAGCTCCTGTTCGGGCTGCCGTATCTCTACGCACTCGTCATCGTCGGCGTGCTCATGGTCACCTACGTCGCGACTGGGGGAATGGTCGCCACAACGTGGGTGCAGATCATCAAAGCGTGCCTTCTTCTCGGCGGGGCCACTTTTATGGCGCTTGCCGTGCTCGTTCACTTCGGGTTCTCGTTCGAGGCCATGTTCCGCGCCGCCGCCGATGCGCACCCGGATGGCCTCTCGATCCTCGGGCCCGGCAAGCTCGTCGCCGATCCGGTCTCGGCCGTCTCGCTCGGCCTCGCGTTGATGTTCGGCACGGCGGGCCTGCCGCATATCCTGATGCGCTTCTTCACCGTTCCCGACGCCAAGGCCGCACGCAAGTCGGTCTTCTACGCCACGGGCTTCATCGGCTACTTCTACATCCTGACCTTCATCATCGGCTTCGGCGCGATCACCCTACTCATGGGCGATGCAACCTATTTCGGTGCTATCGAGGGCGGCGGGTACGATCGCATCAACGGGCTCATCGGCGGCACCAACATGGCCGCCGTGCATCTCTCGCATGCCGTGGGGGGCTCGCTCTTCCTTGGCTTCATTTCGGCGGTGGCCTTCGCAACCATTCTCGCCGTCGTGGCCGGCCTCACGCTCGCGGGCGCTTCGGCTGTGAGCCACGATCTCTACGCCAGCGTTTTTGCACACGGGCGGGTGTCCGAGGCGAGGGAAGTGCGCATTTCGCGTGTCAGCGCGGTCGTCATCGGCATCATCGCCATCCTGCTCGGATACGTGTTCGAGAATCAGAACGTCGCGTTCATGGTGGGCCTCGCGTTCGCCGTGGCGGCGAGCTGCAATTTCCCGGTGCTGTTGATGAGCATCGCCTGGAGTGGCACCACAACGCGCGGCGCTGTGGCTGGCGGCTTCCTCGGGCTCGCCTCCGCCATCGGCATGGTGATCCTGAGTCCGGCCGTGTGGGTGAAGACGCTCGGCTTCGCGGTCGCGCCGTTCCCCTACGACAGCCCGGCGCTGTTCTCCATGCCGCTCGCCTTTTTCGGCATCTACGTCGTCTCGAAGCTCGACCGCAGCGCGGCCGCAAGCCGGGAGCGGGCCGCGTTCGAAGCCCAGCACGTCCGCTCGGAGACCGGCATCGGAGCCGGGTCTGCGGCGGCTCACTAGAGTGCTTCCGGAAAAGTGGGAACCGGTCATGGCGGAGCCGTGCAAGAGAAAGACCGGGCGAAGCCATGCAAGCTAAAATGTCCGAGAAGAAGCGCGATCAAACAAAAACTCGGAGGGGTTCCCCGATTCCGCCTAAAGCAGAACGGCTCTAGACGAGCGCGCGCTCACCCTTTATGGACTCGCAGTTGCGCCGGCGCGGAACGCGCACGACGCCTCCGGAGACAAGGGCGGAAAAATATTTTTCGGCCAACCCTCTGGCCCTTGCCGCCGCCGTCTGCTATGAGCGCGGCTTCTTGGCATTCCGCGGTAGCTCAGCGGTAGAGCAATCGGCTGTTAACCGATCGGTCGTAGGTTCGAATCCTACCCGCGGAGCCATCTAACTCCCTGAAAATATTATGAACTTTAGAAGTCTCTGATCTTCGGAGGCGGGCTCTTATCGTGCCTCACCGGGGACCGAACCTGGTGCCTGGCGGCCGCGCTCAGATCTCCTTCGAGCTTTCGGCCGCGAGCAGGCGCTGGAAGCCGCGGACGACCTCGTCGTCACCATCGCTCGCGATGTCGGTGATGAAGCCTTCCAGCGCGAGCAACTCGCCGGTGCTCGAGAACACGCCCTTGCCTTGCTCCCAGACCCACACGACATTGCCCGCGCGATTGATGATCCGGTAGAGTAACTGGAACTCCCGGTGCAGCGCCACCTGCTGGCGCACGAACTCCCAGGCGAATGTCCGATCCTCGGGGTGGATGATTTCGACATACGAGAAGTTCGGATCGCCGACGATCTCGTAGGGCTCGTAGCCGGTAACGTCGACGCATCCGTCGCTCGTGAACTCGAAGCTCCAGTTGCGGTCGTGCTTGCAGCGGTAGACCATGCCCGGGATGTTGCTGAGCAGCATGCTGAGGGAGCGGCGGTTGGCGCGCAGGCTTGCTTCCGTGCGCTTCATCTGCGTGACGTCGGTAAGCGTGCCGATGACGCTCGTCTTCTCGCCCTTGACCAGCGACAAGGATTTGGCGCGCAGCTCCACCCAATAGGACGTGCCGTTCTTGGCGATCAGCCGGGCTTCGATATGGCACCGGTTGCGCTTGCCCCGGGTGAGCGCCTTGACGTGCGCTTCGACGAGCGCCCTGTCCTCTGGATGCACGAAGGATATCAGCGGCCTGCTGAGACTTTCCTGGATCGTGTGATCGAAGAGCGCCGCCCACGAGGAGTTGAGGAAAATGAGCTCCCCATCGGGATTGATCTGGAAGACGACCTGCTCGATGCGGTCGATCAAGAGGCGGTGGTCATGCTCTCCGGTCGCTTCGCCGGCGACGGTGCGGTGTGACGACAGCACCGAGAATTGCAGCAGGTTGAGGTTGGACTTTCCTTCCTCGTGCAGTGGCGAGATGGACATATGGACGGGAACGGTCGTGCCATCCGCGCAGAGCATGCGCAGGGCGACCGTGTCGTTGTTGAGCGCATTGCGGACCGTCGCCGCGATAAACTTCGCCAGCGTGTGATGGTCGCTCGGGTGCACGAGATTGGACACGGGCATGCCGACGACCTGGTCGCTCATGCCGTGCATGCCAAGCTCGGTGAGAAACATCTTGTTCGCTACGATGACGGTGGCGTGCCCGTCGAGAATGGCCGCAGGCGTCGAGAGCTTGCGCGAGACGTCGCTGGCCCATTCAATGGCGTCCAGATTATTTTCCTTCGCGCGAAGCGGGACACCGGCCTTGGCCAGCGGGAAAATGGCGATTGCCAAGGTGGTGGTCAGGAGAACAACCATGGCGACGGCCAGAGCCGCGAGGTGAATCTTCAACGGGGCGCTGCCGTCCCACCACATGCCGAGGACGATCATAAAGACGATGCTCAGCACCGCCATACAGAAGACCTCCAAGCTCATGTCGACGGCCTACGGGTATCTGTATGGCGTCCTGGGCGTCCCCCTAAACGTTCTGCCATTATGGTTTCCGCGGATCTTCGCTAAGCTTCGAGCGCTCCGGCAGCATGCCATCTATGTCAGAATTCTCACGCTGCTGTTCTGCATAGCCTTTACGTCGGTTCTTATTCAGGCCGGATCGCTGTTCCTCATCGACTATATTCCGGTGAGCCGCTCCGTCACCAGCAAGATCCACGAGCGCCAGCTCTTGTGGACGGCGGGGATCATGCGCGCCAGGGCAGGATCGGAGGCCGAGGCGGAAGCTGCGCGGGGCCAACTCGAGACGGCCAGCCTGGACGCGCACGATCCCGAACTCGTCTGGCTCATCCGGCGCGACCACCCCAATCTCAGCGCGGAAATCGACAACATCAGAGCGGCCGAGCGCAAACTCAAGCGTGCGGCGGAAGAGGGAGTGCCTACCGCCGGCTGGTTGCCACTCGCGGATGACGTGGTAGCGTCGTACTCTCAACTGAATGTTGCATTGCAGCGTGATGTCGAAGTCAAGCAGTCCGTCATTGCGACGTTGCAACTGATCGGCCTGCTGTTTCTCATGCTCTGCATCGCCAGGATTGCATTGGAGACGCGGCGCGTGCTCGTCGAGCGGCTGAACAGGCTGGTGGATTTCATCCCGGAAAAATTTTCCTATGGCTCCGCCCCGCCGGAGCGCGACGAGTTTCTCCGTCTCGAGCACAAAGTCTCCGCCCTGACTGCGCGTCTCGAGGGGTACGCGGCGGAGGCGACCTGGACCAACAAAATCAGCGACCATCTGAGACGCGTCATCGGCGCCCAGGAATTTCTTTCCAGATTTGTCGAGCTGATCAACGAACAGCCTTTGAACGAGGCAATGCTGCGCCGGATGCTCTATGCGCTGGAGCGGGCGCTCGACGTCAGCAATGCGGCCATCCTCTATACCGAGGAGGAGCCGCCGACATCCACCGGCCGCTCGGTATACTCAAACCATGAGCCCCGCTCGCTAAACGAGACCCTCTTCAGCGAGCTGCACCTCTCCGGATCGTCGATATTCGTTGGCAAGAACCCGGACGGCGCCGAGGTGCGCTGCATCGCCGTGCCGTTCGTCGAGCCGTCGCGGGAGAAAGGCGCGCTCATCGTCGAGATGGAGAAAGACCGCTTCCTCGACGATACCGACATGCAGACGCTCGAGATCACCGCCGGGCTTCTCTCGGTCACGTCGAAGTTCCAGAGTCACGACCAGGAAGGCCGGCGCATTGCGGTGCTGGAGGAGCGGGCGGCCATCGCGCGGGAGCTGCACGATTCGCTCGCTCAATCGCTCTCGTTCATGAAGATCCAGCTGGCGCGCCTGCAATCCAGCGCCAACACGAGCGCCGACAGCAGCCACGCCATGATCCGCGAGCTGCGCGCCGGCCTCGACACCGCCTACAGGGAACTGCGTGAGCTGCTTGCCACGTTCCGCGTCCACATGGACGGGCGCGGGCTGAACCATGCCATCCAATCGGCGATCGACGAGTTCTCGCAGCGTTCGAGCCTCTCCATCTCCCTCGACAACCGGCTGGTGAATTGCCGACTGACCGTGAACGAAGAGTTCCATATTCTGCAAGTCGTGCGGGAGGCGCTTTCGAACATCGTGCACCATGCCCGCGCGAACAATGCGTTCATCGCGCTCATGATGCCGGCGAACGGGTCGGTCGTGATAACGATAGATGATGACGGCATTGGCTATAGCCCGTCGAAGGAGGCCCATGGGCACCATGGCCAGGCCATCATGAAGGAACGCGCCTATAGCCTCGGCGGCGACATCCAGGTCATGCCGAGGCGACAAGGCGGCACACGGGTGCGGCTGACATTCACTCCGCAATCCGTTCAATAAAAAAGAACATTGAAGGGTGAGGGAAATGATCAAGGTGATGCTCATCGACGACCACGCGTTGTTCCGCAAAGGTGTGCGGGAGATCATTTCCGATAACTCGAACTTTGAGGTGGTGGGGGAGGCCGCATCCGGGCAGGAGGGGCTTGATTGCGCCCACAGGCTGCAACCGGACATGGTCCTGATTGACCTCAACATGAAGGGAATGGATGGGATCGAGACCCTTCGCCGGCTCAAAACCACGGATCTCAATGCGCGCTATATCGTGCTCACGGTTTCGGACGCCGAGGAGGATCTGCTCGAAGCCTTGCGCGCCGGGGCCGATGGCTACCTTCTCAAGGACATGGAGCCCGAGGATCTATGCACCAACCTGCTCAAGGTGTCGGCCGGCACGACGGTTCTGCAGGACAGGCTGACGGAAGTGCTGAAAAACGCCGTGCTCGAGCCGCCCTCCAAGAAGAACTCCTGTGACGGCGAGCTTACGGAGCGCGAGCAGGAGATCCTGCAGTGCCTGGCGGATGGATTGAATAACAAGACGATTGCCCGCAACCTTGGGATCAGCTCCACCACAGTCAAAGTCCACGTCAAGAACGTGCTGCGAAAGCTAAATCTCACCAGCCGGCTCGAGGCCGCCGTGTGGAAGCATCAGAACAAGGCGAGATGCGAGCTGTCGGGCTGCTGTCCTTACGGGTCGCTGCGTGAGGAACGCGCGCCGCAAGGCGTGCCTGCTGCCGGCGGCAAGGTGGGAGCGAAGCCCGTGCCGGCGGGCCTCGGGTCCCTGGCGCCCAAGAGCCAGTCGGCGACACGCCGCGACCGGGCGCGCTTCTGATCTGCAGCCTCTGCTCGATGCGCCGGATCGTTTGCTTCGACGCCAAGCAAATCGAACCTTCTGGGCTGAAGCCGATTGAAGTTCGGCGAGCGGGCTGCCGGCGTTTTTTGAGAAATGCCGCGGTACCGCCGCAGGATGGCCGGTGATTGGCCGGGATCGCTTGCTAAATGGCGTTCGTAGCGAGCTGAAGGCCGCCAAAACGTTAAGTGTGGTTAACAGGCCACGCTTGCCGGATAGTCGGAAAACCGGAGGCCAGAAACGAGGAATGTTGCGTTAAGGCAACGAAACTTGATCGCAATGCCTCGTTTGAGCCACAAATAAGCGTAACGAAGGACTGGCGAGAACGGGAGCTTTGCGGGGGCTTCAGGTTCGGAAAGTGCGGGCCGGTTGCGGCGCCGCTGATCCAATCTTCCGAAGCGGCCTTATTGAACGCGGAATCCTACTCTTGGCCGGGGCATGCCTCAGAGGCGATGCTCCGCTGGAACTGTATGGAACGCGAAGCTCAGAAGAATGGACGTGATTTGATGGACGCGAGGACATTCGACAAATCTAAGTTGCCGAGCCGGCATGTTACGGAAGGTCCTTCGCGCGCGCCGCACCGCTCCTATTACTACGCCATGGGCCTCACCGAGGAGGAGATCCATCGGCCGTTCGTCGGCGTCGTCTCCTGCTGGAACGAGGCTGCACCGTGCAATATTGCGCTCCAGCGGCAGGCGCAGTCGACCAAGGCCGGCGTCAAGGAAGCCGGCGGCACGCCGCGCGAGTTCTGCACCATCACCGTCACCGACGGCATCGCCATGGGCCACCAGGGCATGAAATCGTCGCTCGTCTCGCGCGAGGTGATCGCGGATTCGATCGAGCTCACCATGCGCGGCCACTGCTACGACGCGCTGGTCGGCATCGCCGGCTGCGACAAGAGCCTACCGGGTACGATGATGGCCATGCTGCGGCTCAACGTGCCGTCGGTCTTCATGTATGGCGGCTCCATCATGCCCGGAAAGTATAAGGGCCGCGATGTCACCGTGCAGGACGTCTTCGAGGGTGTCGGCATGCATTCGGTCGGGCGCCTCTCGGACGAAGAGCTGCACGAGCTCGAGTGCGTGGCCTGCCCGACCGCTGGCGCGTGCGGCGCCCAGTTCACCGCCAACACCATGGCATGTGTCTCCGAAGCCATCGGCCTGGCGCTGCCGGGCTCGGCCGGAACGCCGGCTCCCTTCGAAAGCCGCGACCAGTATGCGCACGCCTCGGGCGAAGCCGTGATGAAGCTTCTCGCGCTCGGCATCCGTCCGCGCGATATCTGTACGCGCAAGGCGTTCGAGAATGCTGCGATCGTGATCGCCGCGACGGGCGGCTCGACGAACGGCGCGCTGCACCTCCCGGCCATGGCGCACGAGTGCGGCATCGAGTTCGATCTTTTCGACGTGGCCGAGATCTTCAAAAAGACGCCATACATCGCCGACCTCAAGCCCGGCGGAAAGTACGTCGCCAACGACGTCCATGAAATTGGCGGCGTGCCGCAGATCCTCAAGGCGCTGCTCGAGGGCGGCATCCTGCACGGAGACTGCCTGACGGTCACGGGTAAGACGATGGCCGAAAATCTCGAATCCGTGACCTTCAATACCAATCAGAAGGTCGTCTATCCGGTGTCGAACCCGATCAGCCCTACGGGCGGAGTGGTCGGCCTCAAGGGCACGCTGGCGCCGGATGGAGCGATCGTGAAGGTCGCGGGCCTCCACACGCTCAAGTTCCGCGGTCCGGCGCGCTGCTTCAATTGCGAGGAGGAGGCGTTCCACGCTGTCGAGGCCCGCGAGTACAAGGAAGGCGAAGTGCTCGTGATCCGCTACGAGGGCCCCAAGGGCGGCCCCGGCATGCGCGAGATGCTGTCCACCACGGCCGCGCTCTACGGCCAGGGCCAGGGCGATAAGGTCGCGCTGATCACGGACGGGCGCTTCTCGGGCGCGACGCGCGGCCTGTGCATCGGGCACGTCGGGCCGGAGGCGGCCGTCGGAGGGCCGATCGGACTCATCCAGGACGGCGACATCATCGCGATCGACGCCGAGACGGGCACGCTCGATCTCGAGGTCGATCCGGCGGAGCTCGAGCGGCGCCGCAAGGCGTGGCAAGCCCCGCCGAACGCGTACCAGAGCGGGGCGATCAGAAAATTCGCGGATCAAGTGGGACCGGCCCGCTTCGGCGCCGTCACCCACGCAGGCGGGAAGGCGGAAGTTGTTTGCTATGCGGACATCTAAGCTGTTACTCGGATTGATCGTAATGGCGTGCGTGCCGGCGGCAGCGCTGGCTCAGGCGGCCTCCTTCAGCTCGTCGCGAGATGCGCTCCGGCAGGGCGTCAGCGCCTATCAGGGCGGCTATTACGAGCTTGCCATGCCGGCCCTCACGTTCGCGGCCGGCAAGGGCGAGTTCATGGCGAGCTACTATCTCGCGAAGATCTATCAGGACAGCACCGGGCCCTACACGGACCACGCCCGGGCCTACGCGCTCTTTGAGAGAATCGCCGACGAGCACCTCGACGTGGACCCCGATGACCCGCGGGCCCGCTACGTTGGCAAGGCACTCACCGCACTGGCCGGCTATATGCTTCGCGGCCTGCCGGAGATCAGTCTTTCGCCGGATGCGGAGCGCGCGGTGTTCTATCTCAAGAACGCCTCGACGACCTTCAACGACGAGGACGCCCAGTTCGAGCTCGCCAAGCTCCAGCTCACGGGCGAGGGTGTCGAAACCAATGTGCCGCTCGGGCGCCACTGGCTTTCGGTGCTGAGTCAGAACGGGCACGCCGGCGCGCAGGCGTTCTTCGCCGATCTTCTCTGGCGCGGGAAGCACGTGGAGCCGGATCCGGCCCGCGCACTGGCGCTGATCGCCGTTGCAGTGGACAACGCGCCGGCGCAGGACGCCATGTGGATTGAGGACATCTACCAGAACATCTTCTGTGGGGCGGGCGATGGCACGCGCAAGCAGGCGACCGGAATCGTGGCGCAGTGGGGCAACCGCTACGGGCGCCGGCCCGCAGTTTCCTACGATCGCAGCGGTCTGCCGCAGCTTCCGGCTGGTCCCGTGCGGACCTGCAAGGATGGGAAGCCCGTGGACGTAATCCCCGTTCGCTCCGGAGCGACGACGGCCCGGCTGCCTGCGGCCGAGGCGACGTTTGAATATGGAAGCATGACGGTCGATGTTCCGAGGCTGCGTGACGTGGCGGCGCCGGGGACGGCTTCTTCCGGAGCTCCGCGATAAAATAGCCAACGCTCAAAGGGGCTGGCACCGCTTCTCCGACGAAGCATAGAGCGCTGGCTTTCGCGCCTACCATTCTGAACGGCAGAAAAGCCGGACGTGCCGTCAGGCGAGCGTGACCCAAACGGGGACGTGGTCCGAGGGCTTCTCCCAGCTCCGTGTGAAGCGATCGATGCCGGACGAGGCGAGCCGGTCCGCCGCTTGTGGCGAAAGAAGCTGGAAGTCGATGCGGATGCCGTCGTCCTTCTGCCAGGCGCCGGCCTGATAATCCCAGAACGTGTAATGCCCCGGATCGGGGTGGCAGGCGCGCACCGCGTCGAGATAGCCGAGATGGCCGAGCGCATGGAACGCAGCGCGGCTCTCGGGCTGGAACAGCGCATCATTACGCCAGGCTTCGGGACGTTTGGCGTCGATCGCGTCCGGGATGACGTTGAAGTCGCCGGCGAGGATCACGGGCATCTCGGAGGCGAGCAGAGTGCGGGCCCGGTCTTCGAGACGCTCCATCCAGGCGAGCTTGTAGGGGAATTTCTCGGTGCCGACGGGGTTGCCGTTCGGCAGGTAGATAGACGCCACGCGAGCCGATACCTGCCCCGCCGTGACGGTGGCCTCGATGTAACGCGCCTGCGCATCATCGTCGTTGCCGGGCAGCCCGCGCTCGACGTCCTCGAGTGGGTGGAGCGAAAGGAGGGCGACGCCGTTGAAGCCCTTCTGGCCGTGAGTCGCGATGTTGTAGCCGAGATCGGCAAAGGCTTCGCCCGGGAAGCCCTCATCGACGCACTTGATCTCCTGCAGGCAGAGCACGTCGGGTCTGGCTTCGCGTACGTAAGCGAGCGCGCCCTCGATGCGGGCACGGATGCCGTTGATATTCCAGGTGGTGACTTTCACGCCGGCGCTCAGAGCGAGAAGCTTGTGCCGCAGCCGCAGGAGGCGGTGGCGTTCGGATTCACGATCTTGAACGAGGCGCCGATCAGCTCGTCGACGAAATCAATCTCAGAGCCAGCGAGATATTCGAGGGAGACCGGGTCGACCAGCACCTTGGCCGTGCTCTTCTCGATCACGACGTCGTCGCTTGCGGTATCGGAGACCAGATCGAATTTGTACTGGAAGCCGGAGCAACCGCCCCCTTCCACCGAGACACGCAGCATCGTGCCGGCGGGCTCGGCGGCCACGATCTCGGCAATGCGGCTAGCGGCGCGCTCCGTGAGCGTAACACGGTCGGTCGGGGTCAAGGTCTCTGACATTGGCTTCCTTCAGGGGCTTTCTTCGAGCCTGCTTCGCCTTCGGGGCGCACCCGCCCGGGACAAGCAAAATCTGCTACGAAGATAGTAGCGGGCGCGCCCAAGTCAAACGGCGCGCGAGGCCCGGCAGGCGCAATTCAGCGGTTAGGGTGCTTTGGCCACATGAGCGGGGCGATACGAAACGTGAGGGACGATGAAGCCGCATACGGCGGAGGCTTGAGGCCCGGCGAGCGCGCTCCGGCGCCCTATGCGGCGAGCGCGGTCGCGTCGCGGGGGCGGCGCTTTCCGGAGCCCGACTGCCCGACGCGCAGCCCCTTCCAGCGCGACCGCGACCGCATCCTGCACTCGACGGCGTTCCGCCGGCTCATCCACAAGACCCAGGTGTTCGTTTTCCACGAAGGCGATCATTACCGTACGCGTCTGACGCATAGCCTGGAGGTGGCGCAGATCGCACGCACGATGTCGCGCCAACTCCGGCTCGATGAGGACCTGGCGGAGGCGCTGGCGCTGGCGCACGACCTCGGGCACCCGCCGTTCGGGCACGCCGGCGAACGGGCGCTCGATGGGCTGATGGCGCGCTTCGGCGGCTTCGACCACAACGCGCAGAGCCTCCGGGTGGTGACAGCGCTCGAGCGCAAGTATCTCGCCTTCGACGGGCTCAATCTCACTTGGGAAACGCTCGAGGGGCTTGCCAAGCACAATGGGCCGATCGTGGAGGCGATGCACGAACCGGTGCGCAAGGTGATCCGCGCGCTCGAAGCATGGCGGAGCCTCGAGCCCGCCCGGTGGGCGTCGGGCGAGGCGCAGGCGGCCGCGCTTGCTGACGATATCGCCTACGTGAGCCATGACATCGACGATGGGCTGCGCGCGGAGCTCCTGACCCTCGACGGCCTGCGCGACGCCCCGCTCGTCGGCGCCGTGGTCGCGGCGCTGCCGGCGGCGGAGGCTTCCGGGCTGCGTAGCCGGCTGACCTACGAGGTGACGCGGCGGCTGATCACGATCCTCATCCACGATGTGGTGACGGAAGCGCGCACGCGTCTCGCCGCTCTTGCGCCGGCCTCTCCGGACGACATCCGGGCCGCCAGCCGGGCCATCGTTGCCTTCTCGCCCCGCATGGCGGCGGATCTCCGGGGGCTGAAAAGCTTCCTCATGGAGCGCGTTTACCGCAGCCAAAAGGTGATGCACGTGATGGACGAGGCCGAAGCGGTGATCGCCCGCCTGTTCGCTCGCTATCTCGACGATCCGGACGCGCTTCCGCCGACTTGGCGCGAGGCGCAGCGTGGCCTTTCGGAGCGGGCGCGGGCGCGGGTCATCGCCGATTTCGTGGCCGGCATGACGGATCGCTACGCCATCGACCAGCACCGTCTCCTGTTTGACGTCACGCCGGAATTACGATAGCCGGGCCGATGCTTTTCCGTTCGGGGATCTGGGTCCGCGAGCCTGAAGCCGTGGCGACGCTGGCGTCGCGGAATGCCACTCTCTCGTCATGCTGGCGAAGGCCAGGATCCACGACAGCTCTCCTTTCGGGTGTGGACGCTTGCGTGGATGGCCGCCCGCGCGGTCATGACGGTTTCGTAGCAGTTGTCGCACATTGATTTGAGAACGTCCGTATAGGGGTTCGTTTCATGAACGTGTTTGCGGAAGTCGAGGGCAGGGTGCTCGCCGTGCTCAGGGGCCTCGAGGAGAAGGGCGTCCTGCCTCCAGGGCTCGACTTCGGGGCCGTGGCCGTCGAGCAGCCGCGCGACGCCGCGCACGGCGATCTCGCCTGCAATGCCGCCATGGTGCTGGCGAAGGCCGCCCGCATGAAGCCGCGCGACATTGCGGAGGCGCTGGCGGAGGCGCTGAGGTCCGATCCCGACGTGGTCTCGGCCGAGGTCGCGGGACCAGGCTTTCTCAACCTGCGTATGCGCGACGGATTCTGGCACGATGTGGTGGCCGCCATTCTGTCCGAGGGCGCCCGCTACGGAGCCTCCAGAGCCGGGGAGGGCACGCGGACAAACGTCGAGTATGTCTCGGCGAACCCGACGGGGCCCATGCACGTGGGCCATTGCCGCGGCGCCGTGTTCGGCGATGCGCTCGCCAACCTGCTGGCCTTCGCCGGCTACGACGTGACGCGCGAATACTACATCAACGACGCCGGCGGGCAGGTGGACGTGCTGGCGCGCTCGGCGTTCCTGCGCTACCGGGAGGCGCTCGGAGAGGACATCGGCGAGATCCCAGCCGGTCTTTACCCTGGCGATTATCTGAAGCCCGTCGGAGCGGCGCTCGCCGAGCAGCATGGGCGCGCTCTGCTCGATAAACCCGAAGCGGAGTGGCTGCCGATCGTGCGCAGCTTCGCCATCGACGCCATGATGGCGATGATCAAGGACGATCTCGCCGCGCTCAACATCCGCCATGATGTGTTCTTTTCGGAGCGTTCGCTGACCACGGGCGAGAAGAACCAGGTCGAGGCCGCCATTGCGGCGCTCTCTGCCAAGGGACTTATTTTCAAGGGCGTGCTCGAAAAGCCCAAGGGCCACGACGACGAGGATTGGGAAGAGCGCGAGCAGACGCTGTTCCGCTCCACAGCGTTCGGAGACGATGCAGACCGGGCGCTTAGGAAGTCGGACGGCAGCTACACATATTTCGCCGCCGACATCGCCTATCATTACGACAAGCTCGAGCGGGGCTTCCGGCACCTGATCAACGTGTTCGGCGCCGATCACATCGGCTACATCCCGCGCATGAAGGCCGCCGTGCGGGCGCTCTCGGACGGCGCGGCGGATCTCGACATCAAGGTCTGCCAGCTGGTGAAGCTCTTCAAGGGTGGCGAGCCGTTCAAGATGTCGAAGCGGGCCGGCACCTTCGTGACCCTGCGCGACGTGGTGGACGAGGTGGGGCGCGATCCGGTGCGCTTCATGATGCTCTACCGCAAGAACGACGCGCCGCTCGATTTCGATTTTGCCAAGGTCACCGAGCAGTCGAAGGACAATCCCGTCTTCTATGTGCAGTATGCACATGCGCGCGCGGCCTCGGTGCTGCGCAATGCGCGTGAAGCCTTCCCGGACATCGATACGGCCCGCGAAGGAGGACCTGAGGCGGACCTGTCGCTGCTCACGGACCCGGGCGAGCTCGATCTGATCAAGAAGGCGGCCTTCTTCCCGGCCTTGATCGAGGCTTCGGCGCGCGCCCACGAGCCGCACCGGCTGGCTTTCTATCTCTATGATTTGGCTTCCGCTTTTCACGCGCATTGGACGCGAGGCAATGATTTGCCACAATTACGCGTTATCCAGGCGGGTGATCGGGCGATGACAGCTGCCCGGGCCGCACTCGTGGCCTCACTGCAGCAGGTGTTATCCTCAGGGCTGACGGTGCTCGGTGTCGGCGCGCCGGAGGCCATGCGCTAAACTCTCGATTCGAGGGCGAGATCTACGCATCGGTCAAGCTCGGCTTGCGATATGTTCTGACTTGCGACTTGGGGTAGATGAGTGCGCTGGCGGACCGGCCGTCAGCGATGCAAGGGCTGCCGCTCGGCCGGCATGGCAGGACGCCGGCGAGAGGCGCCGAGATCGCGCTTCCCCCGAGGTGCGATAAGGGGTTCCGAGAGATGACACGGTATAACAATCCTCTGCCGCACAATCAGGCGCCGAGCGCGCAGGGACGCGCCCAAGATAGCCGTCCACATGCGCCTCACGCGCCGCATACACCTCAGCCGCCACATTACGAACAGCTAGGATGGCCGCCCCAGCAGAGCCCCCAGCCGCGGACGGGACGGCCGGCCGCCCAGCCGCCCGCCTATGCTGATCCTGCCGGCTACGGGCAGCCTCCCGAGGGTGTCGGGCGTCATAGCAATGCCCCTCCGCACGATCCCTATGCAGCGCTGCGCCCCGATGGCTACGGCTATGGGCAGCCCTCACATCCGCCCTCGGGTGCCTATGGCGTCGAGGGATATGCGGATCCGCAGCAAATTCCTCGCGGCCAGGGACGGGCGCCGCAGGCGCCGGCCTTGCCACCGGAGCCGCCGTTCAATTCCGCAAGCGATCCTTATGGGGCGTTCGAGCCGTCGTCACATGGGGCAAACTCTTATGGCGGGCCACAGGGGAACGGCAACGGATACGATCCCGTTTTCGCCGATCCTCCGCTTTCCAGGGGGGCGCCACCGCCCGCGCCGTCTTATCAAGGTGGCTACGAGACTGCTGTGCCCGGCATGGAGGCGGAGGCTGACCAGTGGGGCGCGCCGAGCATCGGGCTCGATCCTCGCGATTACGGCCACGACGAATATGCGCACCCGCCCTCCGAGGCAGCGGATTGGGGCGCGGAGGCCTATCGCGGTGCGGACGCTGAGGGTGGGGCGTTCGATCCCGAGGCGATGGGCTACCAGCCGGCGCCGCCGCCGGCTCCGCACGGCATGTTCGACCAGAGCTATGCCGAGGACGAAGCCGGCTACGAGAAGGCGCCTCGCCGTGGCGCCTGGAAGAAAGTGGTGGGGCTTGCTGCCTGTGCCGTTCTTGCCGGTGGCGGTCTCGTCATCGCCTACAATGGCATCATGGACCCCGCGGACGGGAAGAACACGCCTCTGGTGAAAAGTGCCGAGGGGCCTTCGAAGGTGAAGCCGTCCGACCCGGGCGGGAAGCAGTTCGCGCATACGGACAGCAAGATCATGGGACGCCTCGGTGAAAGCGGCGAGACGCCGGAGTCCGAGCTTTCCGGCGTGCGCAAGGTGCCGGTGGTGACGGTGGGGCGCGACGGCTCGATCCAGCCACCGCGGTCCGTGGAGTCCGGTCAGACCAGCGCCGTCGTCTCCGTTCCGGGCCTCACCGTGATCGACGGGCTCGATGGGCCTTCGCCGACGCGGCCCACGGGGTCGGGCGACCGCGCGTCGGGCATGCAGCAGCAGGCGGCAGCTTCACGCAACGGCGGCGGGCCGCTCACGGTGGCGCCTCCGGGCCGGACGCCGGGCGCGGCCATGCCCACTGAGACCGGCGCCGTGCAGGCCAAGGCGGCCGCACCGGCAACCCGCCCCGAGGCATCTCGAAAGGCGGCAGAGGCGCCGCGCAAGACCGCCGCGGTGGCCGCGAAGCCGAAGACCGCAAGCGCCGGCTATGTGGCGGTGCTGGCGTCGGTGCCCGCTTCCGGCAGCAGCCGCATCGACGCGCTCAAGCAGTTCGCCGACATGCAGCAAAGGTACGGCACGATCCTGAACAACAAGACGCCGGACGTGCAGGAAGCGAATCTCGGCGAGAGGGGCACCTATCACCGGCTGCTGGTTGGCCCGCCAGGGTCGCGGGATTCGGCCAACTCGGTCTGCTCGCAGCTCAAGGCCGAAGGCTACAGCAGCTGTTGGGTCACAGCGTACTGATCGGCGCCTCATGCCCCACGCTTTCATCTGCGGCGTTGCAGGCGAAACGCTTTCCTCCGCCGAGGCCGCGTTTCTGAAGTCCGCGAGCCCGGCGGGGCTGATCCTTTTTGCGCGCAATTGCATCGGACATGAGCAGATCCAACGCCTCGTCGGCGACGTGCGCGAGGCGGCGGGAGCGGGGGACGACTTCCTCGTGCTCATCGATCAGGAGGGCGGGCGCGTGCAGCGCCTCAGGCCGCCGCTCGGACGCACGCTTCCGCCCGCTCGCGCCTATGCCGACCTCTACGCCGAGGATGCCGGCGCGGCGCAGGAGGCAGCGTTTCTCACAGCACGCCTTCTTGCGGACGACCTCAAAGCGCTTGGCATCAACACAAATTGCGCCCCGGTCCTCGACGTGCCGGTGCCGGAGGCCCACGACATCATCGGAGACCGGGCCTATGGGCGCGACCCGCAGCAGGCCGCGACGCTCGGGCGGGCCGTGGCCGAGGGGCTGATGGCCGGCGGCGTGCTGCCGGTGATCAAGCATATTCCCGGCCATGGCCGGGCGACCGAGGACAGCCACCTCGGGCTGCCGGTGGTGAGCGCGCCGCAGGACCTGCTCGAGGCCACCGATTTCGCGCCGTTCACAGCTCTTTCGGATATGCCGGCCGCCATGACCGCGCACGTGGTCTTCGCTGCCCTGGACGCCGTCGAGCCCGCCAGCACGTCCCGGCGCGTGACGCAGGATATCATCCGCGGCGACATCGGCTTCGATGGCCTCCTCATGAGCGACGATCTCGGCATGAAGGCGCTCTCCGGCTCGTTCGGAGCGCGGACGCGGGCGGTGCTGGCGGCGGGCTCGGATCTGGCGCTCCATTGCAGCGGGACCCTGTCCGAGATGGAAGAGGTGGCGTCCGAAGCACCGCGGCTCACCGGGGCGGCGCTGCGGCGGTTCCGCACAGCGCTGGCAATTCTCCGGCGCAGCGAACCCTATGACCGAGCCAAGGCCGAGGCGCAATTGGCACGCGTCCTTGGAACCGGCGGACGGCATGCTGAATCAGTGTAGTGTGCCGTCCGGATGAGCCTGGCGCGAACCTTGAGTCCCTTCGCCGCCGGCCGTTAACCCGCTATGATAGAGGCCGATGATCGACGATCCAGGACAGGTTGTGGAGGCGAACGCCGGCTGGGAAGCACCAGACAGCGATCTTGCGCCTGCGTCCTCGGAAGCCCTGATCGTCGATGTCGGGGGCTTCGAAGGCCCGCTCGACCTTCTCCTGGCGCTCGCCCGCACGCATAAGGTCGATCTCGCAAGGATCTCCATCCTCGAGCTCGTCGATCAATATCTCTCCTATATCGGCGAGGTGCAGCGTCTCAAGATCGAGATCGCGGCAGACTATCTCGTCATGGCGGCTTGGCTCGCCTTCCTCAAATCGCGCCTGCTCCTGCCCAAGGAGAAGGAGACTGGGGATGAGCTTTCGGCCGATGAGATGGCGCAGCGTCTCGCATTCCGGCTCATGCGTCTCGAGGCGATGCGGCGCGCCATCGGCGAGCTGATGACACGCCGGCGGCTTGGCCATGACGTATTTCCGCGCGGCATGCCGGAACGTGTGGAGACTGTGAGCGAGGTGCGCTGGACGGCGGAGATCTACGACCTCATCAAAGCCTATTCCGAGCTGCGCCGGCGCACCGTCAAGGTGACGCACGTGGTCAAGGCGCGGCAGGTTTGGTCGATCAAGCAGGCGCGCACGAAGCTCGAGGATCTGGTCGGCCACGCGGTGGGCAACTGGGTGGAGCTCGAAGAATGCCTCAAGACCTATCTGGCCACCAAGGACGAGGACAAGACGGTGCTGGCAAGCTCGTTCGGCGCCACGCTCGAGATGGCGCGCGAAGGCATGATCGAGCTCAAGCAAGAGGCGCCGTTCTCGCCCATCTACATGCGCCGGCGTGAGGCGGGTGCGGAATGGCAGCGGATCGATATCGCGCCGCCGGGTTGAAAGGAATGATGGAGCTGACCCAGCGTTCCGGCGCCAAAGTTTGCACGGATCTGCCGGTTGGATTTGCGAACGAACTTCGGACGCATAAGAGACACTAGCATCGTAGACGTCCGGGTGTGATCGCGGAGCGATGCCGGCTTCTGGCCTCTCCGCGCCGAAATAAGGATGGCGAGCATGGTTCCGCCGAAACTCAGAGTGGTGACGCGCGACGGTGTCGAGGATGCAAGCGTCCTCGACGAGACCGAAGCGCCGGAGGCTGTCGAGCTTGCGCGGGCGCTGTCGGAAGCGGATGCCGTCGCGGCCGGCACGGCGCCAACCGCCGAGCAGCGGCTCGAGGATCAGCGCATCATCGAGGCGTTGCTCTTTGCCTCGCCCACCCCGGTCGACGAGGCGTGGCTCGCGGACCATCTCCGTCACGGCAGCGACATCAAGGCTCTGCTCGCCGACATTAAGGCCGTCTATGCGACGCGCGGCGTGAACCTCGTGCGGGTTGCCGGCAAGTGGATGTTCCGCACCGCGGAGGATCTGGGCTATCTGCTCGAACGGCACGCGGTCGAAGAGCGGCGTCTTTCGCGCGCCGCGCTCGAGACGCTGGCGATCGTGGCCTATCACCAGCCGGTGACCCGGGCTGAGATTGAGGACATTCGCGGCGTCACGACGTCTGCCGGCACGCTCGACATCCTGATGGAGGCCGGCTGGATCCGCCCCCGCGGGCGCCGGCGCGCGCCCGGAAAGCCGCTGACCTATGGCACCACGGAGAGCTTCCTCTCTCATTTCGGCCTCGACAGCGTGAAGGATCTTCCCGGACTCGCCGATCTCAAGGCCCAGGGGCTGCTCGATGGGCATCTGCCGCCAGGGTTCACCGTGCCCGATCCTTCGATTGCGGCCTCGTTGATGCCCGACGAACTGCCGCTCGAGGACCCCGAGGAGGAGGACGCCGATGCATCGGCGGATGCGGATGGCGACGACGAGGATGTGAGCGGCGAGAGCGAAGCCGTGGGGCCCCCGTCCGGTAGCGACTTGCCGGATGGCGAAGGCGAGGGTAAGCCAGACTAGGATTGTCAACTTTGCGGCGCTCCCCGCACCCGGCAGCAATCTCGTGGTTCCTGCCCATCTCTCCGCTGAAGGTGAGATGAAGACGCATGCAGCCGGCCGGCCGTTCTCGAGGAGGAGGCCGGAGCGCTGTAGATGGGTGAGGGCGAGCGGGCCGCTTCGATATCGGCTCGGGCTCACGCGTGGCGAACTGGTTCTTCAATACGGCGGCAGGACGATTGCGCGCTGCTGATCCGCCGCCCGGTGCTCTCCGGCCGCGGGCGGGGACGACGTTTGCCGCCAAGCTCACCTTCGATTGCGTGTCAAAGGTCTACGGTGACCGGGCCGCCATCGACGACCTGTCGTTCGAGATCGCGCCCGGTGAGGTGGTCTGCCTGCTCGGCCCATCGGGCTGCGGGAAGACGACGCTGCTCCGTCTCGCCGCCGGGATCGAGCGCCCCACCGGCGGGCGGATCCTGATCAACGATCGCGAGGTGGCGGGAGGCGAGCGCTTCGTGCAGCCCGAGGACCGTGGCGTCGGGCTCATGTTCCAGGACTTCGCGCTCTTTCCGCATCTCACGATCCTCGACAACGTTGCGTTCGGTCTCAAGGCCCTGCCGCGCGAGGACGCGAGGCGGGAGGCGCTGGCCATTCTTCGTCGTGTGGGGCTCGAGCGCTATGGCGATCGCTATCCGAGCATTCTCTCGGGCGGACAGCAGCAGCGCGTGGCGTTGGCGCGGGCCATCGTTCCACGGCCGGCGGTGATGCTGATGGACGAGCCGTTCTCGGGGCTCGACGTGCAACTGCGCGATGCCATGCAGGAGGAGACGCTGGCGCTCATCCGCGAGACGCGAGCCACGTGCATGATCGTCACCCACCATCCGGAGGAGGCCATGCGCCTCGGCGACCGCATCGTCGTGATGCGGAGCGGGCGCCTGGTGCAGATGGGCGGCGCGGAGGATCTCTATTACAGGCCGGCCGCGTTGTTCGTTGCGCGGCTTTTCTCCGAGATCAACGAGGTCGAGAGCCGGGTGGCTGAGGGACACATCGCCACGCCGTTCGGGACCCTGCCCGCCAACGGCCTTGCCAGCGGGACGCCGATCACGCTTTGCATACGCGAGCGGAACCTGAGCTTGGGGCCGGCTTCGGGCAACGGCGTCAGCGGAAACGCGGCCGAGCTCAAGGGGCGCATTCTCAGCGCCAAATTCCTCGGCGATGCTATGCGTTACGAGGTGGCGGTCGAAGGCTTCGAAGCGCCGCTCAATGCGCGCATCGCGGGGGGCTGCAAGTGGGAGAGCGGAAGCGAGGTTCGCGTCCGCATCGATCCGGGGGACGTGCTCGTTTTTCCGTCAACCGAAGATGAAATTGCTTGAATTTCAGTCGGATAATGCATGCTTCCGAAGCTTGTGCGCCGCTTGCGGGGACGGGGCGTTTCTGCAATAGTGCGGAGTAGCGGACGCGAAAGGCAAAACGGCGCCAAGGCGCCGCATCATGGCCGAGAGGAGGCCTTCTATGGGGTTGAGTGCGACCCATCTGCTCTTGTTGCTCGTCGTCGTCGTTCTCTTGTTCGGCCGCAATAAGATCTCGGACCTCATGGGCGACGTCGCGCGCGGCATCAAGAGCTTCAAAAAGGGGCTCGCCGAGGACGATACGCCAACGGTCGACACCAAGGTGATCGACAACTCGGCGCCAGCCGCAGAACGCGACAAGACCAAGGCAGGCTGACCGCCGGGCAGGTCCGGTCGGAATTCAGGACGTTGCGATGTTCGACGTCAGTTGGAGCGAGCTTCTCATCGTAGGCATCGTCGCGCTGATCGTCGTCGGGCCGAAGGATTTGCCGCGCTTCCTCAACACGCTCGGGCGCTATGCGGGCATGGTGCGCCGGCAGGCGAACGAGTTTCGCTCCGTGTTCGAGCAGGCGATGCGCGAAGCGGAGATGGACGAGATCCAAAAAGAGGTTCGCGCGGTGAGCGAAGGCGTCAAGGCCTCGCTCGATGACGCGACGCGGTCGGTCGAAAGCGTCAAGGCTGCGGCCGAGACCAAAATCGATACCGAGGCGATCGATACTGAGACGGGCGCGGAGGCGGCTCCCAAAGCCGTGGAGGGGCCCGCCCGGGATGACGCGAAGCCTGCCGACGGTGTGGCCGAGGCAGGCGCACCTGCGCTGACGGCGGATCCACCAGCCAGCAGCGGCAGCGGCGAGACGGCGGAGACCAATTCCAAGGCGGGAGCGGGAGCAGCGTGATGCAGGAAAGCCTGCCGCGTCCGGGTCAGGACGATATCGACGCGTCCAAGGCGCCGCTGCTCGATCATCTGATCGAGCTTCGCCAGAGGCTGATCTATGCGGCCATAGCCTTCTTCGCCACGTTCATCCTCTGCTTCACCGTCGCCCGGTACATCTACGATGTGCTGGTATGGCCTTACGTCTGGGCGTCGGGAAGCGACCACGTGCGGCTGATTGCGACGCACTTCCTCGAGCAGATCTTTACGCACCTCAAGCTCGCCATGTTCGGCGCGGCGTTCCTCTCCTTCCCGGTGGTTGCGGCGCAGATCTACAAGTTCGTTGCACCTGGGCTTTACAAGAACGAGCGGCAAGCATTTCTGCCCTATCTCATCGCGACGCCGGTGTTCTTCGTGCTCGGTGCGGCGGTGGTCTATTTCCTCGCCATGCCGATCCTGATCAAGTTCTCGATGGGGCTCGCCCACACGGCGAGCGAATCCGGGCCCGCCACCATCGAGCTGATGCCCAAGGTCTCGGAATATCTGTCGCTGATCATGACGCTGATCTTCGGCTTCGGTCTCTGCTTTCAGCTGCCTGTGGTGCTGACGCTTCTCGCGCGTGTCGGCATCGTCACCGCAGCGTCGCTGCGCAGCGGACGGCGCTTCGCCATCGTCGGCATCTTCGCAGTGGCAGCCATCCTGACACCGCCGGACGCCATCAGCATGGTCATCATGGCCTTGCCGACGGTTCTGCTTTACGAGCTCGCCATCTTCTCCGTAGCGAGAGTCGAGAAGCAGCAGGCCGCGAGAGACGCGGCACCGGATGCTGCGGCGACGTGAGACTCCATCGCTCGAGCCAGGCAACGAGGATCGCACCCTGATGGGCCGCTCTGGACCCGGGTCGCGCGGGGCCGTATACGACAGCGACGAAACCATCTGACGACCCTGCGCCAAGGAAAATCCCTCCCGTGTTCGATATCAAGTGGATCAGAGACAATGCCGAGGCGTTCGACCGCGGGCTCGGCAAGCGTGGCCTTGAGCCAGCGAGTGCCGAGCTGATCGCGCTCGACGATGCGCGCCGACGCCATGTGACGACGCTGCAGGAGGCGCAGAGCCGGCGCAATTCCGCTTCGAAAGAGATCGGCAGGGCAAAGGCGGCCAAGGATGAGGCGCTGGCGCAAACTCTGATGAGCGAGGTGGCCGACCTCAAGGACGTCATCCAAAAGGGCGAAGAGGAGGAGCGGCAACTCGTCAAGGCGCTTGATGAGGCGCTGGCCGTCATTCCGAATCTGCCCCGCGACGACGTGCCGGTCGGAAGCGATGAGACCGGCAACGCGGAGGTGCGGCGCGTTGGGGAGCCGCCGAAGTTCGATTTCTCACCGAAGCAGCATTTCGAGATCGGCGAGGCGCTTGGCCTCATGGATTTCGAGACCGCCGGAAAGGTCTCCGGCGCGCGCTTCGTCTTCCTCAAGGGAGCGCTGGCGCGTCTCGAGCGCGCGATCGCGAGCTTCATGCTCGACCTGCATACGGGAACCTTCGGCTACACCGAGGTCAATCCGCCGCTGCTTGTCCGCGATGACGCAGCCTATGGCACCGGCAATCTGCCGAAGTTCGCCGAAGATCTCTTTCAGACGACGACCGGGCACTGGCTGATCCCGACGGCGGAAGTGTCGCTCACGAACGTGGTGCGCGAGCGTATCCTCGACGAAGCCGAGCTGCCGCTGAGGCTTACGGCCTGGACGCCGTGCTTCCGCTCGGAGGCGGGCGCGGCGGGCAAGGACACGCGCGGCATGATCCGCCAGCACCAGTTCTCGAAGGTGGAACTCGTTTCCATCGCGACGCCGGAGGAGAGCCTCGCCGAGCATGAGCGCATGACAAATTGCGCCGAGGAGGTGCTGAAACGGCTTGGGCTGGCCTATCGCACCATGCTGCTCTGCACCGGCGACATGGGTTTTGCCTCGCAGAAGACGTATGACATCGAGGTATGGCTGCCCGGACAGGATACCTATCGGGAGATCTCATCCTGTTCTGTGTGCGGCGACTTCCAGGCGCGGCGCATGGGCGCGCGCTATCGTGCGAAGGACGGCAAGGACGTGCGTTACGTGCATACCCTCAATGGGTCCGGCCTTGCTGTCGGGCGCACGCTTGTCGCAGTCCTCGAGAATTACCAGCAGGCGGACGGGTCCGTCGCAATACCGGAGGCCTTGCAGCCGTATATGGGCGGCATGGCGAAGATCGAGAAGGCAGGTTAAGCGCGCACGCTCGGATGATGCCGAGAGGTGAGAGGCGCGCAATCTGCTGATGCGTCCCGGCTGGCATGGGATCCGTGCCTCGGTTCGGAGGCGCGTTCTTATAAAGGGCAGGTTCATGCGCATACTGGTCACGAACGACGACGGAGCGGGAGCCCATGGGCTCTCCGTGCTGCACCAGATTGCCAAGGCGCTCTCCGACGACGTGTGGATCGTAGCGCCGGAGATGAACCAGAGCGGAGCCTCGCACGCGCTCACCATCCAGGTGCCGCTGCGCTATCGCGAGATCGGCGAGCGGGCCTTCGCGGTGCGCGGCACGCCGGCGGACTGCGTGATCATGGGGATCCGCCACGTGCTCAAGGACAAGCCGCCGGATCTCGTGCTCTCAGGCGTCAACCACGGCGCCAACCTCGCCGAAGACGTCACCTACTCCGGCACCGTGGCGGGCGCCATGGAGGGGACTCTGCTCGGCATCCGCTCGATCGCGATGAGCCTCACCATTGGGTTCGATCCCGAAGGGCGGCAGCACTGGAAGACGCCGCTCGAGCACGGACCCGGCATCGTGCATCAGCTGCTGGCATCCGACTGGCCGGCAATGACGCTGATGAACGTTAACTACCCGGACCTCGGGCCTCAGGACGTCAAAGGCATCGTCGCGACGCGGCAGGGGCGGCGCGATCAAGGGGGGCTGCACATCGAAGAGCGCAGCGATACCTGGGGTGATCCCTATTTCTGGGTGGGCTTCGAGCGTCGCCGGGCAGATCCCGCGGCCGGCACGGACCTCCGGGCTATTGCGGACGGGTTGATCTCAGTAACGCCGCTCCATCTTAACCTCACGCACGAGGCCGCGCGCGAAAAGCTCGGCGCGGCGCTTTCGCTCGGAGGCGGCGAGAGTGGACGCCTCAAGGGCGTCGGCTGATGCCGCTCCGAATTTGGCACGCCATGATCAATCTGCTGAACTCGCAGGATAATTCAGCCCAAAGGCGAGTGCTGCAAGCGGTGCCTGGCGCCTGAGGGGGCGGCAAGCAACCCTGGCCTGATGCTCGTAGTGCCGCGATTCGTTACGGCGCTCTTTAAGGTTCCATTAACGCGTTAAGGGTTACCTGAAGTAGGCATTCAGGGTGAGTGGCATGTTAAGTTCCTTGCGTAAATGTCATCTATTCACCGGCCGCATGAAGGTGGGGGCAGTTCTGTCGGCGGCCGCTCTGGCCGGCTGCAGCGCCAACGTTTCGCGGTTCGATCTCGGGTATTCCGACGGAGCGCGCGGTCATTCCAGCGCGTCCTATGGCGCGACGGGGCGCACGGCTTCGGCCGAGTATGGGGGGGCCGGGTATGATCGCCCGGCGAGCGGCGGAAGCAGCGTGTCGCGCTCCGACCTCGCGCCAATGACGACTGCCGCGATTCCGCCTCCGCCGCAGCAACCGACCAACGGTGCCGGTTACGGGCAGGGCTACGGCGCCGCCGCACCGAGCTACAATGCGCCGGCCCATACGGCGCCAAGCTACGGCGCCAACCGGCAGGCGCCTTCCTCTTATGACAACAGCTATGGCACCCGCGCGGGCGGAGCTGCGCCGGCGCCGGCCTATGGCGGCGCGAACCCCTCGGGCTACGGCGAGACCGCCAGGGCCTCCGTTGCCGCAGCAGAGCATGGCCCGATCGAGGTGCGCCCCGGCGATACGCTCTATTCGCTTTCGCGGAGCCACGGCGTTTCCGTGGCCGCGCTCAAGGCCGCCAACGGGCTCTCTTCGGACGATCTGCGGCCCGGCCAGCAGCTTCATCTGCCGAGCGCAGGTGGGCGGCAGCAGCAGCCCTATGAAGCAGCGCCTCCGACGACGCGGCACGCTCCGCGTGAGAGCTACGAGACGGTGGCTGTGCGGCCAGCCTTCCCTGCAGCGGACGCGCCGGCAGACTGGACGCGCCGCTACACCGTGCGGCCTGGCGATTCGCTCTACGCCATTGCGCGCGAGAGCGGCGTGACGCTTGCCGATCTCGAGCGCCACAACGGCATCACGGATTCGCGGCGCGTGCAGCCCGGAACGGTGCTGAGACTTCCGGCCGAAGACGGTAGGGGAGCGGAGACCGATAGGACGGTCGTCGCTGAGGCCCCGCCGGCCGTCGAGCCAGTGCAGGAGGCGGCGCAGTCCGCGCCGTCTGCAGGGACCCCTCCGCCGACCAAGGGCGTAGTGCGCCTCGGCGAAGCGCCGGCGAGCACGCCGCCAACCACACCTTCGACGCCGCAGCAGCCGACGATGCTCAACGGGACCGGGCTCGCTGGGCCTCAGCCTCAGCGTGTGGCGCGCGTCGAAACGAACACGGCGAGCGATGCTGTTTCACCCGTGTCGAAGGAGACCTCGACCGCGGTTGCCGGCTTCAGCAAGCTGCGTTGGCCGGTGACGGGCCGCATCATCACCGGCTTCGGGCCGCGTCCGGATGGCACGCACAATGACGGCGTCAATCTTTCGGCGCCGCTTGGAACGGACGTGCACGCAGCCGAGAGCGGCGTGGTGGCCTATGCCGGCGACGAGCTCAAAGGCTATGGCAACCTCGTGCTTGTGCGCCATGACAACGGCTGGGTTACGGCCTACGCCCATGCGGATGAGATCCTGGTCAAGCGCGGCGATCAGATCAAGCGCGGCCAGGTGATCGCGAAAGCCGGGCGCACAGGCCAAGTGGATCAGCCGCAGGTGCATTTCGAATTGCGCCAGGGGCAGAAGCCGGTCGATCCGACGCCGTTCATGGAGAGACTGTAGGATCTTCCGCTTTCACACTACCGGAGGGATTTTTCTGCATCGCATTGTCTGCCGCGAATGGGTTATCTCGTTCACGGCGGCGGCGCCGAAGCGGCATTCGGCAGCGGGGGGAGGCGCGGGGCGCGGGTCGCCGGCTTGCGGTCGGGCTACGGCGATCCCCCTGCGGCCTCACGTCCGGCCGCGCTCGGCGGTGCAAGCGTCCTCCCGAGACGGCCAGCCAGATCCTGCGTGAACTGCCAGGCGACGCGTCCGGAGCGGCCGCCGCGCGTCATGCTCCATTCCAGCGCTTCGCGCGTGAGATCGGCGCGGGTGATCGGCAGATCGAAATGGGCTGCGTAGCCTTCCACCATCGCCAGATATTCGTCCTGGCTGCAATTGTGGAAGCCGAGCCATAGCCCGAAGCGGTCGGATAGCGAGACCTTCTCCTCGACGGCTTCCGACGGGTTGATGGCAGTCGAGCGCTCATTGTCGACCATGTCGCGCGGCATGAGATGGCGGCGGTTGGAGGTCGCATAAAAGAGCACGTTCGAGGGACGGCCTTCAATCCCGCCCTCGAGAACGGCTTTGAGCGATTTGTAGCTCGTATCGTCGTGGTCGAAGGACAGGTCGTCACAGAAGACGATGAACCGGTGGGGCGCCGCGCGCAGCATGGCGAGGGCAACCGGCAGCGTGGCGATGTCCTCGCGGTGGATCTCGATGAGCTTCAGTCCGCCGCCTCCCGTGGCAGCGTCCTTCGGGGACGCTGCCAGTCCTGATGCGACCTCGGCATGAGCGGCCTTGACGAGGCTCGATTTTCCCATGCCGCGCGCACCCCAGAGAAGGGCGTTGTTGGCCGGCAGCCCTTCCGCGAAGCGGCGCGTGTTGTCGAGAAGCTGGCGGGCCGCGCCATCGATCCCCTTCAGAAGCTCCCGCGGAACACGGTTCACCTCGGCGACGGGCAGGAAGCCTTGTGTCGCAGCCTGCCACACGAAAGCTTCGGCATCCTCAAAACGCGGCGGCGGTGGGGGTGCCGGAGCCAGCCGCTCCAGGGCGGCGGCGATGCGCTCTAGGCAGCGGGCGAGGTCGAGGTCGTTGCTCATCTTGAATAGTCTCGGATTTTTGTGGAAAGACGCGAGATGATTTTGCAGTCTCTCATAGCTCGCAGGATGGTCTCTCGGCCAGACGCTATGCCCGCGCAGGCGGCCTCACGGCCGTGAAATGGGCTCGCGGATCCCGTCGGCGCGGATCGCAGGCACCCTTTGGACGCAAGGGTTGCAAAGCATCCCGCCGCCACTATAGTCGCGCCGGATCTGGGGCGGACGGGCTTGCGGGGCGATGCTTTCTGCAAGACGGGCCGTGTTTCGCTTAAACTCGCCCATCCAGACGTTCCGACAAGGACAAGTCCCACATGTTCATTACCTCGGCTTACGCTCAATCCAGCAGCCCGATGTCGGACCCGTTCAGCGGTCTGCTCATCCCGATGCTGCTGATGGTGGTTATTTTCTACTTCCTCGTCATTCGGCCCCAGGGCCAGCGCCAGAAGCAACACCGTCAGATGGTGGAAAAGGTGCGGCGGGGCGATACCGTCGTCACGGCCGGCGGCTTCATCGGCAAGGTGGCGCGCGTGCCGGACAATTCGGACGAGGTCGAGGTCGATCTTTCCGATACGCTCAAGGTTCGCGTGCTCAAGAGCACACTCATGGACGTGCGGTCCAAGAGCGAGCCGGTGAAGGACGCCGCAACTACGAAGTGATGCATCGCACGCGGCGCCCTCGGTGCCGCGACGCGATTTCCAGGGGACAGCTTGGCTGATGCTGCATTTCGAGCGTTGGAAGATCTTTGCGATCGTGGGGACCGTGCTCCTCGGCTTCCTGTTCGCACTGCCCAACTTCTTCTCCAAGGAGACGGTTGAATCGTGGCCGGGGTTCGTGCCTCAACGGCAGATGCCACTTGGGCTCGACCTGCAGGGCGGCGCGCATCTCCTGCTCGCTCTCGACCAGAAGGAGCTGCGCACCGATTGGCTCAACAACCTGCGCGAGGACGCACGGCGGACACTGCGTGAGGCCAAGATCGGCTTCTCCGGGATCGGCATCGCCGGCGACGCCGTCCAGGTGCGCCTCGTCAAGCCGGAGGAGACCGACAAGGCGCTCACCGAGCTGAAGAAGATCATCCAGCCGATCGGCAACATGATGCTCGGCACCTCGAGCAGTGATTCCGAGGTGGAGCGCGGCCGTGAGCCCGGGCTCATTCTCATCCGACCGACGGAATTCGGCATTCAGGAGCGCCTCTCGCATGCAGCAGCGGCCTCGGTTGAAACCATCAACCGGCGCGTGAACGCGCTCGGAACGGTGGAATCGACCGTCGTGCAGCAGGGACGCGACCGGGTGCTTATCCAGTATCCCGGGCTCTCCGACACCACCCAGCTCAAGGAGCTCATCGGCAAGACCGCGAAGCTGACCTTCCACGCCGTGCATCCGACGGTGAGCGCGGAGGAGGCAAAGCTCTCGCGTCCGCCGGCAGGCTACCGCGTCTACGATGCGGCCGAAGAAGAAGAGGGCTACCAGTCCGCCTACGTGCTGCAGGAAGTGCCGGTGGTGCAGGGCGATGATCTCGTCGACGCACAGCCTGCCTTCGACCAGCAGACGAACGCGCCGATCATTACCTTCCGCTTCAACCAGGCGGGGGCGCGTAAGTTCGGCAACTTCTCGAAGACGCACGTGGGCGAGCCCTTTGCGATCGTGCTCGACGACAAGGTAATCTCGGCGCCGGTCATTCGCGAGGCGATCCTCGGAGGCTCGGGGCAGATCTCGGGCAACTTCACCGTCGAGAGTGCCAACAACCTCGCCATTCAGCTCCGCTCCGGCGCGCTGCCGGCGAAGCTCACCGTCGTCGAGGAGCGGACCGTCGGTCCCTCTCTCGGAGCCGACAGCATCGAGGCGGGGAAGCTCGCTGGCATCGTCGGTCTCGTCGCCACGCTCATCCTGACGACATTCGCCTACGGCACGTTCGGGGTCTACGCGGTCATCGGGCTCCTGGTGCACGGCGTGCTCATTCTGGCACTGATGTCGGCCGTCGGTACGACGCTCACGCTTCCGGGCATCGCCGGCTTCGTGCTGACCATCGCCATGGCCGTCGACGCGAACGTGCTAATCTACGAGCGCATCCGCGAGGAGCTGAGGGCAGGCCGCACGCCGGTTGCCGGAATCGAAACGGGCTTCCAGCGCGCGTTCGTCACCATCATCGACAGCCAGCTCACGACGCTCGTGGCCGCGATCATCATGTTCTGGCTTGGCTCGGGGCCCATTCGCGGCTTCGCCGTGACGCTCTCGCTCGGCATCTTCACCTCCGTGTTTGCCGCGGTGACGGTCACCCGGCTGCTTGTGGCCATGTGGCTGAAGAACGCGATCAAGGGCTCGAAGCGTACCACGTCGATCTCGGTTCCGATCTAGCGCGTCCCGCTCCTTTGGAGCGGCTGCTCTGGAGGCTCGTTGTGCAGCGGATACGCGGAACGACTCGAGGTTTCGTTTAGTCGTGCTTCTCTCCGGAAATGCGGACATCGTGTTTCCGGAAGCACTCAAGGGAAGGTTTCGCCCATGTTCCTGGTGCCCGATTTCAAGGGTCACGACTTCTTTCCGCACCACGTGCGGCTGCCGTTCATGCGCTACAAGCTGCATTGCCTGGTCATGTCGACTTTGCTCACGGTGCTGTCGCTTGGGCTGATCCTCGTCAACGGCTTCAACTATGGCGTCGATTTCAAAGGCGGCTCGATGATCGAGGTTCGTGCCAATTCGGGCACCCTCGATGTGGGCGATATGCGCACGACGCTGTCCAAGCTCGGGCTCGGCGATATTCAGATCCAGAGTTTCGGAACGGATGCCGACGCGCTGATCCGCATCGAGCAGCAGCCGGGCGAGGAAGAGGCGCAGCAGGAAGCCGCCAAGCAGGTTCTGGAAGCGTTGGGGCCGGATTTTGAGCTGCGGCGCATCGAGGTCGTGGGGCCTGCCGTCTCGAGCGAGCTCAGGACGACGAGCCTGATCGCGATCGTGGTTTCGATGATCGCAATCGTCGCCTATGTCTGGTTCCGCTTCGAATGGCAGTTCTCTGTCGGCGTCATCGTGGGCCTCGTGCATGACGTCGCCATTACGGCCGGCGTATTCTCGCTTTTCTGGCTCGAGTTCGATCTCGGAATCGTGGCCGCGCTGCTGACCATTCTTGGCTACTCGATCAACGACTCCATCGTCGTGGCCGACCGTATTCGCGAGAACCTGCGCAAGTACAAGAAGATGCCGCTGACGGAGCTGCTCGATCTCTCGATCAACGAGACACTCTCGCGCACGATCCTGACGGGTGTCACGACCATCGTCGTGCTCTTCGCGCTCTTCTTCCTGGGCGGCGAGGTGATCCGCAACTTCACGTTCTGCATGCTGTTCGGTGTGCTCGTCGGCACCTACTCGTCGATCTTCATCTCGGCGCCGGTGATCGATTACCTCGGCATCAAGCGCGACTGGAGCGGGGAGGCCGCAAAGCCTGCGGCGGCGAACAGCCAGGCAGCCGCACGGCCCTGATCGGGCGCGGGGCTTGCCATGGGCGCGCGGGCGCATCTTCCCCAGCAGGTGGCCATCGATGCTTACGGTAACGGTGGCTTCCGCTTCGGCGGCATGAGCCATCGAGGCTCGATCCTGTGCCTGCCCACGGGGATCTGGGATTGGCCCGTGGCGTCAGTCGATCAGCTCGATGCTGCCTCCCTTGGGGAAGCGATTGCGCTTAGCGGCAGGATCGGCCACCTCCTCATCGGGACGGGAGGGGCGTTCGTCCCGGTTTCCCGTGACGTGCGCACCGCCTGCGAGGCGGCGGGCCTCTGGGTCGAGAGCATGGACACCGGCGCCGCCGCGCGGACCTACAACATCCTGCTGGCTGAAGGGCGCCTGGTCGGCGCGGCGCTGATCGCCGTCGCATAGAGGAGGCTTAGGCGATGAGCCAGTCGGGGCCGATGCCGCCCAACCCTCCGCACAATGGCGCGGCGTTGCGAGGTCCGCCAGTGCTGGACCAGCCGGTGCTGGACTCGGCGCGTAGCTTCGCGCGCGACCGCTATCTCTCGGCACTCCTCTCACCGGCGGCCGCACGCGGCGATCTCATCGCTCTTGCGGCCTATCTTGGCGAGATCGAACGGATTCCGCTTGTGGCCGACGATCCGGCGATCGGGGAAATCCGCCTCCAATGGTGGCGCGACGCGCTCGTGGCGCCCAAACCTTCCGGGAATCCAGTGGCCGACGCGGTGCAGGCGCTGCGGGCGCGGCAGGGCTTTTCAGAGGCGCTGCTGATGGCTCCGATCGAGGGTACTTCGCGGCAGCTCTATGAGGATGGCATCACGGACGCGTCGGCGCTCGCCCTCTATGCGGAGGAAACGGATGGGGCTGCGCTCCGGATGGCGCTTGCCATTCTCGGCGCCCCGGACGGGAGCGACCCGGCTCTCGTGGAGCCCGCGAGCCGGGCGCTCGCCCTGACGCGGATCGGTTTGACGCTGCCCCAGCACCTCGCGCACGGACGCATGCCGGTGCCGCCGGCGTTTCTCGGAGATGCCCAGGATCCGCGCGGCGCCGCGCCGGACGAGGCGCGGCGGGCGACACGGGCTCTGCTCGCGCAGCTCGCGGCGGATGCGTCCTCGGCGGTCGACACGTTCCGGAGCGCCGCCGGGACGATGGATCGCGGGCGCTTTGCCGCGTTCCTGCCCATGAGCCTCGTTCAGCCCTATTTCAACGTCATGCTAGCGCCAAAGCGAGATGTCCTGAGGGAGATCGCCGACATTTCGCCGCTTTCACGTGTGCTGAGACTCTGGTTCGCGCAGTGGCGCCGAAAGGCCTAGCGCGGTCACTTTTGAGGCTGGCTCACGCTCTCGATGGGACCAGAATTCAGGATGCGGGCGCCGAATGCCGAATACCCGGACTGATGTCTAGCATGATGCGGCTTTTGATTTTTTCTATCGTTTCGGCGTGGTTCATGATCGGCATGGCCACGGCGCAGGAACCCTATTTCGACGCGCCGCCGATGCCGAGGCACGAAGGCGACGCCAATGGTTTCCGCCAGTATGGCGATGGGCTCACGGATCGGGCTGTGGGCGCAGAGGCCGTGGCGCCGCTCCCTTCGATTGGCGATGCCATCGACCCGCTGCTTGCGCCGCCCGCGTATATGCGGGAAGCGCCGCCGCCGCCCGCCGTCGGGATCGAATGGCGGGTCGAAAACCCGTTCCGGTTCTTCGTCGATCCGAAAGACACCGAGGTGCATCGGGCAACGTATCTCACGCTCAGCCCCGAGGAGCGCGAGACGGCGCCCGTGCTCAGCGCCGAGCACGCGCTCTCCCGCCGCCACGAGGCCGGGTGGGCGGAGACGATGTACCGCAAGACCTGCTGGGCAAGCTCCCGCAACCGACACATCTGCCCGGACAAGAGCGACTATATCAATCCCACGCATCATCGGGTGGTGGTGAGCCTCAAGGGGCTTTTCGAACCGGATCTCGATTGCCGGTGGGTGTCGTCGGCACTGCACGAGCCGGGCGAGCGCGCGGGCGCGGAAAGCGCCGTCACGCGCCCGTGCGGCGAGGATGTCGTGCTCACTGCGCCCTATCCCCACGGCCTCGCGGTGCGCGCTGAGATCGGCGGCATCGCGGTGGCCTCGACGGAGGTCAAGGTCACCGATCTCTTCATCGTCGGCATCGGCGACAGCTTCGGCTCCGGCGAAGGCAATCCCGACGTGCCGGTGCGTTTTTCACCCGAGCGCACGGCGGCCTACGGCAAGAGCAGCGCCGGCGACCTGGCCGGCTATCCGGCCCGCGTCGGCGCCTGGAAAGAGATCGGGGACGCGGCTTTCATCGGGGGAAATGCGCGCTGGCTCGACCAGGCCTGCCACCGCTCGCTCTATTCCTATCAGCTTCGTGTTGCGCTCGGCCTTGCGGTCGAGGATCCGCATCGGTCCGTAACGTATGCCGGGTTCGCCTGCTCGGGGGCCGAGGTCACCTGGGGCCTGTTCCTGCGCTACAAGGGCAACGAATGGGTGCCGAACCCGCCTGACCTGTCGCAGATCTCCGCCGTTGCCGACGCCCAGTGCGGCAAGGACGATGCGCCCAAGGTGGACATGCCGGAAGCCTACCACATGAACGGGGTCATTCCGGAGCTCAAGGGTGGGCTCACGCTGTCCAAGTGTCCGGTCGAGAAGGCGCGCAAGATCGACCTTATGCTGGTTTCCGTCGGCGGCAACGACATCGGCTTCGCGCGCCTCGTTGCCAACGCTGTGCTCTCGGATGAATCGCTCGTGCGCAGCCTCGGCGGCTGGTTCGGTCAGGTGCACGGAAACCGCGAGAGCCAGGAACTGCTGACGCGGCTGGACCAGCGCTATAAGGCGATGAATCGCGCGCTCCACGGCATCTTGCACGTGCCCTGGCAGGAGAGCGACCGCATCATCGTCACCGCCTATCCGCCGTTCGCCCTGCTCGATGATGCCGGCAACATGTGCCGCGACGGCACGGCCGGCATGGACGTCTTCAACGAATTCCGCATCACGCAGAAGGCCGCGCTTTCGAGTTCATGGCTCGCCGACAAGCTCGACCAGGTGATGAAGAAGAGCGCCAGCGCGCATGGATGGACCTATGCCCAGGCCCACCGCAGCAAGTTTATCGGCAGGGGCTTGTGCGCGGGGCATGCGAACGGGCTCGGGCCTCTCGTCGACGATCTGCGCCTGCCGCGCCGGAACGACGGCATTTGGCACCCCTACAACCCGGCCCATTATCAGCCTTATGCCGCGCGTCTGAGATGGTTCCGCACGCCGAATGACGCCTTCCTGACCGGTAACTTCCATGCGGCCGGATCGGTGCTGCAGAGCGTGCTCAAGCTGCAGAGCTTCTCCTGGTTCCAGGTTCTGCTTGCCGCGACTTACGGGGGTGCGTTCCATCCCACGGCCGAGGGGCAGGCGGCGATGGCCGACGCCGCCCTCCTGCGGGCGCGCGGCGTGCTGGCGCGCCATGGCCAGCAAGGGTCGCCCGCGATCTCGGCGGATACGACCGGGGCGGTGCCGTAAAGGCCCCGCCCCGTAAATTGCTCAAGACCCAATTGTGCTGCTCGCCTCGCGGCGTGCGGCCGGCCTTACTGATGGGCCGTGTGCGCGATGCCCTTGTCGTGGATCAGCGTATGCAACTCTCCCGCCTGGAACATCTCGCGCACGATATCGCAACCACCGACGAACTCGCCCTTGATGTAGAGCTGGGGAATGGTTGGCCAGTTGGCGAAGCTCTTGATGCCTTCGCGCAGGTCCTGGTCCTCGAGAACGTTGATGTCCTTATAGGGAACGCCGAGGTGGTTGAGGATCTGCGCCACCTGCGCAGAAAACCCGCACTGAGGAAACTTGGCCGTGCCCTTCATGAAAAGGACGACATCATTCTCGCTGATTGTCTTCTTGATTGCCTCGTGGACGGCCGTCTCGCTCATCGCCGAACCCCTTCCTTATTTTTAATGCCTGGGAAGCCGGAAGCTTCCATGCAGGTCGACCCATTCAACCGATCCACGCATGGGGCGCCGTCCGTGCGCGGCCGGCGCGACTGCGTGCCGTAGATGTGGCGTCGCGCTCCCCGTTGTCAATTGTCCGGGGTCAAGCAGGCGGCTCAATCCTGCGGAACCGTGGTGGTGAGCGCCAGCGCGTGCAACTCATCGCCCATGCGGCCACCGAGCGCGTCATAGACCATCTGGTGCTGCTGCACCCGCGTTTTTCCTTTGAAGGCGCTGCTTTCGACGCGCGCTGCATAATGGTCACCGTCGCCCGCGAGATCCTGGATCTCGACTGTTGCGTCCGGGAACCTGGCCTTGATCAGTTCGGTGATCTCGGTCGGGGACATGGCCATGGGCTCGGGCTCCTTCAAACACAGTGAAGCCGCCCCGGTTGGGGGCGGCTTTCTATAAGTCTATACGCAGCGGGGCGGCGGAGGAAGGCTGCGGCGGAGTGCCGCCCGCGCTCGTGCTCAATGGCAGCGTGACGCAGCCGGCCCGATGCTACCCGTGTCGATGGGATTGGCGGCCGCGATCTGCAAGGCGGCAATCGCCTTCACCGCAGTCACGCGCGCCAGGGAGAGCTCGATCTCCAAATTGCGCGCCGCGGCAAAGGCGGCTGCCCGAACATCGGCCGTACGCATCATCGACATGTCAATCTCGGCATTGCGGGCTGCCGTGAAAGCGCCGGTCCGCGCGTCCTCGCGGGCCAGCGCGATCTTCAGCGCCGTGGCGCGCGCCTCGGCGAAGAGGAGGGGCCGGGTTGCCGCGCTCGCGGAGACCGCGTTCGCAATCTCGCGGTTGCGGGCTGCGATGAATTCACGCTCGCGTGCTTGCTCCGAGCGCTTCAAGGCCTTCTCGATCTCGGCGTTCCTTTGGGCAATGAAGAGAGCCGACGAGATGATGTCCTGAGCCGCTGCAAGCGACACGGGCGGGGCTTCGACGGTATGAGCATTGAGCGGTTGGCGGTCGAGGGAGAGCGGGACCAGGGCGATAGCCAGAATTCCCGCGAGAGCTACGTTACGCATGACAGGAAACTCCGATATTTGCTTGGCTCCAAATATCGCAGAAGAAACTTAAACTTTTATCTATTTAGAGTTGCCTATTTTCTAATTTCTATTTTTCATTTCCAAAAATGCGACGCTTCGAAGTTACCATTTCGTTTCACGCGCGTTATGCGGTGCGGCAAGTCGGCCCTCATTGAGACTGGCCTCGCTGGCTCCAGCGTGCCAAAAAAGAACCGACTGGCAGCGTGGCGCGCGGGGAACGGATGGCGAATCGGACGAAATTCTATATCGGCGGTGCTTGGGTCTCGCCGCAGGAGGCGCGTGCCTTTCCGGTGGTCAATCCGGCGACTGAAGAGCACATTTACGACTTGGCGATCGGCTGCCCGGCCGATGTCGATGCGGCGGTCGCCGCCGCCCGCGCCGCCTGGCCATCCTTCGCGGCCACCTCGCGTGAGGAGCGGGTGGCGCTCTTGGCGCGCATTATCGAGCTCTATGGCCGACGCATGCGGGATGTGGGCGCCGCTATTTCCGATGAGATGGGCGCGCCCCTCACGCTCGCGGAGCGCGTGCATGCGGCGGCAGGACTCAGCCATTTCATGACCACGCACGACGCGCTCAAGAGCTTCGTTTTCGAAGAGCGGCTTGGGGCGGCGATGGTGGTGCGCGAGCCCATTGGGGTGGCGGGTCAGATCACGCCCTGGAACTGGCCGATGAACCAGATCGCGTGCAAGGTCGCGCCGGCGCTTGCTGCCGGCTGCACGATGGTGCTCAAGCCCTCTGAATACACGCCAACGGCGGCGCTGATCCTCGCAGAGGTGCTGCACGAGGCGGGCGTGCCGCCGGGCGTGTTCAACCTCGTCAACGGCCTCGGCCCCGAGGTGGGCGCCGCCATGAGTGCGCATCCCGGGCTCGACATGATCTCGTTCACGGGCTCGACCCGCGCCGGTATCGATGTCGCCATGCGCGCCGCGCCGACGGTGAAGCGCGTGACCCAAGAGCTCGGCGGCAAATCGGCGAACATCATCCTCGAGGATGCGGATTTCGAAACAGCCGTGAGCGGCGGCGCGCGCCATTGCTTCAACAACTCGGGGCAATCCTGCAATGCGCCGTCGCGCATGCTGGTGCCGGAAGCGCGCATGAAGGAGGCGGCCGGCATCGCGGCTTCAGTCGCCGATCGCCTCCGCGTCGGCGATCCGCGCTCGCGAGATACGGATCTCGGCCCCGTGGCCAACAGCACGCAGTGGGAGAAGGTTCAGCGCCTGATCGAGAGCGGCATTTCCGAAGGCGCGACGCTCGCCGCCGGCGGGGCGGGCCGTCCGCACGGCCTCAACACGGGCTTTTATGTGCGCCCGACCGTCTTCGCCGACGTGACGCCGGAAATGGAGATCGCGCGCGAGGAGATTTTCGGGCCGGTGCTGTCAATTCTCCCCTACAAGGACGAGGACGACGCGGTGCGCATCGCCAACGACACGCCCTATGGGCTCGCGGGCTATGTGTCGGCTGGTGACGTCGATCGCGCGCGCGCCGTTGCCCGACGCATCCGCGCCGGCAACGTGAACCTCAACGGCGCCATGAATGACCGGCGCGCGCCCTTCGGCGGCTACAAGCAGTCCGGCAATGGCCGCGAGTGGGGCCGCTTCGGGATCGAGGAATATCTCGAGGTGAAGGCGATCGGCGGCTGGGGGGAGTGAGGAAAAAAAGCTGGCGGTTAGCGCCCGCTCACCGGGCGACCATCGCTTCGCCGGCACGGAAAGCCGCCCGCTGGAAAATAACAGGCTTTTGCACCTCGCGCCTGGGCTCACCGGAGCATTACCGGCTTAGCTTCTGAAGCCTTGAGCAGACGCGTAGCTGAGGCAAGCAATATCACGCTGTGAACGATCACAGCGTGATATTGTGGCGTGAAAGCTCGACGGATTGTTCAGGTAAGCTGCGGCCGATGGACGGTGGCGCGGGGTTTCGGGGCTTGAAAAGCCTCGCGGATGTGGTGGTCGCAGTACGGACTGCCGTCCCTTCTGCGCGCGCCGCAAAAGTAGAAAACACCGACCAACGGGTCGCCAAAAGGCCAGCGACAATCGTCAGCGGTCAGTGTTTGGACCGTTTTTCTCTCAGGGGTGGCTTGATTGCCCTCCGGGGGCAGGATTTTGCTCAGATTGTTACTCATACATCTCTAATAGCATAGAAATGTGCGCACGGGCGTGCGGCTCTTGAACACGCCATCCCGAGGCGACATGCGGAGTTTAGGGCGATCGCTTCTAGGCCCAAAATACGGACGTCTGCGGCGTGAGCTTCAGGATCGAGGCTAGCCCCTGGCTATATGTCCGCTTTTGATGATGTGTCCTCGAGAGTGCTCCTGGAAAAGTGGGAACCGGTTCTGGCGAAGCCATGCAGGTTAAAGTGACCGTATGAAGCGCGAAGAAACAGAAACTTAGAACCGTTCCCAGATTCGACTAAAAACGGGAACGGCTCTAGCGCGCAAATAAGATTGTTTCAGATACGCATTTTCTTTTAACCCTGAGCGGGCGGGGAATGCCATTCGAGCTTTTGCGCGGCTTCCTGCCAAATAGATCCCGCTTTAGGAACGCGAAGTCTCAATCCTCAAATCTCGCCCGCCATATAACCTGGCAGCCAGCGCTCGTTAATCTCGGCCAGCTCCGATAGTGGCAGCGGGTCCTCGCCTTTGAGCACGAGGGCATCGCCGCCTGTGCGGCCGATGATGCGCGCGGGGAGGGCGAGAAGGCGAGCCCGCTCGACGATCTCTTCGGCGCGGGCGGGATCGGCGGCCAGCACGTAGCGGCCCTGATCCTCGCCGAACCAGATGGCGTGGTGGGGGAGCTTCCCCTCGTAGGCGAAGAGTTCGACGCCTATGCACCCGCGGCCCATCTCGCCGGAAGCCAGAGCCATCTCGGCCACGGCGACGAGGAGCCCGCCATCAGAGACGTCGTGGACGGCCGAGACTTTGCTCTCGCGGATCAGCGTGCGCACGAGGCGGCCGGCCTTGATCTCGTCGGCGAGGTCCACGGGGGGTGGCGCGCCCTCGAGCTTCTCGCAGACGATCTGCTGATAGAGTGACTGGCCGAGCCAGCCCTGCTCGCCGCCGATGACGATCAGGAGGTCGCCCTCGCGCTTCAGGCGGATGTCGGCGATATGCGCGACGTCGGGGATGAGCCCCACGCCGCCGATGGCGGGCGTCGGGGGAATGCCGACGCCGTTGGTCTCGTTGTAGAGCGAGACGTTGCCCGAGACGACCGGATAGTCGAGCGCGCGACAAGCCTCAGCCATGCCGCGCACGGAGCCCACGAACTGGCCCATGATCTCGGGGCGCTCGGGGTTGGCGAAGTTCATGTTGTCGGTGATGCCGATGGGATCGGCGCCGACGGCGGTCAGGTTGCGCCAGGTCTCGACGACGGCCTGCTTGGTGCCCATCTCGGGGTCGGCCGCGACGTAGCGCGGGGTCACGTCGCAGGTCATGGCGAGGCCCTTCTGCGTGCCGTGCACGCGCACCACGGCCGCGTCGCCTCCGGGACGGCCGACCGTGTCGCCCATCACCATGTGGTCGTACTGCTCCCACACCCAGCGGCGCGAGCAGAGGGCGGGCGAGCCCATCATCTCTTTCAAGGCGCCGAGGTTGCTCTCCGGGGCCTTGACCCATTGCGGCAGCACCGGCTGCGGGGGCACGTGCTGCGACCAGGGACGCTCGTAGACGGGCGCAGAGTTGGCCAGCACCGGAACCGGCAGATCCGCCTCCACGCGGCCCTTGTGGCGCACCACCATGCGCCCCGTGTCGGTCGTGGTGCCGATGACGGCGAAGTCGAGGCCCCATTTGCGGAAGATCGCTTCCGCCTCAGACTCGCGGCCGGGCTTCAGGACCATGAGCATGCGCTCCTGGCTTTCCGAGAGCATCATCTCGTAGGCGCTCATGCGCTCCTCGCGCACCGGCACCTTGTCGAGGTCGAGCTTGATGCCGAGGTCGC
>JRYH01000964.1_pt1 | contig 59728 bp, 53 predicted proteins | sample 235351 | NCBI WGS metagenome assembly JRYH01 (sample SAMN03074221, study PRJNA261480) | activated sludge metagenome | biome: Wastewater Treatment Plant; feature: Wastewater; material: Activated sludge; isolation source: activated biomass of a wastewater treatment plant treating wastewater... ... | reverse complement strand
TCCGCAGCTTGATGATTCAAATATATATATATTCCACGAACAAGCAAGCAATAACCAAAGATTAAGGATATACCTTCATAATAACCTGGATAATTCACTCATTCAACAGAAGATCAACGAATATTTACCAGAAATATCAAAACATATATTAAGTTTAAATAATCTCATCCAGGAAATATCGGGTTACGATCCACCAATATATAAGTACGACATCATATACTTTCCACAACATAAAGACCACGAGTATGGTATTAAAATACAATCATACTCAACATCTTTTGGCACCAATCAAGTTCATAAGTTACGATTTGGCTTCGTAATCAACAATAATGATTTGACTCATAAACGACTGGTGCGTGACGTTACTACCAATGTAGCGCATGAGCTTGTGCATGTTGCGCTTGCGTTCGCTGACATTAACATTCCTAAAGTCAAAGAAGAACAATATGCTTATCTCGTACAATCTTGTGTAGAGCATCATCTATTCGGTTCTATGCTTGGTATTGACAACCAAAATCTCAAAGAGTCAGCAGATGTCAAAATCTTAAATGAAATAATGAAATTATTTTCTCGCCTCGAAAACCATGATGAGATAACCGATACCTTATCCGGAATGATTGATAATAGAATGTATATTTTATCTTTAATTAATAAAAATGATAACGAGAAAAGCATAACTAATTTCCATAGTCTCTGCCAAAGCATATCAATTCCTTTCTAGAAGCCAATCAAGGCGGACAATATCAAATTACAGATGATGCGACTGGATTTGATTACTATCTTCCGATCAAGCAAAATGTCGTACACTTGCAGAACTACATTAACGAGTACCTTTATACGTTCGGCGATGTCACACTGGGTGAGTTTGAAGTCATCGATGATGATGCAGAAGAGAGCCTCCATGAGGAAAAGAAAAACTGATCGCGGATAACCACGGCAGGCTGCCGGCTCCTGGCCGGCAGCCTATTGCGATTCACTCGCTTGCCAGGTGCTTCAGGATGAAGGCGTATTCCAGCGCCGTATCGCGCAGGCGTTCGTAACGGCCGGCGCCGCCGCGGTGGCCGGCGCTCATGTCGATGTGGAAGAGCAGTTCCTGGTCGCCGGTTTTGGTGTGCCGCAGCCGGGCGACCCATTTGGCCGGTTCCCAGTACTGGACGGCGGGATCCCACAGGCCGGTGGTGACCAGCATATTGGGATAGTCGTGCGCCGCGACGTTGTCGTACGGCGAGTAGCTCATCATGTAACGATAGTATTCCGGATCGGCCGGGTTGCCCCATTCGTCGTATTCGAAGGTGGTGAGCGGTATCGATTCGTCGGACATCGTCGTGATGACGTCGACGAACGGCACGCCGGCGATCAGTACGTTGAATGTCTCCGGTGCGAGGTTGGCGACGGCGCCGATCAGAAGTCCGCCGGCCGAACGGCCGGCACCGGCGATGCGCCCGGGATCGGCCCAGCCGTTGGCGGCCAGGGCGCGTGCCGCGTCGATGAAATCGGTGAAGGTGTTGCGTTTGTTGAGCAGTTTGCCCGCTTCATACCACGCCCGGCCGAGTTCCTGCCCGCCGCGGATATGGGCGATGGCCGAGACGAAACCGCGATCGACGAGGCTCAGCACCTGCGGTCTGAAGGTCGGCAGGTAACTGATGCCGTAGGCGCCGTATCCGGAAAGATACAGCGGGTGGCGGCCGTGCGGGTCGGCGCCGGCGCGGTGCAGCAGCGTGACGGGGATTGCGGTGCCGTCGCGCGCCGCGACGTCGAGGCGCGTCACCTGGTAGCGCGCGGCGTCGAAGTCGTCGCCGGCGAACGATTGCTTGCGCAGGGTGCGTTCGCGACTGGTTAGCTCGACATCATAAATCCTGGGCGGCACGGCGGGCGATTCGTAACGATAGCGCAGGTACGGGGCCGTGGCTTCGGGATTGTTGTCGAGGCGCGCGACGTAGGCCGCCTCGTCGGCGGCGAGATGGAAACTCTCGCCGCCGTCGAGCGGCACGACACGGATTTTCATCGTCCCGTGCTCGATTTCCTCCAGGGCGACGTGGTTTTCCAGCACCTGCATGCCGTGCAACAAGACGTCGGGCCGGCCGGCGACGACCTCTTCCCAGTGCGCCGGGTCGTAACCCTGGCCGAGCGGGAAGCGCACGAGCCGAAAGTTCGGCGTGTTGAGATTGCTCAATAGATAAACGTCCTCGCCGCTGACTTCGGCGGTGTATTCGTGCCCGGCGCGGCGCGGCGCGACGCTCTGCGCCGGGCGCTCAGGCTGCGCCGCCGGGATGACGTGCATTTCGCTGGTCAACGTCGAATCCTGGACGATCTCGATCCACCGCCCGTCGCGCGAACGGGCGACGGTGGTGTAAAAAGCCGGGTCGTCTTCTTGCAGGACGAGCACGTCCGCCGCCGGGTCGGTGCCGATCCGGTGGCGCCAGACTTGCCACGGGATCAGCGTTTCGTCTTGCAAACGGACGTAGAACACTGTGCGATTGTCGTCGGCGAAAGCGATCGCCGGCGAGGCCATTTCGATGACCTCGGCGGCTTCCTCGGCGCCGCTCAGATCGCGGAAACGGAGGGTGTAGATGCCGCGGCTTTGTGTATCCTCGCTCCACGCCAACCAGCGGTCGTCAGGCGATACCTCGAACGTGCCGATCTGGTAGAAATCGAGCCCGCGGCCGAGTTCGTTTTCATCAAGAAGGATTTGCGGCTCGCCCGTGGGCCAGGCGGCAGCGCTTAGCCAGCGCACGTGCTGCGGCAGTTCCTTGCCGGCGACGTAGCGCGTCGCGTACCAGGCGTGGCCGAGCCGGTACGGCACTTCGGAATCGTCGGGTTTGATGCGGGCCGCAAATTCCTGATACAGCGTCTCGCGCTGGGTATTTTGTTCGGCCAGGCGTGCTCGGGTGTACTCATTTTCGGCCTCGAGGTAGGCGAGCACGTCGGGATCGGCGCGCGTATCGTCGCGCAGCCAGTACCACGGGTCGTCGCGGGTTTCGCCGTGCAGCGTCAACGTATACGGGCGCTGGGCGGCGAGCGGTGGGGCGGGATCGCCGTTGGCGGGTGGTGGGGGTTGGCAGGCGGTGGTCATCATCGTTATCGCAAACATCCAAAAAGTCAGGTGATCGATCGACAGCGGTCGGTATCGTTTCTTGTTGCATATCCTCATTGCAATCCCCAGTGAGTGGATCAGGTTGGCCGGCCGAGGCCGGCTGCTTGTTGGAAATCGCGGCGCAGCGCGGCGAGGGCGGCGCCGGGGTCGGCGGCGCGCATGAAGGTTTCGCCGATCAGGACGGCGCGCCCGCCGGCCCGCCACAGTCTTGCACAATCGGCGGCGTTGCGAATGCCGCTTTCGCCGATCGCCAGCGCCGGCGGCGCGATGCGCGGTGCGAGCCGCTCGCCGATCGCAAGATCGGTGACGAATGTTCTGAGGTCGCGGTGATTGATGCCGACGAGTTCGGCTTTCAAGGCGAGCGCCCGTTCGAGTTCGGCCTCGTCGTGGATTTCGACGAGCGCCGCCAGTTGCCGTTCTGCGGCGTGCGCATACAGTTCGGCGAGGCGTTCGCCGGGCAGCGCGGCGGCGATCAACAGCACGGCGTCGGCGCCGATCAGTCGCGCTTCGTCGATCTGCCACGGATCGAGCGTGAAATCCTTGCGCAGCACCGGCCGATCGCACGCCGCGCGGGCGGCGCTCAGGTGGTCTTCGTGACCCTGGAAATACGTTGCATCGGTCAGCACCGAGAGGCACGCCGCGCCGCCGGCGGCGTACTGCGCGGCGAGGCGCGCGGGATCGAAATCGGCACGGATCACGCCGGCGCTCGGCGAGGCGCGTTTGATTTCGGCGATCACCGCCAGGCCGTCGCTTTCGGCGGCGGCGCGCAGTGCCGCGGCGAACGGCCGGGGCGGCGGCAGTCCGGCGATCCGGGCTGCCAATTCACCGGCCGGCAGGCGGGCGCGGCGCGCTGCGATCTCTTCGCGCTTGGTATCGAGAATGCGTTCGAGGAAGGTGCGTGGCCCGTTCATCCGCCGGCCTCGACCGTCCGGGCGGTACGGGTGAATTCGGCCAGTTCGCCGACCCGACGCCAGGCGTTGCCCGAGGCCAGGACTTCGCGCGCCTGCGCCACACCGCCGGCCAGATCCGGCGCGAGGCCGGCGACATAGAGTGCCGCACCGGCGTTCAACGCGACAAGATCGCCCGCCGCGCCGGGCGCGCCACTGAGCGCCTGTTCGAGCAGGGCCAGCGATTCGCGCGGTTCACTCACCACAAGACCGGTCAGCGGCTGGCGGGCGATGCCGAATTGCTCCGGCGCGATCGTGTAACGGCGGATGTGGCCGTCTTTGAGTTCGGCGACGCCAGTCGGCGCGGCGAGACTGATCTCGTCGAGACCGTCGGCGGCATGGACGACCAGCACGTGCCGGCTGCCGAGCGCCTGTAACGTGCGGGCCAAAGGTTCGAGCCACTTTTCGTGGTACACGCCGAGCAGTTGCCGCGTCGCGCCGGCCGGATTGGTCAGCGGCCCGAGCAGATTGAACAGGGTGCGGACGCCGAGCGCCCGCCGGACCGCCACGACGTGCCGGGTGGCTGGATGGTGCGCCGGGGCGAACAGAAAGCCGATGCCGAGATGTTCGATCGCCCGCGCCACCGTCGCCGGTTCGGCTTCGAGGTCGATGCCGGCCGCTTCGAGCACGTCGGCGCTGCCCGAGCGGCTCGATACCGAACGGTTGCCGTGCTTGGCGACTTGTGCGCCGCCGGCCGCGGCAGCGAACGCCGCGGCGGTCGAGACATTGAAAATCGATGCCCCGTCGCCGCCGGTGCCGCAAGTGTCGATCAGGTGTTCGCCGTGCACCTCGAGCGCCAGAGCGTGGTCGCGCAGCACGCCGGCCGCCGCGGCGATCTCCTCGACCGTTTCGCCCTTGGCGGCTAAGGCAGCCAAAAATGCTGCGATTTGGAGTGGTTCAGCGGCACCTTCCATCACCTCGCCGAGCGCAGCGCGCATCGCCTTGGCGTCGAGGTCGCGGCCCTGAATCACGGCGGCCAGCGCGGTGCCGAGCGCACTCATGGCCCGGCCTCGGCGGTTTGCGGGATATTGAGCTTCAGGCCCGCGGTATCGACCCCGAGAAAATGGGCGAGCAGCGCGTGGCCGTGTTCGGTGAGGATCGACTCAGGGTGGAATTGCACGCCCTCGACGGCGAATTCGCGGTGGCGAAAACCCATGATTTCGTCGATTTTATCTTCTTCATCCACGGTCCACGCCGTCACTTCCAGCACCTCGGGCAGGCTGTCGCGGGCGACGATCAACGAGTGGTAGCGGGTCGCGGTGTAAGGCGAAGGCAGGTCGCGAAACACCCCTTCGCCGGTGTGGTGGATCGGCGAGGTTTTGCCGTGCATGATGTGCCGGGCGCGCACCACCTCGCCGCCGAACGCCTGGCCGATCGCCTGATGGCCGAGGCAGACACCGAGCAGCGGGATGCGGCCGGCGAACGCGGCGACCAGTTCCAGGCAGATGCCGGCCTCGTTCGGTGTGCACGGCCCGGGCGACAAGACGATGCGTTCGGGGGCCAGACGTTCGATTTCGGCCAGCGTGATTCGATCGTTACGCCGGGTCGTGACCTCGGCCCCGAGTTCACCCAGGTATTGCACCAGGTTGTAGGTGAACGAATCGTAATTGTCGATCATCAATACGTTCATCGTGGACTACCGCTTTCCGGCTTCGTCGATCGCTTGTTGCAGCACGGCGCATTTATTCATCGTTTCGTGCCACTCGGCGGTCGGATCGGAATCGGCGACGATGCCGGCGCCGGCCTGGACGTGCAGCCGGTCGTCCTTGATCACCGCGGTGCGGATGGCGATCGCGAAATCGGCGGCGTCCCACCAGTTGAGATAACCGACCGCGCCGCCGTAGACGTTGCGGCGCATCGGTTCGAGTTCGGCGACGATCTCCATCGCCCGGTGTTTCGGCGCCCCCGACAAGGTGCCGGCGGGAAAGACCGCGGCCAGCGTGTCGAGCGGCGTCAATCCCGGTTGCAGCCGGGCGCTGACTTCCGAGACGATGTGCATGACGTGCGAATAGCGTTCGATCACCATCTGTTCGGCGAGCACCACGCTGCCGGTCGCCGCGACGCGGCCGAGATCGTTGCGGCCGAGATCGATCAGCATCAGATGTTCGGCGCGCTCTTTGGGATCGGCGAGCAGTTCTTGTTCGAGCGCCAGATCCTCGGCCGCGGTCTTGCCGCGCGGCCGGGTGCCGGCGATCGGCCTGAGCGTCGCCCTGTCGCCTTCGACCCGGACCAGCACCTCGGGCGAGGCGCCGACGATCTGAAAGTCGCCGAAATCGAAAAAGTACAGATACGGTGAAGGATTCAAACTGCGCAAGGCGCGATAGACGTCGAGCGGTGTGGCGCCGAGGGCGCAAGTCATGCGCTGCGACAGCACCACCTGCATGGCGTCGCCGGCGGCGATGTAGTCCTTGATCCGCTCCACCGCCTGCTCGAAATGGGGCTGGTCGAAACCGTATTCGAAATCGGCCTGCCGGTTGCCGGGCGGGCGCGGCGGATAACCGGGGCTGCCCGAGCGCAGCCGGTGCTCGAGTTGGTCGAGCCGGCGCTGCGCCGCGTACCAGGCGTCGGCGCGGCCCGGGTCGGCGTTGACGATCAGGTACAGCCGGCCGAACAGATTGTCGAACACCGCGACTTCGTCGCTGATCAGCAGCAGGATGTCGGGCACATTCAGTGTGTCGGGCAGATCGAACAGTTTCAGGGCCGGTTCGAGGTAGGCTGCCGTTTCGTAGCCGAAGTACCCGACCAGGCCGCCGCTGAACTTGGGCAGCGCCGGCTCGGGCGGTACCTTGAAACTCTGCTTCAAAAGCCCGATCCGGGCCAGTGGGTCGGTAACCGCTTCCTCGCCTTGCAGTCGCCCGTGGTCGAACATCCGCAAGCGCCCGTGCTGGATCTCGACGCGCCGCCGGCAGGGCAGGCCGATGATCGAATACCGCCCCCAATTCTCGCCGCCCTGGACCGATTCGAGCAGATAGGCGTTCGGTCCATCGGCCAGCTTGAGATAGACGCTGAGCGGCGTATCGAGGTCGGCGAGCACAGTGCGGTGCACCGGGATCCGGTTGTAGCCTTCGGCGGCGAGTTGGTTGAAGCGGGTCTGGTCCACGCGGTCTTCCGGCGCAAAGCGGTCATTTTACCGTGCCGGCCTTCATTGACACTTTTTCAGCGCGGTATTACTCCGCCTTGAGCCGCAGGCGCTCGACAATCTCCCCGCCTTTGAGATGCCGCTCGATGATCTCGTTAAGGTCGCGCTCGTCGCGGTAGGTGTACCAGACCGCTTCCGGGTAGATCACGCTGACCGGCCCGAGGTCGCAGCGGTCCAGGCAACCGGCGGTGTTGACCCGGACGCCGCCCGGCCCGGCCAGTCCCGCGGCCCGGATCCGCGCTTTGGCATAGTCCCGCAAACGGGCCGAATCGCACCGCCCGCAGCTCGGCCGGCCGGACGATTCGGCCCGCAGGTTGGTACAGAAAAACCAATGGTGGCGGTAGTAACTCATTGAAATACCTTATGAAATACAAACAGCGATGCAAATTGAACGAAAAAGAAAGATTCGCAATATGGTTTGAGAGCCGGTTTCCTGGTCATATAACACACGGCAAGCCGCGCAACCGAATGAGGCCAAACGACAAGCAAGACGATGACGGCGATTCGGTCCGAATCGCGGCAGGATAAAGCCAAACCGCCGGCCACGGCGACCCCGATGGGCCAGCGGCGAGGTGAAAGGGATTGATTCCCTGCCTATGGAATGGGCAGGGGCGGTGTGAAACCGGAACCGCGGACGGCTGGGAATGCTCCGCGGGCGGCCGGTGGACCAGGGCAGGTCCAGGCAAGGAGAAAGACGATGAAGACGACGGCGAGGATAAGGAAATATCTGCCGGCAGCGTTGCTGCTGGTGGTCATGATGATACCGGCACCGGCCGGGGCGATCGAGGTGCGCGTGTCGATCAATCTTATCGATACGGCTGGCCTCTTGCACCATCCGGCGGGTGAACGGCAGCCCTCGGCGCTGGCCGCGTTGATGGCTGAAGAACGCCGTACGGCGGAGGCCGCGGCAGGATACGCGGCCTCCACAGCGCCAGTGCAGCCGGCGGTCCAGCGCTGTTACGAACAATTGCCGGCGGGCTACCGGGCGCTGCACGAAGCGCGTTTCGTCCGCCAATGGGGCGCCCTGGGCAGCGACGAAGTCATGACCCGGATGCTCGGCGAATGGCAGCGCCTGAATAGCTTGCCATGCGGCGAGACGATCCATGATCGTGGATGAACAGCCTCCCCCGCCCGTGTAGACACGCCGGCCTGCCTGTGCAGGTACGGCAAGACAGGGTGCACGCAGGAATCCAGTCAAAAACCTGTTAAAAGTCGATCTTGGGTACCGGGAAGCGGTTTTCCATGCCGTCTATGAGCAGGACTTCGGGCGGCCAGGGGTAGTTCAAGCACAGGGCGCCGGTGGGGGGGAGGGCGGTGCTTTGGTTGCAGCCGGGGTTGGTCGCCGCTTGCAGTTCCTGTTGTTGGAGGCCGATCGTGGCGCCGTCTGTGGCGGGCAGGGGATCGGCATATTGCAGCACGATGGCGCGGCTTTCGTGATAGAGCACGGCTTGAAAACCGAGGCCGTCAGGCGGGCCGTTCAGCACGCCCCAGTTGTTCCATTCGACGACGCTGCACGGCTCGTTGTTGACGGCGCCGGGCCGCGGGCAGGGGGCGAAAAACTGGGCGTGCAGCGTGCCGTTGGCGCCTGCGAGATCGTCGTGCAAGACCACAATCCGGCCGAGCCGGGTGGCGTTGTTTTCGGGCACTTTGGGCAACGGGCAGCCGTTGCGCCAATCGCCGCCGTCGTCTTCGGTGGTATCTGCGGCGAAGGCGAGGTAGCCGTTGGTCGAGACGATCAAGTCCCGTTCCAGTTGGCCGTAAAATTCGAACGGCTGGACGAGCGGCCAGCTTGCGGCGCCGTCGTCGGTCGCCGTTGCGCCGGCGGCGGCTTGCGGCACGAGCAGCGTGCCGGCCGTGGTATCGATCCATTGCCGTGGGCACTCCGGTTCGGTCGCGATCGTGTAACCGAAGCGGTCGGGCGAAAATGTCGTGTCGTCCTGGCGTTGCGCCACGGCCGGTCGATGTACCGTGGCGGCGAGCAGTAAAACGGCAGTCAGCAGCCGGGCGTTCATCAGTTCACCCTCCCTTCGAAGAGTTCGACATTGTTATCATTGGGACCGGTATTCTGGCCGAACGGATCGATGGCAGCGGTGAAATAGATCAGCGGGCCGCTGCCGCCGCGGGCGACCGTGAAACCATCCAGGCCGGGCACGTCGGCGACGAGCGGTGTCGAAATCTGGCTGACCATATCGACATGGACGATCTGGTTTGCGGAGGGCATCACCAGATCGAGACGTTCGAGCACCAGATCGTTACCGTTGTTCTCGTCCAGGATGCGGACCTGCGAAACCAGCGATAACGGATCGCTTTGACCGACCAGTACGGCCGTGCTTTGATTCATATCCCGGCGGAAGGCGGAAACGTTGCCGAAACTGTCCTCTGCGATATAAGCGACCAGGCTGCCGTCGGTGTTGATATCGACCACGTCGCTCAGCGCCGGGCCGGGATTATCGACCGGTACGAAACTGCCGCCGCCGGTGCGCGAAAAGCGGAAAACCCGCATTTCGCCGGCGGCGTTCAGATTGCCATGGTTGCAAGTCGAAGCGAAGGCGACGAAATTGCCGTTGTTCGCGCCGCTGACTTCCGGGTCGTAATCCATGCAGTCGGGGGCGCCTGTGTTGTTGATAAACGCACCGTTGTTCCACAACACCATCTTCGAGTTGCTGCCACCGTTGGTCAGGAATGCGGCACACGTGCTCAAAAAGGCGATCCGCAAGCCGTTGCCGTTGATCGATGGTTTGGTATTGTCGCACCCGGTGGTGTTGGTGATCTGCAAAATCGCGCCGTTGTTGCGGTCGATCCGGAAGATTTCCAGGTTGTCGCCGTCGGTGGCGCGCGCCGCGACCGCGATCCAGCGCCCGCCGCGGGCCAGGTCGAGATCCTCGACGATATTGTCGGGGTTGCTGTTGGTGAACGCGGTCAGACGGGTGAATGCGCCGGCGGTAAACGCATAGACCTGTTCGCTGAACAGCGGGTTGTCGCCGGTCAGGTTGCCGTTCGAGGCGAAGACAACGACGTTGCCGGTGCTTGACGACGCCGGCCGGCGGTTGGCGATGAAACGCTCCACCAGAGTGCCGTCTTTGACCTCGACCGGCATTTTCGTTGCCGTGATCGTCAATTGCTGCAGGGCAGGTGTGCCGGACGGGGCGCACGAGCGGTCGAGACGCACGTCGTCGATGATCAATCCGGAATCGAAGCCATTGTCGCCCTGATCGGCGACGAAAAACAGGGCCGGGATATTGTTGGCGCCGTTGACCGCGCCGGGAATATCGATACAAGCGCTGGAGATCGGCGCCATGCCGTTCTGGAAAACCGAACCGTTGGTCGGTCCGGTGCTGTTGATCACGACCTGGGGTAGAACACTGCTCGGCGCGTCGGGAAAAGGCGAGGCGCCGCCCGGTTTGTTGGTGCTGCCGCTGAAAACGAGTTGGTTGTTCAGAAACAAGCCAAAAATATCGTCGAAATTGAACGCTTCGTTCTGCTCCGAAGTCGGGAAGGCCCATTCGAAGCGCAGCACGGCCGGGGCGAAATCGAAGACCAAGGTGGTGCCCAGCGTCGTGACGTCATCTTCGTTGACGCCGTTGTTGTCGATATTGAACGCCGCGCCGCCGACGTTGCCGGGTCCGGTGCTGAGTAGGGCGACAAAGCTGCCGTCGGGCACCACCGGTGGGTTGCCGGTGAACGCTGCGGCGTCGAGGCTTTCGACGCGCTGTTGTATGCCGGGCGTCCAGCCGGTCAGGCCGCTTTCGAAGCTGCCGTTGGGCAGCGGCTGGGCGAGCGCGCCGCCGGCGGCGAATGCGGCCAAAAGCGCAGACACTAAGTCAAGGCGCACAATTTTTTGCGGATTCATCGGTCCTCCTCGCCGGGACATGCCAGATCCACGGCGATATCCTGATCGAAAACGAATTCAGTGTCCAGTGTGACTCCGTGCCCGGGGCGTTCGTCGCCGGTCAACCGCACCTGGTAATGGCCGGGCGGCAGGCCGTCGATCCGGTAGAAACCGAAGGCATTGGCCGTGGTGCGGCCGAGGACGGCCCCTTCGTCGTTGACGACTTCGAGCCCGGCGCGCGGCCACGGACAGCCGCCGGCACCGCTGACGCGGCCGGCGAAGCCGAGCCTAAGTTCGGTGGCGAACACGACATGGCTCACCGCGCCGGCTGTGACCTGGACCCAGAACTGATCTTTTACCGGGTGCAGCTCGAGCGGCAGACCGTCGAGGTCGAGCTTGACGCGGTACAGCCCCGGCGGCAGGAACGGAATGCTGAAGAGGCCGCCTTGTTCGGTGCGCGTTCTGATTTGATTATCGACCAGGATCGCGACGCCGCTGAGGTCGAACTTGCCTTTGACCCCGGCCGGCGGTTCGATCGCTCCGGTGATCGCGCCGCGATCGACCAACGCCCGGCGGAAGGCGCCGCGGCCGAGGCCGCCGCCGAGGCTGAAATCGGCCACCAGGCTGAGCGTCAAGACGGTATCGGGACCGAGCCCCGGCACTTTGGTGAACGGATCGCGAAACACTTCGGCGCGCGCTCGAAGACCGGGCACGAATTCGTAATCGCCCTGTACCAAAAAGCCGGGCTTTGAATTTCCGAACAAGACGCCGAGCGCAAAACCCAGACTGCGCACGCCACCGATGCCGCGCCGCCAGGTGACGCCGAGGCGCTCGCCGGCCAGGTCGCGGTCGATCGCCTGCACGAAAAGATTATCCCGCTCGGCGAAATTCCACACCCATTGGGCGCTGCTTTCGTCTTCGTTGTACACCGCGGTGAAATCGTGGCGGTCGGTCGGCCGCCAGAAGCCCTGCACGGTATAATCGCCGTCGAAGTCGGGACGGCCGCGGAGCAGCAGGCGGTCCGTCGGCCGGAAGTCGGCGGCCGGCAGCAGGTAATCGAAGCGTTCGTCGGCCGATTCGAAGTCGCGGCCGACGAGCGACACTTGCCATTGCTCGTTGAAGCGCCAGCCGGCTTCGCCGAACAGATCCTCGGTTTTACCCTCGCGGCCGAGCCAACCGTCGGGCTGGCGTTGCGCGAAGCCGCGCCAGAAGACGTGTTGTTGGCGGTTGTCGAGTTCGAAGCGCCAGCCGGTCAGCCCGCCTTCGCCGCGCGCCGCCTGCGCTGAGGCGAAGCCGAGCAGGCCGAGGTTGGCGTGCAGCGCGGCGAACCCGGTATCGATTTCGTCGGCGTGCTGGTAAATGGTTTGGAAGGTCAACCGGTCGGTCAGCGCGTATTGCGCATCGAAGAAGCCCGAGGCATCGAGTTCGGAATCCGGATCCTCGATCAGGTTGCCGTCGACGCCGGCCCCGCCCTGGACCAACAGCGTGCCTGCGGGCAGTGTCTGGTTGGTGTTGAAGCCGCTGAAATCCTGGATATCGACCGGCGATCCTTCCTGCCCTTGCTCGAACACCCAAACCTCGATCTTGACCACCGCGCCGCTCGGCAAATCGATGTCGCGGAACTCGAAGCGGCCGTCGAGGGCGATGATGTCGCGCGCCACCGGCCGGTCTTCGATGCGCAGTTCGGCGATGCCGCCCGGCGGTCCTTCACCGATGAAGGTGCGGACCGCGCCTTGTTGGTTGGCGATCAACTGCCCCTGCTGTACCTGGTCGGTGAATAGCCCGATCTGGCGGTTGGCGAAGGCCATCTGGCCGCCGGTGAATTCGAAGCCGCCGAGCAGCGTGGTCAGCGAGACGGTCTGGTTGCCGAGAAAATAACGCCGGCTGCCGGCGCTTTTGACCCAGGCATAGTCTTCGACGAACGGATCGTCTTCGATGTAGTCGCGCACCCGGGTCTGCCAGAAGCCACCGAACAGACTGCCGCCGGTATCGGTCAGGGCCGACGTGAAGTTCGACGAGCGGTCGTCGCGGTGGACGATTTCGGTGCGGAGGAACGAGACGTTCGCGGCGCCGGCTTCGATTTCCGCGGCGGCCGCGGGTTTGACGATTTCCTCGGGGCGGATCGCGGCGCGCGGCGGCCAGGCCAACTGGATGGCCAGGGCGAAAAGCTGGCGATCGAAGGCCATGGGGCTGGCCAGCCGCTCGCCGGCGAGCGTCAGCGGCAGCACGACCTGGCCGTCGATGTCGCGCCACTCGCCGGCGGTAAAGCGCGCCGGACCGAGTGGCGTGGTGAGCACGATTTCGTCGTCGCTGCGTTGCACGCCGAGTTCGAGTTCGCGCGCCAGACCCTCGACCTCGACGAATTCGGTACCCGTCGTCTGATCGATCGCGAGCAGAAGTTCGCCGCGCTCCTCGCGCCGATTGACGAGCAGCGGGGTGATGAACAGTTCCGGCGCCGCGCCATCCCACAGCGTTTGGGTTTCGAGCAGCAGTGCGGCGCGGGGCGCGGTGAACGGGGCGAGCACGAGCAGGGCCGCCGTGAAGCAGTGCGCGCAGGCCGCGGCGTAACGGCGTCGCGGGCGGCAGCGGTTGGGGTGGGCAGGAGCCGGAACGGCATCAGGATCAATGCGCGGCATCATCCACCTGGGTGACGTTCAGGACAGAATCGAGGACGACCTCACCCAGATGGCCATCCAGGTCCACGATCAGATCCGTCTCGTCCCCTGCGAGTGCGGGTAAAGTCAGGCGCACCGTGCGCCGGTCGCCGGGCAGCACCGGTGTGGTCGGCAGAGCGCCGGCGGCGAGCATGCCGGCGGGCAGCACGGCGTCGGGCCGGAGCAGCGCCGGGTCGGCCTGCGTCGCGGCGGCGCCGGGATAGGCGGCACGGCGCCAGATGGCCCATTGTCCAGCCAGGCGCACGTGACGGTTGCCGCGATTTTCGATTTCGAACCATAGTTCCGGCCCGGCGTTGCCGGCCTGGGCTTCGCCGGGCGGCGGCGTCAGACCGGAAGCAAGGAGGTCGGCGGCGAAGCGTTCTTCGCCCGTAAAGGCGTAGACCGCGGCCCCCAACCGGAAGCGCGAGCGGATTTTCGGCGGCTCGTCGGGCGGTGGCGGGGGCGGTATCTCGGTGAAATAGATCATCGCCCGGTATTCGCCGGCTGCCAGTTGCTGTTGCGGCCTGAAGGCCAGGCGCACCGTCTGCGACTGGCCGGCCGGTAGATCGAAACGGAGCGGGTTGACGATCAACCACTGATCCAGCGAATCGGGCGTCGAGGCGGCGACGATCGGGCGGTTGGCCTCGTCCATCGCAAAGTGGGCAACTTCGATTTCGACGGAGATGTCGGCCGGCGACAGGTTCAGCAGCCGGAAGCTGTGGCCGCGCGGGTTGTGGTCGAGATCGACAATCAAGATGCGTGGCGAGATGCCGATCTGCGCCGCCGCGGCCAGCGGCAGCAACGTCAGTAGGGCGGCGAGCCGGCGGGCGATGCAGCTTGACATGGTCAGATTCCGTTGGCGTCGATCCGGATTCTGCCGCGCAACGTACCTCCGGTCAATGCGCTGACAGGAATATCGAGAATGATGCCGCCTTCGATCACTTCGTAGCCGCCGCGGTCGCGCGAGCGGTGTTGGATCCACGGGCGGACCTGGATCCGGCCGCTGGCAAAGCGGGCGGTTTCGCTGCTGCCGGTGCCGTCATCGACTGTCTCCCAGGTTACTTCGATCGGATCGCGGCCGAGTGCGGCGCGGCCGGTCGGCTGCCGGATGCGCCACAGCAGCGGGATTTCGCGATGGACGAAGGGGGCCAGTTCCGGCACCGCCAGATTGCCCTGAAAATGGAGCCCGCCGCCGGACCCGGTGGCCGTGCCGGTGGTGGCGCCAAGCCGCTGTTCCGGGCCGCTCGCCAGTTCCAACACGCTGATCGGCGCGAGCGAGATGCGGCCGGCGTCGATCAGTGTCAGGATGATCCCGTCACGCCTGTCGCGAGTGCCCGAGGCGTCGAAGAACGCGTCGTCGGCCTGCATTTGAGCGATCGCCGGCGCCGCCGAAAACAGCAGCACTGGCAGCAGGTTCAGGGTGGGTTTGGGCATCGGTATCAACAACGTTTTCAGCGTTGGAACCGCGGTGGCCGGAGGTGGCACGGCGGGCCACCTCCCGTCCCCCAGGCCGGCGTATCAGGTGCCGGTGACTTCGATCGTGTACAGGAACGCGGCGCCGGCGCCGTCGTGCAGGCCGTCGTCGGTTACCTGGCTGAAGTCCAGATCCATCGACACACCGCCGCGCGTTGGGTTGCCGAGGCCCGGATCGGCGAACGAGCCGCCGGTCACTGCGATATTCGAGACGCTGATGATCGAGCCGCTGGGGCCGTCGAGCGTCGCATCGCCGGTGCCGGTGATGCCGACCGTGGTGTTGGCCGTCGTGCCGCCGATGGCGCGCACCGCCCAGACGTTGTTCAGCGTCAGAGGGACCGCCGAAACGTTGGTCAGCGCCGCCGGATTGATATTGGCATCGGCGTTCAGCGCCCCGGCCGAGACCGCCGGTGTGATATTGGCGATACCCGAGTCGCACTCTTGCGAGCCCAGGGCCCCGGCGGTACAGCCGGCGGGCGTGAACAGGGTGCCGAGTGTGGTCGAATCGATGTCCACCTGGATGTCGGTGAACGAATACAGGATCGTGATCGAGCCGAGTGTGATATCGACATCGACGTCGATCTGTGCACTGGCGTTCTGGCCAAGCGCCAGCGCGCCGATCAAAACCCCGGCCGCGGCCAGGCGTTGCATCGCATTTGTCATTTCAATCGTCCTCGAGTGGTTGGTTAGAAAGATATTCCATGCAGGAATATCGAGGCTGCATTCCAGCGCCACGAGCCGCGCTGCGGCTTGTGGTTATCCATGGAGTAGCAAGCTGGCCGGAATGCGGCCCGGGTCCTTATGAAGGGCGTATCCTCTGAATCCTCGCGTAGGAAGACGCCCGATCCCTGAAGAAACGAGGGGCAGTATATCAAGCGTTTAGGCGAGTATCAAGGTTTCAAATGTAACACATTGTAAAATGTTGATCCGTCAGGACAAGCCCATCGTGGGCTTGCCTGACGACGCAAAGTCCGGTCGCGGCCCGGACTTTGCTTCGTTCCGGCGCGCTGGAAGGCGCGCCGGAACGGGCAAGCCATCCCTGGCTTGCGCCCAGGGCCCCAGGGCCGGTGCCGTGGCGTTTGGCGGGTATTTTTTACTTTCTTGTATCGTTCATCCGTCAGGACAAGCCCATCGTGGGCTTGCCTGACGACGCAAAGTCCGGTCGCGGCCCGGACTTTGCTTCGTTCCGGCGCGCTGGAAGGCGCGCCGGAGCGGGCAAGCCATCCCTGGCTTGCGCCCAGGGCCCCAGGGCCAGTGCCGTGGCGTTTGGCGGGTATTTTTTACTTTCTTGTATCGTTCATCCGTCAGGACAAGCCCATCGTGGGCTTGCCTGACGACGCAAGCCGTCCTAGCAGGCCGGTCGATTGTGAGATGGGTATTTGTACTCGTGCGCAGAATTTCCTTGGGAATCAGTTCTGGAGCGGGATCAGACGGTATCGGTCGTGGCGCAAGCCGATTTCAGCGCGGCGATCGTTTTCGTATAGTCCGGGCTGCCGAAGATCGCGGTGCCGGCGACGAAGGTGTCGGCGCCGGCGCGGGCGATTTGAGCGATGTTGTCGAGTTTGACGCCGCCGTCCACTTCGAGCCGGACCGGCTGCGATCCGCCATCGATCAACGCCCGAACGCGGCGGATTTTGTCCAGCGTACCGGGAATGAACGCCTGGCCGCCGAAGCCGGGGTTGACCGACATCAGTAGTACCAGGTCGAGATATTCGAGGCTGCCGTCGAGCCAGGCCAGCGGGGTCAGCGGGTTCAGCGCCAGCCCGGCCTGCATGCCGTGGTCGCGGATCAGTTGGATGGTCCGATGGACGTGGCGGGTTGCCTCGGGGTGGAAACTGATCAGCGTCGCTCCGGCGGCGGCGAACATCGGAATGAGCGCATCGACCGGCTCGACCATCAAGTGGACGTCGAGTGGCGCGCTGACGCCGTGGTCGCGCAACGCCTTGCAAACCAGCGGCCCGACGGTCAAGTTCGGGACGTAATGATTGTCCATCACGTCGCAATGGATCCATTCGGCGCCGGCGTTCAGCACCGCATCGACTTCGTCGCCAAGGCGGGCGAAATCGGCCGCCAGGATGGATGGGGAGAGGATCGGCGTTTGTTTGGCCATGCGGGTCAGAAGCCTTTGATTTCCCGCAGCCGGTCATAAGCGGCGCGGATCTCACGGGTGCGTTGTTCGGCCGCGGCAAGCGCTTCGCCGCCGGCGCCGGCCAGGCGGTCGGGGTGGTGGCGGGCCATCAATTGGCGATAGGCCTGTTTGATCGCCGCGGCATCGGCACCGGGGGCGACGCCGAGAATCGTACAGGCCGCTTCGAGCTGGTCGTCGCCGCCGGCCAGCACGGCGTTGAGCAGGTGGGCCGGGGCGCCGGCGGCCGCGGCGATATGCCGCAAGGCGGCGAGTTCGTCCGGCGCCCAGCGGGCGTTGCGCCGGGCTTGGTGGCGCAACGCGACGAGTTGTTCCAGCCACGGGCGATAGACGCCGGGCGTGCCGCGGCCGATCCGGTTGAACGGCGCGAGCAGGGCGTCAAGCGCGGCGCCGCCGGCCCGCCCCTGTTGGTGTGCCCGGATTGCTGCGTTGCGGGTTTGGGTGTCGAGCCGCATCGAGTCGAACCCGCGCGCTGCAGTGGCGATGTCGGCTTCGCTCACCCGGCCGGTGCTGCGCGCCAGCGCGCCGAGCGCGGCATAAAGCGCGACGATCGAGATGCGCTGCGGGGCGCTCCGCAAACGTGCCACCCCGCCGCGTTGTCTGAATTGCTGGTAGAGCAGGGCGGCGCCGATGACCAGGGCGGCGCCGGCCGCGCCGCGCCACAGGCCGGCGAGCGTCGCCGCGGCGCTCCACGCCAGCCAACGGGTGATGATTTTTTTATCCGGCGGGCCCGGATTCGAAGTCGCAGATGAGGGTCGGTGCACAGTCATCGCCGGAGTCGGTCATAATTCGCCGATGAGAAATCCGGCTTATTGTCGCAGATTCGCCGCGCCGAAACCCCGGCGCGGTCAGGGGCGGCCTTGAGCGCGCCCGATCTGCCGCTGCTGCACCGCGGCAAGGTGCGCGATGTGTACGATGCCGGTGGCGGCCGGCTGTTGATGGTCGCCAGCGACCGCTTGTCGGCGTTCGATGTCGTGCTGCCCGACGAAGTCCCGGGCAAGGGCGAAATCCTGACACAGCTCAGTCATTTCTGGTTCGCCAAAACGGCGCATCTTTGCCGCAACCATTTGACCGGTGTCGCCGTGCACGAGGTGGTTCCGGACCCCGCGGTGGCCGCTGCGCTGGCCCGCCGCGCGGTGGTTGTCGAGCGGCTCGAACCGCTGCCGATCGAGGCGGTGGTGCGCGGTTATCTGATCGGCTCGGGGTGGCGCGACTACCGGCAAAGCGGTCGAATCTGCGGCCTCGAACTGCCGCCTGATCTACCGCTTGCCGCCCGCCTGCCGGAACCTATTTACACCCCATCGACTAAAGCATCGGCCGGCCGGCACGACGAGAATATCGACTACGACGCGACCGTCTCGCTGCTCGGTGTCGGGCCCGCCGCGACGGTGCGCGACAAAAGCCTCGAGCTGTATCGTTTCGCCGCCGCCTATGCCCTTGAGTGCGGCATCATCATCGCCGACTGCAAGCTCGAATTCGGGCTGGATTCGCGCGGCGCAGTCGTCTTGATGGATGAAATTTTTACCCCCGACGCCGCCCGCTTCTGGCCCGCCGACCGCTACCGGCCGGGAACGAACCCGCCGAGCTTCGATAAGCAATATGTCCGCGATTACCTCGAAACCCTTAAGTGGGACAAAAAGCCGCCCGGCCCCCACCTGCCGCCGGAAGTGATCCACGCGACTTTCGCGCGCTACGCCGAGGCTTATCAGCGGCTGACCGGGCGCCCCTGGCCGCCGGCTGTCGGGGAAGCCGCCGAGGCGTGAGCCGGAATCCGGGTTTTCTGGCTGGATTCTCGCGTGCGCCTGTCTGCCGTGCCGGCCCAGACAGGCGGGAATGACGAAAAAAGTTGGGGACGACGAAAGAGAGCATCTGTCAAATGGCGATAGCGGTGCTCAATAACCCGCCGCCTGACCGTCTTTGCGCGCTTCCGAGGCGCCGTGGTAGACGCCGGTTTCGGGGTCGCGCCAGATCGCCTGGTAGCCACCGTAGGGGCCGATCGCTTCGCTGATCCGGTGGCCGCGCAGTTGCAGTTCGCGCACCGTCTCCCGCGAAAAACCGCTTTCCAGATTGACCACGCCGCCATCGGTCATGGAGTTTGCCTGGCCGACCGGGTCGGTCGAGCCGTCGTGGTGCAGGCGCGGCGCATCGCCGGCTTCCTGGATATTCATGCCGAAATCGATCAGGTTGGTGACGATCTGGACGTGGCCCTGCGGCTGCATCGCGCCGCCCATCACGCCGAAGCTGACCCACGGCGCGCCGTCTTTGGTGATGAACGCCGGAATGATGGTGTGGAACGGGCGTTTTCCGGGCGCGTAGCTGTTGGCGTGTCCTTCTTTGAGGACAAACATTTCGCCGCGGTCCTGAAGTATGAAACCGAGCCCGTCGGGCGCCATGCCCGAGCCCATGCCGCGGTAGTTGGATTGGATCCACGACACCATGTTGCCGTTGCGGTCGGCGGTGGTCAGATAAATGGTATCGCCCTGGTTGAGCTGCGCCGGTTCTTCGGGAATTTCGCGCAAGGCCCGTTCGGGGTCGATCAGACGGCGGCGCTCGGCGGCGTAAGTTTTAGACAGCAAACGGTCGAGCGGCGGCGGGAAAGCATCGGGGTCGGCATAGAAACGGGCGCGGTCTTCGAACGCCAGTTTTTTGGCTTCGATCAGGTAATGCAGATGGTCGGCGCTGCCGAAGCCCATCGCCTTGAGATCGTAAGCTTCCAGAATATTGAGCATCTGCAAGGCGGTGATGCCCTGGGTGTTGGGCGGCAGTTCCCAGACGTCGTAGCCGCGATAGTCGACGCCGACCGGCTCGACCCATTCGCCGTGGTGGGCGGCGAGATCCTCGGCACTCAGGAAACCCCCGTGGCGGGCCATGTATTCGCCTATGGCGAGCGCGATTTCGCCTTTGTAAAAGGCGTCGCGGCCGCCGGCGGCGATTTTTTCGAGCGTGGAGGCAAGGTTCGGATTGCGCCAGATTTCGCCGGCCCGCGGCGCCCGGCCGTCGATTGTGAACTGGTCGATAAAGCCCGGCCATTTGCCAAGCACCGGGACCGAGCGCTGCCAGTACCAGGCGATCAGCGGCGCGACGGGATGACCGTCGCGAGCGTAGCCGATGGCCGGGGCGAGCAATTCGCCCATCGGCAGCTTGCCGAAACGATCGTGTAACGCGAACCAGCCGTCCACGGCGCCCGGCACCGACACCGGCAACGGGCCGTGCGGCGGGATCGCGGTATAGCCGTTGTCGATGAACCATTGCAAGGTCAGGGCGCGGGGTGAGCGTCCCGAACCGTTGTAGCCGTACAGTTTTTTGCTCGCCGCGTCGTAAACGATCGCGAACAGATCGCCGCCGAGGCCGTTACCGGTCGGTTCCATCAGGCCGAGCGCGGCGTTGGCGGCGATCGCCGCATCGACGGCGCTGCCGCCTTTTTTGAGGATTTCGAGTCCGATCTGGGTCGCCAGCGGCTGGCTGGTGGCGACCATGCCGTGGGCGGCGATCACTTCGGAACGAGTAGCGAACGGTTTTCCGATGATGCGGTCGGCGGCCATGGTGTGGACTCCTGGAAGCATGAGCGCCAGGAACAAAGCGCTGCGTAGGGGAGACGGCGGGCGGTCGGCAAGATAGCGCATGGCAAAATTCCCGGCATTCAGGGATTGGGTAAAATAGCAAAGTCGCACCCCATTGTTGCCCCTCGGGCGGCGCCAGTCAATCGCCGAGTCCGGCGTTCGCCCCGCCTGCCCACACTGTCTGGAGTAGTCGATGAACCAGCCCATCCGCATCGCGATCACCGGCGCTGCCGGCCAGATCGGTTATCAGCTTTGTTTCCGCATCGCGGCCGGCGATCTACTCGGTCCCGACCAGCCGGTCATACTGCAATTGCTCGAAATACCCCAAGCCCGCCAGGCGCTCGATGGCGTGATCATGGAACTGGGCGATTGCGCCTTTCCGCTGCTCGCCGGGATCAGCGGCCACGACCAGGCGGAGGCGGCGTTCGACCAGGCCGGTGTGGCGATTCTGGTCGGCGCCAAGCCGCGCGGTCCGGGGATGGAGCGCAAGGATCTGCTCGGCGAGAACGGCAAAATCTTCGCCCCGCAGGGGCGGGCGCTGAATGCGGCGGCGAGCCGTGATGTCAAGGTGCTGGTCGTCGGCAATCCGGCGAACACCAACTGCCTTATCGCCCAGGCGAACGCCCCCGACCTCGACCCGGCGCAGTTCACGGCGATGACCCGTCTCGACCACAACCGGGCCGTGGCCCAGGTCGCATCGCGTACCGGGGTCACGGTACGCGAGGTCAGCAAAATGATCGTCTGGGGCAACCATTCGACGACCCAGGTGCCGGATCTCACTTATTGTCTGGCCGGCGAACGCCGCGCCCGCCAGGCGATCGGCGAGCAGGTTTATTTCGACGATTTCATTCCCACCGTGCAGCAGCGCGGCGCGGCGGTGATCAAGGCTCGCGGCGCGTCGAGCGCCGCGTCGGCGGCTTCGGCGGCGATCGACCACGTGCGCGACTGGGTGATGGGCAGCCGCGACGACGATTGGGTGTCGATGGCGGTGCCGGCTGACGGCAGCTACGATATCGCCCCGGGCGTGATCTATTCTTTCCCGTGCACGTGCCGCGCCGGCCGCTGGCAGATCGTCCACGGTCTCGGTATCGGCCACGACATCCTCGAACGCATGCAGGCCAGTGACCGCGAGTTGCGCGAGGAACGCGCCGCGGTCGAAACGCTGCTCGGCCAGGCGTAATGGTGGCGCTCTCTCCCGGCGCCCGGTTGCGTGCGGCGCTGGCCGCGGCGCGGCCGCTGCAAGTGGTCGGCACGATCAACGCCTACACCGCGAAGATGGCCGAAAAGATCGGCCATCGCGCGATCTATCTTTCCGGCGGCGGGCTGGCGGCTAATTCGCTCGGCGTACCCGATCTCGGTATCAGCCATCTCGAAGACGTGCTGATCGATGTGCGGCGGATCACCGATGCTTCATCCTTGCCGTTGCTGGTCGACGGCGACGTCGGTTTCGGCGGCGCCTTCAATATCGCGCGGACCATCCGTTCGTTGATCAAGGCCGGCGCCGCCGGCGTGCATATCGAGGACCAGGTGCTGGCCAAGCGCTGCGGTCACCGGCCGGGCAAGGCGATCGTCACGGGCGCTGAAATGGTCGATCGGATCAAGGCCGCGGTCGATGCCCGGCACGATCCGGATTTCGTCATCATGGCGCGCACCGACGCGCTGGCCGTCGACGGCGAGGAAGCGGCGCTCGAACGGGTCCGGGCCTGCGTCGAGGCCGGCGCCGACATGATCTTTCCCGAAGCGGTGGAAACGCTCGACCAGTATCGCCGCTTTCGCGACGCCGCCGGCGTCCCCATTCTTGCCAATATCACCGAATTCGGTAAGACGCCGCTGTTTACCACCGCCGAATTGGGCGCCGCCGGGGTCGATCTCGTGCTTTACTGCTGCGCCGCCTACCGGGCGATGAACAAGGCGGCCGAAACCGTTTATCGCACTTTGCTCGCCGCCGGCCACCAGCGCGACCTGATCGCCGCGATGCAGACCCGCGACGAACTGTACGGCTATCTCGATTATCACGCCTACGAACAAAAACTCGATGCGCTATTTACCCAATAGTCATGAAGGAAGGTGAGATGAATGTCTCTAAAACAACCGCCGGACTGCGCGGTCAGACAGCCGGCGAGACGGCGATTTGCACCGTCGGCGCGGCCGGCAACAGCCTCCGTTATCGCGGTTACGATGTCGCCGATCTGGCGGCGCGCGCCGGTTTCAATGAAACCGCCTACCTGATTCTCAAAGGCGAGTTGCCGAAGCGCGCCGAACTCGAGGCCTTCACCGGCCGCCTGCAACGGCTCCGCCACCTGCCCGCCGCGCTGCGCGAGGTGCTCGAACGCATCCCGGCGGCGGCACACCCGATGGATGTGCTGCGCACCGGATGCTCGTTCCTCGGCAATCTGGAAACCGAAACCGGCTTCGCCGGCCAGCAGGAACAAGCCGAACGGCTGCTCGCTGTTTTCCCGTCCATCATCGGCTACTGGTACCGTTACGCCCACGACGGCGTCAGGATCGAGGTCGAGACCGAGGACGACGAAATCGGGGCGCATTTTCTGCACTTGCTGCACGGCAAGGCACCGGCCCCGCTGCATGCCAAAGTCATGGATGTCTCGTTGATTCTTTACGCCGAACACGAATTCAACGCCTCGACGTTCACCGCCCGGGTGTGCGCCTCGACGATGTCCGACATCCACTCGTGTATCACCGCGGCGATCGGTTCGCTGCGCGGCCCGCTGCACGGCGGCGCCAACGAGGCGGCGATGGCGATGCTGGAACGTTACCGTTCGGTGGACGATGCCGTCGCCGACGTCAAGGCCAAACTGGCGGCCAAGGAAAAAATCATGGGTTTCGGGCACGCCGTCTATCGCGAAAAGGATCCGCGCAACGCGATCATCCGGGAATGGTCGCGCCAACTCGCCGCTGAAACCGGCGACCGGGTGCTGTTTGCAGTCTCCGAAGCCGTCGAAAAGCTGCTGTGGGATGAAAAGCGGCTGTTCGCCAATGCCGATTTCTATCACGCTTCGGCCTATCACTTCATGGGCATTCCGACGCCGCTGTTCACGCCGATTTTCGTGCTGTCGCGCATCACCGGCTGGTGCGCACACGTTTTCGAACAGCGCGCCAATAACCGCATCATCCGACCGGGCGCCGAATACACCGGCCCCGAGCCGCGCCCCGTTGTGCCGCTTGCTGAGCGCGGTTGAGTGTAAGGAAATAACTCCAATGTCTCACGATACCCAACGCAGCGCGGTGCGGCCGGCGTTCGACGATTTGCTGGTGACGATCGCCGATTACGTTATGGGCGGCGATGCCTTCAGCCCACAAGCGCGCCAAACCGCGCACTATTGCCTGCTCGACAGCATCGCCTGCGCCTTGATGGCGCTCTCTTTTCCCGAGTGCCGCCGGCTGCTCGGCCCTGTCGTGGCCGGTGCGGTATTGCCCGGCGGGGCGCGCGTTGCGGGCACCAACTACGAACTCGATCCGGCGCAGGCGGCGTTCAATTTCGGGGCGCTCGTCCGCTACCTCGATTTCAACGACACCTGGCTTGCCGCCGAATGGGGGCATCCTTCGGACAATCTGGGAGCCATCCTCACCGTCGCCGATTACCTGGCCCGCGCCCCGGCCCCGCACGGCCGGCCGCTGACCTGCGGCGACGTGCTGACGGCGATGATCCAGGCGCACGAAATCCAGGGTATTTTGGCGCTGGAAAACAGCTTCAACCGTGCCGGGCTCGACCACGTGTTGCTGGTCCGCGTCGCCAGCACGGCGGTCGTCACCCGCCTGCTCGGCGGCAGCCGCGACGACGTGCTGAACGCCTTGTCCCATGCCTGGATCGACGGCGGCGCACTGCGCACCTACCGCCACGCGCCGAACACCGGATCGCGTAAAAGTTGGGCGGCGGGCGACGCCTGCCGCCGGGCGGTGCAACTGGCGCTGCTGGCGGCCGGCGGCGAAATGGGTTATCCGTCCGCCCTCACGGCGAAGACCTGGGGCTTCCAGGATGTGCTGTTCGGCGGCCGGTCGTTGGTTCTGTCCCGACCGCTCGGCAGTTACGTGATGGAAAACGTGTTGTTCAAGATCGCCTTTCCCGCCGAGTTTCATGCCCAGACGGCGGTCGAATGCGCTTTGCAATTGCACGGCGAAGTCAAAGGCCGGCTCGATGAGATCGAAAAAATCGTCATCGAAACCCAGGAAGCCGGCGCCCGGATCATCGACAAGACCGGGCCGCTCGACAATTACGCCGATCGCGACCACTGCATCCAGTACATGGTCGCCGTGCCGCTGATTTTCGGCGAGTTGACCGCCGCGAGCTACGGCGACGATATCGCCGCCGATCCACGGATCGATGCCTTGCGGGCTAAAATGGAAGTTCGCGAAAACCCGGATTTCACGCGCGATTATTTCGCGCCGGAAAAACGCGCCATCGGCAACGCGGTGCAGATTTTCTATCGCGACGGTACGGCGAGCGAGCGGCTCGCGGTCGATTACCCGATCGGCCACCGGCGGCGGCGGGCCGAGGGCATCCCGCTGCTTCTCGCTAAATTCGAACGGGCCGTGCACGCCCATTATGCGGCGCGGCAGGCGGCGGCCGTGTGCAGCGCGCTGCGCGATCCCGAGCGCCTCGCAGCGCTGCCCGTCGCCCGCTTGCTCGATCTTCTGGCCACGCGATGAACCGGGCGCCGGCGACCTCTCCGGCGCCGGTCGATCGTTTGATCACCGCCGCCGACGGCCATCAGGCGCGGATCCGCTGGTTTGCCGCTGCCGGCCGGTGTCGCGCCGCGTTGTACTGGCTGCCGGCGCTCGGCGTCGGCTTGCGGCCGAATGACCGCTTCGCGGCGCTGCTCGCCGCCCGCGGCATTGCCGTGGCCGTGCACGAATGGCGCGGCCTGGGCGACAGCACCTGGCGCGCCGCCCGGAGATGCGATTGGGGCTATCGCGAACTCATTGCAGACGATATCCCCGCCGGTCTGGCCGCGGCCCGCGACTTCGCCCCGCAGGCCGTATGGCTGCTGGGCGGCCACAGCCTCGGTGCCCAGTTCGCGTTGCTTTATGCCGCATTGCACCGCACTGAATGGCCATGGGTCGTCAGTATCGCCGGCGGCCATCCGTGGTGGCGCGGCTTTCCCGGATCGAAAGGCTGGTTGTTTCGCGCCATGCTGCCGATCGTGCCGCTGGCCGGCGCGCTGGCCGGTTATTTTCCCGGCACGCGCCTCGGTTTCGCCGGCCGCGAGGCGCGCCGCCTGATGAACACCTGGGCCGCCACCGCCAGGACCGGCGGTTATCCGGCGGACATTCTCGACCTCAGCCCGGACCGGCCCGCCCCCGAGGCGGCGCTTGCTGCCTGGTCAGGCCGCGTATTCGCGGCCCATTTTCGCGATGACAAGCTGGTCAGCCGGCTGAGCCTTGGCCGCTTGCAGGCATTGATGCCCAAGGCCGAGTGGACGATTTTCGAATATCCCACCGCTCATCCCGGCCTGCTGCGCGCCGATCATTTCGGTTGGCTGAAAACCCCCGAACCGGTGGTCGCTCCGCTGACCGACTGGCTCGGCGGTAAAATCACGGCTTGATCCATTCTCCATCCGTCACTGCCATGCCCATCGATCCCAAATTGCTCGATATTCTGTGCTGCCCCTCCACCCATGTGCCATTGCGCATGCTCGAAGCCGGCCGACTGGCCAAGGTCAACGCCGCGATCGCCGCCGGTGGTGTCAAAAAAATCGACGGCGGCGACGTCACCGAGCCGCTCGATGAAGCGCTGATCACCCAGGACGGCAAACGACTCTACCCGATCCGCGACGGTATCCCGCACCTTCTGGTCGAAGAGGGCATCGCGACGTTGCAGATCGCCGATTTTTGATGGCCCGGCCGGCGCCGCCCGATCGGGCCATCGTCGCCGCCGACGTGCGGCGCGCGCTGGCCGAGGATCTGGGCCACGAAGCGGGCGAAGATTTCGCCGGCGGCGACCCGAGCGCCGGCTTGATCCCCGCCCAACAGCATGCCACCGCGGAACTCGTCACCCGCGACGACGGCATGCTGTGTGGCAGTGCCTGGTTCGCGGCGAGTTTTCATGCCCTCGATGCCGGGTGTCGAATTGCCTTCGCCGCCGCCGACGGCGAACCGGTGCACGCCGGGCAGCGCCTCGCAACGGTCGAAGGCAATGCCCGGGCACTGCTCGCCGCCGAACGCACGGCGCTGAATTTTCTGCAAACCCTATCCGGCACCGCCACCGCTGCGCGCCGGCTCGTGACCCTCGTCGAGCAGCTTGTCCCGCGACCGCGCGCCATGCTGCTCGATACGCGCAAAACCCTGCCCGGCCTGCGCTACGCACAAAAATACGCCACCCGCATCGGCGGTTTTCAAAATCACCGGATGGGTTTATACGATCGCGTGCTGTTGAAAGAAAACCACCTGCTCGCCGCCGGCTCGATCGCCGCCGCGGTCGGCACCCTGCGCCGCGACGAACCGGCGAAGTGGATCGAGGTCGAAGTCGAAAACGAGGCTCAGTTAGCCGAAGCTGTCGAAGCCGGCGCGAACCGCGCCCTGCTCGACAACTTTCCGCTCGCCGACCTAGCCGCCGTCGTCGCCCGCTGGCACGGCCGTATCGAGCTGGAAGTCTCCGGCGGCGTCGATGCTGCAAACCTGGCCACGATCGCCCAAACCGGCGTCGATTACATCTCGATCGGCGCCGTCACCAAACACCTCAAAGCCCTCGACCTGTCGCTCCGCCACCTGGAGTGAAAGATTTTATCCGCGTCACGGGTCACTGGCTGTGATGGCCGGCTTTCAGCCGTTTGTCCTCCGACAACTCCCCAAAAAAGCGGCCAGAGCGTTCGATGAGAGGAGCTGAACTTCAACTCAGGAGCCTTGAAATGATCCCGATCGTTCGTATTATCCACCCCATCGGTTGAACCGATTACAGACTCGCTGCTGCGGATGGATACTGATCAGTAGTCTTCTATTCAGCCCTTTGTCGCTGGCAGCGACCGATTTCAGTTGCGCCGAAATAGCCCCAAACAGATCCTGGCACTGCGCCCTCGCAGAAACGGGCACAACCCAACTTCAAATGGTGCAGTGGATCGCCTTCAGTCCGCTGGCGCTCAATTCTACGACCGATGACGGCACGATATTCGAAGCCGAGTTCGAGTGTGCCGGCACAACTGGAGACGGGCAGCTTCGTGCCAATTACAGTACAGTAAGCGGCGAGCAAGGCACCGCGATATTTACGACGGATTGTGATGGTGGCAGCAGTGGCGGTGGGTGTGATGCGTTTTTCTGTCTCCCCCCGCCTCCCTGCAACCCAAAATATGAATTTTGTCCAGAACCGGTACTCACGCCTGGAAATATTGACGAATAGATGTTCTATCACGAGCGGAGTATCACCCGAATCAACATGGGCCACCCTCTGGCTCTGCCGGAGGGTAGGTACTGGATTTTGACGATAGATCATAGTCAATGTGATATAAGATGCTGATGACGATGAAAACTGATCATCTCGCCATTTTATTCATATCGATCTTCCTGTTTTCCTGTGGGGCAGATAAAGTCACGAGAAACGATAACGACGATCTTGCCCGGACTGCGGACACGACGTTTGAAAATGCCGATTATGCGACAGCATTTACGAGTTATCTATCGCTCGCCAAGTCCGGAGACAAGTTCGCGCAATATCGCGTATCTTTGATGTATGAAAATGGGCTGGGCGTTCAACGGGATATTGTCGAGGCCTATGCTTGGTCAACTGTTGCAAACGAGTTTGTGAACGCAGATCTTCTGTCTTACTGGATGTCGGTAAGAAGCGAGATTCCAGAGGATATGCTAGATTTTGCAGAACAGAAATCCATCGAGTATTACCGGAAATACAGCAGTTTTGCGTTATCGCACGAGGCAGTGGTTACGCAGTATCTAGCTGATACTGGTACGTCTGGAAGTTCTAAAATAGAAAAGAGGAATGAATATCTTGCAGATCATGGCGCTAAAAAATTTCTTGGAAAGTATCATAATGATCCGGCGCTGCCGTGTGTTGTTGATGAGCTTTTTAATTCCGGCAACTACGAAGACTCGTTTTTATTATACTTAGAGGCGGCGAAGAAGGGTGATAAATTTGCGCAGTATCGTGTTTCGTATATGTATGCTAATGGCATTGGAACATCGAGAAACACAATCGAGGCTTATGCTTGGGCTGCAACAGCCGCTGAACTTGGATCGATTATTTATGTTGTTAACCTGCGTGACCTGGAGCATGGAATCGATCCTCATGACATAGCATCGGCTCGCGAATACGCTCAAGAATATATAGCAAAATACGGCATTTTAACATTAGCTGAAAAACGGCAAAAGGAACTGCGCAAGCGAAAATATTCATGCACTGGATCGCGGGTTGGTAACTGCAACAAACTTAGTATTCGCACATGTGATGGCCCGGGAAATTGTCGGACAGAATTAGGTTTTATCGAATTTCGGAAAATCACGGCTGAAATGAAAAAAATCGAATTTCTGACTGATACTTATATCCGGGTTTTTGGCCGAGTCATTCTCCGTGAACTTGAGCTGACTGAAACGCCGGCCCCTGATAGCGAAACAAGGTCACAAGATTAACCTAATCGTTGCATGAAACAGTAAGATGATGAACATAATCGCGACCATCATTTTAATGTTATCCGTATCTCATGGTTATGCCGAGTCTTCGTCAAATAAAGAAGCGAGTGAGATAACTGAACAGCCCGATTCCGCGTCATACAGCCGGGCGGAAGAGTTGGATAAATGCATTAAAAATCGCGCGAAAAGAGTATCGGTTACGGGTTCGCGCATACGTAGAGCCCCAAAGGGCACATGTGATGAAAACATCATAGCAGCATTGGAGAGAACAAAGAGAGATGCCGATATTCTTTTCGAGAATCAACAATTCGACGTGGCGTTGCCATTGTATGTCAGGGCCGCCGAGAAGGGTGATAAATTCTCTCAGTATCGTGCGGCTCTTATGTACGAAAACGGCATCGGCACTCAGCCCGATATCACCGTGGCTTATGCGTGGGCCTCGGTGGCGACGGAATTTAACTCGTATCCATTGGTGATCTATTGGTCTCAGATAAAGCAACAATTGACGGATGATGCCATGCCGGAAGCGAAAATGCTTGCATTCGAATATTATCGGCAGTATTCATCGACTGCGTTATCGAGCATACTGAATAAAACAACCACGTATGGCGATACCTTGATCGGTTATGCGAATCGGTTGTACATGGACGAAAAATATCGAAGAGCATTCAAAGTGTATCTTGGGATTGCAATAGCCGGTGATAAATTTTCTCAATATAGAGTTTCTTATATGTACCGGAATGGACTGGGCACTACCGCCGATTCGGCTAGTGCATATGCCTGGGCAACGTTGGCCGCGGAGCTTGGTGCGCCAATTATGGTCGATTATTTCAACGGTTTGGTTAATGAGCTCGGAGAGAACGAAATTTCGACAGGTAAAATACGGCTACGAGAAATATATAAAAAATCGAGTTTGCTGGCGCTTTCAAATAAGCGTGTCAAGACATTACGAGGAGCGTTATTGCAATGCCGGAAATCGTTTTCTTCTCGTCCGTGCCCCGAATTGATACAAGTGGTATGTCAGGACGAGGAAGATTGCGTTGACGAGACTGCTAACCGTCAAGTGATGGAAGGCCGCAATTTCGATACCCGGAATATACACGATACAAGAGATGTTAAAATCCTTTGTCTGGATAGCGGGGTTTGCGTTCACGGAAGATTTGATTATGCGCACATCGCAAAACCTGGCGTCAATATCTACAAAAAATATGAAGCTAAAGTCGCGCAAGTAAATGCCTTTATCGATCAATATCTTGAGACGTACGGCAACGTCATCCTCGGGGAATTAGAATTGATAGAGGATGAAAGTGAAAACGATACCACGCAGTCTGAAAACGATCACTGATAATGGATGATAATCATGAGCGTTAAATATCTTGCCGTTCTGTTGTTGTTCGTCGTTTTACTACACCAAATTGCAGGCTGCGCGACAAATACTCGGGTGAAAATTGCTGAGTATGAGGAAGAGGCTGAGCAGTTGTTTTCCGCCGGTCAATATGACTCGGCTTTCGAAAAATACCTGGCGACTGCCATGAGAGGTAAAAAAATATCTCAATACAACGTCTCGGCCATGTACGAACACGGTATTGGCGTCGATAGGGATCTGATACAAGCTTATGCCTGGGCTTCCGTTGCGGCGGAATTCGGCGTTTACGATATGGGGGCGCTATCGAATCTAATGCGGTTAAAACAGCAATTGAATGAGGAGAACCTGGCCACCGCAACGCAACTGGCATTCGAGTATGCGCGCTTGTACTCTTCTACGGCATTGGCCAGCGCGTTGAATATGATCACATCTTCAAATATGACAATACCAGATCTTGCCGATAAATACTACAGGAGAGGAAAATACAGACAGGCATTACGTTTCTATTCTAAATTAGCAGAAGCCGGAGACAAGTTTTCGCAATACCGATTATCGGTGATGTATCGCGATAGCGAGGGCGTCAATCGGGATCTTGCCCAGTCATATGCCTGGGCTTCATTGTCGGCGGAACTGGGTTATCCTGTCATGGTAGAGCACTTTAACCATCTGGTCGAATCGATGACCGATGGCGAGATCGAAAACGGCAAAATATATCTGAAGGAGATCTACAGAAAATCGAGCCTATTGGCATTGGCGAAACTGCGCATAAGAAACCTTCGTGGTTCACTACTTCAGTGTGCAAAAACAAAAACCCCTGGCCCATGTCCCGAGCTGGTGCAGGCGGTCTGTTTGGACGATCCTGAATGCACAGGTGATGAATCCCGCTATAATAATGCTCAAAGCCAGTCAATCACGGCAAGGACAATCAACACCTACGGTGAAATTAAGCAGCTTTGCATGGGAGATGGTGTATGCGTCTATGGGCGGTTCGACCATTCGGCTGGCGTGAAGCCTGGGGTGAATATTTATGAACGATATCGGTCTGAATTGGCGGGAGTTAATCAGTTTATCGATCATTACTTGGAAACGTACGGCAACGTCATCCTCGGGGAATTCGAATTGATAGAGGATGAAAGTGAAAACGATACTTCGCAGTTTGAAAACGATCGCTGATGTTATTTCGCCAGGACTGAAAAGATGGCATCAGGCGAAAGGGGGGCTTGAAAATGCCCCATTGCCTGCCATTCAGGCCATCGCCCGGATTGCGGCGCTGACGCCGTCGGCGATCATGGCGGTTTGGGTTTCGTCGATGATCAGTGGCGGCAACAAGCGGATGATGTTATCGCGGGTGACATTGATGAGCAGGCCGTTGGCCAGGGCGTGATCGCGGGCCGGGGTGGCCGGGCGGTCGAGTTCGATGCCGATCATCAGGCCCCTGCCGCGCACTTCGCGGACGATGGATAAGTCGTGGAGTTCGTCTTGCAGGGCGACGAGCAATTCGTTACCCAGGCGTTCGACACGTTCGGCGATGGTGTCACGTTCCATGATTTCGATGACTTTGCACGCCGTGCGACAGGCGAGCGGGTTACCGCCGAAGGTGGTGCCGTGGCTTCCCGGTGTGAAGGCCGCCGCCGCCGTACCGCGCGCCAGGCAGGCGGAAACCGGAAAGCCGTTGCCGAGGGCCTTGGCGACAGCGACGATATCGGGTATGACGCCGTCGTGCTGATAGGCGAACCAGCGCCCGGTGCGGCACATACCCGATTGCACTTCGTCGAGGATCAGCAGCAGATTGCGTTCGTCGCATAAGCGTCGTAACGCTGGAAGATAGCTCGGCGGCGGCGGCCGGATGCCGCCTTCGCCCTGGATGGTTTCGACGAGGATCGCGGCGATGTTCGGGTCGCTTTCGACCAGGCGCCGAGCGGCGTCGGCGTCGCCGTAGGGCATTCTGACAAAACCGCCGACCAGCGGCTCGAATCCGGCCTGGACCTTGCGGCTGCCGCTGGCGCTGATGCAGGCCAGCGTGCGGCCGTGAAAACTGTGCTCGGCGACGAGAATGGCCGGGCGGTCGATGCCGTGCAGGTGGCCGACCAGGCGAGTCAGTTTGAAGGCGCATTCGATCGCTTCGGCGCCGCTGTTGGCGACAAAGACTTTTTCCAGGCCGGAAATCTCGCACAGCCGCTCGCCGAGCGTTTCCTGCCACGGGATCTCGACGAGGTTGGAGGTGTGGAGCAGCGTTTTGGCCTGGTCGGCGATGGTGTCGGCGATTTCCGGATGGGCGTGGCCCAGACCGCAGACGCCGATGCCGGCGATGGCGTCGAGATAACGCTGACCCTGGTCATCGAAAAGCCAGGCGCCGTTGCCACGGACAAAGCGCACCGGGAGCCGGGCGTAAGTGTGCATCAGGTGATTCATGGGAACATCCGAATGAAAACGAATGCCAACTGCCGATGAGTATGGCGCCGTCAGTACCCAATTGTTGGAGAAAGCCGCGGACTCAGCCGCCGGCCAGCCGCTCGCCGGCAAAACGCCAGTTTACCAGATGCCAAAAAGCGTCCAGGTAAGCCCTCCGGTCGTCGCGATAGTCGATATAGTAGGCATGTTCCCAGACATCGCAGGCCAAAAGCGGCTTCTCGCTGGTGGTCAGCGGGTTGGCGGCGTTGGCGGTGCTGCGCACCGCCAGTTTGCCATCGGCGGCTTTGACCAGCCACACCCAGCCGGAGCCGAAGGTGGCGAGCGCCGCGGTGGTGAAGTGTTCACGGAACTCGCCGACCGAGCCGAAAGCGGCATCGAGCGCCGCCGCTAGTTCGCCTTCGGGTTCGCCCGGCGAGGCGCCGCCCGGTACCGCCAGGCACTGCCAGTAGAATGAATGGTTCCAGACCTGTGCCGCATTGTTGAAAATGCCCCCGCTCGACGAGCGGATGATGTTTTCCAGCGGTTGGTCGGCGAATTCGGTGCCGGCGATCAACTCGTTCAGCTTGTCGAGGTAGGCCTGATGGTGTTTGCCGTAGTGATAATCGATGGTCTCGGCCGACAGGTGCGGTTCGAGCGCGTCACGCGCGAAGGGCAAGGGGGGCAGAGTCAAAGACATCGGCTGCTCCTGATCGTATCCGGATCATGGGGTGTTTGTGGCGGAGCGGGTGGTGGTCCGGCTTTGTGCTGGTCGTTCTCTCGCCCGGCCATTGTAGCCGATGCGGGGCGCCGGTGAGCCTCGCGAGAAACTTTCCCGACCCGATCCGGCTCAGCCTGTTCGCCAGCCGCGCCGCGGCACTGTGCGAGGAGATGGGCGCCGCGCTGCACCGCACCGCGCTGTCGGTCAATATCCGCGACCGGCGCGATTATTCGTGCGCCCTGTTCGATCCGACCGGCGAAATGATCGCCCAGGCAACGCACATTCCGGTGCACCTCGGCAGCATGGCCTATGCCATGCGCTCTCTGGCCGCCGGCCGGACATGGCACTCTGGCGACGTGCTGATTCTCAACGACCCTTTCCAGGGCGGCACGCATCTGCCCGACGTGACGATGATCGAGCCACTGGTCGCGGACGGCGAAGTCCGCTGCTTTGTCGCCTGCCGCGCCCATTTCGCCGATATCGGGGCCGGCGAGACCGGTTCGATGGGGGTCGCGACCCGGCTGGCTGACGAAGGCGTGTTGATTCCACCGTCGCTGCTGGTCGCCGCCGGCCGGCCGAATCCCGATGTGCTGGCGCCGCTTTACGCCCGGGTGCGCGATCGGCGTCTGGTCGCCGGCGATATCGCGGCGCAAAGCGGGGCGTGTGAGGTGGGCATCCGGCGCGCCGCGGAGTGGATAGCGACGACGGGGGCCGAGGCGTTTGCGGCGCAGGTCGTGGCTTTGCAGGACTATTCGGCCACTCTGACTTCCCGGGCGTTGGCGGCTTTGCCCGCCGGCACGTACCGGGCGCGCGACTGGCTCGACGGCGGTCAGGAGGGGGTGGACATCCCGGTCGAGGTGACGGTCACGCTCGACGGCGGCATGCTGACCGCCGATTTCGGCGCCGGTCCGCCGATGGTTTCCGGCAATTTGAACTGCCCGCTGAGCGTCACCGCCGCGGCGGTGGTCTATGTCGTGCGCTGTTTGCTACCGGCCGAGGCGCCGAGCGCCGGAATCCTCAGCGCCGTCCGGATCAAGACGGCGCCCGGAACGCTGCTCGACGCCATGCCGCCGGCGGCGGTCGCGGCGGGCAACGTCGAAACCTCGACGCGCCTCGTCGATGTGCTGTTCCGCGCCCTCGCCCAGGCGGCGCCGGAGCGGATCGCGGCGGCGAGCCAGGGCACGATGAACAATCTGGCGATGGCCGGCGCCGGCTGGAGTTATTACGAAACGATCGCCGGCGGGGCCGGCGGCGGACCACGCCGCCCCGGAGCCGATGCGATCCACACGCATCTGACCAACACGTTGAACACCCCGGTCGAAATCCTCGAAACCCATTACCCGCTGCGCCTGCGCCGCTATCAGGTGCGGCGTGGTTCCGGCGGCGCGGGGGCGCGACCGGGCGGGTCGGGCGTGATCCGCGAATACGAGTTTCTCGCTCCGGCGCGCGTCGCGCTGATCGCCGAGCGCCGCCGGCGCGGGCCGTGGGGTCTGGCCGGCGGCCATGACGGCGCGCCGGGCCGGGATCTGCTCGACGGCACCGAGATTCCCGGCAGCGGCGAGTTCGATGTGCGTCCGGGTCAGGTGTTAACGGTGATGACGCCGGGCGGCGGCGGCCACGGGGCGCCGTGATCGTCCGTCGCGCCTACTGCCCTCGGCGATTCAGGTGCGCCGCTCGCCGATGATTTGCTCGCGCTCGACGTGGCGAACGAGGTTGTCCCAGCGGTTGACGATGGTACAGAACAACTGTGCGGTGCGTTCGACGTCGTAAAGCGCGGTATGCGCGGCGCGGCTGTCCCAATCGAGGCCGGCGGCGGTGACGGCGCGGGCCAGGACGGTCTGGCCGAAAGCCAGGCCCGCCAGCGTCGCGGTATCGAAGGCGCTGAACGGGTGAAACGGATTGCGCTTGTAGCCGGTGCGGCGAATCGCGGCGTTGACGAAGGCGAGATCGAACGCCGGGTTATGGGCGACCATTACGGCGCGCTGGCAATTTTCCTGACGCAGGGCGCGACGCACCGGTCGGAACAGCAGGCGTAGGGCCTCGATTTCGCTTTTCGCGTCGCGCAGCGGGTGGCCGGGATCGATGCCGGTGAATTCGAGCGATTTGGGATCGAGTTCGCCCCCGGGGAAGGGTTCGATGTTGCACTGCTGCACCTCGCCGGGGTGGAGTCTGCCATCGTCGTCCATTTCGATGATGCACACCGCCATTTCCAGCAACGCATGGCGTTCGGCGTCGAAGCCGCCGGTTTCGACATCGACGGCGACCGGCAGAAAGCCGCGAAAACGTTCGCAAATCGCAGACACGGAAATCCTTCAGGTCAAACCAAGCTCGGTGGGCATCTTACGCGAAACAAGAGGGCAAAGTTTTGCCGGCGCCGGGTGCGTCGAGTGGCCGATTTTGCCCCCATCCCCGCGGCGGCGGTTCGGGCGCTGCCCGGCCAGCGGTGGAGGGGGATCGTTCGGTACAATGCCGGTCCATGGAAGCGCTGGTGATCGGTATTTCGTCGCGGGCCCTGTTCGATCTCGACGACAGTCACGCCTTGTTCGAGCGCGCCGGCGTGGTCGAATACGCCGAGTACCAGATCGCACACGAAAACGAGCTGCTGGCCCCGGGAATTGCCTTCCCGCTGGTTCGCAAGCTTTTGGCCTTGAACGACGACGCTGTCGATCACCCGGCGATCGAGGTGGTCTTGATGTCGCGCAACAGCGCCGATACCGGCCTGCGCATCTTCAACTCGATCGAGTACCACGGCCTCAAGATCAGCCGCGCGGCGTTCACCAACGGCCAGAGTCCGCACGTTTATATCCAGCCGTTCGGCGTTGATTTGTTCCTGTCGGCCAACGAGGGCGACGTGCGGGCCGCACTCGAAGCCGGTTTCGCCGCGGCGCGCATTATGCCTTCGACGACCAGTAACACCGACCCCCGGCAATTGCGCATCGCTTTCGACGGCGACGCGGTGTTGTTCAGCGACGCCGCCGAGCGGATCTACCAGGAGCAAGGGCTGGCGGCGTTCGCTGCCGCCGAACGCGAGGCGGCGGCCGAACCGCTCGCCGCCGGGCCGTTCAAGCCGGTGCTCGAGGCACTGCACCGGATCCAGGCGGCCTATCCGGCTGACGACAACCCGATCCGCACGGCGCTGGTCACGGCCCGCTCGGCCCCGGCGCACAAGCGGGTGATCCTGACGCTGCGCGCTTGGGGCATCCGGATCGATGAGGCACTGTTTCTCGGCGGCCGCGACAAAGGCGAGTTTCTGCGTGCCTTCGGTGCCGATATCTTTTTCGACGACCAGCGCGAACACTGCGCCACCGCCAGCGGCCATGTCGCCACCGCCCACGTGCCGCACGGGGTGATGAATCGCCATTGACGGTAGGCGCGAGCGGCAACGGGCGTGTCGCCGCGCAAAAGGACAAAGGAACGGGAACGGGATGGGTGAATACGGCTATAATACTCGGCTGTCCCGGCCGGTTTGGTCGCGAATCGGCGGGGTCGTTTCGGGTTTGGCTGGTCGTCAGATCCCGATTTTGCGTCGCGGCGGCCTGCCGCTACATCGAATTTGGAGCATTCCATGTCACATCAATACGTTGTCGAGGTCGAATTGCGTGAGGGTGCGGGGAAGGGTGCGAGCCGCCGCCTGCGCCGTCTGGGCAAGGTCCCGGCCATTTTGTACGGCGGCCACCAGGAGGCCGTCGCCTTAACGCTCGATCACAACTACCTCATCCACCGGATAGCCGAGGAGGCGTTCCACAGTTCCGTCCTGGAACTCAAGCTGCCGGACGGCCGGACGCAGTCGGTGGTGCTGCGCGACGCTCAGCCGCACCCGCTCAAACCGCAGATCCTGCACGTCGATTTCCAGCGCGTGCTGGCCGACGAGGTGCTGCGCATGATGGTGCCTTTGCACTTCGTCAACGAGAAAACCTCGCCGGCGGGCAAGAAAGCGGGCGTCGTGATCGAGCACCAACTCACCGAAATTGACATCGAGGCCCTACCCAAGGATCTGCCCGAATTCATCGAGGTGGATCTGGGCGCGCTCGACGTCGGCCAGATCATCTACCTGGACGACCTGCAACTGCCCGCCGGCGTCCAGATCGCCGTGCTGGCGCACGGCGGCGAAGCGCATGTGCCGGTGGCCAGCGCGTCCTATGTCAGCGAAGCGGTCGAGCCCGCCGCCGAGGAAGAGGCGCCGCCGGCCGAAGTTCCGGCGACCAAACAGACCGGGGACAAGGAGTGACCGCCGCCCGGCGGGGCTGAGTTCGGCGTGGCGTCGCGGACGCTGGCGATCGTGGGCCTGGGCAATCCCGGCCCCGAGTATCGCGATACCCGGCACAATGCCGGTTTCCGGTTGGTCGATCGGCTGGCCGCCCGCCGCGGCTGGACTTTCAAACCGCGCCCGAAATTGAACGGCGAGGAATGTCGCGAGCGCTGGGACGCGGCGACGGTCGTCCTGTTCAAGCCCGCTACCTGGATGAATCACAGCGGCCAGGCGGTCCGCGCCCTGCTCGACTGGTACAAGCTGGCCCCGGCCGATCTCGTCGTCGTCCACGACGAACTGGATCTGCCGCCCGGCATCGCCCGGCTCAAGCAGGGCGGCGGCCACGGGGGGCACAACGGCCTGCGCGATATCGATCGCCACCTCGGATCCCAGGCTTATCTCCGGCTCAGGATCGGCATCGGCCATCCCGGTGACGCGGCGCGGGTCACGCCGTATGTGCTGAGCCGGGCGGCCCCCGCAGAACAGGAAATGATCGACGCCGCGCTCGACCGGGCGCTCGCCGTGCTGCCCTCGATCGTCGCCGGCGACGTGCCGCGGGCGATGAACGAATTGCACAGCACGCCGGCAGCGGACGCCGCCGGTTGATGCTGTAAGGATCATCATGGGTTTTCGCTGCGGTATTGTCGGCCTGCCGAATGTCGGCAAGTCCACGCTTTTTTCGGCGCTGACCCGCAGCCGGGTGGCGGCTGAGAATTATCCGTTCTGTACGATCGATCCGAACGTCGGCGTCGTGGCCGTACCCGACGAGCGGCTGGCGGCGATCGCCGCTCTTGTCAAACCGGCCAAAATCGTCCCGACGGTGATGGAGTTTGTCGATATCGCCGGTCTGGTCGCCGGCGCCAGCCGCGGCGAAGGTCTCGGCAATCAGTTTCTGGCCCACATCCGCGAAGTCGAGGCGATCGCCCACGTGGTACGTTGTTTTGCCGACGGCAACGTCGTTCACGTCGCCGGTCGGGTGGCGCCGCTCGACGATAGCGCGACGATCAATACCGAACTGGCGCTCGCCGATCTCGAACAAGTCGAGCGGGCGATGGCGCGCCTCGAACGGCAGGCCAAAAGCGGCGACAAGGAAAACGCGGCGCGGCTGGCTGCCCTCAAGCCGGTGCACGATGCGCTGGCCGCCGGACTTCCGGCGCGGCGCGCCGGCCTCGACGACGCGGCGCGGCGCATGGTCCGCGAATATAACCTGTTGACGCTAAAACCGATGCTGTATATCGCCAACCTCGGCGAAGGGCAGGATGCCGGCGATCCCGAAGTTCTTCGGCTCGCCGCCCAGGCCGCCGGCGAAGGGGCCGAGGTGGTGACCATCTCGGCGGCGCTGGAAGCCGAATTGGCGGCGCTCGATGATGCCGACCGGGCGCTGTTCATGGCCGAGATGGGATTGGCCGAGTCCGGACTCGACCGCGTGATTCGCGCCGGCTACCGCTTGCTCGATTTGCTGACGTTTTTCACCGCCGGTCCGAAAGAAGTCCGAGCCTGGACCGTGCGCCGCGGCGCCAAGGCCCCGGAAGCCGCCGGCTGCATCCACAGCGATTTCGAACGCGGCTTCATCCGCGCCGAAGTGATCGCTTATGACGACTTTATCCGCCTCGGCGGCGAGGCCGCAGCGCGCGAAGCCGGCAAGCTGCGCGTCGAAGGCCGCGACTACGTCGTCCATGAAGCGGATATCATGCACTTCCGGTTTAATGTCTAGCGGACAATCCGCTGCCTCCTTCCCGACCTTCTTCCGTCAACGGGGACAAGGTGGGTTCCCGCTTGCGGGGAAGTACTTTTATTTCACCCCCCCCCGCTTGCGGGGGAGGGCCGGGGAGGGGGAAAGTCGACTTCGACGATCGCACCCCCATCCTAACCTTCCCCCGCAAGCGGGGGACGAGTGTATGACTTCCCGCAAGCGGGGGACAGAGCACAGTGGGGGAAGGGGGGATTGCATTCCACTCGTAAAGCGGTAGCATAAACAACGGGCGTGACCCGCTCGATCGGCCGCTCTCCGGTAGCGGCCGGATCGGGCAGCGATTCTGCGTAAGCCCTCGATCGTGCACGGCATCTTTGTCAGCGACATGGCGAGTCTCGATGAGCGTCTAAAGCCGCCACGCGGGCCACAGCCGCCTGCCGGCGAGCGCGTGCCCGCGGGGGACGGCTCATCTGCGCAGAATATGCCGCCGCATGCGGTGCAGCGCAATCTGCCGACCTGGCGGAGAATCGAGGCGCTGCGCGAAAAGCGGGCGCTCAAAGCGGCGCTCGCCGATATCTGGAGCGACGATCCGGATGTCGATGAAGTGCTTTTCGGCCCCGAGTACGACGATGGTTTTTATATCTCGCCGGACGACGTGGACGAGGAGACCCTGCTCCAGGAAGCCGGCTTCAAGGTGGATGGGTCGTAGGACGGGGATAGAGGATCATTCGGTGGCGCTCTGTCGCGTGGGTGGGAGCGATGCGTCGCACGCCACGCCGTCCAGTTCGACCATCAGTTCGGCCCGGCAGATTTCGCCGTGCAGCGGGCGGATCGGCCAGTTGTGCCAGGGGCTGTCGGCCAACCGGCGGGCGATGACCGGCCAGGACGATGGGTCACGCAGATAAATCCGGAGGCCGCCGGGCGCGGCACGCCCGCCCATCCCCGCGGCATCGAGCAGCGCCCCCAGATTGGCGAGCATTTCAACGCTTTGCGCCGCGCTGTCGTCCGGGTGGCGGGAGCTGTGCTCGACGACGCTCGCCGTTCCCGAAATCAGAAACAGACCGTCGCCGGTGAGCAGTGTGCCGCGCGAAAAATTCGGGCTGACCGGACCGTATTGCCGAGGATAGCGCCAGGCGCTGGTTTGTCGCGGATTTTCGACATTGACGCCGGGGTGGGCGGCGGCCAACCAGTAAACGGTGAGCGGTAATTCATCGCCGGGAATGCCGATCGCCGTCGCCGCCGGCAGCGGCATCAGGTGCGGCGCCACGGCGCGCAGCGCCTGATCGCGGCCGGCGCAAAAGCGGCGATAGTTCTCGTCGTCGCCGGCGCCGCGGTTGATCGCCGGCAGGTAGTGCCAGATTTTCACCGGGCAGGGGTGGCGCGAGCCGGCGAGTTCGGTGAGCAGGCGTTCGTAGAGGGCGGCGATCGCTGTCTGGTATTGCTCGTCGGCGGGTGGCGGGCATTGCAGGCAACCGAACGTGTACTCGCGGCTGGTGGCAACCCACAGCCCGTCACGGCATTGCCGTTTCACAGGATCGCCGACACACCACAGCTCGTCGCCGGCCTCTGGTTCGTGGCCAGTATCGAGGGCGGCCAGCGGCAGCACCACGCCATCGACCGGGGGTGGAACGCGGGCGGGCGCCGCATGGAACGCAATGCGGGCCAGCACGTGCCGCCCCGGCGGCGGCGGGGCGCCGCGTGTCGCCCACCGCACTTCGAGTTTGCTCATTGAAGTTCTGACCGCTCGCGGAATAGATCCAGGGCTTCGGGGTTGGCCAGCGAATGGATATTGCGCACGGTGCGGCCGTGGATCACATCGCGCACCGCCAGTTCGCTGACCTTGCCGCTCAGCGTCCGCGGGATATCGGCGACTTGCAGGATCAGCGCCGGAACGTGGCGCGGCGTGGTGTTGGTCCGTATGCGCCGGCGGAGGGTGTCGATCAGCGAATCGTCGAGGGTCAGGCCGTCGCGCAGGCGGACGAACAGGATCACCCGCTGATCGCCGCCGATGTCCTGGCCAACGCAGACGCTGTCGATGACCTCTTCGATATCTTCGACCTGGCGGTAGATCTCGGCAGTGCCGATGCGGATGCCGCCGGGGTTCAACGTGGCGTCCGAGCGGCCGTAGATGATGACGCCGCCGGCCGGTGTCAACTCGGCGAAATCGCCCTGCGACCAGATGCCGGGATAGCGTTCGAAATAGGCGGCACGGTATTTGGCGCCACCGGGGTCGTTCCAGAAACCGACCGGCATCGACGGAAAAGGCAGTGCACAGGTCAACTCGCCGCATTGCCCGCTGACGACCCGGCCTTGGTCGTCGCGGATTTCGACTTTCATGCCGAGGCCGCGGCATTGCAGTTCGCCGCGCCGGACGGGCAGCAGCGGGTTGCCGAGGGCGAAGCACGAGACGATATCGGTGCCGCCGGAGATCGAACTCAAACAGACGTCTTGTTTGATCTTGCCGTAAACGTAGTCGAATTGTTCGGGGAGCAGCGGCGAGCCGGTCGACAAGATCGTGTGCAGCTTGTCCAGGCGGTGCGTGACCTTGGGTTCGACACCGGCTTTCTGCCAGGCGGCGATCGACTTGGCGCTGGTGCCGAACACGGTGATGCCGACTTCGTCGGCGAAATCGAACAGCCGGCGGGCGCGCGGGAAAAACGGCGAGCCGTCGTAAAGCACAACGGTCGCGCCGGTGGCCAGGCCCGAGGCCAGCCAGTTCCACATCATCCACCCGCACGTCGTGAAATAAAACAACCGGTCGCGGCGCTTGATATCGGTGTGCAGGATCAATTCTTTGAGATGCTGCAACAGCGTGCCGCCGGCGCCGTGCACGATGCACTTCGGCGCCCCGGTGGTGCCGGAGGAATAGAGTATGTAAAGCGGGTGATCGAACGGCAACCGGGCAAACGTCAAAGGCGGCGGATCGGCGGGCAGGAAATCGTTCCAGGCCACCGCCTTGCCGAAATCGTCCAGCGCGAGTTCGTCGGCAAGATAGGGGATGACGACGACTTTTTCGATCGCCGGGATGCGCTGTAACACTTCCCGGACGCGGTTCAGGTAACTGTAACGTTTGCCGGCGTAGCAATAGGCGCCGGCGATGAACAACACTTTCGGTTCGATCTGCCCGAAGCGGTCGCAGACGCCATCGGTGCCGAAATCAGGCGAGCACGAACTCCAGATCGCGCCGAGCGAGGCGGTGGCGAGCATCGCGATGAGCGCTTCGGGGATGTTCGGCAGATAACCGGCGACCCGGTCGCCGGCCGTGACCCCGGCGGCACTGAGCGCCGCCGCGGTCTGGGCCACCGCCCGGCGCAGTTCGCGGTAGGTGTAGCGCGTTTCGCTGTCCTGGTCGCGCTCGCAGCGGGCGATGATGGCTAATTGGTCATCGTCGTAGTGCAGCAGATTTTCGGCGAAATTGAGCCGGGCGCGGGGGAACCAGCGGGCGCCGGGCATGGCCGTTGGATCGGCCAACCACGGGCCGTCGCCCGGCTCGCCGATGACGCCGCAGAAATCCCACAGCAGGCGCCAGAAAGCGGCCGGTTCGCGGATCGACCAGTCGTAAAGTGCCGGGTAGTCATCGATGCCGGGGCCGTGCCGGCGTTGAGCTTCGGCGATAAAGCGGGTCAGATTCGCCGCCGCCCGGCGGTCGGCGCCGGCTTCCCAGAGGATAGCGCCGTTGTCGGCTGGCTGTTGCGGCGGGCCGGACATGGATTTACAACGCTTGTTCCAACTCGGGAATCACCTTGAACAAATCGCCGGCCAGTCCGAGGTCGGCGACCTCGAAAATCGGCGCGTCGGCGTCTTTGTTCACCGCGACGATCGTGCCGGCGTCCTTGATCCCGGTCAGGTGCTGGATGGCCCCGGAAATGCCGAAAGCGAAATAAAGCTCGGGGGCGATGATCTTGCCGGTCTGGCCGACTTGCAGTTCGTTGGGCACGTAACCGGCATCGACCGCGGCCCGCGAAGCGCCGACCGCGGCGTTTAATTTAGCCGCCAAGCCGTTAATCAGCGCAAAGTTTTCCTTGCTGCCGAGCGCCCGGCCGCCGGCGACGACGACGCGCGCGGTCTGCAAGTCCGGGCCCGCGCCGCCTCCGCTTTCAAGGGCGATGAAACGGGTGTGCGTGACCGTGTCGCCACCGGGTTCGAGGGTCTCGATCGGCGCCGGTTCGTCCTGTTCGCCGGCCGCCGGCCACGATGCGGTGCGGGCCGTGGCGACGACTTTGAGGCCGTCGGGCACGGTGACTTCGATGACCGCGTTGCCGGCGTAAATCGGCCGGCGGAAGCGGCGCGGGCCGAGGACGGCCATGACGTCGCTGACCTGGTTGACGCCGAGCAAGGCGGCGACGCGCGGCAAAAGATCTTTGCCGAACGTCGTCGACGGGGCGAGCACGTGGCTGTAGTCGGCCGCCAGACGGACGATCTCCGGCGCCAGAACCGCGGCCAGCGGGTGGGCGAAAGCGTTGCCGGCCATGGCCAGAACCCGGCTGACGCCGGCGATTTTCGCCGCCTCGGCGGCGATCGCGGCGGGCTCGGCGGCGAACACCACGATCGTGACGGCACCGCCGATGTCGGCGGCGCAGGCGGCGCAGCGCGCCGTCGCCGGGTGCAGCGTGCGGCCGTCGTGTTCGGCGACGATCAGGATGGAGTGGTTGATATCGTTCATAACAATCCGCGCTGTTTCAGCTCGCTGACGAGTTCAGCGGTCGAGGCCACCATTTTGCCGCGCTGGCGCGGTTCGGGCGGGACATAGTTGTCGAGCGCCAGGTCGCCCGCTGGTTGTACCGCCAATTCATCGAGGCCGAGCACGGCCAGCGGTTTGCTTTTGGCTTTCATGATTTCCGGCAGTTTGACAAAACGCGGCTCGTTAAGGCGCAGGTCGGTGCTGATCACCGCCGGCAGATCGATCTGGATGGTTTCGAGTCCGGCATCGACTTCGCGCGTGACGCGCGCCGTTTTGCCGTCGATCTCGATTTTCGAGGCGTAGGTCGCCTGCGGCCGGTCCCACAGCGCCGCCAGCATCTGCGGCGTCTGGTTGTGGTCGCCGTCGATCGACTGCTTGCCCATGATGACCAGTTCCGGCGCTTCTTTGCGCGCCAGGGCCAGCGCCGCGCGGGCCACGGTGAGCGGCTGCACCGCGTGGCCGGCACGGACAAGAATGGCACGGTCGGCGCCCATCGCCAGCGCCGTGCGCAATTGCTGCTGGGCCTCCTCGGGGCCGACCGTCGCGACGATCACCTCGCTCGCCGTACCGGCCTCCTTCAGGCGCAGCGCCGCTTCGATGGCGATTTCGTCGAACGGATTGATGCTCATCTTGACGCCGTCGAGATCGATGCCCGAATGGTCGTTTTTGACCTTGATGCGGACGTTGTAATCGACGACCCGCTTGATCAGGACCAGTATTTTCATCATCAGCAGGCGGCTCCGGGGATTCGTGTTGGGTGGCTGCGGGCCAGGCGGCCCGCCATTTTACCGCTTACCCGCCCTTGACGCCGAGGCGCTGTTGGAGGACCGGAGAAGTCGTGGTGTATTGCAAGAACACCTTTTTGTCGGGGTGGAGGTGCTGCTCGGCGGCGAAGGCGGCCAGTGCTGCCTCGTGAAAGCCCGACAAAATCAGCTTTTTTTTGCCCGGGTAGGTGTTGATATCGCCGACCGCGAAAATGCCCGGCACACTGGTCTGAAACTTTTCGGGATCGACCTTGATCTGTTTTTTCTCCATCTCCAGGCCCCACTCGGCCAGCGGCCCGAGATTCGGCGACAGCCCCCAGAAGACCAGCACCTCATTGCACGTCACTTTGCGGCGCACCCCGTCGCCGCCGATGATTTCGAGGCCGGACAGATGTTGGCCATCGCCGTGCACGGTGAGCACGTTGCCGTGCAGTTCCTGCATTTTGCCGGCCTCGACCAGGGCCTTCATTTTCTTGACTTGCGCCGGCTGGGCGCGGTATTCCGGCCGGCGGTGAGCGAGCAGCAGACTGTGGCAGCGCGGCTGCAGGGCCAATGTCCAGTCGAGCGCCGAATCGCCGCCGCCGAGGATCACCAGATCGCGCCCATCGTAGCGCGCCGGATCGCGCACCCGGTACTGGATAGCGCCGTCCTCGTAAGTTGCCGCGCCCTCGGCCCGCAAACGCCGTGGCTGAAAAGCGCCGAGCCCGGCGGCGAGGATCACCACGCCGGCGTCGAACGCCGTGCCTTTGCTGGTCGTCAACGTAAACCGCCCGTCAGGCCGCCGCTCCAGCCCCTCGACCTGCTGGCCGAAATGAAAGCCGGGGTGGAACGGCTTGATCTGTTCGAGCAGCCGATCGACCAGTTCCTGCGCGCCGCACACCGGAAGCGCCGGGATATCGTAGATCGGCTTGTCGGGGTACAACTCGGTACATTGCCCGCCGGGGCGCGGTAGCGCATCGATCACCTCGGCGTGCAAATCGAGCAGGCCGAGTTCGAATACCTGAAACAACCCCACCGGGCCCGCCCCGACAATCGCCGCGTCACAGTGGATCGGTCCGCTGGGGCAGGGCGCCCCGGTCTTTTGCACTGCCATCGAATCTCCTTCGAATGAGTTAACAGGTTGTTGAAAAAGGGCTCTCCTGCCCTTTTTCAAGTCGCCAGTCCGGTACATGCCCGGACTCGCTCTCGCCGGATCAAGCACTGACGCGCTTGATCCGCGTGCGGAACATCCCTGTTCCGCCTTAACCGGCTGTTTTTCAACAGCCTGTTAACCGGAAAATTTTGCATTATCCCATTCCCGCCGCGGCAAAAATTGAGCGAAATCATGCCGCGGGCGATCCGGCTTTGGAGGGAGATGTTGGGTCCTTTCTCCCGATGGGGCCAGGCGCTATCCGGCTTTCCTTCGTTTTACCGCACGGCCGGCCGGCAGGCGGGCGGCGAGGAAGCGGCCGGTGTGGGAGTGCGGTGTTTTGGCGATCTGTTCCGGGGTGCCGGTCGCGATGATGCGCCCACCGCCGGCGCCGCCTTCGGGGCCGAGGTCGATGATCCAGTCGGCGGTTTTGATGACTTCGAGGTTATGTTCGATGACGACAACGGTGTTGCCGTGTTCGCACAGCCGGTGCAGGACGCCGAGCAATTGTTTGACGTCGTGGAAATGCAGCCCGGTCGTCGGTTCATCGAGGATGTACACGGTGCGCCCGGTGTCGCGTTTGGACAGTTCGCGCGCCAGTTTGATGCGCTGCGCTTCGCCCCCGGACAGCGTCGTCGCGCTCTGCCCGAGCGTGATATACGACAGGCCGACGTCGAGCAAGGTCTGGAGCTTGCGGGCGACGGCCGGCACCGGGGCGAAAAAGTCCAGCGCGTCCTCGACGGTCATGGCCAGCACTTCGTGGATATTGCGTCCTTTGTAGGCGACGCTCAGGGTTTCGCGGTTGTAACGTCGGCCGTGGCAGACGTCGCACGGTACGAAAATGTCGGGCAGGAAGTGCATTTCGACGCGCAGTACGCCGTCGCCCTGGCAGGCTTCGCAGCGCCCACCTTTGACGTTGAAGCTGAAGCGGCCCGGGGAATAACCCCGCGACCGCGCTTCCTGGGTACCGGCGTACAGCTCGCGGATCGGCGTGAACAGTCCGGTGTAGGTCGCCGGATTGGAACGCGGCGTGCGGCCGATCGGGCTCTGGTCGATATCGACCACTTTGTCGAAATGCTCCAGCCCGTCCACGGCGCGATAGGGCGCCGGGTTCTCGCCGGCGCCGTTCAGTTCGCGCCCCAGCAGACGGTAAATCGTATCGTTGATGAGGGTCGATTTGCCCGAACCGGAAACGCCGGTGACGCAGGTGAAAAGGCCGGCCGGAATTTCGACATCGACGTCTTTTAGATTGTTGCCGCTGGCTCCGGTGAGGCGCAAGCGGCGCGCCGGATCGGGCGGCCGGCGGCGGGCCGGAACTTCGATCGTCGCGCTGCCGGCTAAATAGCGCCCGGTCAGCGAGGCGCTGCACCGCCGCAAACCGGCGACCTCGCCGCTGTATACGACGCGCCCGCCGTGGACGCCGGCCCCCGGCCCCATATCGACGACGTGGTCGGCGCTCAGGATCGCTTCTTCGTCGTGTTCGACGACGATCACGGTGTTGCCGAGGTCGCGCAGCCGAAACAGCGTGCCGAGCAGGCGCTCGTTGTCGCGCTGATGGAGGCCGATCGACGGTTCGTCGAGGACGTACATGACGCCGACCAGGCCGGCGCCGATCTGGCTCGCCAGGCGGATGCGTTGCGCTTCGCCGCCGGACAGCGTATCGGCCTGGCGGTCGAGGGTCAGATAATCGAGACCGACGTTGCTCAAAAAACGCAACCGGGCGGTGACTTCCTTGAGTATGCGTTCGGCGATCGGCGCCCGCCAGCCTTCCAGGCGGAGGGTGGCGAAGTGTTGCAGGCAGGCGTCGATCGCCCAGGCGCTGACCGTAGGCAGGCTCAAGCCGCCGAGCAGAACGTGGCGTGCCGCTTCGTTCAGGCGTTGGCCGCCGCACGCCGGGCACGGCCGGTTGCTGATGTAGCGCGCCAGTTCTTCGCGCACCAGATTGGAATCGGTTTCGCGGTAGCGGCGTTCGAGGACGTGCATGATGCCGGGAAACGGTTTGGCTTTATGCCGCGGACCGGCGTAACGCACCGCTTCGTCGCCGCTGCCGTACAACACGAGGCGCTTGATTCTCTCCGGCAGCCGGCGGAACGGCGTATCGACGCTGAAGCTAAAATGCCGGGCGAGTGACTGGATGGTCTCGAAATAATACGTGTTGCGCCGGTCCCAGCCGCGGATCGCGCCGCCGGCCAGGCTAAGGTCCGGGTTGTGCACGACGCGGGCCGGGTCGAAGTATTGGGTCACCCCGAGCCCGTCGCATTCCGGGCAAGCGCCGTTCGGGTTGTTGAACGAGAACATCCGGGGTTCGAGTTCGGCCAGGCTGTAATCGCATTCCGGGCAGGCGAAGCGGGCGCTGAACAGTAGCGGCGGCCGGTCGTCTTCGTCGAGCGGCCGAACGTGCGCGATGTCGTTGCCGAGCTTGAGCGCCACCTCGAACGATTCGGCGAGCCTGAGGCCCAGGTCGTCGCGGATCCGGAAACGGTCGATGACGACTTCGATCGTGTGCTTGCGGCGCAAATCGAGCGCCGGAGCGTCGTCCAGATCGACCAGCCGGCCGTCGATCCGCGCCCGAACGTAGCCCTGGGCGCGCAGTTTGGCGATCAGCTCGACGTACTCCCCCTTGCGGTTCTGGACCACCGGGGCGAGCAACATCCAACGGCTGCCGGCGGGCAGGGCGAGGACGCTGTCCACCATCTGGCTGACGGTTTGCGCGGCGAGCCCGGCGCCGTGCCGCGGGCAGTGCGGCGTGCCGGTCCGGGCGTAGAGCAGGCGCAGGTAGTCGTGGATTTCGGTGATCGTACCGACCGTCGAGCGCGGGTTGTGCGAGGTCGATTTTTGCTCGATCGAGATCGCTGGCGACAGCCCCTCGATGTGATCGACGTCGGGCTTTTCCATCAGCGACAGAAACTGCCGGGCATAGGCCGACAGGCTTTCGACATAGCGCCGCTGGCCTTCGGCATAGATCGTATCGAAGGCGAGCGACGATTTGCCCGAGCCGGACAGTCCGGTGATGACGATCAGCTTGTGGCGCGGCAGTTCGAGGTCGATATTGGCGAGGTTGTGGGTGCGCGCGCCGCGGATGACGATCGGGTTCATGGCCAGGGCCGGGTGGGGCGGTAAACCCTTTACTATACCCGTTTCGCGTTGCGCGGCACGGCCGGTATTACCGGTTCGCCCGGCGGGCGGCACGGCGGCCGGCGGGATGCTACACTTGGCATCCGAGCCCAGCTCGGATTGCCTTGATGTCTTCCCTGATCTTCGTCACCGGTGGTGTGGTTTCGTCCCTCGGCAAGGGTATCGCGGCCGCCTCCCTCGCTTCCCTGCTCGAATCGCGCGGCCTGAAGGTCACGCTGGTCAAGCTCGACCCCTATATCAACGTCGATCCGGGAACGATGAGCCCGTTCCAGCACGGCGAGGTGTTCGTCACCAAGGACGGCGCCGAAACCGACCTCGACCTCGGCCATTACGAGCGTTTCGTCCACACCCGGATGACGCGGCGCAACAATTTCACGACCGGCAAGATCTACTCGACGGTGATCGCCAAGGAGCGGCGTGGCGATTACCTCGGCGCCACGGTGCAGGTCATCCCGCATATCACCGACGAGATCAAACGCTCGGTGCTGGCCGCCGCCGAAGGCCACGACGTGACCATCGTCGAAATCGGCGGCACCGTCGGCGACATCGAATCTTTGCCGTTTCTCGAAGCGATCCGCCAACTCGGCGTCGAGCACCGCGGCCATACGGTGTTCGTCCACCTGACGCTGGTCCCCTATCTGCGCTCGGCCAACGAGATCAAGACCAAGCCGACGCAGCATTCGGTCAAGGAACTCAGGTCGATCGGCATCCAGCCCGATATCGTCCTGGCGCGCTGCGAGCGGGCCTTGAGCGTCGAGGAAAAAGCCAAGATCGCGTTGTTCACGAACGTCCCCGAAAGCGCCGTGATCGCGGCGGTCGATGCCGACTGCATCTACCGGATTCCGATCCTGTTGCACCGCCAGGGGCTCGACGATATCGCCCTCAACCGGCTCGGGATCACGGCCCGCGAGGCGGACGTCAGCCAATGGCAGCGGGTCGTCGATTCGCTGCTCGACCCCCGGCACACGGTCAAGATTGCCCTGGTCGGCAAGTATGTCGAACACTCCGATGCTTACAAATCGCTGACCGAGGCGTTGACCCACGGCGGTATCGAGCACCGGACCCGGGTCGTGATCGAGACCATCGATTCGGAGAGTCTGGCCGCCGGGGTCGGCGACCGGCTTGCCGGTTGTGCCGCGATCGTCGTTCCCGGCGGTTTCGGCGAACGTGGTTTCGAGGGCAAGATCAACGCCGTGCGTTACGCTCGCGAAAACGGCCTGCCCTATCTCGGCATCTGCTACGGCATGCACGCCGCGGTGGTGGAATTCGCCCGCCACATCTGTGGCCTGGAAGGGGCCAATACCACCGAAAACCAGCGCGCCACGCCGCACCCGGTCATTGCCCTGATCACCGAGTGGCACGACCGCGCCGGGACGCTCGAAAAACGCGACGAGCGTTCCGATTACGGCGGCACGATGCGCCTCGGGGCGCAGGAATGCCGGCTCGCCGAAGGGTCGCTGGCCCGGCGCCTGTATGGCAGCGAGCGGATTTTCGAGCGCCACCGCCACCGTTACGAATTCAACAATCGCTACCGCGAAATTCTGGAGCGCCAAGGGATGGCGTTCAGCGGCATTGCGGCGCACGAGGATCTGGTCGAGATCGTCGAGTTGCCCGCCCACCCGTGGTTCTTCGCCTGCCAGTTCCACCCGGAATTCACTTCCAATCCGCGCGACAGCCACCCGGTATTCCAAGGGTTGGTGGGCGCCGCCTTGGAATATCAGCGCCGCGGCGCGGCGGACAGCGAGGCCGGGTTCATGGCCGCCGGCCCGGGGCGGGCCGTGCACGGCGCAGGACTGGCGGCGCGGGGCGGCGCGTGAATGGACCGCAGCCCGAACTCCCCGACCTGGCTGGCCGCCCAGTCGGCGGCGAGCGGCCGTTTTTTCTGATCGCCGGGCCGTGCGTGATCGAAAGCGCCGACCTGACTTTGGAAGTGGCCGGCCGTTTGCAGGAAATCTGCGCGCCGCGCGGTATCCACCTGATCTTCAAGGCGTCGTTCGACAAAGCCAACCGGACCTCGGGCGCGAGCTTCCGCGGCCCGGGTCTCGAAGCTGGACTCAAGGTCCTCGAGGCGGTCAAACAGCGGTTTTCGCTGCCGGTGTTGACCGACGTCCATGAAACGACGCCGCTCGCCGAAGTGGCTGCGGTCGTCGACGTCTTGCAGACCCCGGCGTTTTTGTGCCGGCAGACCGATTTCATCCACCGCGTCGCCGCCGCCGGGCGGCCGGTGAATCTGAAAAAAGGGCAGTTCCTGGCGCCGTGGGATATGGTCCACGTCGTCGCCAAGGCCCGGGAGGCAGGCAATGACCGGTTGCTGGTCTGCGAGCGCGGCGCCAGTTTCGGCTATCACAATCTGGTGTTCGATCCGCGCTCGTTGATTGTCCTGCGCGAGACCGGCTGCCCGGTGGTTTTCGATGCGACCCATGCGGTGCAATTGCCCGGTGGGCAGGGCGGTCGTTCGGGGGGCGAGCGGCAGTTCATTCCGGCCCTGGCGCGTGCCGCGGTCGGGACCGGTATCGCCGGTCTGTTCATGGAAACCCACCCCCGGCCGGACGAAGCGCTGTCAGACGGTCCCAACGCCTGGCCGCTGGCGCAAATGGCGCCGCTGCTCGATACGCTGCTTGCCATCGACCGGGCGGCCAAAGACCAGGATCTTTAGACGGAACTGCAAAACAAATGACCACCATAGTCCATCTTAAAGCCCGCGAAATACTGGACTCCCGCGGCCAGCCGACACTCGAAGCGGATGTCGAACTGGCCGGCGGGGCGCAGGGGCGCGCCGCGGTACCGTCGGGCGCCTCGACCGGGACGCGCGAGGCGCTGGAGTTGCGCGACGGCGACCCAAAACGCTTCACCGGCAAGGGAGTGCTCAAAGCCGCCGGCCATGTCAACGGCGAAATCCGCGCCGCGCTCACCGGCTGCGACGCCGCCGACCAGGCGGCGATCGACCGGATCTTGCTCGAACTCGACGGCACGGCCGACAAATCCCGCCTCGGCGCCAACGCCATCCTCGCCGTCTCGCTGGCCGTGGCGCACGCCGCCGCGGCGGCGCGCGGTCTGCCGCTTTACCGCCATTTGAACCGCAACCCGGCGGTACTGGCGCTGCCGGTGCCGATGATGAACATCATCAACGGCGGGGCGCACGCCGACAACAACATCGACATCCAGGAATTCATGATCGTGCCGCTCGGCCTGCCCGATTACCCCACGGCGCTGCGCGCCGGGGCGGAAGTCTTCCAGGCCCTCAAAAGCGTGCTGCGCCAGCGGCGGTTGTCCACCGCGGTCGGCGACGAAGGCGGCTTCGCGCCCGATTTGCCGTCGAGCCGCGCGGCGCTCGAGGCGATCTGCGAAGCGATCGCGCAGGCCGGCTACCGCGCCGGCGGCGAGATCGCGCTGGCCCTCGATGTGGCGAGCAGTGAACTGTATCGCGACGGGCGCTACCGGCTGCCCGGCGAGGGTCTCGAGTTCGATGCCGCCGGCTTTGGCGAATACCTTGCGGCGCTCGGTGCCGATTTCCCGGTGGTCTCGATCGAAGACGGCATGGCCGAGGACGACTGGGAGGGCTGGGCGTTGCTCACCGCCCGCCTCGGCGCCAGCGTCCAGCTCGTCGGCGACGACTTGTTCGTGACCGATCCGGCGACAGTCCGTCGCGGCATCGACGCCGGCGTGGCCAACGCCGTGCTGGTCAAACCCAACCAGATCGGGACGCTGAGCGAGACGCTGGAAACGCTGGACGTCGCCGCCGCCGCCGGTTACCGGGCGGTGATCTCGCACCGCTCGGGCGAAACCGAGGATACGACGATCGCCGACCTGGCGGTGGCGACGAGCGCGACGCAGATCAAAACGGGCTCACTCAGCCGCACCGACCGGGTTGCGAAGTACAATCGGTTATTGCGCATCGCCGAGGAACTCGGCGGCGAGGCGCGCTACCCCGGCGCCGCCGCCCTGGCGCGCCGCAGTTGATGGAGGTGAGCCGATGCGCTGGGCGTTGGCGCTGTTGCTGATCTTGTTCGCCGCCTTGCAGTGGCAGCTTTGGGGCGAGTATCGCGAGTTGCGCACGTTGCGGGCACAGCTCGCCGCTGAGAGCGCCCAAAACGAACAACTGGCCGAACGCAACCGGGCGTTGGCCGCCGAGGTCGAGGATCTGCGCGCCGGTCTGGCGGCGATCGAGGAACGGGCGCGGTTGGAGTTCGGGCTGATCAAGGACGGCGAGACGTTTTATCAAGTGGTGGAGGAGCCGGTGCAATGAGTTTGTGGGGGGTCATTCCGGCGGCCGGTACCGGCAAACGGATGCCCGGCGAGATGGCCAAGCAGTACCGGCTGATCGACGGCGAACCGGTGCTGTTGCACGTGCTGCTCCGCCTCGAAGCGCTCGGTGCGCTCGACGGTTTTATTGTCGGCCTGACCCCCGATGACCGTTGCTGGTCGGCGTTGCCGAGCCGGATCAAGATCCCGACGATGACCTGCGAAGGCGGCGCGACCCGCGCCGAAACCATTTTGCGCTGCCTCGACGCACTGCACCACGCGGCGCTCGACGACGAGACGCAGGTTCTGATCCACGATGCGGTGCGTCCCTGCTTCCTCGCCGACCAGGTGCGCGAACTGATCTGCCGCGGCGGCGAAGACGAGCACGGCGCGCTGCTCGCCCAGCGGTTGGACAGTACGCTGAAACGCGAAGACGGCGACGGCCGGGTGATGGCGACCGTGCCTTCCACCGGGCTGTGGCTGGCCCAGACGCCGCAGGTCTACCGCCTCAGCATCCTCCGCGAAGCGCTGGCCCAGGCGGTGGCCGGCGGCCGGTATCCCGACCCCGCCGGCGCGATGGAGATGGCCGGCTTCCGGCCGCAATTGATCGCCGGCAGCCCCATCAACTTCAAAATCACCTTCGAGGAAGATCTGGCCATCGCGCGGCAGAGTATCGGCCAGAGCACCCATCCGAGCATGAAGTAAATGGTGGCGGCCGGTTCCGTGACGACGCAGATCGCGGGCCGGCTGTTTTTCGCGCTCTGGCCGCCGCCGAAATGGGCCGGTCGTCTTGGCGCGGTCGCCGAGGCGCTGGGCCGGCGACGCGGGGGACGGCCGGTGCCGGCCGGGAATATCCACCTGACGTTGGTGTTTGCCGGCGCGGTGGCTGTCGAACTCGGCGGGCGGGTCGCGGCGGCCGGCGAGGGCCTGGATGTTCCCCCGTTCGAATTGCACCTCGACGAATGGTTCGAGTGGCCGCGCAGCCGGGTAGCCGGGCTCGCTTGTTCGCAGCCGCCGCCGGGGCTCGGCCGCCTGGCCGGCGAGCTTGCGGCGCGGCTGGCGATGCTCGGTCTCAAGCTCGACCGCCGGCCGTTCGTGCCGCACATGACGTTGTGGCGTGGCGGTCGCCGGCGGGCCGGCGATGGCGCCCGCTTGCCCGGCGGACCGCCGGAATGGGAGCGAACCGACGGCCTGCCGTTTCGTTGGACGGTCCGTGATTTCGTGCTGGTTTCATCCCGGACAAAGCCCGCCGGCGCGCATTATGCGCTCCTGCGGCGTTATGAACTGGCGGCGCCGCAGTAGGAGGGGTGGTGAATAAGGCGGGGTAAGGGTTCGCGAAACAATAACTCCCGAGTTTTCGCGCCCAGTGGTGCGTCGAATGGGGTCGCGACGACCGAGCGAAACCGCAGGCGTAGCCGGGCCTACGTTGAGGATTTCGTGACCGAGGAGCGGCCGCAGGCGGCGTGCCAATGGGATGCGAAAATCGGTAGTTATTGTTTCGCGGACCCTATGTGGGACGGCCGGCGGCATCGATCAGGCCGGCGGTTCGCAACCAGTCGCGGGCATCGCTGCTGTCCGTCTCGAACCAGGCGCGGGCGCTGCCAAGCCGGAACGAATAGCCCCAGGTATCCATATCATCGAGCATCCGCGCCACGCCGATGGCGGGCAAAGTCCCGGCGAGCAGGATTTGCAGGTAACAGACGGCGCATTCTTCGAGATCGCTGCCGCCGGCGTCGGTGTCGAGTACCCGGCGGCGGGCCGGATCCATGCAAATGAAGTGGGCGGCTTCGTGCAGGACGGAATGGATCGGCGTATCGCTCCGGGCATATAAGCGGTTGCCTCGCAACCCGGCCTCGGGTTCGCCCCAGTAACTGCCGGGAATCGGTGCATGGTCCGCGATTTTGACCAGCGCCAAGCGGTAGCGGGCGAGCAGCGCGGCGAGCGGCGGCCACAGCTCACCGGCGCGCATGACTTCAGGGCCATGCACAGGGCGCGCCGATGGCGGACAATAAGTCGATGAGTCCTTGGTTTTGGTCAACGAGAGAGTGCCGTTCGGCGGCCGGTTTCGAGTGGGCATGATGGCCCATGATGCCGTGAAATCCGGCCTGCCACCACCGGCGGCGCGCCGCTTTCCGCCGAACCAGTTGCTGCGCTACGCCGGCCTGCTTTTATGGTTCAGCACGCTGCTGGTCGTTGCCCTGGCGCCGCTGGTCGTTAAAGAACCGCTGCTCTCTTGGCGCTGGTTCGGGCTGTGGGGTGCCGAATTACTGTTCGGGCTGTTGTATTGGTGGGATGTCCGCTCCTTGCAGGCCGAGCGCCGCGGCGGGCCGCTCTGGCGGCTCGGGGCGATGACGGTCCTGGCGCTGCTCGCCACCTGGCTCGGCCGTGGCGGCGGCATCGGCGGTCTATTGCTGGTCATCGTCGGCAGCCTTTTGCCGTGGCGCGTCAGGCCGGATATCGGCCTTGTGTGGATCGTCGTGCAGAGCGTCCTGCTCGGCCTCGGCCTGTCGTCGAATCCCGAAGTCAACGCCATCAACATCGTGCTGTTCTCGGCGATTTTCATGGCGCTGGGCTTGTTCGCCTATATCGCCTCATTGGTCGCGATGCGACACGCGCTGGCCCGCGAGGCGCTGCGCCAGGTGAACTCCGAATTGCGCGCCACCCAGGCGCTGCTCGCCGAAAACACCCGGATCGCCGAGCGCGTGCGCATCGCCCGCGAGTTGCACGACGTGGTCGGCCATCATTTGACCGCCCTGTCGTTGAACCTGGAGGTCGCGGCGCATCTGTGCGACGGCAAGCCGCTCGAACACGTGCAGCAGGCGCGGGCGATCGCCCGGTTGTTGCTCAGCGACGTGCGGGAAGTGGTCAGCGAACTCAGGCGCAGCGACCGGGTCGATCTCGCCCAGGCGTTGGCGGAGTTGGTCGAGGGTGTACCGCGGCCGAAGATCCACTTGGCGCTGCCGCCCGGCATCGCCGCCGTCGATCCGAGTCAGGCGCAGGTACTGCTGCGCTGTGCCCAGGAGATCATCTCCAATACAGCGCGCCACGCCCGGGCCGAGAATCTGTGGCTGACGATCGAAGAGCAGCCGGTGGGCTTGCAACTTGTCGCTCGCGACGACGGCTGTGGCGCCGCCGAAACGGTACCCGGCAACGGCCTCAACGGCATGGCCGAACGGGTACGGCAGGTCGGCGGCAAGCTCAATATCGAAACACGGCCGGGCGCCGGCTTCACGGTGCGCGCCTGGTTGCCGCGCCCGATCGCGGCGTGAGACTCGGATGTGGAACGATCAGAGGGCCGATCAGGGGACAGCGGGGCTCGGGGGGCCGGCCAGGCAACCGCCAGTGATCCGGCCGAGTCGAGGACAGTCATGATCCGCGTCATGTTGGTCGACGACCAGACCCTGGTGCGCCAGGGCGTGCGCAGTCTGCTCGGTCTCGCCCCGGAAATAGAAGTCGTGGCCGAGGCCGTGGACGGGGCGCAGGCGCTGGCGACGATCGACCAGGCCCGCCCCGACGTGCTACTGCTCGATCTGCGCATGCCGGGCCTGTCCGGGATCGAAGTCCTGCGCACCCTGGACGACGAACACCGCCTGCCGCCGACCATCATCCTGACCACCTTCGATGACGACGAATTGATCCTCGCCGGCATCCGGGCCGGGGCCCGCGGCTACCTGTTGAAGGATGTCTCGCTCGAAGAACTGGTCGCCGCGATCAAGGCGGTGGCGGCCGGCGAGTCGATCGTCAAACCGGTGGTCAGCGAGCGCCTGCTGAAGGGCCTCAAGAGCATGCGCAACGAGTTCGCCAGCCTCGACCAGCCCGACCCGTTGACGCCGCGCGAGACTGAGATCCTGCGTCTGATGGCCGCCGGATTCAGCAACAAGGAGATCGCCAATTCGCTGCGCGTCGCCGAGGGCACGGTCAAAAATCACGTCTCCAACATCCTGTCCAAGATGGGTGTCCGCGACCGGACGCGGGCCGTGCTCAAGGCCTTCGAACTCGGCGCCATCTGAGAGCGGATCGAAAGCGCCGTCCGGCGGGGAACACCGGGGCGTTTGCGTGGTCCATGACAAACGGTTGCGCCGGCGGCCCGATTGGGCGGCACTATTGAAACGGGCGGCGGGTGTCCCGATATCCGGCCGTGCTTGGCGGCGTCCGGAGCGCCTCGCGCGGGCATGAATTCTATGGGAGTCCTTCATGATTGAAGTCAAATCGCTGACCCGGCGCTTCGGGCCGTTCACCGCGGTGGACCGCCTGACCTTCAGCGTCGGGGCAGGTGAAGTATTGGGTTTTCTCGGGCCGAACGGCGCCGGTAAATCGACGACGATGAAAATGCTGACCGGCTTTCTCGAGCCGAGTGCGGGCACGGCGACGATTCTCGGCCACGACATCCGGCGCGACCGCCTCGCGGCGCAGCGCGAGATCGGCTACCTGCCGGAAGGGGCGCCGTTGTACGGCGAAATGACCGTCCTCCAGTTCCTCGAGTTCATCGCTGAGGTGCGCGGCTTTCACGGCGTGGAACGGCGCGCGAAAATGGCGGCGGCGATGGCCCGTTTGCAGCTCGACGGCGTCGCCGGGCAAACGATCGAAACACTGTCCAAGGGCTTCAAACGCCGCGTCGGCCTGGCGCAGGCGATATTGCACGACCCGCGCGTGCTGATCCTCGACGAGCCGACCGACGGCCTCGATCCCAATCAGAAACACGAAGTCCGCAAATTGATCGGCGAGATGGCCGCCGAGCGCATCATCGTCATCTCGACCCACATCCTCGAAGAGGTGCACGCCGTGTGCACGCGGGCGATGATCATCGCCGCCGGGCGGCTGGTCGCCGACGATACTCCCGACGGCTTGGCGCGCCAGTCGCGTTACTACGGAGCGCTGACCTTCCAGGTCGACGCGCCGCAACAGGCGGCCAGCGAACTGGCGTCGCTCGCCGTGGCCGGGGCGGTCGAAGTCAACGGTAACGAAGTCACGGTGTTTCCCAAGAACGGCGGCGATCTGCTCGGCGCCGTGCAAAAGCGCATCGCCGAGCGCGGTTGGCAGGTCGGCGGCCTGCGCCTCGAAAACGGTCGCCTCGATGAAGTGTTCCGCAATATCACCCGCGACGCGCTCGCCGGTGACGAAGTGAAGGAGGCGGCGTGATGGCGGCGATCGGCATTTTGTTGCGCCGCGAACTCGGCGCTTATTTCATGACCCCGGTGGCCTGGGTGTTTATCGTCATCTTCCTGATGCTGTCGGCGGGGATGACGTTCTTTTTCGGCGGTTTTTACGAACGCGGCATCGCCGACCTCGAGCCGTTTTTTCGTTTTTTGCCCTGGCTGTACCTGTTTCTGGTGCCGGCGATCGCGATGCGGTTGTGGGCCGAGGAGCGCAAATCGGGGACGATCGAACTGTTGCTCACCCTGCCGATCACCCCGGCGCAAGCGGTGGTCGCGAAATATCTCGCCGCCTGGGCCTTCATCGGCATCGCGCTGGCGCTGACTTTTCCGCTGTGGATCACCGTCGCCGTCCTCGGCGACCCCGACAACGGCGCGATCCTGACCGCCTATCTCGGCAGTTGGCTGCTGGCCGGTTCTTACCTGGCGATCGGCAGTTGCCTGTCGGCCCTGACCCGCAACCAGGTGGTGGCCTTCATCCTTGCCGTCGTCGTTTGCTTCGGCGTCCTGTTGATCGGTTATCCGGCGTTCGTCGAAGTGCTGCACCGCCTGCTGCCGGGCGCCTTCGCCGATGGCATCGCCGGACTCAGCCTGCTGGCCCATTTCGATTCCTTTTCCAAAGGTGTGATCGACTTACACGATCTGGCCTATTTCTTGCTGGTCATCACCTTCTGGCTGTTCGCCAACCGCATCGTCATCGAGCTTAGAAAAGCAGGGTAAACCCAATTGTTGCATAGATTCCCGGAATTCTCGGTCAAGATGGCGAGTGCAGCTTG
>JRYH01004961.1_pt1 | contig 60495 bp, 44 predicted proteins | sample 235351 | NCBI WGS metagenome assembly JRYH01 (sample SAMN03074221, study PRJNA261480) | activated sludge metagenome | biome: Wastewater Treatment Plant; feature: Wastewater; material: Activated sludge; isolation source: activated biomass of a wastewater treatment plant treating wastewater... ... | reverse complement strand
ATCGAGGACGGTTCGCTCCGCGTGGTCGCGGGCGGGGGCGGCGGGGACATCGTGACGGAGGATGAGTTCGGGGACTTCGAGTTGTGCCTCGAGTTCAAGGTGTCTCCGAACGCGAACAGCGGGATCATGTACCGGGTCGCCGAAACGAAGGACTACCCGTGGCAGACCGGGCCCGAGTATCAGGTGCTGGACGACGCGCGGGACGAGGCGAAGAACCGCCTGCACTCGGTGGGCGCGGTCTACGACCTGTACCTCCCCGCGGAGGACAAGCCGGTGCGGCCCGCGGGGGAATGGAACGAGGCCCGGATCAGGATCCGCGACGGCGTGGTGCAGCACTTCCTCAACGGGGCGAAGGTGGCCGAGTACGACATGAAGAGCCCGGAGTGGACGGCGCGCATCGCGGGGAGCAAGTTCGCGGGGTACGACGGGTTCGGGGTGCAGCCCCGCGGGCGGATCGCGCTGCAGGACCACGGGGACGATGTGTGGTACCGGAACATCCGCGTGCGTGATCTCGACGGGGAGAACGGGGCCGCGGTGTTCAACGGGCGGGACCTTTCGGGCTGGGGGCATTTCCTGCCGGGGGACGCGGATCCCTCGATGACCTGGTCGGTCGAGGACGGGGCGATCGTGTGCACGGGGTCGCCGAACGGGTATCTCAAGACCGAGGGTGTGTACCGGGACTTTGTGCTGCGCTTCCAGTGGCGCTGGAGCCCCGTGACGAAGCGGGCGGGCAATTCGGGGGTCCTGCTGCGGACGGTGGGCGAGGACAAGTGCTGGCCGGACTGTGTGGAGGCGCAGTTGATGTCCGGCAACGCGGGCGACTTCGTGAACCTGAGCGGCGCGGCGATGGTGATGCCGCGTGCGGAAGGGCGGTTCGGGCGCAAGAGCCACGGGGCGGAGCGGGCGATCGGGGAGTGGAACGAGTACGAGATCGTGTGCGAGGGTGACCGGATCGCGCTGTTCGTCAACGGTGAGAAGGTGAACGAGGCATCGGGGTGCCCCGAGCGCGCCGGGGCGATCGGGCTGCAGTCGGAGGGCGCGGAGATTCACTTCCGGGCGATCGAGGTCCGGCCGATCGAGTGATCGGCGCGCGGGGCGCTGCCGGGTGGATCAGGGGGTGGTCTCGATGAGGACCGGGGGCTTCTCCGGGGGCTGATCGGTCCGCCCCAGCATGGCGACGGCGACGCCGGCGAAGATGAGGGCGAACGCGAGGTACTCGTTGGCTCGGGGCCGTTCCTTGAGGACCAGGATGGAGAAGCCGACGAAGACGGTGAGCGTGATCGCCTCCTGAATGACCTTGAGCTGGGCGGCGGTGAACGGGCCGCCGTGAGCGAGGTGGCCGAAGCGGTTGGCGGGGACCTGGAGGATGTACTCGGGGAGGGCGATGAGCCAGGAGATGGCGATCGCGAGGGGGATGGTCCAGCCGGTCTTCTTGAGGTGGCCGTACCAGGCCCATGTCATGAAGCAGTTGGACGCGAGGAGGAGGGCGACGGTGAGTGCGGCGCGCATGGGGTGCTCCCGGGGGATCCGGGATTGTTGGGGGGCCGCGCTGGGTGAATGGGATCGCGGGCTACCAGGGCAGGGCGGCGCCGTCGTACCGGAGGAAGGCGCCGGACTGGTCGGGGGTGGACCGTTCGATGACGGCGAGCACGCCCCGGGCGGAGTGTTCGGGGGTGAGGTCGGCCTTGTCGCCGCCCATGTCGGTCCGGACCCAGCCCGGGTCGATGGCGAGGACGGTGAAGCCGGGGAGTTCGGCGGCCATGGATTTGGCGATCATGTTGACCGCGGTCTTGGAGACCTTGTAGGCGTAGGAGCCTCCCCTGTTCATCTGGGCGATGCTGCCCATGGACGAGGAGATGTGTGCGACGGTCTTGCGCTTGCCTGCGTGAAGATTCGGGAGAAGGGCGCGGGTAACGGCGAGGGGGCCACGGACATTGGTGCGCATGCAGCGATCGAACGCGTCCAGGTCGGTCTGTTCGAGGGGGGACTTGTCGGGGTAGATCGCGGCGTTGTTGACGAGGATATCGATGGGGCGTCCGGCGAGGGCGCGGGCGAGGGCGTCGATGGAGTCGGGGTCGGCAACATCGAGGGGGAGGATGGTGGCGCCGGCGTCTCGGAGTGCGGAGGCGGAGGCGGGGTCGCGCGCGGTGCCGAGGACGGTGTGCCCGGCGTCGGCGGCGGCGATGGCGAGGGCGAGGCCGATGCCGCGGTTGGCGCCGGTGATGAGGGTGGTGGTCATGGGCGGTCCTTGGTGGGATCGGGTCGGTCGGGGGCGGACGGCGCGAGGTGTTCGATGGCGGCGTTGAGGATGGCGGGGTCGATCTCGTGGGCGTCGAACGGGCGCCCGAGGCCGGTGAGGAGGGAGATGGTGAGTCGGCCGCCGAGGTGCTCGCGGAACTCGCCGAGGCCGGCGGGGAGATCGGGGTGGCGAAGGAGCGGGTGGTCGAGTGCGAAGCCGAGGTTGTTCAGGCAGGTGAGGACGCGGTCGGCGGCGCGGGCATCGAGGTGTCCGGCGAGGGCGGAGTAGGTGGTGTCGAGGGCGACGCCGATGGCGACCGCTTCGCCGTGCCGGAGGTCGAAGGCGGAGAGTTGTTCGAGTTTGTGGGCGGCCCAGTGGCCGAAGTCGAGGGGGCGGGCGAGGGTGAGTTCGAAGGGGTCTCCGCCCTCGGTGATGTGGCGGAGATGGAGTTCGGCGGAACGACGGATGACCGGCTCGGCGGCGGCGAGGTCGCGAGCGGCGATGGCGGGGGCGAGGCGTTCGATCTGGTCGAAGAAGGCCGCGTCCTTGACGAGCGCGACCTTGACGGCCTCGGAGAACCCCGAACGCCAGTCGCGGTCGTGGAGTGTGTGGAGGAAGTCGGAGTCGTTGATGACGGCGAATGGGGGCGCGAAGACGCCGAGGAAGTTCTTCTTGCCGTAAGCGTTCACACCGTTCTTGACGCCGACGGCCGAGTCGTCCTGGGCGAGTGTGGTCGTCGGGATGCGGATGAGGCGGATGCCGCGGTGGGCGATGGAGGCGGCGTAGCCGACGGCGTCGAGGAGGGCGCCGCCGCCGACGGCGATGGCGTAGGAGCGGCGGCAGAGTTTCGCGCCATGAATGTGATCGAGGATGCGGGCGAGGTGGGCGGGGTCGTTCTTGATGGTCTCACCGCCCGGGAGGATCGCGGGCGGGGCGGGGAGGTGGAGGCGCGGGTGGGTCTCGAACAGGCAGGCAACGGCGCCGGCGAGGCCGGGCATGGCGTTGGCGACGCCCGAATCGATGAAGACGGCGGCGCACGCGGTGCGGCCTTCGGTCGGCTCGAGGAGGTCGGGGAGGACGGGGTTCGCGGGGTCGAAGACGCCGCGTGTGAAGCGGACGCGGTGGGTGAAGGAGAGGGTGAAGGGTGCGTCGAGATGCATGGGAAAAGGAGGGTAGGAGGGAGGAAAAGAGAAAGGCCCGTCGCGGCGCGACGGGCCCTTGAGGTTGATGGCGGTCCGCGGTGTGGTTACCGGTCTTGCGGGGCGATGCCCATGCCGGCGCGGTCGGGGTCGGCGGGCCTGCGTGCGGGGGCGTAGCCGTTCTTCTGGATCTCGTCGAGCATCAGGTTGATGGCGACATCGAGCTGGGGTCGTTCGCCGCGGGCGTTGGAGGTGGGGTTGTCGATGACCTCGATGTCGGGGTCGACGCCGTGGCCCTCGATGCCCCAGGTGCCGTCCTTCTCATAGAAGCCGAAGGTGGGGACGGCGGTGTACCCGCCGTCGATGAGCCCGGGAACGCCGGAGATGCCGACGAGGCCTCCCCATGTGCGGGTGCCGATGAGTTTGCCGACCTGGTGGTGGCGGAAGAGCCAGGGGAACATGTCTCCGCCGGAGCCGGCCATGCCGTTGATGAGCATGCACTTGGGGCCCTGGTGGGAGTCGTAGGGCCAGGGCCAGTCCTTGCCGTCGCGGCGGGCCCAGTAGTTGGTGCGTGGGCGGTTGAGGAGTTCGATGAACCGGTTGGGGATCTGGCCCCCGCCGTTCCAGCGTTCGTCGATGATGAGGGCGCCGCGGCCCATCTGGCCGTAGAACTGGCGGAAGAGCTCGTTCTGTCCGTCGACGCCGGTGTTGGGGACATGGATGTAGCCGACCTTGCCGGAGGAGGCTTCCTCGACATATCGGCGGTTGTCCTCGACCCAGGCGCGGTAGCGGAGGTTGAACTCGTCGCCGATGGGCTTGATGGTGTACTCGCGCTCGTTCCGGGTTTCGTCGTCGCCGGTGAGGGCGTCGGCGAAGGTGAGGGTTGTGTCCTTGCCGGCGAGGCCGAGGAATGCGGCCCATGGGTCCTTGGAGGTGTCGAGCGGCACGCCGTTGACATGGGTGAGATAGGTCCCCTCGGCGACCTTGATGCCGGGCTGGCTGAGCGGGCCGCGGGCGTCGGAGTCCCACGGTGCGCCCTCGTAGATCTTGGCGATCTTGAAGGCGGTGTGGGCGTTGCCGTCGGCGTCGGTCTCGGAGGCGAGCTCGAAGTCGGCGCCGAGGAGGCCGCAGGATTCGAAGGGCTGGCCCTCGACATCGCCTCCCCAGTAGTAGGCGTGGCCGACATTGAGCTCGGCGATCATCTCCCCGATGATGAAGGAGACATCCTCGCGGCTCGCGGCGTCTTCGAGCATGGCGTGGTAGCGGGTGTAGACCCCGTCCCAGTCGACGCCGTGCATGTTCTCGACATAGAAGAAATCGCGGTGGCGGCGCCAGGCGTCGGTGAAGATCTGTTCCCATTCCTCGCGCGGGTCGACCATCTTGCGGAGGCCGGAGGTCGAGAGGGTCTTGGCGAAGGACTGGCCGGGCTTGGCGTCGACGATGGCGAACCCGCCGGGTCCACCGGCGATGATCTTCTTGCCGTCGCCCGAGACATCGAACCCGCCGGCGCCGCCGAGCACGGTCTTTTCCTCGGGCTTGTCGTCGGTGACATCGATGAGCTTGATGGCCGGGGGTGTCCCCGTGCCGCCCCGGACATAGAGGAGTTGGCCGCTGTCGTTCGAGGCGAGGTTCCAGAAGGAGCCCGGCTCGACGGGGAGTTGCATGCCGCGGGCCTCGAAGCCTTCGAGATCGATCTCGATCGGCTTGTCGTCCCCGTCGCCCGAGTCTCCGCGGATCTCCTTGACGGTGTCGGCGTCGAGTTCCTTGGCGACGCGGGTCGCGGTCCATGAGCCGGAGACGCTCATCGCGGCGATCTCCCAGGTGCCGGTCATCGTGTCGCCCGAGACGGTGCCCTTGGAGACGACGGTGATCGGGCCCTGGGCCCGCTCCCGGTAGAACTCCTGCTTGGCGGCGTCCCACTTGACGACATCGCCGAGGTCGTTGGACTCGCCCTGGGACTCGGAGGAGCCCATGATGTTCCCGTCCTCGTCGACGATGATGGTCATGGTGAAGGTGACCTCGTCGCTGGGCATGCCCAGGGCGGCGAAGCCCTTGGCGGTGCCCTCCCACTTGCCGTAAAGGGGGTGCTCGAGGTCGAGGCCGGCGAAGGGGTCGTCGGCTGCGTCGGTGTCCTTGGCGTCGTCGTCGGCGGCGGCTTCGTCGGACGCGTCTGAGGCGTCGGCGTCCTCGGCCTGGTCGGCCGGATCGGCGTCGGCTTCGCCGGCGTCGTCCGCGGCGTCGTCGGTTTTCTCGTCGGCCTTGTCCTCGGGCTCTTCCCAGGTCTCCTCGTCGGATTCGATGAGCCACGGGTTTTCGATCTCTTCGTTCAGCGGGACCGCGATGAGCCGCGCGGTGTTCGCGTAGACGAACGACGAGCCGAAGTGGTCGTAGATCGGGCTGGCGAACTCCCGGTTGGAGGCGTAGTAGAGGAAATCGCCCTTGCGGCTGAAGGCGGGGCTGGAGTCGTTAAAGAAGCCGCTGGTGGCCTTGTGCTTCTCGCCGGTCTCGGTGTTGTAGAGCCAGATCGAGGAATTGAGCGAGTTTTCCTCGCCGCGCGCCCAGGTGAGCCAGCGGGAGTCGTGGGACCACGAGGGCTGGTTCTGGTTTCCCCAGGGGTCGGTGTCGATGGTCTTGGATTCGCCGGTCTCGGCGTCGACGAGAATGATGTTGCCGGCCTTGTCGGTGAGGGCGATGGACTTGGAATCGGGGGCCCAGTGGATGGAGAAGAAGTAGGTCTTGTTGCCGTCGGTGAGCTGTCGGGTCTCGCCCTTGCCGTCGGACTGGGTGACATAGAGCTCGTACTCGCCGTCGGCGTCGGAGAAATAGGCGACCCAGCGGCCGTCGGGGCTCCACGCGGGGGTCCGCTCGGCGGCGCCGGAGGTGTTGGTGAGCTGGCGGACCGGGCCCTTCTCGGCGGGGACGGTCCAGATGTCGCCCCGGGCCTCGACCACGGCCCGCTTGCCGGTGCTGGAGACGCTGCCCGAGGTGAAGTTCTGGGCGGCCTCGACGGTGTGCGGGCGGATGGCGGGGCGGGCGCCCGGGATGCGGACCTCGATCTCGCGGGTCTTGCCGGAGCGGAGGTCGAGCACCGTGAGGGCGGAGCCGTGCTGGAAGATGATCTCGCCCTGGCCCTTGGGTCCGGGGCCGATGGAGGGGTACTTCACATCGTAATCGCTGAATTCGGTGACCTGCTCGCGCTTGCTGGTCTTGGTGTCGTAGGACCAGATGTTGAGCTTGTGCTCGGGGCCGGCGTCGGAGAGGTAATAGACCTTGTCGCCGTGCCACATGGGGATGGTGTCGGTGCCCTCCCAGTCGGTGATCTGACGGGACTCGTAGGTGTCGAGGTTGAAGAGCCAGATGTCGGCGGCCATCCCGCCGCGGTAGCGCTTCCAGGTGCGCTGGTCGCGGACCCAGGGGGTGTAGGCCATCCAGACGCCGTCCTCGCTGATGGCGGCGTTGCCGCCGTAGGGGACGGGGGATTTCTCGGGGAGGCCTCCCTGGTCGGAGACGGTGTAGACGCGGGTGCTGGAAATGCCGTCGCGGTCGGCGCCGGTGAAGAAGACGATGCCGCGGTCGGGGTGCCAGTCGGTGGGCATCTCGCCGCCCGGGCGGTGGGTGAGGCGGAGAGGCAGGCCGCCGGCGGTCGGCATGGTGTAGAGGTCCCGGCCCTTGTCGTAGTTGCCCTGGAAGACGACCTGGTCGCCGTCGGCGTTGAACTTGGGGAAGAGTTCCTGACCGGGCGGGCTGGCGAGGGGGCGGGCGACGCCGCCGTCACGGGGGACGATCCAGATGTCGTTGGCGTAGACGAAGACGATGTCGGTCCGGCTGATGTCCGGATAGCGGAGCATCCCGGCGTGGGGCGTGGTCTCGTCGGCGGCGAGGACGCAGGTGGCCGCGAGTGACGCGGCGACGAGCGCTGCGGCGGATGCGGCGCCGTTGTGGACGCGAGGCTTGATCATTCCGGACTCCCTTCGGGTTGTGTCGTGCGGCGTGCGGTGGCCGCGATGGTCAGCATATCCGGTTCACGGTCGGGTGTCGGGCGACCGGGCGAGCGCGCGGGATCTTGGTACCATCCGCGGAACGAGACCCCACGCCCGGAGGACGCATGTTGAAGACCATTGGGATTGTGTCGGCGTGTGTTTCCGTCGCGATGTTGGCGGCGGATCTGCGTGCCTCGGAGCCCGAGGGGGTGCCGTTGTTCAACGGTCAGGACCTGAGCGGGTGGGGGTTCATCGGGGACCCCGGGGCGTGGGGCGTGGTGGAGGGCGAGCTCCGGGTGGTGAACCCGGGGCGGTTCGGATGGATCCGGACGGAGAGGATGTACCGCGACTTCGAGTTGTCGGTCGAGTTCTTCCTGGAGGATGGGACGAACAGCGGCGTGGGGCTGCGGTGCGCCGGGGATGGGGACCCGGCGTTCACCGGGATGGAGATTCAGATCTACGACAACCACGGCGACGCCCCCGAGAAGAGTTCGTGCGGGGCGGTGTACAACGCGATCGCGCCGCGGTTGCAGGCGGTTCGCGAGCCCGGGGAATGGAACGCCTACCGGATCGTGCTGGTCGGGGAGCGGCTGAACGCGTGGCTCAACGGGGAGCACATCCTGATCGACGAGGCGCTGGACGACCGGGGCATCTTCCGCCAGGAGGATCAGCCGATGCCCCTGCGTGACCGGCTGACGACGGGCTACATCGCCTTCCAGGCGCACGGGGAGCCCGGGCTTCGGCTGCGGAACATCAGGGTGAAGGACCTCTCGCCGGACCCGGACCCGGGGGACTTCCGCCCGGCGTTCGTGAACGAGGCGAGCGGGGCTGAGATCGAGGGTTGGACGCCGCGGGGCGGGGGGACCTGGACGGTGAGCGGGACGACGCTGACGGGCGAGAACGGCCCCGGACACCTGTTCAGCGACGCGACGCACACGGACATCGAGATCCGGGCGTCGGTGCGCGTGAACACGCGCGGGAACAGCGGGGTGTATTTCCGCACGGTGCCCCGGCCCGAGGACCCGGACACCTGGCCGCTGGGGTACGAGGCGCAGGTGGACAATCACGACCCGAAGAACTTCACGGGGTGCGTGTACGACCGAGCCTGGGCGGGGGTCGAGAAGCCGATCACGCGGGACAACGCGTGGTTCGACTACCGGATCGTGGCGCGGGGCGACCGGGTGCGGACCTGGGTGAACGGGCGGCCCATGGTGGACGCGGTGCTGACGGATTTCTCGGGCGGGCACATCGCGTTCCAGACGCATCACCCGCTGAACAAGATCGAGTACCGGGATGTGCGGTGGCGGGTCCCGGGCGCCGACGAATGACACCGATTGAGACTGGGGTGACACGATGACGATCGATTCGAATGCCGGCCGGGGGGGGATGGGCACCCTGGTCTCGCTTTCCGTGATGATGTTCCTGCAGTTCTTCCTGTGGGGGGCGTGGTTCGTGACGCTGGGCCCGTTCATGAACGCGCGGGGGTTCGGCGGGGGGGCGATCGCGAACGCGTATTCAACGGCCCCGGTCGCGGCGATCCTCTCGCCGTTCTTCCTGGGGATCGTGGCAGACCGGTTCTTTGCGAGCCAGCGTGTGATGGGGGCGTTGCACCTGCTCGGCGGGCTCCTGCTGATCGCGGCGCCCTCGGTCGCGGGGGAGGGGGCCGAGAACGAGTGGGTGTTCATCGGGTGTCTGCTGGCGCACATGCTGTGCTACATGCCGACGCTGGGGCTGAGCAACACGGTGGCGTTCCACGCGATGACCAACCCGGAGAAGCAGTTCCCGATGGTGCGGGTGTGGGGAACGATCGGGTGGATCGTCGCCGGGATCGCGGTCGGCCTGCTGGCGCGGAATCTCGTTTCGGCGTCGGGCACGCCCGGGGAGGTCGAGGCGGCGCGGGCGGCTTCCCCCCACTTCTTCTATGTCGCGGGGGCGTCGGGGGTGCTGCTCGGGGTGTTCAGTTTCTTTCTGCCGCACACGCCCGCGCCGTCGCGAGGCAAGAAGTTCGACATCGGATCGGTGCTGGGGCTGGACACGCTGCGTCTGCTGGGTCGGCGATCGTTCTTGGTGTTCATCGCCAGTTCGCTGCTGATCTGCATCCCGCTGGCGGCGTACTACTCGTTCGCGGCGACCTACGCAGGCGTGGCGGGGATGCAGGATGTGCCGATCAAGATGACCTTCGGGCAGATGAGCGAGATCCTCTTCATGCTGGTGATGCCGCTGCTGTTCGCGAGGCTCGGCGTGAAGTGGATGCTGGCGGTGGGGATGCTCGCCTGGGTGGTTCGGTACGGGCTGTTCGCGGGGTCCTGGGGCGGGGCGGACGGCGGGCATGTGATGTGGATGATCCTGGGCGGGATCGTGCTGCACGGCATCTGCTACGACTTCTTCTTTGTGACCGGGCAGATCTACACCGAGCAGACGGCGCCGAAGGAGATCCGGGCGCAGGCGCAGGGCTTCCTGGTCCTGGTGACCCAGGGCGTCGGCATGTTGATCGGCAACCAGGTGTTCGGGCGGCTGGTTGACCACTACACGGGCGAGGGCGGCGTGGTCGACTGGAAGACTGTCTGGGCGATTCCGGCGGGGTTCGCGCTGGTTGTGCTGGTCCTGTTCGTGGCGTTGTTCAGCAACGGGAAGGGGATCGCCGAGCGGGTGAGCGGCGCGGAGATCGAGGGTGAGCCGCTGACGGGGGCCCCGTGAGTCGGGCGCTTCGGGCGGGGTTGGCATAAGGCGGATCTTCAGGTACGCTGACGAGCCCCGGAGGGACCGGGGATTCCAAGGAGCCATCGAGATGACACAGGATCGGCCGCACGCGTCTCGTCGTGATTTTCTGATCAAGGCGGGCCTGCTCGCCGGAGCGGCGGCGGTGATGCCGGCGCTGGGGTCGTCGGCGACCGCGGTGCCGTCGGCGGGCAAGCGGGGCAAGGCACCGACCCCGCCCAAGGCCGGTGAGACCATCCGGATCGGCGTGATCGGGACCGGCGGGATGGGCACGGGGCATTGCCACGCGATCTGCGACATCGCCAACCGGGGCGAGGCGGATGTGGCGATCGTGGCGGTGGCGGATGTGAACGACCTGCACGCGAACGCCGCCGCGGACGCAATCGCGAGCAAGCGGGGCGCCCGGCCCGATGTGTACCGGAACTACCACGACCTGCTGGCGCGGGAGGACATCCACGGCGTGCTGATCGCCAGCCCGGAGCACTGGCACGCGAGGCACGCGATCGACGCGATCATGGCGGGCAAAGATGTCTACTGCGAGAAGCCGATGACGCTGGACCTAGCGGGGGCCCTCGCGCTGCGAGAGACGGCGAAGGCCAACCCGGGCGTGATCTGCCAGGTCGGGACGCAGAAGATCATGCTGCCCAAGTACATCGAGGCGAAGAAGCTGATCGACTCCGGCGCGGTGGGCGTGCCGACCTTCAGCCAGACCTCGTACTGCCGAAATTCGCCGGACGGGGAATGGAACTACTACCAGATCGACCCCGCCTGGAAGCCGGGGGAGAACCTCGATTGGGAGGCGTGGCTGGGCGACAAGGGCCCGCGTGCGTGGGACCCGAAGGTCTACATCCGCTGGCGGCGGTACCGCGATTTCTCGACGGGGATCATCGGGGATCTGCTGGTCCACGAGGTGACGCCGCTGTACATGGCGCTCGAGAACGCGATCGGGTGGCCGGTGCGCGTGGTCGCGACGGGCTCGCACCTGGTGGACAAGGAGATGGAGAACCACGACCTTGTCAACCTGCAGATCGAGTTCGAGAGCGGGCACCAGATGATCATCGCGGGCTCGACATGCAACGAGGTGGGGCTGGAGAACCTCATCCGCGGCAACGAGGCGAACATCTACCTCAACAGCCGGCATTGCGAGCTGCGTCCGACAAGGCCGTATGTCGATACGGTCGACCCGCGGCGGATCGAGTGCGCGGACATCGGGAACGACCAGGATCAGCTCCGGCTGAACTGGTTCCGCGTGATGCGGACGCGCGAGGAGCCGGACAGCAACATCGAGCGCGGGACGCGGGTGATGACCATCGTGGACCTGGCGACCCGGTCGATCTGGTCGGGCAAGGCGTGGGCGTTCGACCCGGCAACGCTGACGGCCCGGGCGCTCTGAGCGGGCGGCGATGGGGTCGGCTCCAGGCACGGTCCGGCTCGCGACGCACGCGATGGGGACGCGGTTTGAGTGCGTGCTCCTCGGCGAGGACGCGGGGTTTCTCCGCGCTGCGGGCGAGGAAACGCTCGCGATCATCGAGGACCAGCATCGCCGGCTGAACCGGTTCGAGCGGGGCGGGCCGGTGTGGGAGGTCAACGCGCTGGCGGGCGTCGGCGGGGTCAGGGTCGATGACGAGTTGTTCGAGTTGCTCGTGCGGTGCGAGGCGTATCAGGCCGCTTCCGGCGGGGCGTTCGCCGTCGCGAGGCGAGTCTCGCCGGGGGGCGTAGAGGCCGGGGGCGACGCGTCGCTTCTTCGACTGGATTCTCACGCGCGGTCGGTGTCGCTGGTGCATGCCGGCACGATGCTGGACCTGGGCGGGATCGCCAAGGGCTTTGCGCTCGACCTGGCGGGGGAGGCCCTGCGCCGGGCCGGGGTTCGAGCGGGGCTCGTTCATGGCGGCGGGAGCACGATCGTGGCGATCGGGGCGCCGCCCGGCGAGCGGGGCTGGGGCGTTGAGCTCGGCGGGACAGGATGGCGAGGCACACGCCCGATCGCCCGGCTCAGGGATCGGGCCGTTTCGGTCTCCTCGCAGTCGGGCGATCGTCCGGGGCATGTGATCGACCCGGCGACGGGCTCGGCGGGACGCGGGCGCTGGGCGGCGTGCATCGGGGAGAGCGCCGAGGCGACGGACGCCTGGTCGACCGCGCTGATCGTGCTCGGCGGCCGTACCTCCTGCGTGCCGCCCGGGCTGACGGTCGTGCAGCACCGCGACGACCTCCCTACGCTGGCACGGCCGGGATTGGGGCCGGTCGGGCCTGATTGGGTGGCGTCGGGGCCGGATGCCGGGCTGATCGAGTGTTCGGGGGCTTGTGACTGAACGACGGAGGTGGCGCGATGGACGGGATGGACCGGCGGGAGTTTCTGGTGCAGTCCGCGGGGGCGCTGGCGGCGATGGCGCTTGTGCCGCGGCTGGGCCTCGGCGCGTTCTCGCTCGCGGCCCCGATGACGGTGGGTGTGATCGGGCTTGGACGCCAGGGGCGGGCGATCATCGCCGAGTTGGCGGCGATCGAGGGCGTGACGATCGGGGCGTTGTGTGACCTGGACGAGCGGCGGCTCGAGGCGGGCGCTCGCCGGTCTCGCGAGGCCAAGGCCCTGGCGGACGCCCGGGCGGTCTTTGATGATCCGGCGATCGGGGCGGTGTGCATCGCCACGCCGACGCATCAGCACCGCGAGCTGGTCGAGATGGCGTTGGCGGCGGGCAAGCATGTGTACTGTGAGGCGCCCCTGGCGCACACGGTGGAGGATTGCCGGGCGATCGTGCGCGCGGCCCGCGGGGCGAAGACGGTGTTCCAGCCGGGCATTCACGCGAGGTCGAACCCGGTGTATCAACTGGCCCGGACCTTCTTCCGGTCCGACGCGGTGCGTGACCTGGTTTCAATGGAAGCGGTGCGGGCGAGGAAGACCTCGTGGCGGACCCCGGCGAACGACCCCGCCCGCGAGCGGGCGTTGAACTGGGCGCTCGACCCCGAGGTCTCGATCGGGCTTGCGGGAGAGTGGGGAACACACCAGTTCGATGTGTTCCACTGGTACCTGGACCGTTTCCCGGTATCGGTCTCGGGGCACGGGGGGATTCGGCTCTACCAGGACGGGCGCGAGGTCGCGGACACGATCGCGTGCACGCTCGGGTTCGAGGACGGGGCGACGCTGCAGTACGGGGCGACGCTGGCGAACAGCTACGAGGGGATGTACGAGTTGCTGCGCGGCTCGAACGCGTCGATCAAGCTCGCGTGGAGCCACGGGTGGATGTTCAAGGAGGCCGACGCCCCGACGCAGGGGTGGGAGGTCTACGCGAACCGGCAGCAGTTCCACAACGACGAGGGCATCACGCTGATCGCCGGCGCGACCAAGCTCGCCGAGCAGGGCAAGCTGAAGGAGGGCGTGGGGCTTCCGTACAGCTCGCTGCGGTACGCGCTCGAGGACTTCCTGAAGTCCGCCGGCGAGGGGGCCTCGCCGGCGTCGTCGGCCGAGGACGGGCTGCGGGCGACGGTGGTCGGGATCATGGCGGACCGGGCGGTTCGTGAACGGACCACCGTGACGATCGACGCGGACATGCTGAGGGCCTGATGATGGCGAGTTCACCCCCCCGCTGCCTCCGCGACCTCGGCCTGCTGGCGCGGCTCGGCTTGCTCTGCGTCGTGGCGACGCTGCTGGGCGGGACGGCCGCGTCGGGCCTGCATCTCTACCTGCACCACGAGAACCGCGACGAGCGACCGGGCCTGAGCATCGACGACATCCGGGGGCATTACCACGGCATCGTCAGCCCCTCCCCGCTGCTCGAATCGCTCGAATCGGGGCACCCGGCGGAGATCGGGGGCGACCTGCCCGATGCGGATCGCGCGGCGCTGCTCGCGTGGCTGCGCGGCGATCGGGTCAGCCGGGATTATGACAATCTCGACCTGGGCGATCAGGCGCCGTCGGAGATCCTGGCGGTCAGTTGCCTCGAGTGCCACAGCCGGGCGTCTTCGGGCGAGTACGCCGCGGCGTCGGTCCCGCTGGAGTATTGGGACGATATTGCGCCGCTCTCGGTGAGCCGGGAGATCAACCCGGTGAGCGTGGAGATCCTGGCGGCGTCGACGCACACGCACGCGCTGGGGCTGGCGGCGGTGACGCTGGTGCTGGCGTGGCTGGCGCTGCTGACCTCGTGGCACCGGGCCTTCGCGGGCCTGGTGGTCGGGGTCACGGGCCTGGGGCTGATGGTGGACATCGGATCCTGGTGGCTGACGCGCGAGTGGATCGCGTTCGCGTGGGCGATCGCGGTGGGCGGCGCGGCCTACAACGGAGGCATGGTCCTGCTGGGCCTGATGGTGATCGCTGACCTGCTGCGGCCGGCCCGCAAGCCGGCGGAGGCGGGCTGAAGCTCAGGCGAGTTCCTCGCGGACCTTCTCAAGCAGTTTCTTGGTGAGCAGGATCCCCTCGTGCTCGGACGGGGAGCCGCCCTCCCACTCGATGCCGACATAGCCCCGGTAGCCGGCGTCGAGGACGATCTTCATCATCCTGCGGAAGTCGGTCTGGGCCTCGTTGCCTTCGGCGTCGAACTCGCGCGACTTGGCGGACACCGCCTTGGCGAAGGGCATCATCTCGGAAACGCCCTTGTAGCGGTCGTACCAGGCCTCAGGGTCGTCGGCGCGGCTCCAGTCGAAGCAGAAGTTGCCGAAATCGGGCAGCGTGCCGCAGCGGGGGTGGTCGACGAGTTTCATCACCGCGGCGAGCCACTGCCCGTTGGAGGAGTTGCCGCCGTGGTTCTCGACGATGACATTGAGCCCCATCGGGTCGGCGAGGGCAACGAGCTTGGCGAGCCCGTCGGCGGCGAGCCTCTGCTGCTCGTCGAACGGGCCCTCGCTCTGGGCGTTGACGCGGATAGAGTGGCAGCCGAGCGTCGCGGCGGCGTGGAGCCACTTGCGGTGGTTCTCGACGGTCCTGATCCGCTCGGCCTCGTCGGGGTGCCCGATGGCGCCCTCGCCGTCGACCATGATGAGGAGGCTGCGGACGCCGTGGTCGGCGGCGCGCTTGTTCATCTCGGTGAGATAGGCGTCGTCGCGGGCCTTGTCCTTGAAGAAGGCGTTGACATACTCGACGGCGTCGAGGGCGTACCGCTCGCGGGTGACCTTGGCGAAGTCGAGGTGATCGAGTTCGCCCGCGAAGATCGCGCGGTGCAGCGACCACTCGGCGAGTGAGATCCTGAAGCGCGGCTCAGGCACGCGGACGGCCCCCGCGAAGGGCGAGCAGGCGGCGAGCGCCGCGGCGGCGGCGCCGAGTTGCAGCGCCTCCCGGCGCGAGAGTGAACGGGCAACGGGGATGTTCATGGTTTGGTCCTTGCACGATCGGGGCCCTCGGCAGGCCGACAGGGATCAGGATATCGCCCGCGTGGAGGTTTGGAGCGGCTTGAGGGGGGAGGGGGATTCTGGTATGCTGCGTGGAGCGAAGCGGCGCGTCCGTCGGCCCCGACTGGGCCGGTGGGCGCGAGAATCGTCCTGCCCGCGTCCGAGCGCCCCGGCCCTGTGGCCGAGTGGAGGGCGTCGGAAGGGCCCCGGCGAGGGCGCGGGCGACAAGACCACCGGAGAGGATTGTGATGACCCGTCGGCGTGCCGGGCGGCGGCGGTGCTTTCTGGGCAGGAGTCCGGCCATGCAAACCAGCAACACCACAACCCCGGATCGGTACCGGGCGTACACGCGGGCGAACATCGAGCGGATGCCGCAGTGGAGCCTGCTCGACGAGGAGACGCGGGAGGCGGTGCTGACGGTCTCGCTCGTGCTGCCGTTCCGGACCAACGCGTATGTGTGCGACCGGCTGATCGACTGGGACCGCGTTCCGGACGACCCGATCTTCCGGCTCACCTTCCCGCAGCGGGGGATGCTCGAGAGCGATCACTACGACCGGCTGGTCGCGTTGTCGCGCGAGGTCGATCGATTCCCGTCCCGCCGCGATCGCCTCGAGGCGGAGATCGCGGCGATCCGGTCGGGGCTGAACCCGCACCCGGCGTGCCAGACGACCCACAATGTGCCGCTGCTGCACGGCCGGCGGATTCCCGGTGTCCAGCACAAGTATCGCGAGACGGTGCTGTTCTTCCCGAGCGCCGGGCAGACCTGCCACGCGTTCTGCACCTTCTGCTTCCGCTGGCCGCAGTTCGTGGGCGACGACGATCTGAAGTTCGCCAGCGCCGAGTCGGAGACGCTCGCCGCCTACCTGCGGGCCCACCCCCGGGTGCACGATGTGCTGCTGACCGGCGGCGATCCGATGATCATGAAGACCCGGGTGCTTGCGCGATATCTTGAGCCGCTGCTCGAGGTCGAGAGCGTGCGCACGATCCGGATCGGGACCAAGGCGATCGCGTACTGGCCGCAGCGGTTCGTGACCGACGCGGACGCGGACGACCTGATGCGATTGTTCGAGCAGGTCACGGCGCGTGGCAAGCACCTCGCGGTCATGGCCCACGCGTCGCACGCGGTCGAGTTCTCCACCCGCGTCTCGAGGGAGGCGGTCCGGCGGATCCGGGCGACCGGGGCGGTGATCCGGCTCCAGAGCCCGGTGCTCCGGCATATCAACGACGACGCGGGCGTGTGGGTGGACCTGTGGACGGAGGGGACGCGGCTCGGGTGCGTGCCGTACTACATGTTCGTGGAGCGGGACACGGGCGCGAGGCGTTACTTCGAGATGCCGCTGGTTCGGTGCTGGAACATCTTCCGCAACGCCTACCAGCAGGTGCCGGGCACGGCGAGGACGGTGCGCGGGCCGAGCATGAGTTGTCACCCCGGCAAGTGCCACATCCTGGGCGTCGCGGAGGTCGGCGGGGAGCAGGCGTTCGTTCTCGAGTTTCTCCAGGCCCGGGAGCCGGACATGGTGCGCCGACCGTTCTTCGCCCGGTATGACCCGCACGCGACCTGGTACGACGACCTCGAGCCCCTGGGGGCGTCGGACGAGCCGTTCTTCCTCTTGCCGGACGGTGTGACAACGCCGGTGCGGCTCTCGGTGGAGCGGGGCGGGGTGTGGCGCTCGGGGGCGCCGGACGCGGGGCGGCACCGGAGCAACTGAGGCCGACCGGGGCCGGCGTCCTCGAAGGCGGCGCCGGGCTGGCCCCCGCAGCCTCAATCAGGGTGACACGATTCGAACGTGCGACCTCGTGGACCCAAACCACGCGCTCTACCAAGCTGAGCTACACCCTGGGCCGGGCGGCAAGCCGCCCGGGGCAACTGTACCACGCCCGCTCAATCTCGGATCGGGCCGGGGCGAACGAAAACGCCCGGGGCGGGCCAGGGTGCTGGGGTTCAGGCGGGCCCGAGGGAGCCGGCCCGGTCAGAGCGGGACCTCGCGGAGGAGCAGCACCCGCGGGGCCTGGCCTGCCTCGGTGACATTCGAGCGGTCGAGGATCATGAGGAACCGCTTCTGATAGGTGGGCGACATGGGCTCCTCGGGCTCGAGGTTGGTGACATCGGACTCGCGGTAGCCCCGGACGATGAACCAGGCGGCGAAGAAATCGCTGCGGACATCGACGGTGTTGGCGGCGCCGTTGAGGACGGCGAGCTTCTCGGCGATGTCGTCGGCGAGTTCGTCCTCGATGACGCGGGCCTCGTCGTTGAGGTCGGGGTTCTCGTTGCGGAACAGGCCCCTGCCCAGGGTGTAGGAGAAGTCGTCGTCCTGGCGGAGATCGCCCAGGGTGCGGAAATTGGCGATGTCGGTGCCGTCGCCGTTGGGGTCGTCCTCGCCGTTGAGGTCCTGGTCCTTGGCCCGCATGGCGAGTTGGTCGAGCCCGAGACGGAGGAGGCCGCCCTGGCTGGCCTGGTCGCGGACGGCGCTGCGCCAGCCCTCGACATTGGAGCGGGGGGCGGCGGAGCGGATGCGGGTGTTGAGGACATCGTTCGGGGCCAGCCCGAGCGGATCGTTGCTCGCGACGCTCAGGCCGAGGAGGGCCCCGACGCCCGACATGCCGGGGCGGTCGGAGGTGGCGAGGCTGCCGTTCACAGCCGAGCGGGCAAAGTCGCGGGCGAAGTTCTGCTCGCTGAGTGCGCGGAGGAACACGCCCTGGCCCCCCGTGGCGGTCCCGAAGGCCTGCACGATGAGGTTGGGCGAGGGGGTGAAGTCGAAGACCGCGCCCGGCTTGGCGGCGACGCCGACGGCGAAGTCGCCCAGCAGATTGGGGTTGATCGAAGAGACGCGGAACGAGGCGGCGGCGCGATCGCGGAATGCAACAAGGGCGGGGGCGATCTCGGCGCGGTTCTTCCAGGGCTCGACAAAGGCGAACGGGTCGCCGATGCCGAACGGAAGGGGGCGAACGGGGGTCGAGCCCGTGAAGTCGGCGAAATCGAAGTAGGCACCGAAGACCTTGCCCGCGACGCGGCCCGGGGCCCACTCGGTGAGGTTCTGCGAGACAACCGGGCTGTCCACACCTATCCCCGGTTCTGAAATCAGAGGGGAAGAGTTCGGGTTGTAGAGGTCGTATTGCACCGCGGTCGGCGAGAACTGGAGGCTGGTTGCGAAGCCCGGGATGGTGCGGAGGACGGCGTCGGGGGCGGTGTTGATGTTGATGGTGCCGATGACCGGGGTGGTGAGCGGGTCGCCGCCCCGGGTGAGAGCCTGGGCCATCGAGAGCAGACGCTGGGCCGGGGGCACGGAGAGGGCGACGCGGTAGTCGCCGTTGACCTCGGTGAGCTGGACGGGCGGGTTGAAGCGGACCGTCGCGTCCGTCGCCGGGTCGGTCTGGATGGTGTTCACGAACGGGGTGTAGGCCTCGAGGTCGAGCCTGCCGCGGTCGAGCACATACTCGATGAACCGGTTCTGCGTGGTGACGGCGAGGGAGTCGTTGGGCGTGGGGAAGCCCGCCTGGCGGGTCGCGACGCCCTGACTTGAGACGAGTTCGCAGAGGAGCGAGTAGCCCGAGCTGTCGGGGTCCTTGTTGTAGAACGCCGGGGGCTCGAGCCCGAGGGCGGCGGAGAGAGCCTCGGCGACGGTGGTCCAGTCGCCGGGGCGGAAGTTCGCGGGGTTGGTCCACGCCCAGGGCGCCGAGAGCCCGAGCCTGGGCGCGAAGGTCGTGCCGACGCCCAGGGGCATGAGCAGGTCCCCGAGGCGCACGCCCGCGGTGCGCGGGTCGCGTGTGGTCGTGTCGAACCCGAAGCCGTCGGAGTTATTGAGGAGCAGATCGGTGCGGTCGTCGAGGTACCGCGGGTTGGTCTGGCCGGCCTCGGCGGTGCCCATGACGGAGGGGGTCTTGGCGTCGGTCGGCCGGAGATTGCCGGCGGCGCCGATGCCGCTCATCGCGCCGGCGAGGTCGAGCGGGTCCTCGACGCCGCGTTCGCTCTTGAGGGCGGGGTGGCGGCGCAGGGTGGGAATAAGGGCGGTATCGGGGACGGTGTATCCCAGGTTGGCGGGGTTGAGTTCGTTGGTGGGAAGGACCTGGAGCAGGAGCTTGCGGAGGTTCTTGGTGAAGTACGCCGGGTAGTCCCCGCCGGGCGTGGGCTGCCCGGTGGCGGTGCCGCCCGCGCCGCCCGCGTTGCCGTTGTAGCCGAAATGACGCCCGGTGATCGGGACGGCCCGGATGCCCTCGAGCGTCTGCACGAAGGGCGAGGGCTCGTCGGCGGCGCCGTCGTTGTTCTGGTCGATGTCGAGGTCGTCCTCGATGGGCGTCAGCAGGTTGAAATTGGTGTCGGTGCCCTCGACGCACCACGCGGGCAGCAGGCCGCGCGGGGCGAGGTCGTCGTCGTTGAGGACCGCCTCGAGCGACCCGTTGTTGTCGCGGAGGTGATCGGGCCGGCGGTAGCCCGCGAAGCGGACGAAGGTGATGCCCTGATTGGTGTTGGACCACGGCCCGCTGTCGTCGGTGACGGTGGTGAGCGGGACGGTGAGGACATCGGCGGACTGCCACTGCGTGGCGACCACGCCGGTGCCGGTGAGGACCTCGTTCCAGTTCTGGTAGAAGTTCGCGGGGGCGCGGGAGGTGATGTCGTCGGCGTCGTAGGCGGCGTAGTCCAGGGCGGCCCGGGTCTCGGGGGTGATGGATGACATCCGGGGCACGAGCGGATCGCGGAGGCGGTCGACGAGCAGGTCGTTGTGCAGCCAGTTCTCGTTGGAGGTGTCGGTGTAGTCCTCGGCTTCGTTGTCGGTGATCGTGTTCTCGCTGTTGTCGATCGCCATGCGCCTCCAGAGGCGGACCTCCTGGCGCATGCGGTCGTAGGCCTCGTCGGTGCCCGGGTTGCGGAAGGCGAGGCTGGTGCGCAGGAAGTCGACGAAGGTACCGCCGTCGCTCTGGGCCACGCCCGCGACGCCGAGGTCGCCGGTGACCGGGTTGAAGGGGAGAAGGCGGACGGGCCAGCGCGGGTCGTTGGCGTTGCCCGGGGTGGTGCCGCCGTGGAGGGGCAGGCCGTTCTCGTCGGTCACGGTGAACTGGGTGGCGAGGAACTCTTCAAAGGGGTTGCGGTTGGCGAGGTCGGTCGGGGGCTGCTGGAAGATGCCGCTGGTGCTGACGCCCGGGACGATGGGCCCGGGGCCGTAGACCGAGTCGATCGCGGTCCAGCGACGGTTCATGTCGGCGATGTTGGGATGGGCCGAGACATAAAAGACGCGCGACTCGCCGGGGCGGAGGGTGACGGGGTAGAGGCGGTTGCCGATGCGGTTGGTGTCGCCGGGCGGGAAGAAGGTCCCGTCGGCCGGATTGAGGTCGGGGTCCCGCTCGAAGTAGGCGGCGAGGGGGAAGAAGTGGCCGTTGAACTCGAGGTAGTACTTCGCGTCCTCGATGCGGGTGGAGGGGTTGCTGTTGAGGGCGCCGCCGTCGGGGCCCCCGTTGGCGTCCTGGTCCTCGCCCGAAAGGACGATCGGGACATCGAAGGGGTTGGTGAGCTGGATCGCGAGAACATGCGCGATCAGGTCCGGGTTCTCGGGGGAGATGTCGGTCCGGATGGTGACATCGTCGTCGGTCCAGTCGTCGGCCGGCGGATCGGGGTCGAGCGGGTTGGGGTTGCCCACGACCATCCGCTCGTTGTTGCCGGGGGTCGGGCCGGTCGATTCGTCCTCGGCGAGGGTCACGCCGCGGAAGCCGTCGGCGTCCGGGTTGCTGATGCGCCCCTGCGGGACATCGCTGAAGAGCGTGAGGACGGCGACCTCGGTGATGAACGGCTGGGGTTCGAGGCCGTAGACATTGTACGCGATGCGGGAGTAGTCCCCGTTGACATCGGTCTCGTCCGGGGCGAGGTTCTCGTCGCCCAGGTCGAGGCGCTTGCCCTCGGTCCACCAGGGGAAGAAGGTCTCGTCCCGGAAGGTGTTGGGCCAGTTCTGCTCGAGGTTGCGGCGGATGTCGTTACGCGGCGAGGCGACCACGGTGTAGGCCGAGGGGGTGTCGTCCTCGTCGTAGAGGTCGGCCATGTTGACGGCGAGATGGGCGGAGAGACGCAGGGCGAGCTCCGAGCCGCGGTGCCCGTAGGCGAGGGTGCGCATCTGGGAGAACGGCGCGGCGGCCCCCAGACCCTCCGCCTCGGGGTCGATATTCCAGGTCGCGTCCACGCGGGCGTAGGGCGCCAGCGCGTCGGCGTAGAGCGAAAAGAGCGCGGCGGGGTCGGCCGCGTCGTTGACGAGGTCGAGGCGGGCGTCGGCGTCGGTGAGGCGGCGCTCGCCCGCGCTGAGCACGCCGTCGGCGTCGGCGTCCTCGACGATGCGCGAGCGGAGCGGGGCGGCCCCGCTGAGGGTGGTCAGCCGCGTACGCGGGTTGAGAGAAGCGAGGGCCATCGACTCGAAGTCGATCAGGTTGTCACGCACGGGCAGCGTATTGGGGTTGGCGGAGTTCGGGTCGGTGATGTTGCGCCAGTTGTCGTGCCCGCGCCGCTCCAGGTCCGTGGGGCGGTTGGCGCGGAGCGGGCCGAGGCGGCGGGTGCTCTCGTCGAACCCGCCGGCGTCGGGGTCCTCGAATCGGCCCTCAAGCGTGCGCTCGAGGCGGGAGAGGCGGCTGTCGTCGTTGGCGCCGTTGAAGGTGAGCAACTCGGTCAGGTCGTCGAGGTCGAACAGCCTGCCCCCGAGGCCGAGGGCGGTGATGGGCGCATCGTTGGGGTCGGCGATGTTGACGCCGCCGATGTCGAACCAGTAGTCCCGACGCCAGCGGGCCATCGAGGCGAGTTCGGCGAGTGTGGGCGTGACGGTCCAGGTGTTCGGCGGGGCGGGTGGGGCGGCAACGGCGAAGCTGAGCATGCCCTCGTTGCCAGGGGTAAAGTCGAAGTACTCGAAGGGGCTGGTGTTCTGGAGGGGCTGGGCGAAGGTCGACGCCTGCCAACGCAAGTTGGTCGAGGCGGGGGAGAGGCGGAACTGGTCGCCCTGGATCTCGCGGCGGAGCGCGTCGTAGGCGTACCGCCCCGCGTCGATGCCGGGCCCGTCGAGCACGAACCGGAAGACGGGGTCGGTGTTCGGGCCGCTGCGGGTGAGGTAGCCCTCGTAGTCGGCGGCGGCGAAGACGGCGGTGTTGTCGGCCTGCCGCTGCCCGGCAGGGAGGCGCTCGATGTGGGAATACGAGAGCCGCTGCTGGCCCGCGAAGGGGGTGGTCAGCGTGGTGTTCTCGAAGACGGGCCGGGACCGCTCCGAAACATCCTGCATGGTCAGCAGGCGGCGGAGGTCGATCTCCGCGGGAGTCGCGCCGGCGGTGACCTCGCTGGTCGGCGGCGTCAGCCCGTCCGTCGCCGAGTTGACATTGACCCGGCCCGAGAGATCGATCACGCGGGCGGCGAAGAAGAACCGCATGTCGGACTCGTTCTTGAGCAGGTTCTCCGCGCCGATGAACCCGAGCGTCGAGTCGGTCAGCTCGAACCACCGCGAGTCGTAGAACCCGTCGCCGTCGGCGTCGGCGTACTGATAGTCGGGGTAGTCGGGGGTCGCCCAGGTCTGGGGCGTCACGAACGAGGAGTCGACCGGCACGCCGTTGCTGTCCACGCCGCGCCCGAGGATCTGGAAGCCCGGTTCGGCGGGGAAGTAGAGGAACCGCTGGTTCATCGTCCACCACGCCGGCGTGTTGCGGATGGCGAAGGCGACGGCGTCGCCCTGGTTCAGGAAACTCGGGAGCCCGCCGGACCCGTCGGGGTCGATGGGGAGACGATCGGTCGCCCGCAGCAGGAAGTCCGACTCGGGGTTGGCCCCGCCGGGGTTGCGCAGAGTCAGCAGCGTGCGGTTCTCGGCCATGCGTGACCGCCCGTCGAGCCCGACGCCCAGCCCGGGCTCGGCGTCGAAGTTGCCGCGGAGATTGAAGAGGTTGACGCTCAGCCCATCGGGCGCGAGGTTGGAGATCTGCCGCCAGTCTCGGTTGTCGAGGTAGTGGTACTCCTCCTGGAACCCGAGCCCGGCGAGTTGCAGGGCGTTCTCAGAGAAGAGCCGGCGGTCGATGGGCAGCCCGGAGCCGGTGCGCCCGGTGAACTCGGGCTCGGCGGAGGCCAGCCATGGGTCCGAGGCGACGCGGAAATCGCGGAGGGCGTCGTCCTGCCCGCTGAGCGTGATACTGTCGCCGACCTTGTCGAGCATCACCGGGTGGTCGCCGGCGGGGCGGAAGCGGAAGCGTTCGACGGCGTCGTCGAGGTTGGTCGTGTTGAACACGCCGGGGATGCTGGCGTACCGGGACGGGTCGAACGAGAGCCCACCCTCGCCGATCGCCGCGTTGCCCGCGACGATCATGCTCTTGTACGAGTAGTCGGTATAGGGATAGTCGGTCGCCTCGCGGACGAACCGCTGCCGGTCCGCCTCGGTCGCGCTCTGCGGGGGGTCCCCGTCCTGCGGGACGCGCCCGCCGACGAGGTCCTCGTCGTTGGTGATGGTGTCCGGGTAGACGGCGAGGCGGTCGGCGGCGACGACCGAGGCGATGTAGTCGGCGATCTGGCCCTCGACGGCGTCGAGCTCGGAGGTCCGCTCCACCGTGGCGGAGACGCGGGTGTCGGCCTGGCCCAGGGTGACATAGAACGCCGCGAAGACGGCGACGAGCGCGAGCGTGCCGATCACGATAATGAGCGCGCTGCCCCGGCGCCTGGGCGATCGCGGCCGAAGGGTTGGGTTGGGCGTGGGCATGGTTCGGCTCCTCGCGTCGGGGCCCGTGCCGCCCCGTCTCTCCCCGGTCTGGTTCGTCGTGCGCGTCATGGGGCTCACATCTCCCCCGCGAGCGTCGGCACGCGGAACTCGGTCTGGTAGGTCCGCTCCGTCTCCGGATCGGACGGGTCGACGAAGCGCATGGTCACCCGGATCAGCCTGGGCCAGGGCCAGGGCTTGGTCTCGTCGTCCGAGGCGTCCAGCGGCGTGTTGTTGGTGTCGGTGTAGGCGTAGCCGAAGCAGTACTCGGCGGCGACCGCGTCCTCGGGGTCGCCCGTCGGCGGGTAGCGGCGGTCGACGCGGACGAGTTCGACCATTTCGCGGTCGATGCGCTGGAGCGCCGCGCCGCCGTTCTGCGGGGCGCTCCCGTCCTCGAGGAACCACTCGCCCATCACGCCGCGGATGCCGAAGTCGTCGTCCGTCTGGTCGTCGCGGTCCTCGAGCGGGGCGCCGTCGTAGGTGAGCCCGAAGAGATCGGCGAAGAGGGTGTCGGCGGACGAGGCCGCGCTGCCGCCCTCGTCGTACCGCCCGTTGTCGTTGCCGTCGGCGTAGCGGCGCAGGCCGTGCCAGATGGGGCGGCCGTAGTTGGGGTTGGTCCCCGGGTCTCTCCGGTCGACGATGCCGAAGGACCACTCGACGATGAACTCGGTGCAGCGGGGCAGGAAGGCATGGGCCCCGAGAACCTCCTGGTCGGCCTGCTCGATCGCGCGGAACAGGCGCACCTCGCGGTCGGCAGCGGAAGTGGTGAGCAACGCGCCGTCGTCGATCGCGGCCCGCGGGGGCGCGGGCTCGTAGCGGACGCGGAAGCCGCTGTACCGGGCGGACGACGCATCGCTCGGATCGAGCGCGACCGAGGGAAGGGCGTCGAGCATCCAGAGTTGCTGGGTCTGGGGCTGGGCGTTCGGGCGGAACGCGCCGGTCAGCAGCGCGGTGCCGACGAACTGGATGCCGTTGGTGTCCGTGCGCGCCCGTCCCTGCTCGTAGCCGAGCCGCTCGGTGGCGCTCGAGAAGTCGTAGTCCATCAGGCCCGGCGGAGAGAGTTCAACCGCGACGGGAGAGGCGGGGAAGGGCCTGATCCAGGTCCCCGTGACCGTCGCGCGGATCTCGTCCAGATCGGTGACCGCGACATCGACCAGCCCGGAGGTGAACAGGGGCCTGGCGAGCGATTCGTCGACGCCGGTCCGCCCGAGCGGGTCGTCGATCGAGCCCCCGCCGACGAGGGCCGCGGCGCCGTCGTCGGCGTCTCGGATCGTGTGCCGGCTCGGGTTGACGAGCACGACCGCGGGGCTGTCGGGGCGATTGCCGAGTTCGTAGGGCGCCATGTGGGCGACGGCGCGGAAGACGCTCTGGGCCGCGGGCCCCAGGGCCACCTGGCGGGAGGAGTCGGCGATGCGGTTGAACGCGTCGAGCCCGGCCGCGCCGGTGTCGTTGGGGCGCAGGCCGAAGACCTCGTCGGGCAGATTCTGGGTTCCCTGCGCGCGGGGGACGAGCAGGGTGGCGTGGCGGAGCAGGGTCCAGTCGGCGGCGAACTCGTTGGGGTTCACCACGCCCAGGCCCGAGGGCTCGCCCAGGCGGGCGGTCTCGAAGTTGTTGGGCTCGTCGAGGCGCGGCCTGGCGTACCGGGTCGTGTAGACGGGGCTGTCCGGGTTGTCGCCGAAGTTCTCGGGCATGCGCTGCCCGTGGCCGTAATAGACGCGGGCGACATTCGCCCTGGCGATCATGTCGCGGTGCAGCGGGGTGCGCTTGCTGGTGAAATCTCCCCGGCTGAAGAACATTAGTTCGTCGATCCGCCGGGCGCGGGGCTCGGCGCTGTCCGTCACGGTGAGGGCGACTGGCCTTTGCTGGGGCGTTCCCGCGGCGTAGTCGCTGGTGATTTCGTTGCGGATGACGAGGAAGCCGCTCTCGCGGACCATGCTCTCGAAATCGCGGCGCATGACGCGTTCGATCCGCGAGGCGAAGCGGTTCATCGTGCTGACGCGCTGCCCCTGCGCCACGGTGTCGCCCACGGTGGCGAAGATCGTGCCCACGACGACGCCGACGACCGCGAGGACGCCGATCGCGACGATGACCTCGACGAGCGTGAACGCGCGGGGCTGGGCGGGGCTGGTCCTCATCGGGCGTTGAACTCCATCACGAAGACCTCGACCGGGGACTGCGGCGTGAACACGACCTGGCGGAGCTTGCCGACGCGGTAGGCCTCGTGGGCCGGCTCCGAATCTGGCCGCACATCAACAACGCAAGCCATGCAGATGTCGCGATCCCGCCCATCAAACGGCGGACACAGCTGCGCAAAGTTAAGCGGCGGATCAACCCTAAGATCGACAAAGTTATTATCAGAGTCAATCGAGATCACTTCGCGCACTTTTCTCACAATGCCGAGATTATCCACGAATCGCTGGCCTCTTTGGGCAAGGAATCGGAGATCCTCCATATTGGCAGTCGCGATTGCAGTGTTCGCGTCCAAGTGAATTCGCACTGCATCAAAGAGAACGCAAATGCCATCCCTTGCTTCGGGGCTTCCGGGATCGGCTGTCGAGGGGACGGGGCCCGCACGGGCGCTCAGAACGACCGCGTAGTCCCCTGTCCCATCCAGCGTCGGGGCGCCCGTGTTCTCTTCTCGCCCGACCGGATGCACATCTGGGCTAGCCGGGGAACGGAGCAGCAGCTGGGACAAGGTGTCTCCGTCCGCGACGCGGATACCGGTGTCAATCCGCCTAACGAAGACGGCCATCTGGATGTTGCCGGATTGCATTCGACGCGGGACAAAGTCCCAAACGAATTGCGGCCCATCAAATACCTGGCCCGGAATACTCCGTGGGCTTGGATACAACCGAGCACCCACTGGAATATCAGGGGCATCAGCCGGTACGCCAGCAAGGAAGCGTTCCGCAGGATCTCGAAAGTAGATTCCGCCTGTTTGCACATATGCACGCAGGTTGGCATCACCCGCCGACACTGGTATGGTGCGTGGTCCGTTGTCGAGATTGTTATTAACAGCGCCCCACGACCAGTCCGCTTCCCAGAGGTAGCCGTACCCAGTAACAACACTAAAATCTGGGTTCGGGTCTGCGCCGGATCGATAGGCAGGATGCTGCCCGAAGATCGGCTCTCCAGCCGACTGCGATTCTGGGTTGTTATCGTCCTGATCGTTCGGAAGATCGTCACCATCCGCATCTGATTCGTCAACATCAACACGCCCGTCCTGGCTGGCGAGCTCGCCCACGATGTCCGGGTTCGTCAGGATGAAGTCCCGCACCGCGGAGGCGGCGACCTGCCCCATGATCGTGTCCGACGCCTGCCGCTGCTGGGTGATGACCACCGGGAAGACCGAGGCGAGCCCGAGCAGGCCGACCGCGAGCACCAGCACCGCGATGAGGACCTCGATCAGCGAGAAGCCCGCGCGGCCCCGCGGGCTCGGCACGCCGCGACGCGAAGATGTCCACGACGCCCGAGTCATCGCAGCACCTCCGTCAGGTCGCCCGTGGCGGGCTGAACGAAGTAGAGCTTCGCCCTGGGCTCGTCGGCGGGGATGTCCCCCGACGCCGCGTCGCCGAAGATATTGCCGTCCCCGTCCGCGTCGCTCCGGTCGAACCCGCCCGCGGCGATGAAGTTCGTGTCGCCCTGGATCCACCGGTTGATCCCGATGCGGACCTCGTTGGGCGTGGAGATCACATCGCCGTCGAAGAGCCCCAGATCGAACCGGATCGAGCCGGCGGTGCCGATCGCCTGCACCAGCCCGGTCGTCTCGGTGACGATCGGGAAGTAGAGCGAGTTCGTATCCTTGTTCACGCCCGAAGCGCCCAGGCCCGAGACCAGATCGGACTCGCGGAACATCGCCAGGCGCGCCACCGGGCCCGCGAGCACGGTGTCGTTCGAGAAGTTGCCGATCGCGACGGCCTTGAGCCACCGGTCGTTGCTCTGCACGACCCCGTTCCCGTCGACATCGTCCGACGCGAGCACCCGCGACGCCCAGTCGCGTGCGTCCTCGATGCGGTCGGCACGCATCCACCGCGTCGCGCCGAGGAACATGTCCCGCCCGAGCGCGCTCGGCCTGGGATCGATCACGATCGCGGGCCTCGACCCGCGGACCAACTGGCCCGTCCCCGACTCGAACCGGATCATGAACGACTGACGCGGCGTTCTCGTCCGGCTCGCGCCCGTGATCAACGAACCCTCCGAGCCCGGCGCCTGCATGCGGGGCTCGTAGAGGAAGGTCTCCGGGAGCAGCCAGTTGCCGTCGAGCCGGGCGCTCTCGCCCTGCGGGGATCCCTCGTTGCCGTACGCCTGCGAGTCGTACCAACCCTCGTAGTCGATCGGGCGGGTCGAGGGGCAGAACTGGAAGCACTGATCGATGGTCTGCGGATCGGCGAAGCCCGCGACGGCGTACCCACGCGGCAGCAGGATCGGAGAGGTCTGCGACACCGGCGCGAAGACCTCACGCTCCACACCAAATTGAATCGGGTTCGCGAACGCGCCGGGGCCGAACGGGACGGGATTGAAACTCGGATCGCGATAAGTCCCGACCGAAACGACCGGCACCAGACGCGTCCGCCCGTCCGGGTCGCGGATGAACACCAGCCCCGCGTCACCCTCGCCCTGGAACGCGAGGTCCCGCGCCACCTGCACGCCCACGCGCAGCGAGTTCTCTGCCAGCGAGCGCTCCGACGCGTCCAGCATGTTCCGGAACGCCGGCACCGCCACGCCCAGCACCACCACCAGCAGCGTCACCACCACCAGCAGCTCGACGAGCGTGAACCCGGCCGCACCCTGGACGCGAGAGGTTCTCACCGCCCCACCTCCACCGCGTTGTCCGACTTGGCCAGCGCCCGGACCTCCCAATCGGCCAGGTCCAGGCTCGTGTCGAGCCCCGCGCGCAGCGTCTCGATCGGCTCGGTGCCGAAATACCCGTCGGGCCCGGCCCCCACGATCGCCCAGCGGGCCCCGCGCAGCTCGGCGTTGCCCGAGGTCAGGTCGATCGCGGCCCGCTCGGCGGGCGTTGACGCCGAGGCCAGCGCGTTGATCTTCTCCTCGTCGAGCAGCACCGCGGGGATATTCAGTTGATAGGTCGCGGTGACCTGGATGCCGTACGAGGAGCTCAGCGGCTCCCACCGGTAGTAGCGGTACGCCTTGCCGTTGGAGTCGACCACCGCGGCGTGCCGCCAGTCCGTCTCGGCCAGCGGGTTCGCCACGGTCAGCTCGGGGTCGCCCGCGTTCTCGCGGTACTCGTCGAGATCGAAGTACTCACGCTGCAGCCTCGCCGCGGGGCGGTCGGCCGCGAAGAAGGGCTCCGTCCGCTCGCGTGAGGTCGAACGCCCGTCGGTTTCGAGCGCATCCCCGCTGTCGGCGGTAACGCCCTGGAAGGTGCCGTCGGCGAGCGGCTTGACCATGCCCGGCCCATCGACGCCGTCCACGGCCGAGGGCATGGCCCCGACGAGGTAATAGCCCAGGGAGTACTTGCTGTAGCGCTGGTTGGCGAGCCTCCACTCGGGCGTGTCGGCGCGGTAACGGTTGGCCAGGTCCTCCTCGCTCGGGGCGCCCCCGGACTGCGGGTCGATCCCTTCGAGGAAGCGGCGGTTGCGCTGGTGGGCGGGGTTGTACACCGCGGCCAGCCGCAGACGCTCGTTGCCGGGCGCGACCGCGATCGGGGCGCCGTCCGAGTTCTCCGAGCCGTCCCGGGCGAGGACCGCCGGCGGGACGACCATCGCCCCCCCGCTGCCCTGGATCCCGTCCTGCACGAGCGGGGGCGGGAACCCGAACTGCGCCTCGAACTGCCGCACGCCCTGCCCCAGCGCCACCGCGGAGGCCTGCATCGCCTTCTGCGACCCGGCCGAGCCCGCGTTGCCGACCGCGACGAGCACGATCGTCAGCAGCAGGCCGATGATGAGCAGCACGACAAGGAGCTCGGTCAGCGAGAACGCCCGCCGCGCCGCGCGCCGAACCGAGTTGTCCGTCCCGGTGGATCTCATCCCCGGCCCTTTCCGGCTCGAAGCCGCGTCAGCCCGCGTTGAGCGAGTTGATCATCTCGACCAGCGGGAGGAACATCGCGATGATGATCGTTCCGATGATGCCGCCCAGCACGATGACCATGAGGGGCTGGAGCAGCGAGACCAGCGACGCGACCGCGACATCGACCTCTTCGTCGTAGTTGTCGGCGATCTTCATGAGCATCGCGTCGAGCTCGCCCGTCTCCTCGCCCACATCGATCATGTTGATCACGATGCCGTCGCAGGTCTTGCTCGCCCGCAGCGGCTCGGCGAAGGTCTCGCCCTCCCGGATCGAGTCGTGCACCCGCTGCAACGCCCGCTCGAAGACGAAGTTCCCGCTCGTTTCCTTGGTGATCGTCACCGCGTCGAGGATCGGCACGCCAGCGCCGATCAAGGTCCCCAGCGTCCGCGTGAACCGCGCGATCGTCGTCTTGCGGATCAGCCCCCCGAAGATCGGGGTCCAGAGCATGACCACATCCGTCACGGCCTTGCCGGGCTTGGTCTTGCGGATCACCTTCCAGAACACCATGATCGCGATCGGCGAAAGCCCCACGAACACCCAGCCCGGGATCGTCTGCCCCGCCTCCTGGCCCGCGACCCAGCGGCTGGTGTCGATCAGCCACACCGTCAGCGCCGGCAGGTTCACGCCGAAGTCCGCGAAGATCTCCTCGAACTTCGGGATGATGAAGACCATGATCGCCGTCAGGATCACCAGCGCGATCGTGATCACCGCGACCGGGTAGACCATCGCGCCCTTGATCTTCCGCTTCAGCCGCTCGGCCTTCTCCATGAACTCGGCAAGGCGCTGGAGGATGATGTCGAGCACGCCGCCGATCTCGCCCGCGTGCACCATCTTCGTGTAGAGAATGTCGAACGCCTTGGGGTACTTCGCCATCGCGTCCGAAAGCGACGAGCCGCCCTCGACCTCCTCCGCAACGCCGCCCACGACATTCTTCATCAGCCCCGGCTTCTGCTGGCCCTCGAGGATCTGCAGCGAACGGAGCAGCGGCAGGCCCGCGTCCTGGAGCGTCGAGAGCTGCCGCGTGAAGAGCGTGAGCTGCTTCTTGCTCACCTTCCCGATCGAGATCGAGGCCCCCCGCTTCTTCTTGCGACGCTTCGCCGGAGCCGCCTCGGCGCCGCCCGGCTCGCCCTTCTTCTTCGCCGCCTTCGCGGGCTTGACATTGATCGGGAACAGCTGCTGCGCGCGGATGCGGCTGATCGCCTCCTCGCTGCTCGCGGCCTCGATCGTCCCCTTCTGGGACTTGCCCGCCGCGTTCATCGCCTCGTATGCAAAGGTCGGCATCGTCGCTTCTCCCGCGCGGGCCCCGCCCGCGCCGCCAGAGGGGTCGCCCCCGGTTAATCTTCCGAGACCGTCTCCCGCAGCACCTCGTCGATCGTCGTCAGACCGTCGTAGATCGCCATCAGCCCGCTCTCGCGGAGCGTCCGCATCCCCCGCCGGCGGGCGTGCTCACGCAGCACCGCCGTGCTGGCTTCCTTCATCACCAGCTCGCGCATGTCGTCGTCCATCTCCATGATCTCGAAGATCGCCATCCGCCCCTTGTACCCCCCGCCGATCCGGTCCGTCCGGCTGGGGCGGCAGAAGGTCCGCCCTCGCACATCCTCGGAGCGCAGGTTCAACTCCATCAGCTCCTCCTCCATGGGCGTGTACTCCTCCTTGAGCGTCGGGTCGAGCCGGCGCACGAGCCGCTGGGCCACGATCCCCTCGATCGTCGCCGTCAAAAGGAACGGCTCCATCCCGAGGTCGACCAGGCGGATGATCGAACTCGGCGCGTCGTTCGTGTGCAGCGTCGAGAGTACGAGGTGCCCCGTCAGCGACGCCTGCACCGCGATCTGCGCCGTCTCCAGATCGCGGATCTCGCCCACCAGGATCACATCCGGATCCTGACGCAGGAACGACCTCAGCAGCTTCGCGAAGGTCAGACCCGCCTCGGTGTTCACCTGGCACTGGCACAGCCCGTCGATGTCGTACTCGACCGGGTCCTCCGCCGTCAGCAGCTTCGTCTCGATGTCGTTGAGCTCCTGCAACGCCGCGTAGAGCGTCGTCGTCTTGCCCGAGCCCGTCGGACCCGTCACCACCACGATCCCGTTCGGCTTGTTGGTCAGGTGGCGGAACTTTGCCAACTCGTCGTCGCGCAGCCCGATCCGGTCCAGGCTCAACTCCACATTCGACCGGTCCAGCACGCGCATCACGCACGACTCACCATAGATCGTCGGCAGAATCGCCACGCGGAGGTCGATCGGGTTCCCCCCCACCGTCAGCTCGATGCGCCCGTCCTGCGGAAGACGACGCTCGGCGATGTCCAGATTCGCCATGACCTTGACGCGGCTCGTGATCGCCGGGCCCAGGTGCTTCGGCGGGGGCACCATCTCGTACAGCACCCCGTCGATGCGGTACCGCATCTTGAACTCACTCTCGAACGGCTCGAAGTGAATGTCCGACGCGCGGTCCTTGATCGCCTGCAGCAGCACCAGGTTGATCAGCTTGACCACCTGGTTGTCGTCCGCCGCCTCGAGCACCGCGTCCAGGTCGACCGACTGGTCGCTCTTGCCCATCAGCGAGGCGAAGCGGTCATTCTCCGCCATCCCGCTCACCAGGTCCGCCATCGAGTTCGACCGCGCGTAGTGCTTCGCGAGCAACCCGTCGATCAGCCCCGGGTCGGCCACCACCGCCTCGACATTGAACCCCATCAGCAGACGGAGATCGTCCACCGCCTGGAAGTTCTGGTGACTCTTGAGCGCCACCACCAGCCGCTTGTTACGGGGGTCGTACTCGATTGGCACCACGCCGTACGCGTTCGCGTTCTCAGCGGGGATCGCGTCCACCACCTCGGGCGGTAGGTCGACCTTCGAAAGGTCCCGGTACTCCATCCCCGCCTGGCCCGCCAACGCCTCGGCGACCTGCGCCTCGGTGACATACCCGAGCTCGATCAGCAGCTTGCCGATCTTCTCCTTGCGGGTCTGCTGGACCGTCAGGGCTTCGTGCACCTGCTCACGGGTGCAATAGCCGAGCTTCGTGAGCACACGCCCGAGCTTGCGACCTTTCAACTCCGAGACCGGCACTGTCGGCATGACGGCTCCTCACCGGTTCGCCCGCGGGTCCATCGGGAGTCTCCCCGATCGCCGCCAAGGCCCCGGTCGAGTCCCATCCCGATTCGGCCGAGAACCCCACAGGTTCGACCCACTCTACAGAATCCCACGGCCTTTTTCAACAAGACACCCGAAAACTGGCTCGACCAGAAGACCGCGAACGCCGTCCAGGCGACCGCCCGATCCAATCAATCCCTATCAATCACCGAGCACAGTCGTGTCGGAAAGCTCCGGTCGATTGAGCGTCCCGCCCGCCTGAAGCACCTTGTCTCTCAGGTCAGCCGGATTCTTGCTCTTATCGATCATCTCCTCAGCCGAGATCATGCCCCGGGAGTAGAGCGACCAGAGGTGATCATCCAACAATTGCATGCCGTACTTCTTCCCGGTCTGGATGGCCGAGTCGATACGGAAGGTCTTGTTGTCGCGGATCAGGTTGGCGATCGCAGGGGTCACCACGAGGAACTCGTAGGCCGCCACCCGGCCCTTGGTGTCCACCCGCTTCATCAGGACCTGGGACAGCACGCAGATCAGCGCCGTCGACAACTGCACCCGGATCTGGTTCTGCTGCGTCACGGGGAAGGCGTCCACCAGGCGGTCGATCGTCTTGGCGGCCCCGGTCGTGTGCAGGGTCCCGAACACAAGGTGACCGGTCTCGGCCGCCCGCACGGCCGCTTCGATCGTCTCCAGGTCGCGCATTTCGCCGACGAGGATCACATCGGGGTCCTGTCGCAGGGCCCGCCGGAGCGCCTCGGCGAAGGACGGGACATCGTTCCCGACCTCGCGCTGGTTCACGATCGATTTCTTGTGATAGTGGTAATACTCGATCGGGTCCTCCATCGTGATGATGTGGTGATCAATGTACATGTTGATGTAGTCGATCATCGTCGCGAGGGAGGTCGTCTTGCCGGATCCCGTCGGACCCGTCACCAGGAACAGGCCCCGGGGACGGCGGACGAGGTCCTTGCAGATCTCGGGAAGGCCGATCTGCTCGAAGGTCAGCAGGCGGTTCGGGATCTGGCGGAGCACGATCGCCAGATCGCCCCTCTGGCGGAAGACCGACACCCGGAACCGGGCCGCGTCGCCGTAGGCGAAGCCGAAGTCGGTGCCCCCCTCCTCCTGCAATTCCTGCTGGTTCCGTTCGGGGGTGATCGACTTCATGAGCGAAACCATGTCGTCGGACTCGAGCACCTTGGTCTGGAGGTTCCGCAGCCCGCCGTGGATGCGGATGGTCGGCTGGCGGCCGACCGTCAGGTGGAGGTCGCTCGCGTCGAGCTTGACCACGGTGTCGAGCAGGCGGTCGATCTGAATCGTGGACATATCTCAGGCTCTCCGATCCCGCCACGCGGGCGGGGCGTGTGGGCGTTCGGTCTCAGTCCGCAACCTGGCTCACGCGGGCGATCTCGTCTGGCGTGGTCACACCCTTGAGAACCTTGATCTTCCCGTCCTCGACCAGCGGGCGCATCCCCGCCGCCAGAGCCGCCTTGCGCAGCGTGGCGACGGGCGACACCTTGAACGCGAGATCCCGGATCTCCGCGTTCAACTGGAGCATCTCGAAGATCGCCTTCCGGCCCTTGTACCCGCCCGGGGCGTCGGCGTGGGGCACGGGCTTGTAGACCTTGCCCAGGGCCTCCTCCTTCGTCAGCCCGATCAGGTTGAGGTACTTGGGATCGAGGTCCTTCTCCTCCGCCAGTTGCTTCGACGGGCTGTAGAGCACCCGGATGAGCCGCTGGGCCATGATCGCCTGGATCGACGACGCGACGAGGAAGGGCTTGACCCCCATGTCGATCAACCGCGTGATCGCGCTCGGCGCATCGTTGGTGTGCAGCGTCGAGAACACGAGGTGCCCCGTCAGCGCCGCCTGGATCGCGATGTCCGCCACCTCCCGGTCGCGGATCTCGCCCACCAGGATGATGTTGGGCGCCTGACGCAGCATCGAACGCAGGATGGCCGGGAAGGTCAGGCCGATGCCCTCCCTCACCTGGCACTGGTTGATCCCCTCGAAGTTGTACTCGACCGGGTCCTCCGCGGTAATGATCTTGCGGTCCGGGCGGTTGAGCACATCCAGCGCCGAATACAGCGTCGTCGTCTTGCCCGAGCCCGTCGGGCCCGTCACGAGAAAAATCCCGTTCGGCCTGCGGATGATCTTGTTGAAGGTCTCGAGATTCTCGGGCTCGAAGCCCAGGTTCTCCAGGCCGATCCGCACCGCGTCGGGCCTGAGGATACGGGCCACCACGCTCTCGCCGTGGTACGCCGGGCACGCCGAGACGCGGTAATCGATCATCGTCCCGTCGACATCGAGCTTGATGCGCCCGTCCTGCGGGATGCGCTTCTCCGCGATGTTGACCCCCGCCATCAGCTTCATGCGGCTGAGCACCGCGTTCTGCATGCGCTTCGGGAGGTTGTCGCGCTCGATGCAGACGCCGTCGATCCGGTACCGCAGGCGGACCCGGTCGGCCATCGGCTCGATGTGAACATCCGACGCCCGCACCCGCACCGCCTCGGACAGGATGCGGTTGACCAGCCGCACGACCGGGGAATCCTCCCCCGCGACATCGATCGACTTGTCCATCGAACGGTCGACCGAGCGGTCGATTGTCCGGTCGATCGACTCGGTCACGAGGCTCTTGTCCGCCGAGACCGGCGCCGTCCCCGCCTGCTTGCCCTCGATGAACTTGCGGATCGCCGCCCGGCTGGCGATCTTCAGGTCCAGCTCCTTGTTCAGCCGGAAACGCAAGTTGTCGAGCAACTCCAGGTTCATCGGGTCGTGGACGATCAGCCGCAGCTTCCCGCCGGCCTCCCCCATCGGGAGCACCAGGTACTTGCGGATCAACTGCTGATCGATCCCAGACATGTCGACCTGGGAGGCGTACGGCTCCTTGTTCGGGTCGACATAGTCCAGCCCGAACTGGGTCGCCAACGCCTGGGCAACCTGCTCCTCGGTCGCCTTGCCCATCTCGATCAGCGTCTCGCCGATCCGCTTCCCGTTCTTCTTGCCGTCCTTGGCCGCCTTCTCCGCCTCGGCGGAGGTGACAAGACCGGCGCCGGCGAGGATCTCGCCCAGTTTCTTTCGTGATCGTGCCATGCGCTGTCGAGGGCCTCCACCAGGTCGGGTCGCCGCGGCCGCGGCGGTCGGTGTGCCGAACGGATCCCCCGCACGCGCGGTCCATCCACGCCCACGGGTCCCCGTTGACGCAACTATACCGGCCTGCCCATCCCCCGGATCCCCCCAGCCCTCCCGGACTCCGACCCCCACGAGCGACCTGGGCGCAGCCGGCGCGCTAACCTCTCGTAGCGACGGATCGATCCACGCCGTCTCCCCGGGGCTCGAAAGGAACGCCCGTGCCGTGCTCGCCCGATCCACGCTGCCGCCCGCTCCGCGTGCTGATCACGGCTGGGCCGACCCACGAGCCGATCGACGCCGTCAGGTACCTCGGCAATCGCTCGAGCGGGCGCGTGGGCGTCGCCCTCGCCGAAGAGGCCGCCTCGCGCGGGTGGCAGGTCCGGATTCTGATGGGGCCTCTTGCGAGACTCCCCGGGTCGCCCGGCATCGAGATCCATCGCTTCGAGTCCACCGCGGACCTCGAAGCCCTGCTGATCGAACACCTCCCCGAGACCGACCTGCTCATCATGGCCGCCGCCGTTGCCGATTTCCGCCCCGTCGTGCCCGAGGGAACCCGGGAAGGCAAATGGCGCCGCGGCAAGGGGCCGGTCACCCTCCACCTCGAACCGACGCCCGACCTGCTCGCGGGCTGCGCCGCGCGCCGCCGCGACGACCAGACCCTCGTCGGCTTCGCCCTCGAGCCGCGCCATCGCCTGACCGACTCCGCCCGCGAGAAACTGGAGCGCAAGGCCATCGACTTCATCGTCGGCAACCCTCTGGAGACCATGGACTCCGATTCCATCGCCGCGACACTCTTCCAACGGGGCGGCGAGGCCGTCGCCTCCACCGACGGCCAGGTCGGCAAGGGCGAGTTCGCCCGCTGGCTATTTGATCAACTCGAACCGGTCGTCGCCAAGGCGACCAGGAGACAGACCCATCGCACACCAAAGTGACCACCCGGGCCGGGGATCAGGGCCGGGAGGCCCCAGGCGAGACCGCGGGCCGGGGTCGGGAAGACCGGGAGGCCCCGGAGGCCCGGGACCCCGAAACAGGCCCAGCGGCGGTCCGCCGGGACCGCGTAGAGGACCCGCCCGCCCCGGACCCGGCGGCTTCGGCGGCCCCCCGCGCGGCCCCGGCGGGCGAGGCCCCGGAGGCCCGCCCCCCAAGCCGATCAAGCCCACGCGCGAACCGGCGCCCCCGCCGATCGAGGTGCTCCATCTCGACGACGAGGTCATCGCGATCCTCAAGCCGGCCGGGGTCCTGACCGCCGCCCAGCACGCGCGCCGGGCCACCGCGCTCGACCTGACGCGGAATCTCCTCAAGGCCCGGCGTCAGCGGGACACCCGGGCGTTCGTGGTCCACGAGGTCGACCGCGACGCCTCGGGCGTGCTCGTGTTCGCCCGGACCCACGAAGCCGCCGAGGCCCTCCGACGCCAGTTCCGGAGCAGGAAAACCACGCGCATCTACGAGGCGATCGTCGAGGGGGTCTTCGCCCCCGCCGACGCCGGCGCCGCCGCGACGACGACAATCCGGACTCGCCTGGTCCAGAACCGGCGCGGCGTGGTCGAGAGCGTGCCGGACACCGACGCCGCACCCACCGGCCCACAGAAGCCGCTCGCCGCCGTCACGCACGCACGGGTCGTCGCCTCCGGCGATGGCCTCACCCTCCTCCGCCTCCGCGCCGAGACGGACCATCCGTTCCAACTCCGTGCGCACATGGCCGAACAAGGCCACCCCGTCGCAGGCGACGCCGCCTACGGCTCGACGCGGCGGGAGTTCTCCCGCCTCGCCCTCCACCTGGGTGAGGTCACCTTCGAGCACCCAGCCTCCGGCGAGAGAATCCGGCTGCACAGCCCGCCGCCCGCGTTCTTCTCCACCGCCGTCGGCAAGGCCCCGCCCCGCGACGCGAAGCCCGATGTTGTCGACACGCCCGAAGGCGTGAAGGTCCCGACACAGTGGGACCGTGTCAGCGAGTGGTACGACAACCTGCTCCGAGAAAAAGGCCACGATCATTACGACAAGGTCCTTATCCCCCGCACGCTCAGCCTGCTCGACCCGGACACGAACGAGCGGGTCCTCGACATCGCCTGCGGGCAGGGCGCGCTCAGCCGCGCCGCCGCCGAGCGCGGCGCCGCCGTGCTCGGGGTCGACCTCGCCGAACGGCTGATCGAACGGGCACGGGCGATCGGCGGGGATCGCATCGAGTACCGCGTCGGAGACGCGCAGCACCTCGAGCAACACGCCGAGCCCGCGAGCTTCGACGCCGCCGCCTGCCTGATGGCTCTGATGAACATCCCGGATGTCGACGCGACCCTCGCGGGCGCCGCCGCCGCGCTCCGCCCGGGCGGGCGCTTTGTGGGCGTGATCCTCCACCCCGCGTTCCGCGCGCCCCGGCAGACGGCCTGGGGCTGGGAGGGGATGGGAACCGAGAACCCCGTGCAGTTCCGTCGGGTCGACGCGTACCTGCGCCCCAGTTCCATCGAGATCACGATGAACCCCGGCGCCCATTCCTCCGGCGCTGCCGCCGTGAAGACCACCACCTTCCACCGCCCGATCTCCGCTTACATCGCCGCGGCCGCGAAGGCGGGGCTGGTGATCGACGCCCTCGAGGAGTGGCCCAGCGAGCGACGGAGCAACCCGGGGCCCCGAGCCGACGCCGAGGACCGGGCCCGGGCCGAGATCCCGATGTTCCTCGCCTTCCGCGCCCTCAAGCCCCCGATCGCCTGACGCCTCCACGCGCCGCACACGGGGGTTCTATCCTGAGAAACTTCGCACCCGGCCCCGGGCATCCCGGGAAGGAGGCAACCGTGTTCATGCGCATGATCTACGACGAGAAGCTCGCCCAGGCCGCCTACCTCTTCGGCTGCCAAAAAACCGGGCAGGCCATCGTCTTCGACCCCCTCCGCGATGTCGACCGGGTGATCGACCTCGCCGCGGCCCACGGCCTCAAGCTGGTCGCGGTCGCCGAGACCCATATCCACGCCGATTTCGTTTCCGGCGCCCGCGAACTCGCCGAGCGGGGGGCCCATGTCTATGTCTCGGGCGAGGGCGGGCCCGACTGGCAGTCGCGATGGGTGACGCAGAAGGCCGGCGGCGGCGCCTACGCCCACACCATCCTCCGCGACGGGGACTCGTTCTCCCTCGGCGGCATCGAGTTCACCGCCCTCCACACCCCGGGGCACACCCCCGAGCACCTCGCCTACCTCGTCACCGACCGGGGCGCCGGCGCCTCCGAACCGCTCGGCCTGGTCAGCGGCGACTTCGTCTTCGTGGGCGATCTCGGCCGCCCCGACCTCCTCGAGACCGCCGCCGGGCAGGCCGGGCTTATGGAGCCCTCCGCCCGCACCCTGTACAAGACGCTCAATCGACTCGACTCCCTGCCCGACTGGGTGCAGGTCTGGCCGGGGCACGGCGCCGGCAGCGCCTGCGGGAAGGCGCTCGGCGCCGTCCCCATGAGCACAATCGGCTACGAGCGACGCTTCAACGCCGCCATCCGGTCCGCGGTCAACGAGCAGGCCTTCGTGGACTTCATCCTCGACGGACAGCCCGAGCCCCCCATGTACTTCGCCACCATGAAGCGCGTGAACCGCGACGGCCCCCGCGTCCTCGGGGGCCTCCCCGAGCCGGGACGCGCCACACCGGAACAAATCGCCCAGCTCGACGCCCGGGCGGTCGCGATCGTCGACACCCGGCCCTGGCCGCTCTTCGTCGCCGGTCACATCCCGGGCTCGCTCTCCCTGCCCCGCATCGGGTCGTTCAGCACCGACGCCGGCTCGCTGATCAAGGATGACGAACGCATTGTCCTCATCGCCGAGCCCGCCGACCTCGAGCCGACCATCCGGGATCTCATCCGCATCGGGCTCGACCGGATCGAGGCCTGGTGCCCGGCCGCGGAGGTCACCGCCTCCCCCACCGCCACGGGCCGCATCGAGCAGGTCCCCGTCGCCGCGGTCGAGAAGGGCCCGGGCCCGGGCGAGGCGGTCCTGGATGTCCGCCGCCTCAGCGAGTTCACCGAGGGGCACATCCCCGGCGCCAAGAACATCTCGCACACCCGCCTTATGGGGCGGACCGCCGAGATCCCCGAGGTCAAGACCCTGCTCGTCAACTGCCGCAGCGGCATCCGATCGGCCCGGGCGTGCGCGTATCTACAGCGCGCCGGCGTCCTCGTGAAGAACATCGAGGGCGGCTTCCTTGCCTGGCAGGCCGCCGGGGCCCCGATCGAGAGGTGAGCGGGCGTGGAACCCCGCCCGGAGACTTGCCCATGAAGAACGAAGGCACAATCGACCGCGTCCTCCGCGTCCTCGCTGGGCTTGCCCTGCTTGCTGGCGCCTGGTTCTTCATGGGGCTTGCGGAAGGCTCGCTGCTCGGGCTCATCGCCGCCATCGTCGCGGCGGTCCTGATCGGCACCGGGGCGGCCGGGATCTGCCCGGCGTATTGCCTGTTCGGAATCCGGACTTGCCCGGTTGACCCGACCAAACGGTGAGGCCCGGCCCGCGCGGGCCGAGCCGAGCCTGCCCAACCATTCCCGCCAGCCAGTGCCCGGCAATCCGCGGCCCCCCGGCGGCGGGCACGCGATATCATGACATCTGTGTCTCGATTCAACCCCCTGTGCGTGGGGCGGGCTTTTGTTGCGCCCGCCCCGGGACCGGGGCGGCGCTGGTACGCCGTCTGTGTCGCGGACCGCGCCGGGGGGCTGGCGTCGGCGGGTGTCGACCATGTCGATCCCCTCCTGGTGCGCAGCGGGCCGTTCATCGAGCGCCTCAACCGGCTTCAGCAACGCTTCCTCGAGCCCGCGGGCCTGGGTATCCCGGCGTGGGCGCTGTACGACTGCGCCGAGGTCACCGGGATGGTCGCGGGCGCGCGCACGCTGGGCGACGACCCCGAGCCGATCACGATGCTCGCCGCCACGCCCATGCTCATCCCCGGGCACTGGCATTTCTTCGGCTTGTGCGCGTCCGACGACGCGGAGCGCCTCGCAACCGTCGCGATCTTGGTGGCGTTGCTCAGGCCGGTCGCGTTCACCGCGGTGCTCGGGTGGGCCGACCCGGCTTGGTCGGCGTACGAGCGCCTCGGCCCGGTCGAGATCCTCACCGCCTGGACGCCCGCGCACACCCGCGTCGCGTCGGCGACGATCCGCGTCGAGCCGGGCCCGCCGCGCCCCCACGCCCACGACGACACCCCGGGCGAACGGCTCGATCTCGACACCTCGGACGAACGCGCCCTCAGGCGGCTCCAGGCCCGCATCGACCTCGGCGCCCGCGTCTATCCCGTCGGGCCGGTGGCCGCGGGCCGAGCGGCGGCCCTGAAGGCGGTGTTCGGATGAACACCCTGCTCGTGCGCACAATCAACGACGGCGTGCTGTCAGCGCTCGAGCCCTTTCTTGTGCGCGCCGGCCGCCACGACGGGCGGTTCGATGTCGCGCCGTTCGGGCTGCGCGTCCCGCCCCGCAACCGGATCGACCCGACCCGGCTCGAATCTGAGCCGTTCCTCAACCGCCTCTGCACGCTCGACGCGCTGACCTTCGGGCCGGAGGGCATGCCGATGCCGCGCTGGCTCTTCTACGAGGCCTCGGCGTTGCCGGGAGGGATCTTCGGGTTCGGATGCCGCGCCGGGGCGCTCAGCGACTCGGCCCGGAACAGGCTGCGGCTGAGCGAGGGCTACGAGGGCCTGGTCCCGCTCTCGATGTACATCGCGATCCCGGCCCGCCCCCCCTCGGTCTGGTACGGGCACAACCTCGCCTCGCTCAACCGGCTGATCCCCGAGATGAACCTCAAGGGGATGGCCAGCCTGACCAAGGCGTTCGCGCTGCGCTGCTTCCGATGCCGGACGCAGATCGGGGCGACGCAGTGGGACTCGCCCGCGCTGGGGGTCCACACCCGGTTCGGGCCCCTCGAATTGCTTACGGCGTGGACACCGGCCCACGCGTTCCCGGCCACGCTGACCTACTGCCTCCGCGTCAGCGAGCGGGGGCTCCGGGCGGCGATGGGCGACCCCGAGGCCCCGAGGCCGGAGGGGCCCGAGCCGGAGTTTGCGATCTCGTCGGGCGACGAGGACGCGATGCGTGCGCTCCAGGCCCGCCTCGAGGCGGGCGAGCGGTTCGTGATCACCGGCCCCCCGACCGCGGTCGGGGGCCGCCCGGCGGTGCCGGTCGCGGCGATGCCGGAGCCGGCCGGGGAGCCCCGTTGGGGCGGGAAGTAGCCAGCCCGGTGCTGCCCCGGGTTCTTGGTTGAGCGGGGGCGGCGCAACGACCCGCCCGAACGGCGCGTCGCGCCTTGCCCGCGGGCGTCCGATCCACACCACGCGCCGCTCACGCGGCGGGTGGTGGCAGCAGCGGTGCACGCGCAGCGCACCGTCACAATCGCGATGAAGCGGAGCCCGCTTCTCCGAAGCCACGGGGGCGGCGCGGTTGATCATGCAGCCAGCAGCGTGAACAGGACGGCCTGCTCGGTGTGCAGGCGGTTCTCGGCCTGATCGAAGACCACGGACCGCTCGTGATCGATGACCGCGTCGACAACCTCGCTGCCGCGGTGGGCGGGCAGGCAGTGCATGAACAGGGCGTCCGGGTCGGCGGCGGCGAAGAGGGCCTCGTCGACGCGGTAGGGTGTCAGGTCGCGTCGGCGCCGGTCGGCGTCGTCCTCCTGCCCCATGGAGGTCCAGGTGTCGGTGTAGACGACATCGACGCCCGCGACGGCCTCGCGCGGGTCGGCGGTGACGAGCAGGTCGGCGCCCTCGTGCCGGGCCGCGTGGACGATGTCGGGGTCGGGGTCGTAGCCCGGCGGGCAGGCGATGCGCAGGGCGAGCCCGGTGCGGGCGGCGAGGGTGATCAGGGCGTTGGCGACATTGTTCCCGTCGCCGAGGTAGGCGAGTTTCACCTCGTTCAGTGACCCCTTGCGCTCGCGGATGGTCATCGCGTCGGCGAGGGCCTGGCAGGGGTGCAGAAGGTCGCTGAGGCCATTGATGACGGGGACGCCCCCCTCGGCGAGCCCGGTCAGGTCGGCATGGTTGAAGACGCGCGCCATGATCGCGTCGCAGTATCGGGCGAGGACGCGGGCGGTGTCGGGGATGGTCTCGCCCCGTCCGAGTTGCAGGTCCCTCGAGGAGAGGAACAGGGCGTTGCCCCCGAGGCGCTGCATCGCGACCTCGAACGAGACCCGCGTGCGGGTCGAGGGCTTCTGGAAGATCATCGCGAGGGTGCGCCCCCGCAGGGACTTGCGTTCGCCGAGCGGGTCCTTCTTGAATTTCGCGGCCAGGTCGAGCAGCCCCGAGATCTCCCTCGGGGACAGGTCCATCAGCGTCAGCAGGTGCTTCATGTGGCCACTCCGATCCGCTGCCCGAGGCGGGCAAGGACCGTCTCGGCGAGCGAGGCGCCCGGGTCGGCGTCCTCGGTCGCGTACCGCACGCGGACCGAGGGCTTGTCGATCCTGAGTTTCCGGGTGATGTCGAACGGCGTGCCGACGAGGACGACATCGCAGGCCGTGGCGCGGATGGTGGCCTCGAGGTCGGCGATCTGCTCGGGGAAGTACCCCATCGCGGGGAGGAGTTCGGTCATGTGGGGGTATTTCTCGTAGGTCTCGCGGATCGACCCGACGGCGTGCGGACGGGGCTCGACGATCGAGGCGGCGCCGTACTTCTCCGCCGCGACGCGCCCGGCGCCGAAGGTCATCCCGCCGTGGGTGAGGGTCGGGCCGTCTTCGATGCAGAGGACGCGCTTGCCGCGGATGAGGGCCGGATCGGCGTCGATGGTGACGACGCTGTTCGTGCGCCGGAGAATGGCCCCCGGGTTGAGTGCGCGGATGTTGCGTTCGACGGTGGCGACGGCGTCCGGGGCAGCGGTGTTGACCTTGTTGATGACGACGATGTGAGCCCCGCGGAGGTTGACCTCGCCCGGGTAATAGGCGGTCTCGTGGCCGGGGCGGAGAGGGTCGGTGATCGCGACCCATGCGTCCGGGGTGAAGAAGGGCCAGTCGTTGTTGCCCCCGTCCCAGAAGACGACATCGGCCTCGGCGGCGGCCTGGTCGAGGATCGCGCCGTAGTCGACGCCGGCGTAGACGACGGTGCCCTCATCGATGTGCGACTCGTACTCCTCGCGCTCCTCGAAGGTGCAGCGGTGGGAATCAAGGTCGGCGGTGGTCTCGAAGCGCTGGACGCCCTGTCGGGCGAGGTCGCCGTAGGGCATGGGGTGCCGGACGACGACGACGCGGCGTCCGGCGGCCTTGAGCGCGCGCACGAGGTAGCGCGAGGTCGGGCTCTTGCCGCAACCGGTGCGGACGGCGGTGACGGCGACGACGGGGACGGGCGAGTCGATCATGGTCTCGCGCGCGCCGAGGAGGCGGAAGTCGGCGCCGGCGACGATGGCGCGGCTGGCGAGGTGGCCGATGTGGGCGTAGTCGATGTCGGAATAGGCGAAGACGACCTCGTCGACGGCGTGGTCGGCGATGATGCGTTCGAGGTCGTCTTCCCGAAGGATGGGGATTCCCTCGGGGTAGAGGGGCCCGGCGAGCTGGGCCGGGTAGCGGCGGCCGTCGATCTTGGGGATCTGCGTGGCGGTGAAGGCGACGACCTCGGCGGATCGGTCTTCCCGGAAGACGGTGTTGAAGTTGTGAAAATCACGCCCCGCGGCGCCGAGGATGACGACCCTGCGTCGGCTCTTCATGGGATGCTCCTCTCGGGGAATGCTAGGGCTGGGGGTGGCCCCAAAGAACCCCGGATGGTATGATTTCCGATGCTCGAGGGCACGGCTCGGATCGGGCGGTCGTCCCGGCCGCCGCTGGTCGTCGTCGCGTTGGGCGGCCACGCGTTCATGAAGCGCGGGGAACCCGGCACGCACGAGCAACACCTGGCGAACGCGGGTTCGATCTGCGACCGATTGATGACGCTGGTGTCGCGCGGGTACCACCTGGTGGTCACGCACGGGAACGGCCCGCAGGTGGGGGCGTTGCTGGAGCGTGACGAGTTCCGGGGCGACGGGCTGCCGACGAAGCCGCTGGATGTGCTGGTGGCGCAGACGGAGGGGAGCCTTGGGTACTACCTGCAGCAGGGGATGCTGAACGCGCTGCGGCGTCGCGAGATCAAGCGGTTCGTCGTGACGGTCGTCACGCAGGTCGTGGTGGACGCGGAGGACGGGGCGTTCCGGCACCCGAGCAAGCCGGTGGGCCCGTTCTTGAGCGAGCAGGAGGCGTGCAAACGGCGTGAGGAGTTGGGGTGGACGGTCGGGGAGGACGCGGGGAGGGGGTGGAGGCGGCTGGTGCCCTCGCCCAGGCCGAGGAAGGTGATCCAGCGGAGCATGATCCGCGAGGCGGCGTCGGAGGGGCACATCGTGATCGCGTGCGGGGGCGGGGGGATCCCGGTGTGCAAGACCTCAGAGGGCGATTACCGCGGGGTCGAGGCGGTGATCGACAAGGACCGGACCTCGGGCGTGCTGGCACGGGAGATCGAGGCGGACCTGCTGCTGATCCTGACGGCGGTGGACTGCGTGTCGCTCCGGTTCGGGACGCCGGGGCAGATGCCGCTCGGGGCGGTGACGCTGGCGGAGTGCACGCGGTATGTGGAGGAAGGCCACTTTCCGGAGGGCTCGATGGGCCCGAAGGTGGAGGCGATCCGGGACTTCCTGATGCACGGCGGAGCGCGGGGCCTGATCACGAGCCCGGAGCGGCTCGAGGAGGCCCTTCGGGGAGAGGCCGGCACGCACTTCATCGGGAAGATCTGATACGGGATCCCGGCCTGTCTTGTGCTCGGTGCTCGCCGGCACCTCGAAGCGTGACGGCGGATCGGGACGGCCCACGCCGTCCGCTCGTGGTTCACTCTTCGAGGTGAACCACGGCACCGACGCCCGAGGACGATCGGGAATCCGGATGAGGGTCGGCGTGGGGCGGGCATGAAAACGGGCCCGTTCGCTCGGACCGGGCCCGCGGGAAGAGAAGAGCAGGGGAAGCAGGGCCGACTATTCCTCGGCCTTGAACTCGCTCACGAGGCTCTGCATGACGGCCTTGGCGTCGCCGAGGACCATGTAGTTGTTGTCGAGGTAGAACAGGGGGTTGTCGATGCCCGCGTAGCCGGCCCGCATGGAGCGTTTGACGGTAAAGATCGTCTTGGCACGGTGGACCTCGACGATCGGCATGCCGGCGATGATGCTGTTGGGCTCGAGGGCGAGCGGGTTGACGACATCGTTGGCGCCGAGGACGATGGCGACATCGACGGCCTCCATCGTGGGGTTGACATCGTCGAGCTCGGCGAGCGACTCGTAGGGCACATCGGCCTCGGCGAGGAGGACATTCATGTGCCCCGGCATGCGGCCCGCGACGGGGTGGACCACGAACTGGACCTCGGTGCCGTTGGCTTCGAGGGCCTTGGCGAGCTCCTTGACGGCGTGCTGGGCCTGGGCGACGGCCATGCCGTAGCCCGGGACGAAGATGACCTTCTGGGCGGATTCGAGGATGTAGAAGGCCTTGTCGGGGGTGAGGATCTTGGCTTCGCGTTTCTCGGTGTCGCCCCCGGCTGCGGCGGCGGTGTCGGCGGCGCCGAACCCCGAGAAGAGGACATTGGGGAGCGAACGGTTCATCGCCATGCACATGATGCGGGTGAGGATGATGCCGCTGGCGCCGACGAGGGCGCCGGTGATGATCAGGAGGGTGTTGTCGACGGCAAAGCCCGCGGCGCAGGCGGCCAGGCCCGAGTAGGAGTTGAGGAGCGAGATGACGACGGGCATATCACCGCCGCCGATGGGGATGACGAAGGCGACACCCAGGACGAAGGAGAGCACGATGGCTCCGTAGAGCGGGAGGTGCGCGGCGGGGTCGATGGCGAGCCAGACGCCGCACCCGAGGAGGGCGGCGATAAGGATGCCGTTGATGAGCCGCTGTCCCGGGTAGAGGACGGGGGGCGAGGGGAGCTTGCCGGAGAGCTTGCCGAAGGCGATGAGGCTGCCGGTGAAGGTGACGCCGCCGATCAGGACGGCGAGGAAGATCGAGATCACCGCGGCGGTGGAGATGACCGCGTCGACGGGGATGAGCTCGGTGGCGATGTGGTTGGCATGCTGGATCTCGGCCCAGCCGATGAGGAGGCTGGCGATGCCCCCGAATCCGTTGAAGAGGGCGACCATCTCGGGCATGGCGGTCATCTTGACCATCTTGGCGGCGGGGATGCCGATGCCGGTGCCGACGAGCATGCCGAGGAGGATCCACCCGAGGGAGGCGGGTTCGAACGGGTGCTCGTGCCCCGAGACGATCGAGAGCCCCGTGCCGACGATGGCTGCGGCCATTCCGGCGGCGGAGACGAGGTTGCCCCTGCGGGCGGTGGTCGCCTTGCCGAGCAGCTTGAGCCCGAAGATGAAGCAGACGCCGGCGAGGAGGAAGAGGACTGTTGCGATGGTGTTCATGTGAAGCCCCCTTTCTCAGCCCTTGTGCTTGAACATGGCGAGCATGCGGTCGGTGACCACATAGCCTCCGACGACATTGATCATGGCGAACGCGACGGCGAGGCCGGCGATGGCGGTGGCGAGCATGGCGCCGACGATGGTGATGCCCGAGATGGCGTTGGACCCGCTCATCAGGGGCGTGTGCAGCTGGGCGGGGACCTTGCGGATCAACTCGACGCCCAGGAACATCGAGAGCAGGAAGATGAACGCGTATGTGAGGAAATCCATGTCGGATATCTCCTGTGTGCGTGCGGTCAGGCGGTCTGGGCCATGCGGGCGCGGATGGTCTCGTTGACGACTTCTCCCCCGTGGGTGAGCAGGCAGCCGGCGATGATGTCGTCCTCCCGGTTGAGCCGGAGCGATTTAGATTCCTTGTTGAAGAGAATCTGGACGAGGCCCACGATGTTGTTGGCGTACATTCGGCTGGCGTCGAAGGCGACGCGGCCCGGGTAGTTCTTCAGCCCGATGACGCGGACGCCGTGGAGCTCGATCTCTTCGCCCGCGACGGATCCCTCGACATTGCCCCCGGAGGAAACGGCGTAGTCGACGATGAGGGCGCCCCGCTTCATGCGCCGGATCATGTCGTCGGTGATGATCGTGGGCGCGGGCCTGCCGAAGAGGGCGGCGGTGGTGATGACGATGTCGGNNCCTCGAGCTCTATCTCAACCGCATCTATTTCGGCTCCGGCGCGACCGGGATCGAGCAGGCGGCGCAGCGTTACTTCGGCAAGTCGGCGCGGAAGGTCACGGTGGCCGAAGCCGCCCTGCTCGCCGGTCTCGCCCAGGTCGATGTCGATGAACTTGGCGCCGAGGGACTCGACCTGCTCCTTGACGGCAGGGCGGGTGTCGAAGGCCTCGATGCGGGCGCCGAGGCGTTTCGCGGTGGCGATGGCCTGCAGGCCCGCGACGCCCGCGCCGATCACGAGCACCCGGGCCGGCTGGATGACGCCCGACGGGGTCGCCATCATCGGGATGGCCTTGCCGAGCCTCTCGGCGGCGAGGAGGACCATGTAGTACCCCGCGATGCTGTGCTGGCTCGAGAGCGCGTCGAGCTTCTGGGCCCGCGTGGTGCGGGGGACCATCTCCATGCTCATCGCGCTCACGCCCGCGTCGGCGAACGCGCGGACGAGATCCTCGCGGTTGAACGGGTCGAGGAAGCCTGCGTACATCGCGCCGCGGGGCATGCCGGCGATGCGGTCGGGGGTCGGCGGCTGCACGCCGCAGACGAGCGTGACACCCGGCTGGGCGGTCGAGCCGGCGGCGAGGACCGTGGCGCCGGCCTTCTCGTAGTCCGAGTCGGCCCAGCCGAGGTGGGCGCCCAGCCCGGCCTCGACCGCGACCTCGAGCCCCATGTTCTTGAGGGCGGTGACGGACTCGGGGGTCGCGGCGGTGCGCGTCTCGTCCGGGTCGACTTCGCGTGGGATGAAGATCGTCATTGGGCCTCCCGGGATGCGTGGACGGGCCGGTCGGACCCGTGCCCGGAATAATAGCGGCTATCTGGGTGCTGTTTTCCACTATCCCGATCAAAAACCTTGGCGAGGCCGCGCAGGCGGGGGAATCGCCGTCGCGTTGCGGTCTCGGTATGCTCCGGGCTTTCCCCGGGCGGCGCAAACGCCGGGGGTCCCCGCGATGGTGCGGGGGCGTACGGGAAAGGAGATTCCATGGGACTGGTGAAGGAATTCCGCGACTTCGCGATGCGCGGGAATGTGATCGACATGGCGGTGGGCATCATCATCGGGGCCGCGTTCGGCGCGATCGTGAGCACGATGGTGGACAAGATCTTCATGCCCCCGATCGGGATGGTGCTGGGCAAGGTCGACTTCTCGAAGTTGAAGCTGGTGCTGCAGCAGGCCAACGAGGCGGAGGGGGTGGCCGAGGTCGCGATGTACTACGGCGAATTCATCAACGCCGTGATCAAGTTCATCATCGTGGCGTTCTGCCTGTTCATCGTGATCAAGGGGATGAACGAGGCGAAGAAGCGTTTCGAGAAGGAGCAGGAGGCCGCCCCCCCGCCGCCGACGCCGGAGAATGTGCTGTTGCTCCGCGAGATCCGCGATGCGCTGAAGAAGGGCTGAGCGGGCGAGCCCGCGCCGGCGCGGGCCCCTGAGGGCGATCGAGGGCTCTCAGGGGCAGCCGGCGATGAACGCCTGCACAAACACCACGACATCGGCGAGGTCGAACACGCCCGCCGGGGGGGCGAGGTCCGCCGCGGGTTCGCCCGCGTTGAACGCGGTCACGAACGACACGACATCGGCCAGGTCGAGCAAGCCGAAGGGTGCGGCGAAGTCGGCGGCGTTGCAGGGCGGGTCGGTCTCGATCCCGACGAGCACGAGATTCGCGTTGATCGACGGGTTGTCGTCCCCGAGCCCCGCGTCGATCACCTGGCTGATGTTCACGCCCGTCAGATCCACCCTCAGCCCTTCGCCGGGGTCCCCGGAGAACGCGAACGCGATCGGCCCGTAAGCGAGCTGCCCGACGGCGCTGAAGGCGGGGAGCCCCGGGAACTGCACCTCGGCGGCGAGTTGGAAGACCGCCCCCTCGACCGGGGCGATCCCGCCGGCGTCGAGCAGCGCGGGCGCGGAGGGCTCGGCGACCGAGAGCTCGATGCCCGAGGCCGTGATCGAGACGCCGGGCGCGAGGGTGAGCGAGACAGGCTCGTCATCGGTCGTCAGCGTGCCGCCGACCAGGCTGACCTGCGCCACCGGGTCGGCGGGGTCACACCCCTCGGGGAGGCTGAACACGAGCGAGCCGCCCACGACGAGTTCGATGATCTGCGTCGGCACCCCGGGGAAGTCGATCTGCAGGGTCAGGATCGACTCGGTCGGCGCGATGCTGAACGGGGCCTCGCGGAAGACCTGGCCCGTGAAATGCGCTCGCCCCATGCCGTACAGGTCGAAGTTCGGCGCGTACCCGGGCTCGCCGACAAGATACTCCGCGCCGTCGGCGGAGATCGCGACGCCCGCCCCGTAGCGGGCCTGGTCGGCCGGGTCGTCGGCCTCGAGGCGGGAGACGAACGACCAGACGCCGTCAACCCGCTCGATACGGAAGGCCGCTCCCCCATCGAACGCGTATATGAAGACCGACTCGGATTCGGGGGCGCCGACAAGGCCGGCATCGCCCCGGACGGCGAGCCCCGTACCGAGCCCCGAGGGGCCCGCACCGAAGGCCGTCAGCGACGCGGGGACCCGGGCGATCTGGTCGGGGTCGGGGCCGAAGAACCCGTTCGAGTCGGTGTAGACCAGAAGATCCGGCGCCTGCTCGGGCGAGCCCCCGTAAAGGCCCCGAGCGGGATCGGCCGCGAAGAGCTGGCCGCCCGAGAGGTCGAAGGTCGAGCCGAAGAGGTTGAATACCTCGCCGGGTGTCGAGCGGGTCAGGGTCTCGGTGTGGGTCCAGGCGCCGGCGTCAAGGCGGAAGATGTGGATCTCGCCGCTTGTCCCGGAGGTGAATGTGTCACCCGGGGCGCCGACGGCGACAACATTGCCCGCCTCGTTGATCGCGACCTTGGCGCCGAACTGCTCGAGCGTCCCCGGGGCCGGCGTCGGAACGAGTTGGGTCAGCGCCGACCACGATCCGGCGGTTCGCGTCGCGACGAACGCCGCATCGGGCAACGGGTCGGTCTCGGTGCCAAGGAACGCGGCCCGCCCGATGACGATCGTGTTCCCGTCGGCGGAGAGATCGACCGAGACACCGAAACTCCGCCGGAACCCCGGAGCGGGATCCCAGAACCTGTGCGTGCGGGTCCATTCTCCGCTTCCGGCGTTGCGCTCCCAGATGTCCACGACGCCGGCCTGGGGCACAAACGGCGCGGTGTTAAAGTGGAGGGGTGCGCCGACCGCGGCGAGATCGCCCGCGTCGTTCATCGCGACGGCGTGGCCGAAGAACTCGCCGGCGAACGCGCCGCCCCGGAAGGCCGTGCCCTCGGTCCACACACCGGCGACCTTCGCGAAGGCGCGGACGATGCCGTCGCCGAGGTCGAACCCCGAGCCGCCGACGAGGGCGATGGTGCCGTCCGCGTTCATCGCCACGGCGGACCCGAAACCGGCGCCGGCCAATTCGTGGTCCGGGGCGGCGTATGGGGGCACGAGATCGCACTGCGCCGGGGCCGAGCTGGCGGCAAGCCCCAGCACCAGGCAGGATTCGATCGAACGGATGCGTGACATGGGCGCGGCTCCTTAGACGGGCTTGGACACGCCGCTACCCTACCGCTCCACGACCCGCGAGGGGATCGGGATTCTGACTGAATTGCCGGCGTGTCGGCCTCGGGCCGGGCTTCGAGGGTTCTCGGACGGCGGGATCACCCTACTCGCCCGGGATATACGAGATGGCGCCCTCCATCGGGCTCGACGCGGTCGCGTACATCTTCTTGGCGATCCGGCCCGCGAGGTAGGACTGTCGGCCGGCCTCGCAGGCCTTGCGCATGGCGCAGGCCATCATCACCGGGTCGGCGGCGTGGGCGATCGCGGTGTTGAGCAGCACACCGTCGGCCCCGAGCTCCATCGCCTGGCTGACATCGCTGGCGGCGCCGACGCCCGCGTCGACGATCACGGGGTACCCGGGGTCGCCCTCCTTGAGCAGTTCGAGGCAAAGGACGATGTTGTTGCGGTTGAGCACGCCCTGCCCCGAGCCGATGGGCGAGCCCGCGGGCATCACCGCGGCGGCGCCGGCGGCCTTGATGCGCACGGCGGAGATCGGATCGTCGCTGGTGTAGACGAGGACCTTGAACCCGTCGGCGACGAGTTCGCGGGTCGCCTCGATGGTGCCGACGGGGTCGGGCAGGAGCGTCTTCTTGTCGCCCAGCACCTCGAGCTTGACCCAGTCCCTGCCGGGGTTGTCGAGTTGGTCGAGCAGGTCGCGCCCGAGGCGGGCGACGCGGACGGCGTCCTCGGCGGTGAAGCACCCCGCGGTGTTGGGCAGGATCGTGTAGCGGGCGGTGTCGATGAAGTCGAGCAGGCTCTCGCCCTTCTCGTTCACGAGGCGCTCGCGGCGGACCGCGACGGTGACCACATCACACCCCGAGGCGTCGAGGGCCTGCTGCATCAGGTCGTAGGTCGCGTACTTGCCGGTGCCGACAAAGAGCCGGCTCGCGAAGGTGCGCCCGGCGATGGAGAACGGCGCGAGCCCGGGTTCGGTGGTGGTCGTCGTCATGGGCAAGTGTATGTCCGGGCGACGCGGCCCTGAGCCCGGCGGGAGTCGGGGCGAGCCCGGAAGAAGCGGCCCACGCGGTCAGTCCACCCGGGCGAGATCGGCCTCTTCGTTCGCCGAGGCGGCCGCGATGTGGTCGGGCGGAAGCGTCGCGAACTCGTCGCGGTCGTCCTCGGGCGTGGGCAGGGTGCGGCGCAGCGTCAGGTGCTGGACGAGGAGCATGGTGACGGCGCCGGCGACCGCCAGCGCGCCGCCGCCCCACTGCAACGCGGAGAGCACCTCGCCGAACACGAAGAACGAGAGGGCCGAGACGGTGAAGGGCTGGAGCTGGATCACCCCGGAGGAGACGGTCACCCCGAGGCGGGCGATGGCGATGTAGTAGAGCACATGCCCGAGGGCGATCCCGATGACCGAGCTGAGCAGGAAGAGCCCGAACCGGGGCGGGGGCATGTCGAAGGCGCGGACGCCGAGGTCGTCGCCCAGCAGGAGCATCAGCACGACCATCGCGCCCGCGGTGTACTGGCTGATCGCGGCGAAGGACTCCATCGCGCCAAATCCCTTCATGCAGGCGCGGACGGAGAGGGCGTAGGCCGCGTACCCGACCCCGGCCCCGACCGCGAGCAGCACGCCGAGCACGCCCGCCTTGCTCCCAAAGTCCTGGCTCTGGGTGACGGTGGTGAGCGTGCCGGTGACCAGCAGCGCGAGGCCGACCAGGAAGAAGGGCCGGCGGATGACGGCCCGCTCGGAGGGGAAGAGGATCGCCGCCCCGAGGGTGACGGCGAGGATCTGGGCCCGCAGGCCGAAGGTGACCAGCCCGGGGTCGATCTTGTAGAAGGCGAGGGTGAAGAAGATCTGGGCCACCGCGTTGATCGCGCCGGGGACCACGGCCGCGCGCATGAGACCGGGCTTCCAGGTTCCCCGCTTTCGCTTGGCGAGCAGGAGCGGCAGCCAAAGGAGGGCGGCGAAGGCGTAACGCCAGCCGTTGGAGGTCCATGGGTCGACATCGGCGGTGAACATCTTGATGAAGATGGGCACCACGGTCCAGCCCGCGAGGGCGAGCAGGACGGTGACGACGCCGACGAGGCGGGACGAATTTTCAGGCGCGTGCTCGGTCACCCGGAGGCCGCGACCTCCCCGGCGCAGCCGTGGATGGTAGCGTGCGGGCTTCCGCGGACTCAGGCTGGCGCGATGCGGGCGATGACGCCCGGGGCGAGGGGCTTGACCGCAACCTCGGCGTCGGGACGCGCCAGATCGGCCAGCAGGCGGTCGAGGGCGTCCTCGTGTTCGCGGGCGGTGTAGCCGCGGCGGGTCGCGGGCGCGGTGGTCGCGGTGAGGACAGCGAGCCACGCCTGGCGGGGCGTCGGGGTTCGCGGGCGATGGGGTGGCGTGGGGGTCACGGCGGACCCTGGCCTTTCGGTGGCGGTGCGCATGGGGCCGTCCGCGCGGCCCCGGTGTGGATATCGGCCCGGGCGAATCCGGGTCGTCCGGAAATGGTCGGAAGTGATTGTGGGGCAGACGCTTGGCGCGGGGTTCCGCCCGGTTCAGGGCCGGTCAGACGCCCGAGGGCCTGGCCCGGGGCCGCTCCATGACCCCGGCGGCCCTCGCGGTGATGATCACCGGCGACTGGTGATGGAGCAGATCGGCGGTGACCCTGAGCAGGGCGCGATCATGCTCGGCCGAGGTGTAGCCGTTCAGGGCCCGGCGGGCCCGGGCGTGTGCCATGAGGGCCTGGACCCTGATCCGGTGGTCGGAACTGCCGATCGAGACCGGGGGCGTCTCGGCGCGGGGATGGAACGCGGTCGCCATGGTGATCTCCTCTCCAAAGGGACACGGGGATAGATCGACCGCATGACGGCGCGCGCTGGCCTGTCGTTCGGGCCGAGCCTGCCGGATTGGGGGAATCCCGGGTACCGAACCGGGACCGCCACCCCGATCGGGCGACTCGGGTCACTCGGGCGCGACGCCGGCATCGATGAGCCAGCGTTCGAGGTCGGGGCTGTTGATGCGTAGGGTGGCGATGGTGGCGCCGTCCGGGCCCTGGAGGATGAGACGCCCCCCCTGGATCTGGGCGTCGTCGGGCCAGAGGTCCCAGGCGGGCTTCTCGGTGGTGACCCCCGCGGCGAGGGCGTCGATGCGGCGGTCGACGCGTGAGAGTTCGCGGAGGAGTCGCTCGCGCGCGCGCATGAGCCGGTCCTGCTCGCGGAGGCTCGCGGCGTCGGCGGAGGCCGGGGCGGAGTCGTTTGCTGGGAAGGCTCCGGTCTCGATATGGGCCCGGATCGCGGCGACGGCCTCGGCGAGTTGGCGGTCCTTGAGGTTCTCGAGGATCCAGGAGGGGTCGGCGTGGGGCTGGGGCTCGTCCGCCTGTCGGCGGGTGAGGATCTCGGATTCGCGACGGAGGCGCATGAGTTCGAGCAGTTCGTCGTCCTCGACGGGGACGAAGTAGCCCGGGGAGGGGTCGACGCCCCAGACCTCGCTGTCGTCGGCCCGGTGGAGGCTGCGCCCGCTGGGGAGGTAGTAGCGCTGCTCGGTGAGTTTGAGGGAGGCGCCGGTCGCGGCGCCGCCGAGCGGGTGGACGGACTGGACGCTTCCCTTGCCGAAGGAGCGTTCGCCGACGGCGATGGCGCGGCCGTTCTCGACGAGGGCGCCGGCGAGGACTTCGCTGGCGCTGGCGCTCTGCCCGTTGATGAGGATGGCGACGGGGAAGTGCGGGAGGGTTCCCGGGGCGGTGGCGCGTGCGGTCTGCTCGGGATAGGCGCGGCCCTTGGTCGAGACGATGACGCCCTCTTCGATGAGGAGATCGGCCATTCGGATGGCCTGATCGAGGAGGCCTCCGGGGTTCCATCGGACATCGATGACGAGGCCGGCGAGACGAGCGTCGGGCGCGCCGAGTTCGGTGAGGGCGTCCCGGAACTCGGCGGCGACGCTCGGGGTGAATTGGCTGACTCGGATGTACCCGATGCGTCGTTCGGCGTCGAGGAGGTAATCCCAGGTCGCGTCGTCGTCGGCGTGGCGTCGGAACCCGCGGATGGCGCGGGACTTGATCGGGGCGCGGATGATGGTGATGTCGGTTGTCTGGCCGGCCTCACGCTCGACGCTGATGACGACGGGGGTGCCGTCCTCGCCCATGAGGCGGTCGATGCACTCGTCGACGGAGAGTCCCTGGGTGGGTTCGCCGTCGATGGCGCGGATACGGTCGCCGGCCATGACGCCCGCGCGGAAGGCCGGGGAATCGTCCATGGGCGTGACGATGGTGAAGACGCCTTCGACCATGTTGACCTCGGCGCCGATGCCGACATATTCGCCGGTGAGTTCCTTCTCGAATTCCTCGCGGAACTGGGGTGGGACATAGACGGCGTAGGGGTCGTCGAGGGCCGCGATCATTCCGTTGATGGCGGCCCGCTGGAGGGCGTCCTCGTCGGGGTCCTCGACGGCGTAGTGGGAGATGATGTTCTTGACCTCGATCAGCGGGTCGAAGAAGCGGTACTCGCCTCGGCCCTGGGCGATGGCGAGGGTGGAGCCGATGACGGCGACGCCGAGGATGGCGATGAGGGCCGCGAGGAATCGCGGACGGCCGGGGCGTGTCGTGTGAATCCGCATGATCCCTCCCCGCCATCGTGGCGGTCCGGGGTGTTGGTCGGGGCGGCCGGGTGGCCGCGGATCAGTTGGCGCCGAACAGGAACGCGAGGGCCGAGGGCAGGCGATCGGCCCAGGCGTGCTCGTTGTGCTCGTGCTTTTCGACGATCTTGAGTTCAACGGTGCTTCGTGAGGCGATGGCCTCGCGGAGGGCCTGTGCGGCGGTCACATGGCGGCGCGAGTCCTTGTCGTAGAACCCCGACCCGGGGAGGTGCTCGGCGCCGCCCATCCCGATGAAGACCCTGGCGGGGAGTTCGGGGGCGTTGCGGGCGCGGTCGACCATGTCGAGGGCGATGGCGTCGAGTTGGAGCGCCGGGCTCTCGGCGAGGACGAGGCCGAAGAGGTCGGGGCGGGTGAACGCCGCGTGGAGGGCGATGAGCCCGCCGGCGGAGGCGCCCCCGATTCCGGTGTGCTCAGGCCCGGTCCTGACGCGGAAGGCGCGCTCGACGCGGGGCATGACCTCGGAAGCGACCCAGGCGATGTAGTCGTCGCCGGCGGGCGTGCGCCCGAAGAGTTGGACGCCGGGGGTCATGGTCGGGACATACTCCTGGATGCGTGCGTCGCCTCCGTGCGGGATACCGACGATGATGAGCGGCTCGATGGCGCGGGTGCCGACGAGGATCTTGGCGGTCTCGTCCATGTGCCATTCGTCCGGGACGGCCTCGTGGTCGGAGAAGAGGTTCTGTCCGTCCTGCATGTAGAGAACGGGGTAGGAGCGGGTCGCGTTCTCCGGGGCGTCGTATCCCGGGGGGAGCCAGACAAGGAGGTCGCGCATCTTGCCCGCTGCCGAACCGGCGCCGCCGGCGACCTGGAGGCGTTTGACATCGCCGGTGACCTGGAGCGGACGGTACTCAGGGGCGATGACATGGCCCTCGCCTCCCTCGCGGAACCTCGGGATCTGGATCTCGATGACGGGGCGCTCGCCCTCGGCGAGCTTGCTGAGGTCGATGTCCGGGAACTGCCGGTTGGAGATGTCCTGGCCCTCGGGGTCGGTTTCGACGAACTTCCATGAGCCGAGGGTGAACTTGAACTCGACATTCTCGCCGAGCTCGCCGCCCCGGAAGACATACTGCCAGCGACCGTCGGAGCGGGGGGAGAGGACATAGTCCGGGTCGCCCGGGTTCCAGGAGTTGGCGCCGGAGGCGAAGTAGATGGGCTTGGCGGCCGAGGCGGTCTTGGAGAGGTCTTCCACGAGGACGACGAAGCCCTGGGGGAGGGTTTCTGGGCTGACCATGCGGGGCTCGGCGGCGTGGGCGTGCACGCAGGTAAGGCCGACGGCGAGCATTGCGATGATCGTCAGGGCGGAGCGCGTGGCGTTCTTGATCATGGGTTCAGGGTATGCCGGCGGGGGTTTGTGTGACCCCTTTGGGCGGGCGGCGCGCGCGTGGCGGGTAGAATCCCGCTCCGCCGATCCGGAATGGCGCGGCAGGGTGGTTTTCAGGAGCAAGTCGTGGCGAGATTGCACGAGTATCAGGGCAAGGCGGCGCTGGCGGGGCATGGGGTCGCGGTTCCCCGCTCCGGCGTGGCGCGGAGCGCTGAGGAGGCGTCGGCGATCGCACGGGGCCTGGGCGGGGCGGTGATTGTCAAGATCCAGGCATGGACGACGGGTCGGGCTGGGATCGGGGGTGTGAAGAAGGCGTTGACGCCCGAGGAGGCTGGGTCGCACGCGGGGCGGATGCTCGGGATGAGGGTCGGCAACTTCCCGGTGACCGAGGTACTGGTCGAGGAGTGTGTTGAGATCGCGCGCGAGTTGTTCGTGTCGCTGACGATCGACGACGCGGCACGACGGCCGGTGGTGCTGCTGAGCCTGGAGGGTGGGACGGGGATCGAAGAGCGGGCGTCGGGGGTGCATCGCCTGGCGGTGCATGTAGAGCGGGGCATCGATCGGGAGGGGCTGGAGGCGGCCCTTGGCGCGTCGACCATCGAGCCCGCGATGCACGGCGCGGTGATCGAGGCGATCGGGAAGATCGTCGAGACGGCGCGGTCGATCGAGGCGCGGTCGCTGGAGGTCAACCCGCTGGTGATCACGGGCGACGGGCGTGTGATGGCGGCCGACTGCCGCGCGACGGTGGACGATTACGCGGTGTTCCGGCATCCCGAGCTGGGCATCGAGATCGCGCGGGAGCTGGACCACCCCCCCACCGAGCTGGAGCGGATCGCGTACCGGATCGAGGAAGCGGACCACCGGGGGACCTTCTACTTCGCGCAGTTGCCGCACGAGGCGGGGGACCCTCGGCTTGTCGGGTTCCACGGGGCGGGGGGCGGGGGGAGCATGATGTCGATGGACGCGGTGACGAACGCCGGGTTCACGATCGCGAACTTCACGGACACCTCCGGGAATCCGTCGGCGGCGAAGGTGTACGCGGCGGCGCGGGTGATCCTGAGCCAGCCCGGGCTGGTGGGGTACTTCGGGTCGGGGTCTGGTGTGGCGAGCCAGGAGCAGTTCTGGAGCGCGTACGGGCTGGCGAAGGCGTTCAACGAGGTGGGGCTTTCGATCCCGGCGGTGATCAGGCTCGGGGGGAACAGCGAGGATCGCGCGGTCGAGATCCTCAACGATGCGTGCCGGGGGTTGCCGGGGCGGGTGGAGGGCTATCGGAAGGACGACACGCCGGCGTTCTGCGCCGAGCGGTTCCGGGCGCTGGTGGAGGCTTCGGGGGCGCGGCTCAACGGGGCCTCGCGCCGCGTGCCGGCGTTCGTGGGGTCGCCGGGGGCGCTGTCGTTGAAGATCAGCCGGGGCACGGTGTGGATCGACTCGGCGGGATGCGATGAGGCGACCACGCAGCTGGTGGTGGAGAAGTCGTTCGGCCTACTGCGGGACGAGGCCGGCAAGCCGGTCGCGGCGGTGAGCGAGGAAGAACTTGCCGGGAAAGACTCGGAGTTGATCTCGTGCGAGGTCGAGTGCCTGCGGGCGGGCCGGCCTGTGGTGTTCGTGGATATGCCGATCTCGGGGCTGGACTGATTCACCGCGGAGGGCGCGGAGAGCCGCGGAGGGGAATGTTGGAGGGAAACTCGATCCAGGTAGATCTGATTCACGCCGACCTGACGGATCGGATCATCGACGCGTCGGCCGAGGTGCATCGCGCGCTGGGCCCGGGGCTTCTGGAGTCGGCGTACGAGTCGTGCCTCGCCCATGAACTTGCGCTCAGAGAGATCGATTTTGCCCGGCAGGTCGATCTGCCTGTTGAGTACAAGGGGCACAGGGTGGACTGCGGCTTCCGCATCGACCTGCTCGTCGGCGACAGCGTCGTGGTCGAGTTGAAGTCCGTCGAACGCGCCCTTCCTGTGCACGAAGCACAACTGTTGACATACCTGAAACTCACGCGTAGGCCGGTCGGGCTCCTAATCAATTTCAATGTCGCTCGGCTCAAGGATGGCATCATCCGACGCGCTCTGACGAGGAATCTCGATCCGAGTCTTGGCGGTCCTCCGTGTCCTTCGCGGTAAGAATGGATTTGCATCATGGCGATCATCATCGATGAAACCAAGCGGGTCCTGATCCAGGGCATCACCGGACGGGAGGGGCAGGCGCGGGCCGAGTTGATGCTGGGGTACGGCACGCGGGTCGTCGCGGGGGTGACGCCCGGCAAGGGGGGGCAGGAGGTCTTGGGCGTTCCCGTGTTCGAGTCGGTCGGGGAGGCGGTGGAGAAGGCGGGGCCGATCGATATTTCCGTGGTGCTGGTGCCGGCGCGGTTCGTGATGGGGGCGGCGTTCGAGGCGATCGAGGCGGGGGTGCCGACGCTGCTGCTGGTGCCGGACCGGGTGCCGGTGTGGGACGCGATGGCGATCGCGGAGTTGGCCGAGCGGCGCGGGGCGCGGTTCATCGGGCCGAACACGCTGGGGGTGCTGAGCCCGGGGCGTGGCGTGATCGGGATGATGGGGGGCAAGGCCGAGTCGGCGAAGAAGTGGTTCAAGCCGGGGAGTGTCGGGGTGATTTCGCGGTCGGGGGGGATGTCGAGTTCGACGGCGTACTACCTGGGCAAGGCGGGGATCGGGATCTCGACGATCGTGCATGTGGG
>JRYH01001644.1_pt1 | contig 61000 bp, 48 predicted proteins | sample 235351 | NCBI WGS metagenome assembly JRYH01 (sample SAMN03074221, study PRJNA261480) | activated sludge metagenome | biome: Wastewater Treatment Plant; feature: Wastewater; material: Activated sludge; isolation source: activated biomass of a wastewater treatment plant treating wastewater... ... | reverse complement strand
GGCTCGCCCGCAGCGACGACGACTGCTGAGCCTGGGCGCCGGGTCGCTGCTGGCCGGCGGCGGATTGCGCCCGGCACACGCGTCGACGATCCGTGCGGTTCGCGTGTGGCCGGCGCGCGACTATACGCGGGTGACGCTGGAACTCGAGCAGCCACTCGCGGCAACACAACTGCAGCTGTCCGATCCGCCGCGACTGGTGGTCGATCTCGACGGTCTGGACATCGACCCGACGCTGCGCAGCCTGATGGCCAAGGTCCAGGCCGACGATCCGTATATCAGCCAGGTGCGCATCGGTCAGCATCGTCCGCACGTCGCGCGCATCGTGTTCGACCTGAAGAAACCCGTCGCACCGCAGCTCTTCACTCTCGATCCGGCCGGCACGTACCGGCACCGGCTGGTCATCGATCTCTACCCTCTGGTGCCGATCGATCCCTTGCAGACCCTGCTCGCGCAGGTCGCGCAGCAAACGGCCGAAGACGCGGAGGACGCAGCGGCGACCGCTCCCGCAGCGGGGGACAGGGTCATCGCGGGGAACATCGCGGAGGGCGCGGCCGATGACCCGCTGTCCGTCTGGCTCGAGCAGCGCCTGCGTGCCGCACCCCTGCAGGATGTGCCGATGCCGTCCGGCACGGCGGCCGGGGAAACGCCGGCCGAACACACGGGCGCACGGGGCGGACAGATCGCGCCCATGGCGCCTGTCGCAGTGGAAGAACCAACGGCGCAGCTCGCGCAGGCGGGCACCGGCACCGCCACCCCGCGTCCGGACACCGCCGCCAAGCGCTCTGCGCGGGCCCCGGTCACCCGTCTGATCACGATTGCCATCGACCCGGGCCACGGCGGAGAGGATCCCGGTGCCATCGGACGACGCGGGACACGGGAAAAGGACGTGGTCCTGCGCATCGCCCGGAATCTGCGCGAACGGATTGCCCGAGACCCCGGAATGCGCGCCTTCATGACGCGGGACGGAGACTATTTCGTACCGCTCGCCACCCGGGTCGCCAAGGCGCAACGCATCCAGGCCGATCTGTTCGTCTCGATCCACGCCGATGCCTTCGTGCGTCCGGAAGCGCGCGGCGCGTCGGTATACGTATTGTCCGAACGAGGTGCTTCGAGCGTGGCGGCACGCTGGCTGGCGCAACGCGAAAACGACTCCGATCGCATCGGCGGCGCCAATCTGGGCACGCACAACCGCGAAGCGCGACGCGTGCTGCTCGATCTGTCGACGACGGCTCAGATCCGTCACTCGTCGCATCTGGGCCGCATCATCCTCGCCGAACTCGGCAATGTCGGCGCACTGCACAAGCCGTCGATCGAGCAGGCCGGCTTCGCCGTGCTCAAGGCGCCGGAAATTCCGTCGATCCTCGTCGAAACCGCCTTCATCAGCAATCCGCACGAGGAAAGAAGGCTGGCCAACACCCAGTACCAGAAGCGCCTGGCCGACGCCATCTACCGCGGCCTGAAGACCTATCTGCGCCAGCATCCGCCGCCGCCGACGAGAACCGCCTGATTCACCGTGCCGGTGCGTCGCTCGCCGCCGCACCGCACCGTATTGGCGCACTACGCGCCCGCGGTCTGCACCGATCGATCGCCGGCACGCGCGCCCGGACACTCGAACGGGTGGTTGGCACATTCCATGCTCCACAGCTTCCAGCGAACCCCGTGGCCCGGACACCGGAACCGTTTTGCGGAGCATGCAGGTCATGAAAACGACTCTTCTCGCCTGCGCACCGGGCACCGCCGCCAGAGGCGGCGCCGGCGAGTGCCGTCGCAACGCGTTCGACCGTGACCTCGGCAAGGGCACGGTCACGCTGTCCGTCGGCAGGACTTTCCGAGGAGACGCACATGAAAATGATCACTGCGGTCATCAAGCCGTTCAAGCTCGACGAGGTGCGTGAGGCACTGTCGGCGATCGGCGTGCAGGGCATCACGGTTACCGAGGTCAAGGGCTTCGGGCGACAGAAGGGCCACACCGAGCTGTACGGCGGGGCCGAGTACGTGATTGATTTCCTGCCGAAGGTGAAGATCGACCTGGCGATCGCCGACGAACTGGTCGAGCGCGCGACCGAGGCGATCAGGGTCTCGGCGCGCACCGGCAAGATCGGCGACGGCAAGATCTTCGTTTTCGACCTCGAACAGGTCGTGCGCATCCGCACCGGCGAAACCGGCCATGGAGCGCTCTGAACGCGCGGATCCGCCCGGCGGAGAACGTTCCATGAAATCGCTGACACGAAACATCGCGCCGTGCCTGGCGCTGTCGCTGGTGCCGCTCGCGGCGCTGGCCGGCACTCCCGTCCCGAACAAGGGCGATGTCGCGTGGATGAGCGTCTCGACGCTGCTCGTCATCATGATGACGATCCCTGGCCTGGCGCTGTTCTACGGTGGGCTGGTACGCACGAAGAACATGCTCTCGATCCTGATGCAGGTGCTGGTCGTGTTCTCGCTGATCGTCGTGCTGTGGTCGATCTACGGCTACTCGCTGGCGTTCGGCGGCGACGGCCTGTTCTACGGCAACCTGTCGAAGATCTTCCTGAAGGGCATCACATCCGACTCGGTCACCGGGACCTTCAGCAAGGGCGTGGTCATCCCGGAACTGTCGTTCGTGGCATTCCAGGCCACGTTCGCTGCGATCGCCTGCGCGCTGATCGTCGGCGCCTTTGCCGAGCGGGTGCGTTTTTCGGCGGTGCTGCTGTTCTCGGTGCTGTGGTTCACGTTCTGTTACCTGCCGATCGCCCATGCGGTCTGGTACTGGGCGGGCCCGGACGCGATCACCGACGCGAAGACGCTCGAGGCGGTCACCGCCGCGGCGGGCTTCCTGTGGGCCAGGGGCGCGCTGGATTTCGCCGGCGGCACCGTGGTGCACATCAATGCCGGAGTGGCGGGCCTGGTCGGGGCCTGGGTGATCGGCAAGCGGATCGGCTACGGCCGTGAGTCGATGGCGCCGCACTCGCTGGTGATGACGATGATCGGCGCTTCGCTGCTGTGGGTGGGCTGGTTCGGCTTCAACGCGGGTTCAAACCTGGAAGCGAACGGGGTGGCCGCGCTGGCCTTCGTCAACACACTGGTCGCCACCGCCGCCGCCACCGTCTCGTGGACGCTGGGCGAGTGGATGGGCAAGGGCAGACCCTCGATGCTGGGTGCGGCCTCGGGCGCGGTCTCCGGGCTGGTGGCGATCACGCCGGCCTGCGGCTTCGTCGGGCCGATGGGCGCGCTGGTCATCGGCCTGGTTGCCGGCATCGCCTGCCTGTGGGGCGTCAACGGCCTGAAGCGGATATCGGGCGCCGACGACTCACTGGACGTGTTCGGCGTGCACGGCGTGGGCGGCATCACCGGTGCACTGCTCACCGGTGCGTTCGCGGCGCCGTCGCTGGGCGGTACGGGAGTCTACGATTACGTGACCAACGCGGTCGCGCCCGACTACTCGATCGGCGGCCAGATCTGGGTGCAACTGCAGGGCGTGCTGCTGACGATCGTCTGGTCCGGCGTGGTCGCCTTCGTCGCCTTCAAGCTGGTCGACCTGGCGGTCGGGCTGCGCGTGCCCGAAGACGAGGAGCGCCAGGGGCTGGACATCAGCTCGCACGGCGAGACCGCGTACCACCACTGAGCCCCGCACGCCGGTCCGGTCGCGGACCGAAAGCGCGGTCGGCATCGCGTTCCGTTACTGGTCTGTCGATGTACTGGTCAAGCGACCCGTCGCGCCCACTGGCCTTCAGCGCAGCAGACGATCCTCCGCTACCGGCTGCCTGCGGCGCGCCCGCCGGGTCGCGCGCCAGTGCCGAACGAAACTGACGACGGCCGGCAGGCCGGGAATGATGATCATCGCCAGCGTCACCCACTGGAAATGCGCGCGCACCCAGGCCGTGTTGCCGAACAGGTAGCCGATCATGGACAGCCCGACGACCCACAGCGTGGCGCCAACCACGTTGTACAGCGCGAAACGCGGGTAACTCATCCGGGCGACGCCGGCCACGAAGGGCGCAAAGGTCCGCACGAAGGGCAGGAAGCGGGCCACGACGATCGTGATCGGCCCGTGGCGTTCGTAGAAGGCATGGGTGCGATCGAAAGCCGCACGATCGAAGAAGCGTGATTTTTCCCAGCGGAACACCTTCGGACCGATCCAGTGTCCGGCCGAGTAATTGACGGCATCGCCAAGCACCGCGGCCAGCAGCAGCAGCAGGATCAGGACCGTGATATCGAGACCGCCGACCGCCGCCAGCGCGCCGGCGACGAACAGCAGCGAATCGCCCGGCAGGAACGGCATGACCACCAGACCGGTCTCGATGAAGATGATGGCGAACAGGATCACGTATACCCAGATCCCGTATTGCGCCACGACGGCGGCCAGATGCCGGTCCAGGTGCAGGAAAACGTCGAGTAACTGTGCGGGATCCATCGGGCGGGATGGTACACGCCGGGCGCGCGGCGGCGGCGGGAACGCACCACGGGATCGACGCCCGGATCAGGCCCGCTTCCGTGCGCAGCGCGTCCCGGCCCGGCGCCGATGCTGCTTCTATAATCCGTCGATGCCGTTGCCTGACTCTGCCGCCGGGATGCGTGACGCCCCCGCTCCGATTGCCCGGCTCGACGACCGGCTGATCAGCCAGATCGCGGCCGGAGAAGTCGTCGAGCGCCCGGCGTCGGTCGTGCGCGAACTCGTCGAGAATGCACTCGATGCCGGCGCCGGGCGCATCCAGGTACGGATCGAGGATGGCGGGATGCGCCGCATCGTCGTGAGCGACGACGGCGTCGGCATCGCGCGCGACGAGTTGCCGCGCGCGCTCGAGCGTCATGCGACCAGCAAGATCGCCACCCTGGCCGAACTGGAACGGGTCGATACGCTGGGTTTTCGCGGCGAGGCGCTGGCGGCGATCGCCTCGGTCGCCACCCTCCGGCTGGGCAGTCGCACGGCAACGGCGGACTGCGCCTGGTGCATCGACTCGGCCAGTGCAGAGATCATGCCGGCGCCCGGTGGCCGTGGTACCCGTGTGGAGGTGCTCGATCTGTTCTCGGCCACGCCGGCGAGGCGCAAGTTCCTGCGCAGCGCCGCCACCGAAGGCGCGCACTGCGCCGAGGCGGTCCGACGTATCGCGCTGGCACACGAAGCGATTGCCTTCGAACTGCAGGTGGACGATCGACGCGCCGTCCGCTTCGAGCCCGAGCACTGGACGCAACGTGCGCTGGCCGCGCTCGGCGACGAATACCAGTCGGCGCACCGCATCGTCGACGTCGGCGCCGGCGCCCTGCACGTGCGCGCCGTACTGGGCGCCCCCACCCTGCATCGCGCACGCGGCGACCGGCAGTTCCTGTATGTGAACGGCCGCTTCATCCGTGACCGCATGCTCGGCCATGCGCTGAAGCAGGCGTATGCTGATCTGATGCACGGCAACCGGCATGCCGCCTGGGCCGTGTTCGTGACGATCGATCCGTCGCAGGTTGACGTCAACGTGCATCCGGCCAAGAGCGAAGTCCGTTTCCGCGATCCGGTCGGGGTGCGCTCGTTTGTCTTCCACGCCGTCGAAGCCGGCCTGCGCGCGGCCATGAACGCCGACGCCGATCCGGATCGCACGAGCGGGCACCAGCCCGTGCCGGTACACGCTCCGTCCGCCCCGGACGTGGCGGCCTCGCTGCGCACGCTGGAGGCCCTGTTCGGCCCGGAGCAGCGTCCGGTCGCTGCCGGATCCGCCCGCAATCATCACGCCGCCGAGCCCGAACCGCAGCGCGGGCCGCCGCCGGCCGGCAACGCCGGTCACGAAGATGCCGACAGCCGGGCCGATGTCCTGCGCGCCGTGACAACCGGCCAGCCGTCACCGGAAGGCGGCAACGCCGGCCTGGTCGAAGAACATCGCCTCGGCCATGCCATCGGCCAGTTGCACGGAATCTTTGTGCTCGCGCAGAACCGGCATGGTCTGGTCGTCATCGACATGCATGCGGCACACGAACGGGTCGTGTACGAGGAGATGAAGCAATCGCTGGCGACGCGCTCGATGGCCACCCAGGCCCTGCTCGTGCCGGTGGTTTTCGCGGCCGACGCTTTCGAGCGCGCTCTGGTCGAGGAACAGGCGCCGGCCATTCAGGCGCTCGGCCTCGACCTGGCCCTCTATTCGGAACGTTCGGTGGCCGTACGCGCGATTCCGGCGGCACTCACCGGTGCCGACGTCGAGGCCCTCGCCCGCGCGGTGCTGGCCGAACTGCGTGAACACGACGTCGCGCACGCGATCACCGAACGCAGCAATGCACTGCTGGCGACCATGGCCTGTCACGCCGCCGTCCGTGCCAACCGGTTGCTGTCGCTCACCGACATGAACGCACTGCTGCGCCGCATGGAAGCCACGCCGGCCGCCGACCAGTGCAATCACGGGCGTCCGACCTGGGTGCAGATTCCGCTGGCCGACCTCGATCGCTGGTTCCTGCGCGGGCGTTGAATCTGCCTCGAAATCCGGTCATGACGGCAATCTCGACCACGCCCGCGACAGCCACTCGTCCCGTACTTCTGCTGCTCGGCCCGACGGCATCGGGCAAGAGCGCCATCGCGATGGAACTCGCACGCTGTCTGCCGATCGAAATCGTCAGCGTCGACTCGGCCCAGGTCTATCGCGGCCTCGACATCGGTACGGCCAAACCCGGTGCCGACGAGCGCCGTGCCGTCCCCCACCACCTGATCGACCTCGTCGACCCGTCGGACACTTATTCGGCTGCGCGCTTTGCCGCGGAGGCGCGCGCCGCGATCGACAGCATCCGGGCACGCGCACACATTCCGTTGCTGGTCGGCGGCACGATGCTGTATGCGCGCGCACTCACGGACGGCCTGCACGGTCTGCCAGGGGCCGACGCGGCCGTACGCGCCCGCCTCGACGAGGAAGCGCGGCGCGACGGACTGGCGGCACTGCATGCGCGGCTCGCCGTCGTCGACCCGGCCGCAGCGGCACGCATCGACCCGGCCGATCGGCAGCGCATCCAGCGCGCACTGGAAATCCTCGAACTCACCGGCCGCACGATGTCGGACTGGCTGGCGCGTCCGGCGCCGCGTCAGGACACCGGACCGATCGTGCGCATCACCCTCGAACCGGCCGACCGCGGTCTGCTGCATGAACGCATCGCCGCCCGTTTCGAGCAGATGCTGCAAGCCGGATTCGTCGACGAGGTGCGTGGTCTGCGCGCGCGCGGCGACCTGCATGCGGAACTGCCGTCGATGCGCACGGTCGGCTACCGGCAGGCCTGGCAGTGGCTGGACCGCGATGTGCCGCTGGCCGATCTGCGCGAAAGGGCGGTGGCGGCAACCCGGCAACTCGCCAAGCGTCAGCTGACCTGGCTGCGTGCCATGAGCGATCGCCATTCGATCGACCCGTTTTCAGCCGACGCGCTGCAGCAGGTCGAGCAGATCGTGCGTGCCGCCGAAGCGTCCGATGACTTCACCCGTCCTCAACGCTGCCAGCGACGGCGCGGGCCGCTCCAGTCGAACGAGAACGAGTAGAGCAGATCGAGCGCCGTGTCGGTGCCGGCCTGTGCCTGCAGTGACAGCCGGCGGGTGATCGCGTACTGGATGCGGAAAATGTTCCAGACCCCGTGCAGACCCTGCTCGTACGTCACCATCAGACGCGTGCCCAGGCGCTTGCCGATCGCCAGGACGTCACCGGTGGCGCTGGCATCGGGCACCGCCCCACCCGTCTGGCCCGGGAAACTGGCACCGAAGTCCTGGTTGAATCCGCTGCCGGTACCGGCGCTGCGGATCGTGAGCACATCGAGCCCGAGGGCATGCGTGAGCCCGCCCGAGTCACCGCCGCTGCCCAGCAGGGTGGCGGCCGCCGCCTGCAGGGCAGCCAGCTGCGCACCGCTGCCGGCATCATCGAAACCGACGCCCAGCACGAGCCAGGACAGCTTCTCGGCATCGGGCACTTCGGGATCGGAGACCAGCTGCACGCGCGGCGAGAGGACCGTTCCGGTCACACTGACACCGGCTTCGACCGGCTGGTCCCGGCGCATGGCGACGATGTCGAGCACCGGATTGTCGATCGGCCCGTCGAAGATCACCCGGCCGCGGGTGATCTGCAGGGTCTGCCCCCAGGCGGTATAGGTTCCCCTGAACACCCGTACGGTTCCGTGGGCAAGCGGGTTTTCCGGCAAGCTGCCTCCGAGGGTCAGCGATCCGGCCAGCCGGAGATCGGCACCACTGCCGCGGATGCGCAATTCGCGACCGAGATCGAGTTCGAGATCCGCCAGCACGCGCAGGCCTTCAGGCTGCCCCGCATCCTCACCGTCGCCCGCCGTCGTCTCCGCGCCATGCCCCGACGCGGGCTCATGGCCGATGATCACGACATCGTCAGGCCGGGCCGGGACTTCGCCGCCGCGCAGCTCGATCAGGCCCTCGTCGACACGAAGCTTGCCGCGCCACTGCAGGGCCGCCTGTCGGCTCGTGATCGTCGTCGTGCCGGAGACGACCAGACGCTCTCCGGGACCCAGCGGCACCGTCAGCCGATCGGCGCGCAGCCCGAAGTCACCGCGCAGACCTTCGAGCTGCAGCGCGCCACTGAGCACGATGGCCCCTTCGCCGGACTCGAGCCGCAGCTCGTGCAGAACCAGTCGGTCGCCGTCGAAATCGGCCCGCAGGCTGCCCTGGTCGAGCCGCCAACCCAGTTCATGCTGGGTGAGCGCGAGCGATCGTCCGGTGAGCGTCCCGTCAAGAAGCGGAGCCGCCACGGTGCCGCGCAGCCGTCCGTCGAAACGGGTCTGTCCGGCAACGCTCCATGCCGGCCCGAGTGCGCGATCGACAAAGGCCAGCGTCGGAATGTGCAGACTCACCCGTCCGTCGAGCCGGCCTTCGTCCAGAGTGAGATCGATGCGCCCGTGCTCTTCGGAACGGACCGCGCCGGGCAGGTCGATACGCACCCGTCCATCTGGCCGCAGCGGATCGTCACCGTGCACGTCCCACTGGGCATCGACGCGCAGCGCCGCCAGTTCCGCCCGGGCAGCCCGGGTGGTCTCGTCCTCCTGCGGCACGGCGAAGCGGCTCAGCCAGGCACCCATCGGTACGTCCCGGGCCTGCCCACGCACGACGTAATGCCCGTCGGTCCAGGCGAGTTCCTCCAGACGCAGGCGGGCCTCGTCGTAGAAATGCACGTCACCGGCCGGCGTCACGTGAGCGGACCGCTCCGTCCGGTCGGCCGGCTCCGCGTCACTGGCAGCTCTGGCACCGCCGATGCGCCAGTCCGATTCGCCCAGCGAAAATCCGTGTGGATCGATGTGCAGACCGGCCGGCGCTTCCAGACGCAGGGCCAGTCGTTCGTCGCGAACGAGAACGTGACTGGCATCCGCCTGCAGCAGACGCCCGTCCCAGGACCAGGCCGCTGCACCCTCGTGCCCGGACGGCATGGGTGCGAGCGAACCCGCGGCATGCAACGAGGCCGCACGCTCCGGATCGGACAGCGCAATGTCGATCGTGTGTGCATCCTGATCGCCCGACAGCGCCAGATCCAGTCGATCGATCCGGTTGTCCGACGCCACGAGCGCCTGCGCCCGGAACGCCGCCTGGACGGATCCGGACGGCCGGGCACGGTTCGCCGCATTGGCTGGTCCGGTGGCTGCCCGGGTGCCGGACAGCCAGTCATCCAGCATCCAGTCCCTCAGTTCGAGTTCCCCGTTCAGGGAGTCCAGCTGTACGTCCTGCTCCCAGGCAAGCGCACTGGCCGAAATCTTCATCCGTGCGCTCAGCGGCACCCGCGTCCAGCCGCCCGCCAGCTCTCCGGTCAGCGCCAGCGTACCCTTTGCACGCGCATCGAGTTCATCGAGCGCGCCGGCGCGCAAGGCAACGGTCAGGCGGTCGGAGGCACGCCCCAGCGCACCGTTTGCGCGTGCCCGCAGATGGCCGAACCCGACGACAGCCGCGACGTTCTCGATGTACTGCATCGTCAGATCGGCACGCCAGTCCAGCTGCACGTTTCTGCCGGCGAGTGTCCCGGGGGCAACCGTCAGACGCGTGGCCAGTTGCGGGTCGGGCCAGACGCGGCCGCGAGCGCCCCAGGTGCCGTCCAGATGGCCGTGCCAGACGGCGGGCAGCGCCGCCTCCGGCAGCCCGGCCTGGGCGAGCAGCGTACTGAACCCGGCCGGATCGAGCGCAGAAAAGCGTCCATCGAGATCGACACGCCAGGGTGCCGCCAGCGTTGTGCTGCCGTGCGCTTCGAGCGTCCCCGCGGCAGTCTGCAGGCGTGCGCTGCCGATCTGCAGTTGCTCGTCATCGAAGCGCACGGCCAGCGTCAGGCCGGCACCCGGGACGAACCGGCCGGTATCGGCGATATCGGCCTGCAGCCGATCGCGCTCGACGCGCACCGACCCCGCCAGCCGCGTCGATGCCCAGCCGCCATGCAGCGCCGACAGATCAACGTCGCCGAGTTGCACCTGTCCCTGCATGACGGGGAGACCGACTTTCGCCCATGCCACGCGCTCACTGAAATCCAGCGTCAGATTGCCCTGCAGCAGGGCTTCGCCCGGCAGCGCCAGCTGCAGTTCGGCGATGCGCAGATGCGCCGGGTCACCGGTGAACGACAGCCGCACATCACGCACGGGGATCCGCTCATCGTCGATCCTGCCGGGCCGGGTATTGGTCAGATGCAGTTCGCCCGCGAAGCGGTTTCCGGCTTCCAGCCGCAAGCCGGCTCGCCCCGACACGCGCAGATCGGGGACGTCCCGCAGGCCGAACGAACCGGGTTCGACCGCATCGAGTTGCACGTCGACCGGATCAAGCATTTCCGCCACGGTCGAGGCGAACGGACGCAGCCGGGTCCGGACACCGACCCATCCGGCCGGACGCGGCGGCGGGGAGGACGCCATCGGCTGCGGCAGAATCTGTGCGGCAATCGACAACTCGGTCAACGGACCGTCGACGCTCGCTTCGACCATCGGCGGCCTCCACTGCGGCTGACCGGCGAGCGCAAACTGCGGTGCCGCTTCGAGCACGAATCCGGTCTGGTACGGAACGCCGGCCTGCAGCGTGCCCCGTGCCTGCAGTGCGCCCCAGGGAGAAGAGAAAGCCAGGCGATCGATCCGATAGCTGTCGTCGCGATACATGGCGCTCAGCGACAACTCGCGCAGGTCGGCCAGTTCCGTCTGTGCGCCTGTTGCACCATCCGGAGCGGGCGTCTGCGCCCGAGCCACCCGCAATCGGCCGATATCTAGGGCATCGATGCGTACCGCCAGTGGCAGGCCGAGCGAATCCGGCAACTGCACTTCACTGGCCTCTTCCGTCGGATGCAGCACGACGCGCACATCGGTTGCCGCGATCTGCGGCAGATGCAATTCGCCGCGCAACAGCGCGTCCGCGCGCAATCGTGCCCGCAGGTCGTCGATCGCGACATCGCGCGCGCCGTCGTTCCAGCGCACGGACTCGAGCCGGAAGCCGCCGAGCAGGGTGCCCTGGACGCGACCGACGTGCAGGGATCCATGACTGGCGGCAACCGCGCGCGCCAGCGACCAGCGCAGGAAGGAATCGGTCTGCCCGGCCCACCACAGGAGGACGGTCGCCGCCACCAGCACGAACGCGACCAGCCCTGCGAGCATGCGCAGGAGCAGACGCGATATCGTCCGCGCGGCCATCAGAAAGCGTACCCGACCGTGAAGTGCAGCCGCCAGGCGCGCACCGCCTCGCCATAGGCCAGGTCGAGATTCACCGGTCCGACCGGCGAACGCCAGCGCAGGCCGATCCCGTAACCGGCCACCGGATCGTAACGTCCCCAGGTATCGGCGGCGTCACCGATATCGAAAAATGCCGCTGCATACCAGTCGCGCCGCACCGGATGCTGGTATTCAACACTGCCCAGCGCCAGCACGCGCCCGCCGACCACGGCCCGGCCTTCGCGCACGCCGAGCGACAGGAAATCGTAGCCGCGAACCGTACTGGCGCCGCCGGTCCGAAACAGGTTCTCCGACGGAATGCCGTCCCGTGCCGCCGCAAACACCTGTCCGACCTCGGCCATGCCGACCAGAATTCCGCCTTCGAGCCAGGTCTCGTCCGGCATCGGCCAGAATCCCATGACGCGCGTGTGCGCGCGCACGAAACTGCGGTCGCTGAGCACCGATTCCGAAGCGCCGGACAGCGACGCACTGATCGAATAGCCGCGATGCGGATCGATCAGCGAGTCGAGGCGTCTGGTGCTCCAGGTCCAGGCAAGGGTCAGCGCCTGCGACGAGCCGATGGGTCCAAGACCGCGCACACGGCGATCCTCGGTCTGGTACTGCAGCGAAAGAAAGCGCACGGCATTGCCGGTACGCTTGCCTTCGCCAAAGAAGGCGGTTTTCTTGTCCGTGCGTTCGCCCTGCACATCGAACTGCTCGAGACGCACCCCACCCTGGTAATAATGGCCACTGGCCTTCTGTGGCGTGCGCACGCTGGCGAACACGCGCCGGCGCACGCTTTGCAGCAACACGCCGGATTCGAGCTGCCAGGCACGACCGAGCAGGTCGCGGTGGTCGTAGCCGAACAGCGCACGCGCCCCTTCATCGGTGCTCACGCCGACGCCCATGGTCACATGCTGCGCCGGCCGCTCGCTCAGGCGAACCCGGATCGGCACGGTCGTGCGCGCCGGATCGGCCAGTACGGCCGCAAAATCCGGCAGCACTTCCACGGATCCGAAGTAGCCGGATTCGCGCAGCCGCCCCTGAAAGGCAAGCAGTTCGTCAAAATCGTAGGGAAGCAGCGCCCGCGCCGCGACGTCTTCCGCACCCGTCGCCGAAGCCTGCCCGGGTCGGTCGTCCCGGTCGCCCCGGTCGTCCCCGCCGCCCCCACCGTACTTCTCCCAGGGCGCCAGCGCGCGCACGATCGATTCGTCGTACCGTGCCAGCCCCTCGATCGTCATCGGACCGAAATCCAGGCGCGGACCGGTGCTTACCCGCAGGCTCAGCGCCGCCGTCGTGTTCTCGGGATCGACGCGGGCTTCGCTGGCCACGATCCGCGCGCGCACGTAGCCGCGCTGCTGCAATGCGTCGATCAGCAAGCGCTTGCCCGAGGTCCACTCCGTACTGCGGAAAAAACTGCCTTCGGGCAAAGGCCAGCGCATGAGCAGCCAGTCGCCCACGCGTTCCGGCTGCTGCGTGCCATCGACCGACAGATCGACCGCGTTGACCGTCGTGCGCGCACCGGCGTCGACGCGGATTTCCACCACCGGCAGGCGCTCGTCCTGCCCTTCCCGGTAGCGGACTTCGGCATGCGCCGAATAGAATCCGGCGGCCTGCGCAATCGCTTCCGCCTCGGTTCGGGCGCGTTCGAGAAACAACGGCATCTGCTCCGGCTGAAAGCCGGCGTCATCGATCCAGCGTCCCACGAGCGTGCGCGTGCGGATCGGTTCGACCAGTTCGGACAGCGCCTCGACGCGCAACTGGTAATTCGCTGCCTGCACCGCAATCGGCAGGACACCCGAGACCACCGTAACGCAGGCGGCCCCGGCGGCGATCAGATCACGGCCGCGAACGCCCGACCCCCGTCGCATGGTTCGATCTCCCCGATGCGGAATACGGTTTCACCGGCCTCCTGCAACAGGGCGGTCGCGCGTGCAACGTCGTCGGCAGCGACGATGACGACCATGCCGATGCCGCAATTGAACACGCGATGCATCTCCTGCACGTCGATCGCACCGTGCCGCTCGATCCAGTCGAACAACGGCGGCCGCTGCCAGGCGTCGCGCCGCATCACCGCCTGGAGCCCAGGCGGCAGGATCCGCGGGACGTTTTCGAGCAGACCGCCGCCCGTGATGTGGGCAATCCCCCTGACCGGCACCTGTGCCAGCAGATCGAGGACGGGGCGCACATAGATGCGTGTCGGCGCCAGCACGGCATCGACGAAACGGCCGCCATGGAAATCGTCCTGCATCTGCGGCGCATCGATCGAACCCCAGGTCCGCTCGATCACGCGCCGCAGCAGCGAATAACCGTTCGAATGCGCACCGCTGGAGGCCAGCCCGAGCACGACGTCGCCGGCGGCGATGGCGCGTCCGTCGATGATCCGGTCCTTTTCGACGACGCCGACAGCAAACCCGGCGAGATCGTATTCACCGTCCGGATACATGTCCGGCATCTCGGCCGTCTCGCCGCCGATCAGGGCGCAACCGGCCTGCTCGCAACCACGTGCGATGCCGGCGACGACCCGTTCGGCAACGTCGACGTCGAGTCGCCCGCAGGCAAAATAATCGAGGAAAAAAAGTGGTTCGGCTCCCTGCACGATGATGTCGTTGACGCTCATCGCCACCAGATCGATGCCGACCGTGTCGTGCCCATCGAGCGCAAAGGCCAGCCGCAGCTTGGTGCCGACACCGTCGGTGCCGGACACGAGCACCGGCTCGCGGTAGCGCTTCGGTACCTCGAACAGCGCACCAAAACCGCCAATGCCACCCAGCACTCCCTCCCGCATCGTGCGCCGCGCCCAGGGCGCGATGCGCTGCACGAGTTCCTCGCCGGCATCGATGTCGACGCCGGCGTCACGGTAGGAAAGGCGGCTTGAAGACGGGGAAGGCGGAGAAGGGGATCTGGAAGCAGCCATGAAAATGCCGGGTCGTACGGGCTGCGCCGCAACCCGATAAAATCATGGACCGTGCGGAACCCCGCATCCGATCCGATCGTCTTCGACGATTGTAGCTGCTCGCCCGATCACGCATTGTCCGGACCCCGCCAGGGCTGCCGGCAGGCTGCGCGAGCGCCTGACTGAATCGACGGTGCCCGAAAGGCACGCCGGAATGCAACAGATACCCCTGGATCTCTATCAGGTCGAAGAACCGACGCTGGAAAATTTCATTGCCGGGCGCAATACGGAAGCGCTGGCCTGTCTGCGCACCTGGCGCGATGCCCCGGCGGCAGCTGCAGGCACGGTTCGCCTGGCCCATCTCTGGGGCGAGCCGGGCTGCGGCAGGAAGCACCTGGTGCACGCCAGCGCCGGGGAAAACCGGATTGCGGCCGCCACCACGCCCACCGATGCATTGTGCGCGACCGTCAGGAAATGGATCGCCGCCTGCGCGAACACCCGCACGGGGCCTGCGCCCGCCCCCCCCCGCGTCTTCGCCATCACCGACGTCGAGGCACTCGATGCGGCCGGCCAGGAGCAGGTGTTTCACCTGGTCAACCAGATCCAGGCGAATCCGGGCAACGCGCTGCTGACCACCGGCGCACAGGCGCCGCTGGCACTGCCGCTGCGGGCCGAACTGCGTACGCGCCTGGGTTCGGGGCTCGTCTTCCGGCTGCACCTGCTCGACGACGCCGACAAGAGCCGGGTGCTCCGCCGGATTGCCAGGGAGCGCGGCGTGCGCATCGCACCCGATGTGCTGCCCTGGCTGCTGCGGCACACGTCGCGCGACATCCGTGCGCTCGTGCAGCTCTTCGATGCGCTCGATCGGCATGCGTTCGAGCACCGGCGGGCCATTACCCTCCCCCTGCTGCGCGAATGGCTCGCACGGGCCACTGCGGCGCAGACCATCCGCGACCGGGCCTCGGACGAGTCCGATGCCCGCAGACTCGAAACAGCGCCGGAGCACCCGCCCGGGAAACATCAACAACCGTCATAATGCTGACCGTGTCCCCACCCCTCAATCACGACATCGCCCCGGACCGGAGCGTTACTTCCGAGGCGGCGCTCGACGCTTCGGGTGCGTCCGGCCTGGCCCTGTTCGATCTCGACCAGACCCTGCTGCCCATCGACAGCGATTTCGAATGGGGCCGCTTTCTGGTCGGCATCGGTGCCGTCGACGGCACCGAATATGATCGGCGCAACCGGCAGTTCTTCGACCAGTACCATGCGGGGACGCTCGACATCGGCGAGTTTCTCGCCTTCCAGCTGGCACCGCTGGCCGCCTGGCCGGCCGAACGGCTCGATCACTGGCGGGCACGATTTCTCGAAGAAGTCATCCGTCCGAAAATCCTCGCGCCGGCACGCACCCTCGTCGAGCGCCATCGGGCGGACGGCGACCTGTGCGCCATCGTCACGGCTACCAACGAATTCGTCACCAGGCCGATTGCTGCCGAGTTCGGCGTCGAACACCTGATCGCGACAGAGGTGGAGTTCGTCGACGGGCGCTACACCGGCCGGCCGCGCGGCACGCCATCGTTCCGCCAGGGCAAGGTCGAGCGTACCGGCGAATGGCTTGCGTCGCTCGGACAGCGCTGGGACGGTTTTGCACGAACGTATTTCTACAGCGACTCGCTCAATGATCTTCCGCTGCTCGAACGCGTGAGCCACCCGATCGCCACCAATCCCGACCCGCAACTGGCCGCTCTCGCGCAGGAACGTGGCTGGCGCACATTGCAACTGTTCGAATGATCCGCAAGCTGATCAATCGCGTGTTCGCGAAAACCGCCGCGCCGCGTTTGCGCAAACGGCCCAACCGCTACCGCGGCAGTGAACAGGGAATGCCGCTGGCCGACGTGTCGAAGGCGGCCATCCGCACCTGCGAAACCCTGCAGCAGGCCGGCTTCCAGGCCTGGATCGTCGGCGGCGGCGTGCGCGATCTGCTGCTCGACCTGAAACCGAAGGACTTCGACGTCGCCACCGACGCGACGCCCGACGAGGTGCGCAGGCTGTTTCGCCGCTCGCGCATCATCGGGCGCCGGTTCCAGATCGTTCACGTGCTCCACGGACGCGACACGATCGAGGTCTCCACCTTCCGCTCGATGCAACCGGCGGCCGAGACCGACGAGCACGGACGGGTGCTGCGCGACAATGTCTGGGGAACGCAGGCGGAAGACGCGATGCGGCGTGACTTCACGATCAATGCGCTCTATTACGACCCGGTCAGCGACATCCTGCTCGATTATCACGATGGCGTGAAGGACATGCGCCAGCGCGTGCTGCGCATGATCGGCGACCCGGCGAGCCGCTATCGCGAAGATCCGGTGCGCATGCTGCGTGTGGCGCGCTTTGCCGCCAAGCTCGATTTCACCGTCGAGCCGCGGACCCAGCAGCCGATCGGCGAACTCAAGGACCTGCTGCGCAATGTTCCGGCGGCGCGCCTGTTCGACGAAATGCTCAAGTTGCTGCTCTCCGGCCGGTCCATGGCCTGCCTGCAGGAACTGCGGCGTCTGGGCCTGCATCACGGACTGCTGCCGATGCTCGACGTGATCCTCGGCCAGCCGGACGAGACCCGCTTCGTGCAGGCTGCACTGGCCGCCACCGATGCGCGCGTGCTGGCGGACAAGAGCGTATCGCCGGGATTCCTGTTCGCCGCACTGCTCTGGCAACCGGTACGTATCCGCTGGGAAAAGCGCACCGGACGCGGCGAGCACGCGATCCCCGCGCTGACGGCAGCCATCGAATCGGTCCTCGATGAACAGGCCGGACGGCTGGCGATCCAGCGCCGTTTCATTGCCGACATGCGCGAAATCTGGATGATGCAGCCGCGTTTCGAGCGCCGCGTCGGCCGTTCCCCGCATACGCTCGTGACGCACAAGCGCTTTCGGGCCGGCTGGGACTTCCTGATGCTGCGCTGCGAATCCGGCGAAATGCCGGCGGAACTGGGCGAGTGGTGGCACGAATTTGCCCACACCGACGCCGCCGGCCGCCAGGAAATGCTCGAACGCAGGACCGGCGCCGCCGCGCCCGCCAAACGCAAGCGGCGCGGGCGCCGGCGCAAACCGGCCGACACCGGCGCCGGCGAAGGCGCGGCCGGCAGCGCGGACGGTGCGCTGGCGGAGAACGCGTAAGCTGGCGATGCGCGCCTGGATCGGACTCGGCGCCAATCTCGGCGAACCGGCCACGACCTTCACAGAAGCTTTGCGGCGCATCGACGCGCTCGCCGGCATCGACGTCTGCCGGACCTCGTCGATCTGGCGCAGCGCACCGGTCGACGCCCCGGGCCCCGACTATCACAATGCGGTGGCCGAACTGCACGCGCATTGCACCCCGCAGGCATTGCTGGCCAGCCTGCTGCAGATCGAAAAAGCGCTCGGGCGCACGAGGCCGTTCCGGCATGCGCCACGGACCATCGATCTCGACTTCCTGCTGGCACAGGATGACGAAGGAGCACCTGTCATCGTCACAACCGCATCCCTGTGCCTGCCGCATCCACGGCTGCACGAACGGGCATTCGCCCTGGCACCGCTGGCCGAACTCGATCCTGCGCTCGAGGTTCCCGGCCGCGGCCGGATTGCGGCGCTGCTCGAGGTCTGCACCGGACAACCGATCGAACGGATCGCGCCGCCGCTGGCCGGATGGAACGGAAAGAACGCATGAACCTGCCGATCCCGCTGCAGACCATCGCTTTGCTGACCGCCTCGAACGTCTTCATGACGATCGCCTGGTACGCGCACCTGAAGAACCTCGCGGACCGGCCGTGGTGGATCGCCGCCCTGGCCAGCTGGGGAATCGCCTTCTTCGAATACCTGCTGCAGGTCCCGGCGAACCGCATCGGCTACACGCATTTCACGTTGCCGCAACTGAAGATCGCGCAGGAAGTGATTGCGCTGGCCGTCTTTGCGCCGTTTGCCGTACTGTATATGGGGCAGCCGCTGAAACTCGACTACCTGTGGGCGGCACTGTGCCTGCTCGGCGCCGTCTACTTCATTTTCCGTTCATGACCACGCCCGCCCGCCTGTCCCCTTTCGAGAAATACCGGCACATCGTCATCGAAGGTCCGATCGGTGTCGGCAAGACCTCGCTGGCCCGGAGGCTGGCCGATCGTTTCGACGCCAGGCCGGTACTCGAAGACCCGGCCGCCAATCCGTTCCTGGAACGCTTCTACCGCGATGCACGGCGCTACGCGCTGCCGACGCAGCTGTGCTTCCTGTTCCAGCGCATGGACCAGTTGCGCGAACTGGCGCAGCATGAGCTGTTCTCACAGGCGGCCGTCGGTGACTTCCTGCTCGACAAGGATCCGCTGTTTGCGCACCTGACGCTGGCCGACGATGAACTGGCGCTGTACCGCCAGATCTTCGACAGCCTGCGTCCACAGGCGCCCGTGCCCGACCTCGTCATCTATCTGCAGGCCCAGCCCGATACGCTCGTCGAGCGTGTGCACCGGCGCGGCAGCGCAATGGAAGAGAGCATCCCGGAGTCGTACCTGCGCGAACTGGCCGACAGTTACAGCCGGTTCTTTCACCAGTACGATGCGGCACCGCTGCTGATCGTCAACACCGAACATCTGAATCCGATCGATCGCGAGGAGGATTTCGAGCTGCTGCTGCAGCAGCTTGCCGGCCTGCGCGGACGGCGCGCCTTCTTCAACGTCGGAGAGTGAAAGAATGGCCGCCCGGATGAGCGACCGCAAGGTCGACAGGATGGCGGCTCCCTGCGCCATCCCGCAGCGGCTACGCGCCGGACGTTCTCCGACAGGAGATTCCCGATCACCCTGTCCGCAGGAGCATTGCCGTGCAGATCATTGAATCCGTCGCCGCGCTGCGTGCCGCCCTGGGCGAATGTGCGCGCACGGCCTTCGTGCCGACCATGGGCAATCTGCACGAAGGCCATCTTTCGCTGGTGCGCATGGCGCGGCAGAACGGCGAACCGGTGGTGGCCAGCATCTTCGTGAATCGCCTGCAGTTTGGACCGAACGAGGATTTCGGGCGCTACCCGCGCACTTTCGAGCGCGACTGCGACGCGCTGCGCACCGCCGGCTGCGACTTCGTCTTCGCGCCCGATGAAAACGAGCTCTATCCGGTGCCGCAGACATACCGTGTGTCGACGCCGGCCGGACTCGGCGACATCCTCGAAGGCGCCTTCCGCCCGGGTTTCTTCGAAGGCGTGGCCACGGTCGTCCTGAAGCTCTTCGGTTGCGTGCAACCGGCAGTTGCCGTCTTCGGGCGCAAGGATTACCAACAGTTGCTGATCATCCGCGACATGGTCCGCCAGTTCGAACTGCCGGTGCGCATCCTCGCCGGCGACATTGCGCGCGAGGCCGATGGCCTGGCCATGTCGTCACGCAACGGCTACCTCGACGCCGGCGAGCGCGCCGAGGCACCGGCGCTGTTCCGGGCGCTGCAGGAACTCGCGCAGCAGGTGCGGGCGCTGGCTGCGGACCAGCCTGCCGGCGAGCCCCGAAAGGCCGAAAACGATGCCCACAGCGATCCGGCGGACGACGCGTTCGCGCTCGAGGCTGCGGCCGCCCTCGAGCACGATGCCTGCGAGGCGTTGACAGCGCGCGGCTGGGCGCCCGACTACCTGACAGTGCGCCGACGTGCCGATCTCGCGCTGCCGACAGCCGCCGACCTGGCACAGCCGGGCCGGCTGGTCGCGCTTGGTGCAGCGCGACTGGGCACGACCCGGCTGATCGACAACCTCGAGTTCTGATCGACCCTCATCCCTGACCGGCCGTCTTCACGCTGCCGGTGCGCTCGGGTATCCGTCCGGGTTGGCCTGCTGCCAGCGCCAGGCGTCGGCACACATGCGCTCGAGATCGTACTGCGCGCGCCAGTCGAGCAGACGAGCGGCCAGCGCCGGATCGGCATGGCACTGTGCGACGTCGCCCGGACGGCGATCGACGATCCGGTACGGCACTTTCTGCCCGCTCGCGCGTTCGAAGGCACGCACCAGATCGAGCACCGAACAGCCGATGCCGGTACCCAGATTGACGGTGAAGGCGCCGCCCTGCCGGTCGGCATGGGCCAGCGCGGCAAGGTGTCCGCGCGCGAGATCGACGACGTGGATGTAGTCGCGCACGCCGGTGCCGTCCGGCGTCGGCCAGTCGCCGCCGAACACCGACAGCCGTTCGCGCCGGCCGACCGCGACCTGGCTGATGTACGGCATCAGGTTGTTCGGCACGCCGCGCGGATCCTCGCCGATGCGCCCGCTCTCGTGCGCGCCGACCGGATTGAAGTAGCGCAGGATGCCGATCGACCAGGTCGGGTCCGATGCCGCCAGATCGAGCAGGATGCGCTCGATCATCGCCTTGCCGTGACCGTACGGATTGGTCGGCGCGACGCGGGCATCCTCGCGGATCGGCACCGCTTCGGGGTCACCGTAGACGGTCGCCGACGAGCTGAACACGATGCGCCGCACGCCGGCCGTCCGCATCACCCGCAGCAGCGCCAGCGTGCCGCCGACGTTGTTGTCGTAATAGTTCAGCGGATCGGCGACCGACTCGCCGACCGCCTTGAGACCGGCAAAATGGATCACCGCATCGAACGCATGTGCATCGAACACCCGCGCCAGCACCGCTTCGTCGCGCAGATCGGCAACGACGAGTGCCGCCGTGCGGCCGGTGATGTCCTCGACGCGCTGCAGGGCCACCGGGCTCGCATTCGACAGATTGTCGATGACGACGACGTCGTGGCCGGTCTGCAGCAACTCCACGACGGTGTGTGAGCCGATATAGCCGGCGCCACCGGTCACCAGCACCTTCCGGGCCCCTGCGGATCCGGCCTGTCTTGCCGTCTGCGTCAACGCCATCCTCCACGATCATGATGTCCTGCCGGGTGCGGCATCTGCCGTCTCTGCCCCGAAGTGTGGCGCACCGGCCTGCGCGACGCCCTCGGCGAGGCTGTCACGTCGGCGTCCCGTCCGGGATGTTCCGGCGCCTCAAGGACCCGCGCACCCCAGTATTTCATACTGCCGAGGGGCCGGGCGCCGTACAATCGCCGCCATGCTGATTCCCGTCATCCTCTCCGGTGGTGCCGGAACCCGTTTGTGGCCGGTCTCGCGTGAGGCGTCACCCAAGCCGTTCATGAAGCTGGATGGCCGCACGAGCCTGCTGCGCCACACGCTCGAACGTGCCCTGCCGCTGGCTGGCGCCGGGCGGGCAGCGATCGTGACCAACCGCGAGTATTTCTTCCGCACGCGCGAGGAGATCGCCGCCTGCGCGCTCGCCCGTGAGGTCCGCGTGACCCAGTTGCTCGAACCGAGCGGGCGCAATACCGCGCCGGCGGTCGCCATCGCCGCGCTGTGGGCGCAGGAAATCGATCCGGACGCCGTGCTCCTGGTCCTGCCGGCCGATCATCTGATTCCGGATGTCGAGGCATTCCGGCTGGTGGCGCGTCAGGCAGCCGAACTGGCGGCTGCTGGATCGATCGTGCTCTTCGGCGTGCGCCCGAGCGCGCCCGAAACCGGTTTCGGCTACATCGAGCTGGGCGACCGGCTGGCCGGGGATGCCCACCGGGTGCAGCGTTTCGTCGAGAAGCCGGATGCCGCGCTGGCCGTACAGTTCCTGGCCAGCGGCAACTTCGTCTGGAACAGCGGCATGTTCTGCTTCGGTGCCGGCACGATTCTGGCTGCGCTGGACACACATGCTCCCGAGCTGCTCGCCGCCGCCCGCAGCGCCTGGGAAGCAAGCTGCGAGCGCGCCACCGACGAGCAGATGCCGATTGCCGAGCAGGCCTTCGGCCGGTGTCCGGAAATCTCGCTCGACTACGCGGTCATGGAGAAAGCCGAAGATGTCGTGGTCCTGCCAGCATCCTTTCACTGGAGCGACATCGGCTCCTGGAAAGCCGTGTCGGAACAGTTCGCGGCCGACGACGGCGGCAACACGGTCGTCGGCGAGGCACTGCTGGAGGATGCAACGAACACGCACGTGCAGAGCGAAGACCGCCTGGTGGCCGCCATCGGCGTCGACAATCTGCTCATCGTCGATACCCCCGACGCCCTGCTGGTCGCCGACAAGAATGCGAGCCAGCAGGTGCGCACCATCGTCGATCGACTGAAATCGTCGGGGCACGAGTCGGCACGCCTGCACCGCACCGTCGTGCGTCCCTGGGGCACGTACACCGTGCTCCAGCAGGGTCCGCGCTTCAAGATCAAGCGGATCGAAGTCAGGCCGAAGGAGAGCCTGTCGCTGCAGATGCACCACCATCGCAGCGAGCACTGGGTCGTCGTCTCCGGCACGGCGAGGGTGCAGTGCGATGAACGCAGCTATCTGGTGGCGGCCAACGAATCGACCTACATTCCGATCGGAACCCGGCACCGGCTGGAAAATCCCGGTGTCGTGCCGCTGATCATGATCGAAGTGCAGTGCGGCGACTATCTCGGCGAGGACGACATCGTGCGCTTCGAGGATGTCTACGGACGCTCGACGAATGGCTGAAGGCATGTGAATACGGATCGGCGCCAGACTCCGTCCGGCACGGCCGCACGGCCGCAGCCGCGAAAATCGTCCGTGGCGGCACACGTGCGTGCCCCGGGGCAACCGGTGCGCTATTTTTTCGCGCTGCGCCCGGACACGGCAGCTGCCGGTGAACTGGCGGCGCTGGCCGCACAACTGGCGCACCGGCATGGTGGCCGGGCACTCGTCGCCGAGGATATCCACCTCACACTGGCTTTCGTCGGCCAACGCGCGCGCGACGACCAGGAAAGACTGACTGCCCTCCTGGAAGGACTGCCGGCACAGCCCGGCATCGGCGGCGCAGCAGCTCCGGAAGGAACCGGACCGATCCGGCTCGAACGGCTCGGCACCTTCGACCATGGGCTGCTCTGGATCGGTCCACCCGCTGCCGGTCGGCACGGGCAGGACTGCAATGGCCCCGCCGGCCCGATGGCGAGCGAACTCCGCACGCGCCTGCGGACAGCCGGCATCGGCTTCGACGAGCGGCCGCTGGTTCTGCACGCCACGCTCGTTCGCGGCGCACACGAAGTTCCCGCCGACCCGACGGACTGCGCCGGCGGCCGAAAAATCGTCGTCACTCGCGCCGGAGTGATGGTCGAGCCCGCCATCATCGCCCGTGCCTGGGCGCCTGCCCTGGGCTTTTCAGGCGATCCGCTGCCGGCCGGACGCCGGTATCGCTGGTCGCATCCGATGCCACAATGTCTGTCCTGACCGTTTGCGCAGGCTGTTGCGCTGCCTGACGGCCGGCCCCGAACACCGATCTGCGAAGCTGCCGTGCGCCCCGTCCTCCAGAATCTTGCGGCCCTCGTGGCCACGATCCTCATCGCCGTTGCGCTGGCCACCTGGGTCTCCGAACGATCCGCACTGCTGTGGCTCGGCGCGGTCCTGATCGCCTACGGCCTGACCGAGACCCTCTATCTGGGCCGCCTGTACCACTGGACTGCGCTGCCCCGCAACCGCTCGCTGCCGGTCGGCTATGGCCCCTGGCGGGCCCTGATCTCCCGGCTGGCCCGCTTCGCGCGCCAGGAAGCCGACGCACAGGCCGAACTGGCTGGCGAGCTGGAACGCATCCATGCGGCCGTCGATCAACTGCCCGACGGTCTCGTCGTCCTCGATCGTTACGATCACGTGGTCTGGGCCAACGATGCCGCCGAGAACCTGCACGGCATCTTCGGCAGCCGCCGCCCCATTCATCACTTCATCCGCCATCCGGAACTGGAGCGCCTGCTTGATTTGGCCGAATCCGACGAACCCGTGCAGTGCGAGCTGACCACGCGCCACGGGCGCAGATTCGAACTGCTGGTACACCGCACGCAGAGCGGTCAGAAACTGCTGATCACCCGTGACGTCACCGAGCGCGTCCAGCTCGATGCCATGCGCAGCGATTTCGTCGCCAATGTCTCGCACGAGATCTTCACGCCGGTCAAGGCAGTCACCGAGTCGGCGCAACGGCTCATGGCGGCACTCGATGACGATGCACCGGTGGATCGCTCGGCGCTGCGCACGATCATCGAACAGAGCCGGGTGATGCAGCGTCTCGTCGACGATCTGCTCACGCTCAGTTCGCTCGAAGACGAATCGCAGGGACTGGCCGACGACACCGTCGACATCGCTTCCCTGCTCGAACGGCTGCTCATCGAGGCACGCGCGATCTCGGCCGGGCGGCACACGATCGAACTCGTGCTGGACGGCCCGCGCAGGGTGCGCGCCGCCGGTGCCGAACTCGAAAAGGCCGTCCACAACCTGCTCACCAACGCGATCCGCTACACGCCGGAGGGCGGGCGCATCACGATCGACTGGCGCGTGCAGGAAAACGAAGGGCGACTTTCGATCAGCGATACCGGCATCGGCATTTCCACCGACCACATGGTGCGTCTGTCCGAGCGCTTCTACCGGGTCGACCAGGACCGCTCGCGTGCCACCGGCGGCACCGGGCTCGGACTGGCGATCGTCAAGCACATCATGGCGCGCCACCGCGGGCAGTTGCGCTTCGACAGCACGCCCGGGCGCGGCAGCACCTTCACACTGTGCCTGCCGGCGGCACGCCTGCTGGCGGACGATGCGCCGGCGCCGGACGTGGCCGGTTCCGCCCCGACCGCTCAGACCGCTCAGACCGGCTCCGGGACTGCTCCGGATGCGTCGCCGGCGACACGCGCAGGGGAATCCGCGGCCGGAGAAGCACCGCTGGACGGGTCCGACGCGTCGGCATGACGGCCGAGATGGAAATCGGCGTCACCATACTGCCGGGCAAGCACCGTCAGGCGCTTGAAGGCATGCGCGATCGCGCTCTCCAGCGTCATGCCGATGCCGCCGTGCAACTGGATGGCTTCCTGTCCGATGTGCCGACAGGCCGTTGCGACCAGCGCTTTCGCCGCTGACACGACGCGCACACGCTCCGCCGGATCGATCCTGCCACGCGCGGCCGCATCCACGCGCGCGCAGGCCAGCAGGGTGATCGAGCGCGCCTGAGTGGCCTGGATCGTCATTTCGACGAGCCGGTGCTGCAACGCCTGGAAACTCCCGATCGGCACGCCGAACTGCCGGCGTGTCTTCACGTATTCGAGCGTCGCGCGATTCGCCAGATCCATGACGCCGATGGCTTCGGCGCAGGTCAGCGCCGTGGCGAAATCGATCGCTTCGGCGATTGCCGCCGCCGCATCGGTCGGGTCGGTGCCCGGTTGCAACAGCGCGTCGGCAGGCAAATCCACCTCCCGGAACCGGACGTCGCCGGCACGCAGGTCGTCGATGGTGCGGAAGGACCGGCACGTGACCCCCCTGGCCCGTGGATCGACGACGAAGACCCCCATCCGGGCGTCGCCGTCTCCCGCCTGTCCGAGCTGCGCCGTCACGACGAACCGGTCGGCCAGCGGCGCATGGATCACCATCTGCTTGTCACCCGACAGGCGCCAGCCGTCGCCCGAACGCAGTGCCCGGCTGGTCACCGTCCCCGGGGTCTCGTCGAACGGCTCCTCGTCGTGCGCGAACGCCAGGCGCAACGAGCCGTCGATGAGGTGCGGCAGCCACCGCGCGCGCTGCACCGGGCTGCCCAGGGTGGCGATCAGCCGGCCGGCTGGCGCCAGCGTCGACAGCACCGGCTCGAGCAGCAGCGATTCGCCGCAGGCGGCCAGCGGCGCCAGCAGATCGAGCGCGCCGCCGCCGTAGCCGCCGTCGTCCTCGGCAAACGGCACCGACAGCAGGCCGATCGCCGCCAGTTCGTGCCAGAGCGCGGAATCGCTGCCCGACGGCGACGCAATGATGGCCTGCCGCGCCTGGAAATCATGTCGGCGCCGCAGCAACCGGGCAATGCTGTCCGTGAGCAGTTGCTGCTCTTCGTTCAGCCGGAAATCCATTCAGTCATCCTCCCGTCCCGTCTCTTCCCGCCACGGCCAGCGCCGACGCCTGGGGGGGGCAGGCATGGAGCGTCGCATGCTCCCGAAGAACGGGCGCCGTCATCCGCCACACCCGGAAAACGTGCAAACGGGACGAATGCTCCCTTCGAAAGCCGTCACAGTCCAAGCAGACCCCTTGCGATCAGATTGCGCTGGATTTCGTTGGATCCGGCATAGATCGACGTCTTGCGGAAATTGAAATAACGCGGTGCAAGTGCCGCCGTCTGCCGGTCGAAACCCTCGTAGTCGATCGGCCGGAACCGGCGTGCAGCACGCCCCGCCGCCTGCATGCGCAATTCGGTCAGCTCCTGCTGGATTTCGGTGCCGCGGATCTTGAGCATCGACACTTCGGGGCCGATCGCTCCGGTGCGCTGCATTTCGTCGACGAAACGCAGATTGGTCATCTCCAGCGCCATCAGTTCGATCTCGACACGCGCGAGCCGGTCACGAAAGCGGACATCGGCAAGCAGCGAACGGCCGTTCTTCACCGTGCGCGCGGCGATTTCCTTCAGCCGGGCCAGTTCCCGCTTCGAGACGCCGATGCGCCCGGTGTTCAGGCGCTCGTAGCCGAGCAGGTACTTCGCCACCGTCCAGCCTTCGTTTTCGCGATGAACGAGGTTCTCGACCGGCACCGCGACGTCGTCGAAGAACACTTCATTGACCTCGTGTGCCTCGTCGAGCAGGATCAGTGGCCGCACCGTGATGCCCGGCGTCTTCATGTCGACGAGCAGGAAACTGATGCCTTCCTGGCGGCGCCCGCCGCCGCTGCCGGTGCGCACGAGGCAGAACATCCAGTCGGCAAAATGCGCCAGCGTCGTCCAGATCTTCTGCCCGTTCAGCACGTAATGCGCTCCGCGCCGCACCGCACGCATCTTCAGCGAGGCGAGATCCGAGCCCGAATCGGGTTCGGAATAGCCCTGGCACCAGAAATCCTCGCCATCGTAGATGCGCGGCAGGAAACGGCGCTTCTGCGCTTCCGTCCCGAAACGCAGCAGCACCGGCGCGCACATCATGACGCCGAACGGCGCCACTGGTGGCGCGGCCGCGAGCGCGCACTCTTCCTCGAAGAGATAGCGCTGCACCGGTGTCCAGCCGGTGCCACCCCATTCCCGCGGCCAGGCCGGGGCGATCCAGCCACGCTGTGCAAGGATGCGGTGCCAGCGCAGCAGATCGTCGCGCGTCAATTCCTCGTATTCGAGCACCTTGCGCCGCAGATCGGACGGCACACTGGCAGCGAGCCAGACGCGCACCTCGTTGCGGAACGCCTCTTCCTGCGGCGAAGCTTCCAGGTCCATCCAGTCCTCCCGTACCGGAAAACGCCTGCGCCCGGGCAGGAACCTGCCGGTCGCCCTACTCCAGCGCTTCGATGCCGACCGCCGCGCACGCAGCCAGATCGGACGGTGCGCATGCCGGCAGCTGCGACGACAGATGACGCAGCGCCGTGCGCAGCCCTTCTTCCAGAACCGGATGATAGAAGGGCAGGCGCAACAGTTCATGCACGGTGAGCCGGCGATCGATCGCCAGCGCCAGCAGATGCGCCAGATGACCGCCCGACGGGGCGCACAGTTCGCTGCCGAGCAGCACACCCGTATGCGCATCGGCGTACAGCCGAAGCGCGCCCCGGTTGCGCTGTTCGATGCGCGCACGCGACTGCCGGTCGAAACGCACTTCGCCGATGCGCACCTGCTTCGCGTCCAGCTGTGAAAAACGGGTGCCGATGACGGCCACTTCCGGATCCGAAAACACGATCGACATCGGCACCCGGCGCCGGAACTGCGGAGGCTGCGCGTTCCCGGCGAGCAGCGCGGCGACCTGCAGGCCGGCCATGTGCCCATCATCGGCCGCCTCGTGCTGCAGCGGCAGGCGCGCAGCCACGTCGCCGACGATGAACACGGGCAGCCCGGCGACCCGCATCGTCAGCGGATCGATCGTCGGCAGGCCCCGGTCGTTCAGCGGCACGCCAAGCGCGTCCAGACCGAGATCGTGCAGATCGGGGCGCCGGCCCAGCGCCGCGAGCACGGCATCGACCTGCACCTCCTGCGCGCCCGCACGGACGCGGATCGTGCCGTGATCGTCCTGCGTCACGCTCGCCCGGGCGCCGACATGCACCGCGAATTCCTGGCGCAGCGACTCCAGCAGCGCTTCGTTGACGACCGGATCGCCGAGACCGGCCAGCGACTCGTGCGAGCCGAATGCGGTCACGTCGATGCCGAGACGGGACAGTGCCTGCGCCATTTCGACGCCGATCGCCCCCATCCCGACGACCGCGATGCGCCGCGGCAGATCCTCGCATTCGAACAGCGAATCACTCGTCAGCAGGCGTTCGCCCAGCACCCGCCAGGGGTCGGGAACGACCGGGCGCGAACCCGTCGCCACGATGATGTGGCGCGCGCGCAGGCGGCGGCCGTTCACCTCGACGCAATCCGGTGCCAGCAGACGCGCGCGGCCGGTGATCGCGTGCGCCTGCGGATCCTCGGTGGCGCGCAGCGCACCCGCAACGAAGCCGTCGCGCAGCGCGCGCACGCGCGCCAGCACGGCCGGCACGTCGACGCTCAGACCGGAGCCGCCGCGGATGCCGAAAGCCTCCAGCGCATCCCGCCGATGAAAGGCATCGGCGGCCGCAATCAATGCCTTTGACGGCATGCAGCCGGTGCGGGCACAGGTGGTGCCCCAGGGGCCGGCATCGATGATCGCGAAGCGATCGGTCTGCTTGCGGACCTCGCGCAAGGCCGACAGACCGGCGGTACCGCCGCCGATGATGACGACGTCCAGCGTTTCATCCTTCATCAGGTTCTCCTTGCCACCACAACCGGTGACCACGACCGCTGGCCGGATTTTCCTGCCGTCGGCCAACGCAGTGCCGCACTGCGCAAGCGTGCGCTGCCGACACCCGTCGACCGGGCAACGAGCCGCGGCTGCCACCGGCCGGACACTGCACGCCCGGCGTGATCACCCCGATGATGCCCAAACCGGCGCGCGAACCCCTCACGCGCCGGCCGTCGTCGTCCGCGACGGTGCACGCGTCAGCTTCAGGCCCACCTTGACGACGCGCCCGTCGATCATCTCGCGGGCGATCAGCAGCAGTCCGGCCAGCTGCACGGCATCGCCTTCGACCAGATTGCGCGCCTGGCGACGCATCGCTTCGTCGAGCGTCAGGCCTTCGAAGCCGGCGGACAATTCGCATCCATAGGCCGAGCAGACATCCGCCAGCAAGGCATCGCCTTCGAGCACGAAGTCACCGTAGAACTGCCGACGCGCGGCCACGTCGACACTGGTGAACAGATCGGACAGATGATCGACTTCATGATCGGGGGCCACCAGCATCACCACGTCATCGAGCGCCAGCACGCCGGCCGCTTCATCGTGCAGGACCGTGTCGCGCCGCAGCACGCCGACCACGCGCACGCCCTCCGGCAGCAGCAGCGTGCGCAGATCGGTGCCGAGCATCGGCGAACGCCGGCCGATGCGGAACTCGAGCACGGCCAGCCGGTCGTCGGACAGCATCGGTCGTACGCGTGGCTCCTCGCGCGGCGGCAGTCCGACACCGAACAGACGGGCCATGAACGGCACCGAGGAGCCCTGCAGCAGCAGGGAGGTCACGACGACGACGAAGGCGATGTTGAACAGCAGCCGGGCTTCGGGAACGCCAGCCAGCAGCGGAAAGACCGCGAGCACGATCGGCACCGCGCCGCGCAGGCCGATCCAGCTCATGAACGTGACTTCCCGGGGCACGAAGGAAAACGGCAGCAGACACAGCCAGACGGCCAACGGACGGGCGACGAGCATCAGGAAACCCGAGACGGCCAGTGCCGGCCAGGCGATCGCCGGCAGTTCCGATGGGGTGACCAGCAGGCCGAGCAGCAGGAACATGCTCGATTGCGCCAGCCAGGCCATCCCGTCCATCGCCCGCAACAGGTTCTCGGCGGTGCGCCGCAACTGGTTGCCAACCACCAGCCCGACCAGATATACGGCGACGAAACCGCTGCCCCCAAGCAGACCGGTCAGCGCAAAAGCGCTCACTCCGCCCGAACACAGCAGCAGTGCGCTGAGCCCCTCGCCGACATGCACGTGACGCATCACGCGCGCCAGCACGTGTCCGAGGCCGAAGCCGAGCAAGCCGCCCAAGCCAAACTGCACGAACAGCCGGCGCACCAGTTCGAGTCCCTGGACGTCCTCCGGCGCCATCAGGATGCTGATCATCAGCATCGTCAGGAAAATCGCCGTCGGATCGTTGATCCCCGACTCGATCTCGAGCGTATTCGCCACCCGTTCATTCAGGCGCGTGCCACTGGCGCGCAGCAGCGCGAACACGGCTGCGGCGTCGGTCGAGCCGACGATCGAACCCAGCAGCAGGCCGTGTCGCCAGTCGAGATCAAAGACCCAGGCAGTGAACCAGCCGAGCGGCAGGGCCGTCAGGACGACGCCGACCGAAGCCAGCACCAGCGACGGGCGCAGCGCGACGCGAAAGGTGGCCAGCTTCGTGCGCAGGCCCCCGTCGAGCAGAATGATCGCCAGCGCGAGATTGCCGACGAAAAACGCCAGCCGGTGATCATCGAAATCGATGCCGCCGATTCCGTCCTCGCCGGCCAGCATGCCGACCAGCAGGAAGACCAGCAGGAAAGGCACACCAAAGCGCGACGAGAATGCGCCCAGCAGGATGCCGGCGAACATCACCAGCGCCCCAGCCAGCAGCAATTGATCGATCGCTTCCATCCGGTGTTTCCATCCGGGCCGGCAGCACGGGGGCCGCGGAAGCCGCATTCTGGTGCCGGAGGCGGGAATCGAACCCGCACGCCCTCTCGGGCACCGGATTTTGAGTCCGGCGCGTCTACCAGTTCCACCACTCCGGCATCGCACGGACAGCCCCGTGCAACGAAGGCGCGATTATGCGGCCTGCGGACGCCGCAGGACAAGAACGACGCCGGGCGGAAGCGGCCGCCGCCCGTACAATCGCGGCCAGTTCCTCCGCCAGGGGTCCGAATGCCGCCCGATCATCCGCGTCCGGACGCGTCTTTCGTGCGCGACGGGTGCGCGCCGCCGATACCCGGAACCGATGGCTTCACGGGCGCGCTCACGAGAGCAGATGAAAACCAGCGACTTCGACTTCGATCTTCCCGCCGACCGAATTGCCCGTCATCCGGCAGCCAACCGCACCGGCTCCCGGCTGCTGCACGTTCGTTCCGACGAAATGGAAGATCTGCGCTTCACAGACCTGCCGCAGTGCATCGCGCCCGGTGATCTGCTCGTGCTGAACGACACCCGCGTCCTGCGCGCGCGCCTGCTCGGCCGCAAGGAAAGCGGCGGGCGCATCGAGGCACTGGTCGAACGCGTGACGGACGTGCACGAAGCGATCGTGCAGCTGCGCGCGAGCAAGCCGCCGGCTGCCGGTGCCCGACTGCACTGGCGCAGCAGCGCCGCGACCGTCGTTGCCCGTAAAGGCGACTTCTGGCGACTGCGATTCGACGAGCCAGTCCTCGACGTGCTCGGGCGCGATGGTGCGATCCCGCTGCCGCCTTACATCGATCGTGCCCCAGCGGCGCTGGACGACGAGCGCTACCAGACGGTATTCGCGCGCGCTCCGGGCTCGGTTGCCGCGCCCACTGCCGGCCTGCATTTCGACGAAGCCCTGCTGGACCAGCTGCGCACCCGCGGAGTGGATATTGCCTACGTGACGCTGCACGTCGGCGCCGGCACCTTCCAGCCGGTGCGCACCGAGGATCTGTCGCAGCACCGGATGCACAGCGAGCACTACCGGATACCGGCCGCCACGGTCCGGGCCGTCGCCGACGCACGCGCCCGTTCGGCAGCCGTCATCGCCGTCGGCACCACGACGCTGCGCACGCTCGAAGCGGCCGCGGACGAAACCGGCCGGATCCACTGCGGGGACGGCGAAACCGATCTCTTCATCACGCCGGGCTACCGTTTCCGCATCGTCAACCGGCTGCTGACCAATTTCCACCTGCCGCGCTCGACGCTGCTCATGCTGGTGAGCGCCTTCGCCGGCTACCAGCGTGTACGCGAGGCCTATGCGCATGCCATTGCCCAGGGCTATCGCTTTTTCAGCTATGGCGACGCGATGCTGCTGGAGCGGGAGGACGGACGATGACGACAGGCTCCGCACCGACGGACACCGCACCATCGACGAGCGACGCGTTCGCGCTTCTGCAGCGCGACGGCGAGGCACGCTGCACGCGCGTCGTGCTGGCGCACGGCACGGTCGAGACGCCGGCCTTCATGCCGGTGGGCACCTACGGTGCGGTCAAGGCGACCTCGCCGCGCGAACTGCGCGAACTGGGTGCACCGATCATCCTCGGCAACACCTTCCACCTGTGGCTGCGCCCCGGTCTCGACGTGATCTCGCGTTTCGGCGGCCTGCACCGCTTCATTGGCTGGGATGGCCCGATCCTGACCGACTCGGGCGGCTTTCAGGTCTGGAGCCTCGGCGCATTGCGGCAGATCTCGGAAGAAGGCGTGCGCTTCTCGTCACCGGTCAACGGGGACAGACTCTTTCTGACGCCCGAGCGCTCGATGGAAATCCAGCAGGTGCTGGATTCCGACATCGCGATGGTGTTCGACGAGTGCACGCCCTGGGAACGTGACGGCGTTCCGGTGTCCTTCGAGGACGCGGCCGCCTCGATGCGCCTGAGCCTGCGCTGGGCGCGTCGCTCGCACGATGCGTTCCGGCGCGGCCAGGAAGCGGGCACCGGTCGCGCCAACCGGCTGTTCGGCATTGTCCAGGGCGGCCTGTTCGAGGCCCTGCGCGACGAGTCACTGGCCGGCCTGATCGACATCGGCTTCGATGGGTATGCGATCGGCGGACTGTCGGTCGGCGAGCCCAAGGCGGACATGCTGCGCCTGCTCCGCCACACCGCGCCGCGCCTGCCGCAGGACGCACCACGCTACCTGATGGGCGTCGGCACGCCCGAAGATCTCGTCGCCGGTGTCGCCGCCGGCATCGATCTGTTCGATTGCGTGCTGCCGACGCGCAATGCCCGCAACGGCTGGCTGTTCACGCAATGGGGCGATCTCAAGCTGCGCAATGCACGCTATCGCCTGGATGAACGGCCGATCGACGAGCACTGCACCTGTCACGCCTGCCGGATGTTCTCGCGCGCCTACCTGCATCATCTGCAGAAGACCGGCGAGATCCTTGGCGCCCGGCTGGCGACGATCCATAATCTGCACTATTACCTGGAACTGATGCGCTCGATGCGCGCGGCGATCGCCGAGGGCCGCTTCGAGGCGTTCCGGCGCGGGTTTGCGGCCGGCCGCACGCGTGGGATCGAATGAAATTCGAAGAAACTCTCAGGGAAAACCCGATTACCGTGTAGACTTCCGGCGCCTTCTCTGTTCCATCCCGACGCCGGCAACCGGACCCGTCGCCCAGCCCGAGAGCGCCCGTCGTCCATGCTCGACACGATTTCCAGCAGTCCCCGCAGTCCCATCCGGATGACCACGCACTTCGGCAGCAGCTTCTTCGAGCGTTTTTCGCTCGAGCTGGCCACCAGCGACGCACTGCGTGCGGAAAGCTACCGCCTGCGTCACCGGATCTACGTGCGCGAACTGCAATATGAACGGGCAGAGGACTTTCCGCATGGACTCGAGTTCGACGCCTGGGACGAGCGGGCGCTGACCGTCCTGCTGCGTCATCGTGCCAGCCGGCAGTTCATCGGCTGCGTTCGCCTGATTACGGCCGACCCGGACGATCCGGCGCAGCCGTTTCCGTTCGAGACGACGGCCGGCGAACACCTGCCGCAGGCGGCGCAAGGACCGCAGCGGAACCTGGGCACCGCGCCGCGCAAGCGGATCGGCGAAGTGTCGCGTCTGGCCATCGTGCGTGAATTCCGGCGGCGCTGCGACGACAATGACCCGGATCTGGCTCCGTATCTCGACCCGAGCGGCGCCGGCCCGGACCGGCGCAGCAGCGAGCGCGTGCCGCCCGCGCTCGGACTGATCTTCTCGGCGACCTGGCTGGGCATCGAGATCGGCCTGGAAGCGGTCTTCGTCATCATGGAGCTGCGCCTGGCACGCCTGCTGCGTTCGCTGGGCCTGCACTTCACGCAGATTACCGAACCGGTCCAGTTCCGCGGCCTGCGGGCGGCCTTCGAGATCCGCCGCGAAGCGCTGCTCGGCGACCTGGCGCCACCGCTGCGCGACATCCTCGATCTCGTTCGCTCCCGCGTGCTGGCCCTCGCCCCGGAACGGGCAGTGCTGGCGCCGGTTCCGGCCTGATCCGGCGCACACCGCTCCGGCGACGGATGCCCACGATCGCATCCACGCCGATTTCTTCCGGCACCCGTTGCACGCCGCTGTCGTCCGTGGCAGGAACGGCCGACAGCGCTGCCGGGCACGGACCGGACCGATTGCTATAATCGGCGGTTCACTTCGGGAGACACGCCTTGCTCATCTCGCCTGCCTATGCCCAGGCCACGGGTTCGGCCGAACAGCAGATCTTCGGCTTCCTGCCGATCATCCTGATGTTCGTCGTGCTCTATTTCCTGATGATCCGGCCGCAGATGAAGCGCACCAAGGAGCACAAATCGATGCTCGAGGCGCTCAAGCGCGGCGATGAAGTCGTGACTTCGGGCGGGCTGATCGGTCGCGTGACGAAGGTCGGCGACAGCCATGTCACGGTCGAAGTGGCGCGCATCGCCGAAGGCCGCAACAACGACACGCCGATCGAGATGCATTTCCAGAAAGGTTCGGTCCAGACCCTGCTGCCCAACGGCACGATCAAGGCGATCCAGAAGGGAGGTGCTGCGGCGGTGCCGGCCGCGGGCAATGCGACCAAGGCCTGAACATGAACGTCTGAGGCCATCGTGAACCGCTATCCGATCTGGAAATACGCCGTTCTCGCCATTTCGCTGGTGTTCGGTCTGCTGTACACGCTGCCGAACTTCTTCGGCGAGGCGCCGGCGGTCCAGGTGTCCAGCGGCAAGGCGACGCAGAAAGTCGACGACTCGATGATCGGCCGCGTGAGCGGCATCCTGTCGGAAGCCGGACTGCAGAGTACCGGCGTCTATTTCGACGGCAATTCGGTCAAGGCGCGCTTCGCCGACACCGACACCCAGCTGCGCGCCCGTGACGTTCTCGGGCACACGCTGAATCCCGACCCGGCCGATCCTTCATGGATCGTTGCACTCAACCTGCTTTCCGACACGCCGCACTGGCTCATTTCGCTGCGCGCGCTGCCGATGTATCTCGGCCTCGACCTGCGCGGCGGCGTGCACTTCATGCTGCAGGTCGACATGAAGGAAGCGCTGAACAAGCGCATGGACGGACTGGCCAGCGACATCCGCACGCAGTTGCGCGACAAGACCATCCGCCACGCCGGCATCGAACGCATCGGCAACACGATCGAGATCCGCTTCCGCGACACGGCGACGCTCGAACGGGCGCGCGGGCTGATCAGCGACAGCTCGCCCGAACTGGCACTCACCGTGGCCGGCAGCAACAGCGAGCCGAAGCTCGTGGCGAGGTTCCGCGAAGACGCCGCGGCACGCGTACAGCAGAACGCCGTCCAGCAGAACATCACGACGCTGAGCAACCGCATCAACGAATTGGGCGTGTCCGAGCCGGTGATCCAGCAGCAGGGCGCCGATCGCGTCATCGTGCAACTGCCGGGGGTGCAGGACACGGCCAAGGCCAAGGACATTCTCGGACGCACGGCCACGCTCGAAGTGCGCATGGTCTGCGAATCACCCGACGAGCTGGCGGCACTGGCCGCCGGCACCGTGCCGTTCGGCTGCGAGCGCTTCACCGAGCGCGGCGGCCAGCCGATCCTGCTGCGCCGCCAGATCATCCTGACCGGCTCGAACCTGAACGACGCCCAGGCAGGCTTCGACTCGCAGACGCAGGAGCCGGCCGTCCACCTGACGCTCGATGCCCGCGGCGCGCGGATCTTCCGCGACGTGACGCGCGAGAGCATCGGCAAGCGCATGGCGATCGTACTCGTCGAGCGCGGCAAGGGCGAGGTCGTCACTGCACCGGTGATCCGCTCCGAGATCGGTGGCGGCCGCGTGCAGATCTCCGGCGCGATGACCACGACCGAAGCCAATGACATCTCGCTGCTGCTGCGCGCCGGGTCGCTGGCCGCACCGATGGAGATCGTCGAGGAACGCACGATCGGCCCGAGCCTCGGCGCCGAGAACATCCGCCAGGGCTTTCACTCGACGCTGTGGGGCTTCCTGACGGTGGTCGCCTTCATGGTGCTGTATTACCACTTCTTCGGCATCGTTTCGTCGATCGCGCTGTCGGTGAACCTGCTGCTGCTGATCGCCCTGCTGTCGCTGCTGCAGGCCACCCTGACGCTGCCGGGCATTGCGGCGATCGCGCTCACGCTCGGCATGGCGATCGACGCCAACGTGCTGATCAACGAACGCGTGCGCGAGGAACTGCGCAACGGCGCGACGCCCCAGGCCGCGATCTCGGCCGGTTACGACAACGCCTGGGCGACGATTCTCGACTCCAACATCACGTCGATGATCGCCGGCATTGCGCTGCTGATCTTCGGTTCCGGCCCGGTGCGCGGCTTTGCCGTCGTGCACGTGCTCGGCCTGATGACGTCGATGTTCTCGGCCGTGTTCTTCTCGCGCGGCCTGGTCAACCTCTGGTACGGACGCCGGCGCAGGCTGTCCGCCGTATCGGTCGGACAGGTCTGGCGTCCGCCGACCAGTGCCGGCGTGCCGGCGCGACGCGGCTGAGCGCGGGGCAACGACGATGGAATTCTTCCGCATCCACCGCGACATCCCGTTCATGCGCCATGCGCGCATCCTGAACGCGGTTTCGGTCGTGATGTTCCTGCTGGCCGTCGGTTTTCTCGCCGTGCGCGGCCTGAACCTGTCCGTCGAATTCACCGGCGGCACGGTGATGGAAGTGCACTATGACGAGAGCACGGATCTGCAGAAGATCCGGGCGACGATCGATGCGCTCGGCTACAACGACACCCAGGTGCAGAATTTCGGCACTTCGCGCGACGTGCTGATCCGTCTGCCGAGCGCCGAAGGCAGCGGCAAGAGCTACACCGAGCAGAGCGACGAGGTCATGGCGGCGCTGAAGGCTGCCCAGCCCGACGCCACGCTGCAGCGCGTCGAGTTCATCGGCCCGCAGGTCGGACGCGAACTCTTCACCGACGGGGCGATGGCGCTGCTGTTCGTGGTCGTCGGCATCATCATCTATCTGTCGATCCGCTTCGAATGGAAGTTCGCGATCGCCGCGATCATCGCGAATCTGCACGACGTCGTCATCATTCTCGGCTTCTTCGCCGCCTTCCAGTGGGAGTTCTCGCTGTCGGTGCTGGCCGCCGTACTGGCCGTGCTCGGCTACTCGGTGAACGAGTCGGTGATCATCTTCGACCGGATCCGCGAATATTTCCGCAAGATCCGCAAGCTCGACACGCCGCACCTGATCGACAAGGCGATCACCAGCACGATTTCGCGCACGATCATCACGCACGGGTCGACGCAGGTAATGGTGCTGTCGATGCTGATCTTTGGCGGGCCGACCCTGCACTATTTCGCCGTGGCACTGACCATCGGCATCCTGTTCGGCATCTATTCTTCAGTATTCGTGGCCGCGGCCATCGCCATGTGGCTCGGGGTCAAGCGCGAGGATCTGGTCAAGCCGGTGCGGCGCAAGGACGACGGCCAGCCCGAACTGCCCTGACGCACCGGGGAGGGTGCGGTTCAGACGCGGCGTGCCAGCTCGGCCGCCTTGCCGATGTAGCCGGCCGGCGTCAGCGCCGCCAGTTCGCGCCGCGCTTCCTCGGGAATCGGCAGGCGCGCGACGAACTCCGCGAGCACGGCCGCTGTGACGGTACGTCCGCGCGTCAGTTCCTTGAGCTGCTCGTACGGATTCTCGACGCCGTAGCGACGCATGACGGTCTGGATCGCCTCGGCAAGCACTTCCGGATTGGCCTCGAGATCGGCTGCAAACCGTTCGGCGCGCACCTCGAGCTTGCGCAGGCCGCGCAGACTGCTGTCCCAGGCCAGCAGGCTGTGGCCCAGCGCCACGCCAACGTTGCGCAGCACCGTCGAGTCGGTCAGGTCACGCTGCCAGCGCGAGATCGGCAGCTTCTCTGAAAGGTGGCGCAGCAGCGCATTGGCCAGGCCTGCATTGCCTTCCGAATTCTCGAAGTCGATCGGGTTGACCTTGTGCGGCATCGTCGAGGACCCGACCTCGCCGGCGCGCAGCTTCTGACCGAAATAACCAAGCGAGATATAACCCCAGACATCACGATCGAGATCGATCAGAATGGTGTTCAGCCGCGCCAGCGCATCGAAGCTGGCGGCCATCCAGTCGTGCGGTTCGATCTGGATCGTCCAGGGATTGAAACGCAGGCCCAGCGACTCGACGACTGCCCGGGCGAACTGCTCCCAGTCGACCTGCGGATACGCTGCCAGATGTGCGTTGTAATTGCCGACAGCGCCATTCATCTTGCCCTGTGGCTCGATGGCCTGCAACGCAGCCAGCGCCGGTTCGAGGCGGGCGACGAAATTCGCCAGCTCCTTGCCCAGCGTCGTCGGCGATGCCGGCTGGCCGTGCGTGCGCGACAGCATTGGCAAGGCCGCATGCTCGTGCGCCAGCGTGCGCAGCATGTCGATGACGGTGCGCACCGCCGGCACGATCACCTCGTCGCGCGCGGCACGCAGCATCAGCGCATGGGCCATGTTGTTGATATCTTCGGAAGTGCAGGCGAAATGCACGAACTCGCCGGCACGGGCCAGATCGGCATCGTCGCCGATCGACTCCTTCAGAAAATATTCGACCGCCTTGACATCGTGGTTCGTCGTCGCCTCGATCGCCTTGATGCGCGCTGCCTGCGGCGGGCCGAAATCCGTGACGATGGCCTGCAGACGGGCACGCGCGGCCGGCGAGAACGGCGGCAACTCGGTCAGCCCGAGCTCCGACAGGGCGAGCAGCCACTGCACCTCGACCTGCACACGACGGTGCATCAGACCCGCTTCGGACATCTGCGCACGCAAGCCGGCGAGCCGGGACGCGTAGCGCCCGTCGAGCGGCGACAGGGCCTGCAGGGAGGACTCGGGAGGGGAATCGGAGCGGGATTCGGACATCGAAGAAGAACCGAGAACGGTGGAAAAAAGGAAAAGACGGGAAAACGGGACGCCCGGGCGACCGAACGTCATGGAAAATGACCGCGCACAGCCCGGATGGGCCAGACGCAGCCGACGGTGGTCGTCCGCAAGAAAGGGGGTCGCCCGCGGTCGGGAATGATCGCCCGCAATCGGGAATGATCGCCCGCAATCGGGAATGGTCGCACAACCGGTCGCCTGCTGCCCTGTCCGGCCCGCGATCGATGTACCACCGGTGCAGGCCGCGCTGCGCCTCTGCTCCGTAGTGTGGCTGCAAACCGGTTCGCCCGGGCCTGCGATCCGGCCGCTGTGTGGCAGTTTCGCCGGCGGCTGACGGTGCCGAAGCCGCCGCGGTGGCCTTTGCTATACTGGCCGCCCGTTTTGCGGCGACGTCATGAAGCTCATCGGTTCGACATCGAGTCCGTACGTTCGCAAGGTGCGCGTCGTACTTGCGGAAAAGAAAATCGAATACCAGTATGAACTGGACGATGTCTGGTCGCCGGAATCCCGGCTGCGGACGCTCAATCCGCTCGGCCAGGTGCCGACCCTGGTCATGGACGACGGCGGCGCGCTGTTCGATTCCAGTGTCATCGCCGAATACCTCGACAACCTGACCCCGGTGCACCGGCTGGTGCCGCCGAACGGTCGCTCGCGCATCGAGGTCAAGATCTGGGAAGTGCTCGGCGACGGCCTGCTCGATGCCGCGCTGCTGGTGCGGCTCGAACAGACGCTGCGCACCGAGGCCCAGCGCAGCCCAACCTGGATCGCACGCCAGATGTCGAAGATCGAGGGCGCGCTGCAATCGATGTCGAACATGCTGGCCGACAAGGCCTGGTGCGTGGACGGCCGTTATTCGCTGGCCGACATCTCGCTGGGCTGTACGCTCGGCTATCTCGACTTCCGTTTCCCGGCACTGGGCTGGCGCGCGCAATTCTCGAATCTGGCCCGCCACGCGGAAAAACTGTTCGATCGTCCGAGCTTCCAGGAAACGGAACTCAGTTGAGCACGGCCTCGGCCGGCGTCCCTGCCCGCTCCGGCTTCGGCCCGCGTTCCGCCACCTCGATCACGCCACCGCCGAGACACACTTCACCCTGGTACAGCACGGCGCTCTGGCCGGGTGTCACGGCCCACTGCGGCTGCGCAAAGTGCAGACGGAAGCCTCCCGGGGCCACCTCTGCGAGCGTGCAGCGCGCGTCCTGCTGCCGATAGCGCGTCTTCGCACTGAGCGAGCCGTCATCGTGCGGCGCGCTGCCGGCGATCCAGTGTGCATCGATGGCATGCAGACGCGTCGCGTGCAGGGCCGGATGCGCATGCCCCTGGACGACGATCAGCGCGTTGCGCGCCATGTCCTTGCGCGCGACAAACCACGGCTCGCCGCTGCCGGCACGCGTGCCGCCGATGCGCAGGCCCTTGCGCTGACCGATCGTGTGAAAGGCCAGTCCCTGATGCTCGCCGATCACGTCACCGCTGTCGGTTTCGATCGGACCCGGCCGGGTCGGCAGATAACGGCCGAGAAACTCGCGGAACGGACGCTCGCCGATGAAGCAGATGCCGGTCGAATCCTTGCGTGCCGCATTGGGCAGGCCGATCGAACGCGCCATCTCGCGCACCTGGCGCTTATCGAACGCACCAAGCGGAAACCAGGTGCGTGACAGCTGTTCCTGTGTCAGGCGGTGCAGGAAATAGCTCTGGTCCTTGCTCGCATCGACGCCACGCAGCAGTTCGAAAAGCCCCCGGTCGCCGCGGCGCACGCGCGCGTAATGCCCGGTCGCGATCCGTTCCGCACCCAGCGCCATCGCATGGTCGAGAAATGCGCGGAACTTGATTTCGGCGTTGCACAGCACGTCGGGGTTGGGGGTACGACCGGCTGCGTATTCGCGCAGGAATTCGCTGAACACGCGCTCGCGATACTCGGCGGCAAAATTCACGGCCTCGATCTCGATCCCGAGCACGTCCGCCACGCTCGCCGCCGTGACCCAGTCTTCGCGCGCCGTGCACTCGTCGTCGTCTTCCCAGTTCTTCATGAACAGGCCGATGACTTCGTATCCCTGCTCGCGCAGCAGCCACGCGGCCACGGACGAATCGACGCCGCCGGACATGCCGACCACTACCCGACGAGAAACCTGTGCAGACATCGCCCGATCATAATCCAGCCAGCCCCGGAACGTGCACCGCCAGCGGCCGTTCCGGCCGTGCCCGCACCATTGCCGGACGGCGGCCCCGATCCGGCGCCACACGGACGCCCGCGTCCGGATCCGCTGTGGATCAAGTTTTCGGGGCTTTGCTATCGGACCTTCCCTTACAATACCCCCGCTGCCTGGAACAGCGCCCGGTCGCGGGTCGTCGTTCCCGTCATCGAGCTGCCTCTTACCGGAATCGCCGAGGAAACCGAATGCGCATAGGCGTACCTGCAGAAACCCGCCCGGGCGAAGCACGGGTGGCGGCCACCGCCGAAACCGTCAAGAAACTGGTCGCGGCCGGCCATGAACTGCTTGTCGAACGCAATGCCGGCCTGGTGGCCGGCCAGACCGATGAAGCCTACGGGACTGCCGGCGCGACCCTGGTCGATGCTGCACAGGCGCTGTCGGCCGATCTGGTGCTGAAAGTCCGCTCACCATCGGCGGATGAGCTGGCGGCGATGAAGCGCGGCGGCGCCCTCGTGGGCATGCTCGAACCCTTCGACCGCGACGGCCTGCAGCGGCTGGCCGACGCCGGACTGACTGCCTTCGCACTGGAAGCGGCACCGCGCACGACGCGCGCGCAAAGCATGGACGTGCTGTCGTCACAGGCCAACATCGCCGGCTACAAGGCGGTGATCCTCGCGGCCAATGCCTATCAGCGCTTCTTCCCGATGCTGATGACCGCCGCCGGCACGGTGAAGGCGGCACGCGTCGTCATTCTCGGCGCCGGTGTCGCCGGTCTGCAGGCGATCGCGACCGCCAAGCGCCTGGGCGCGGTGATCGAAGCCTCGGATGTGCGCCCGGCGGTGAAGGAACAGGTCGAGTCGCTCGGCGCGAAGTTCATCGACGTGCCTTACGAGACCGACGAAGAACGCGAGATCGCACAGGGCGTGGGCGGTTATGCGCGCCCGATGCCCGAGAGCTGGATGAAACGCCAGGCGGCTGCGGTGGCCGAGCGCATCCGTCAGGCCGACGTCGTCATCACCACCGCGCTGATCCCGGGCCGGCCGGCGCCCGTACTGGTGACCGAGGAAATGGTGCGGTCGATGAAGCCGGGTTCGGTCATTGTCGATCTGGCCGTCGAGCAGGGCGGCAACTGCCCGCTGTCCGAGGCCGGCCAGACCGTGATCAGGCATGGCGTGACGCTGATCGGGCAGACCAACCTGCCGGCCAGCGTCGCAGCCGATGCCTCGGCACTGTATGCGCGCAATGTCTTCGACTTCCTGAAGCTCGTGCTGACGAAGGAAGACACCCTGCACATCGACCTGGAAGACGACATCGTCAAGGCCTGCCTGATGTGTCGCGATGGTCAGTTGCTGCGCACCTGATCCCGACCGCGGTGCCTCACGATCCACCCCAACGACCGACAGCGGAACGAAACCGATGGAAGCGATCTCTCCCACCGTCATCAATCTCACGATTTTCGTGCTCGCCGTCTACGTCGGCTACCACGTCGTCTGGAACGTCACGCCGGCGCTGCACACGCCGCTGATGGCGGTGACGAACGCGATCTCGGCCATCGTCATCGTCGGCGCGATGCTGGCCGCCGCGCTCACCGAGACGGGTCTCGGCCGGTTCATGGGCGTGGCCGCGGTGGCACTGGCCTCGGTCAACGTCTTCGGCGGCTTTCTGGTCACGCGGCGCATGCTCGAGATGTTCCGCAAGAAGGAACCGCGAGCGCGCACGGCCGACAAGGCACAGGCCAGCGCCGGAGGCGCGAAATGACGCTGAGCCTGAATACCGTCGTCCTGCTCTACCTGGTTGCCTCGGTCTGCTTCATCCAGGCGCTCAAGGGACTGTCGCACCCTACCACTTCGCGCCGCGGCAACACGTTCGGCATGGTCGGCATGGCGATCGCCGTGCTGACCACGCTGGCGCTGCTGGCCGAACTCGGTGCCACCGGAATGGGCTTTTCCCGGATCGCGCTCGGCGTGATCATCGGCGGGGTCTTCGGCACGCTGCTGGCGCAGCGCGTCGAAATGACGAAAATGCCCGAGCTGATCGCGTTCATGCACTCGATGATCGGTCTGGCGGCCGTGTTCATCGCGATCGCCGCCGTGGCCGAACCGTGGGCATTCAACATCGTCGCGCACGGCGAACCGATCCCGATGGGCAACCGGCTGGAACTGTTCATCGGCACCTTCGTCGGCGCGATCACCTTCTCCGGTTCGGTGATCGCTTTCGGCAAGCTGTCGGGCAAGTACAAGTTCCGTCTGTTCCAGGGTGCGCCGGTGGTCTTCCCCGGCCAGCATCTGCTCAATCTGGTGCTCGCGCTGGCGATGGTCGGCTTCGGCCTGTGGTTTTATTTCACGCAGCAGTGGACGCCGTTCTGGATCATGACGATCCTCGCTTTCGTGCTCGGCGTGCTGATCATCATCCCGATCGGCGGCGCCGACATGCCGGTGGTGATCTCGATGCTCAACAGCTACTCGGGCTGGGCGGCGGCCGGCATCGGCTTCTCGCTGCAGAACAGCATGCTGATCATCGCCGGCTCGCTGGTGGGCTCCTCGGGCGCGATCCTGTCCTACATCATGTGCCGGGCGATGAACCGCTCGTTCTTCAACGTGATCCTGGGCGGCTTCGGCAGCGACCCGAGCGCGGGCGGCGCCGCGGGGGCCACCGAACAGCGTCCGGTGAAGTCGGGCTCGCCCGATGACGCCGCGTTCCTGATGAGCAATGCCGACACCGTGATCATCGTGCCCGGCTACGGACTGGCGGTGGCGCGTGCGCAGCACCCGCTCAAGGAACTTACCGACAAGCTGGTGGCGCACGGCGTGCAGGTGCGCTACGCGATCCACCCGGTGGCCGGACGCATGCCGGGGCACATGAACGTGCTGCTGGCCGAGGCCGAGGTGCCCTACGACCAGGTCTTCGAGATGGAGGACATCAATCCGGAGTTCGGCGACACCGACGTCGTGCTGGTGCTCGGCGCCAACGACGTGGTCAACCCGGCCGCCAAGGACCCGAAGTCGCCGATCGCCGGCATGCCGATCCTCGAGGCCTACAAGGCACGCCAGGTCATCGTCAACAAGCGCTCGATGGCCTCCGGCTACGCCGGACTGGACAACGAGCTGTTCTACATGGACAAGACCATGATGGTCTTCGGCGACGCGAAGAAAGTCGTCGAGGACATGGTCAAGGCCATCGAATAGGCTGACAGCCGATGACGCGCCGCCGTGTGCTGCGTGCCGCCGGTGTGCTCGGGCTGGCCGCCCTGCTGCCGGCCTGTGCCACGCAACGCTTCGAGGCGCCGGGCGAGGGCCGGCCAGCCGCAGTGCCCGTGCCGCAACCCGGCCAGCGCTGGCGCTACGCCGAGATCGATCTGTACCGGAACGCGCAGCGCGACGAGCTGGACCTGCACTGTACCGTCTCCGTGCCCGGCGAAATCCGCATTGCCGGCACCCGCGCAAACGGACAGCGGCGCGAGGATGAGGTCTGGCGCGATGCGGCGCACATCGTCGAAGACCCATCCTGGGGCATGCTGCAGATCTTCGCGCAACCCGTCCCGGTCCTCCCGGTTCCGTTGCGGGTCGGTATGCGGCAGCACATGCGCACGTTCTGGCACACGAGAGAGGACCCCGACTTCCCGCTGTGGTGGGACGACTCGCTCAGCGCACCCGGCTGGCAGCGGATACGCGTTCCGGCCGGCGAATTCCTGGCACTGCGCATCGAGCGTCTGATCCGCTTCCGGCACGCCGACATCTGGCGCCTTGGCTGCGAACGCGCCGACACCTGCTGGTATGTACCGGAACTGCGCCGCTGGGCGGCGCGGGAATGGACCGGGGAATGGCGCATGCCCGATGAAAAGGGCACGATCGTCGAGGAAGATCGCGTGCGCTGGGAACTGCTGGAGGCGCAACCGGCGTCCTGAGGACGGGTCAGGCAATCATCCACACCCGTCCTGACAGGCCTTCCGGATGCGGCGGATCGCTTCGCCCGTTCCGGGGGGATTCGCTCCCCGGAATCCCGGGGCACCTCACGCGTTCAGCGCCTCGTCGAGCCATTCGATCCAGTGTCGCACCGGCGTATCGGTGCCGGCCTGCAGATGCGCGATGCAGCCGATGTTGGCCGACAGGATCTGTTCCGGCCGGCTGCCCTGCAGTGCCGTCAGCTTGTTGCTGCGCAACTGCCTCGACAGCGCCGGCTGCAGCACCGAATACGTGCCCGCCGATCCGCAGCACAGATGCCCGTCCGGCACGACGGCCGGCGTCACGCCGACCGAAGCGAGCCAGCGCTCGACCGCGCCGCGGATCTGCTGGCCGTGCTGCAGTGTGCACGGTGCATGAAAGACCAGCCGTGACGGAACCGCACCACGTGCCAGCGCGGCGCGAATGCGATCCGTCTGCCCGGCCAGTTCAGCGGGCAGCCACTCGGCCGGGTCGCGCGTCGCGTCGACGATGCGCCGGGCCTTGTCGGCCCAGGCCGGATCGGCGCGCAGCAGATGCGCATATTCCTTGACCATCGCGCCGCAGCCCGAGGCATTGACGAGCACGACCTCGACGCCGGCTTCCAGGTGCGGCAACCAGGCGTCGATGTTGCGGCGCGCTTCGGCCAGCGCGCCTTCGGTATCGTTCAGATGGTGGCGGATGGCGCCGCAGCAGCCCGAACGCGCTTCGACGATCGCCTCGATGCCGAGGTGATCGAGCACCCTCGCCGTTGCCGCATCGATGGACGGCAGCATGGCCGGTTGCGTACAGCCGTTGAGCAGCAATACCTTGCGCGCATGGTGCCGCACCGGCCAGACGCCGGGCGCACGCCGCACCGGAACCTTGTCGCGCAGGAAGGCCGGCAACAGCGGCCGCACGAACTGCCCGAGACGCATGGCCGGATCGAACAGCCGACGCCGCGTCAGCGTCTCGCGCAACAGCCAGCGCACGAGACGCTCGTGCCGCGGCCGGCGTACCTGTCGTTCGACAAACTTGCGCCCGACGTCGACCAGATGACCATATTCGACGCCGGATGGGCACGTGGTCTCGCAGTTGCGGCAGGTCAGGCAACGATCCAGGTGCGCCAGCGTCGAACGCGTCGGCGCCGTGCCCTCGAGCACCTGTTTCATCAGATAGATGCGACCGCGCGGGCTGTCGCGCTCGTCGCCCGTCAGCAGATAGGTCGGGCAGGTCGCCAGGCAGAAGCCGCAATGCACGCAGCGGCGCAGGTTCTCCCCGGCGTCTTCACCGTCGGGCGTGCCGGCGAGCCAGTCGGCCAGGTGCGTTTCCACGTTCGATTCTCCGCTCGGTTCGCCTGGCGTCAGAGCGCCGCATACATGCGTCCCGGGTTGAACATGCCCGCCGGATCGAATGCCTGCCTGAGTTGACGATGCACCCGCCGATTGACTTCGCGCAGCGGATGAAAGACGCCCACGGCCCGGTCGCCGCCGCGAAACAGCATGGCAGTGCCGCCCAGGCGCTCACATTCGGCGCGGATCCGTCCGGCTTCGGCATCGCTGCGCAGCCAGCGCAGCGCCCCGCCCCACTCGAGCAGCCAGCGCCCCGGCAGCTCCGGCCAGGCGGCGGTCGACGGCAGGGACAGGCGCCAGAGCGGCGTCGCGGACAGTCCTTCGGAAAAAAAAGGATCCGTCTGTTCGCGCAGTTCGCGCCAGCCGTGCTCCGCCTCGTCCGCGTCGATCGGCGTCGCACCATGCCCGTCGGTGAAGCGCGCAAGCGCAGCGTCGACCGCGGCCGGCGCTCCGGAAAGCCGGACCCGGGCCTCGCCATCCCGCCAGCATGTCGCCGACACCGGCAAGGGTTCACCCTGCCAGCGATTCATGACCCCGATCACCTCGTCGGCGTCGAGCGCCAGGCGGACACTGGTTTCCCGCTGTGGACGGGGCAGCACCTTCAGTGAAACATCGAGGATCGGTCCGAGGATGCCGAATGAGCCGCACATCACGCGCGCGACGTCATACCCGGCAACATTCTTCATCACCTGCCCGCCGAAGCGCAGCAGTTGCCCCTGGCCGTCGGCAATCGTCACCCCGAGGACGAAATCGCGTACCGCGCCCGCACGGACTCGCCGCGGGCCGGACAGTCCGGCGGCGACGACGCCGCCGATCGTTGCCGCGTCGCCGAACGCCGGCGGCTCGAAGGCCAGCATCTGGCCCTGCGCCGCCAATGCCTCGTGAACTTCGGCCAGCGGGGTGCCGCAACGCACGCGCAACACCAGTTCGGTCGGCTCGTACGAGACGATGCCGCGCACGCCACCCAGTTCGAGCCGGTCACCGGCCAGGACCTGCCCCAGGAAATCCTTGGTGCCGCCACCGATCAGACGCAATGCGCGTCCGTCGCGGGCGGCGGCGCGAATGGCCTCGCACACGGCCGCGACCGGTCGATCCGCAGGCTGCGTCGGACTCATGTCTTCTCCGGTCGTGTCGAGCGCGGCCGCCGGAACTCCGAACAGCGCGCCGGCGTCGGAATCGCCTTGCCAGGGTTGAGGATGGCGGCCGGATCGAAGGCGTGCTTGACGGCGAAGAAGCGGTCGCGCTCGGCTCGTGAGAACTGCACGCACATCGATTCCAGCTTCTCGACGCCAACACCGTGCTCGCCGGTCACGGTGCCACCGAATTCCACGCACAGTTCCAGGATCTCCGCGCCGAAGCGCTGGGCACGCTGCCACTGGTCGGCGTCATTGGCATCGAACAGGATGAGCGGATGCAGATTGCCGTCACCGGCATGAAAGACGTTGATGCAGCGCAGCGAATGACGCTCTTCCATCTGCGCGATCGCCTCGAGCATCCGCCCGATCATGCGCCGCGGAATCGTGCCGTCCATGCAGTAGTAGTCGGGCGACAGGCGGCCGGCGGCCGGGAACGCGTTCTTGCGCCCGGACCAGAAAAGCAGGCGCTCTGCCTCGGACTGCGAGACGCGGATTTTCGTCGCGCCGGCCGTGCGCAACACTTCCTCCATGCGCACGATCTCGTCGGCCACCTCTTCCGGCGTGCCATCGGACTCGGCCAGCAGAATCGCCGCGGCATCGACGTCATAACCGGCGCGGACAAACTCCTCGACGGCCACCGTCGCCTTGCGATCCATCATCTCGAGGCCGGCCGGAATGATGCCGGCGGCAATGATGGCGGCCACGGCGTCGCCGGCGGTGATCACGTCGTCGAACGAAGCCATCAGCACGCGCGCAAGCGGCGGCGCGGCAAGAAGCCGCACGCTCACTTCGGTGACCACCGCCAGCATTCCTTCGGAGCCGATCACCAGCGCGAGCAGGTCGAGCCCGGGTGCGTCGAGCGCCTCCGAGCCGAACTCGACCGCCTCGCCGGCGCTGGTGAACCCGCGTACCCGTAGCACGTTGTGCACGGTCAGCCCGTACTTGAGGCAGTGAACGCCACCGGAATTCTCGGCGACATTCCCGCCGATCGAGCAGGCGATCTGCGACGACGGGTCCGGCGCATAGTAGAGACCGTGAGCCGCCGCGGCTTCCGAAATTGCCAGATTGCGCACGCCGGGCTGCACGCGGGCGATGCAGGCCAGCGGATCGATCGACAGGATGCGGTCGAATTTCGCCATCGACAGGACGACGCCGGCCGCGTGCGGCATCGAACCACCCGACAGGCTCGTGCCGGCACCGCGCGGCACCACCGGGACATCCAGTTCGTGGCATGCCTGCAGCAGCGCGCGCACTTCCTCGTCGCTCTCCGGCAGGGCGACGGCCAGCGGCAACTGGCGCCAGGCACTCAGCCCGTCGCATTCGTACACGCGCGTGTCTTCGGCCCGATGCAGCAGGCGCGACGGCGGCAGGATGGCCGCCAGCCGCTCGAGGATCGCCTGGCGCTGCGGGCCGGCGGGCGTGCGGTGCAGATCGGTGTGACGCAAGGTTGCGTCCTCATCGCTGATGCGCGGAGCGGCTTCTACATCCATGTCGTTTCGGCGTCCAGTGCAACATTCCGGCGAACAGGACTTGATTGTCGCCGGAAAGTGGTTCCCGATACACTTTTCGCCTCTGTGCCCGGGCGGACAGGCACGCAATCCGGGCCGTCGGCAAGCCGGTTGGCCCGGTCGGCGGGCAGGACAATGGTTGCACCGACACACCGGCAGCGCGACACTGCGGGTGCGCGCGGCAGGCGGACACCACTGTCGGACGCATGCATGCCGGGCAGCCCGTCCGAACGCAACAGACATTTCTTCTACGGAGACACCCATGTCCATGCAGGATACGGTCTGGCAGATCTCGGTCGTCCTGATGGCGATCCTGCTTGCCGTTTTCATCTTCGTCTGGTCGCAATCCTCGGTGCGCGAGGAGGATTTCACGCCGCTGCAGAAACGCGCCTACCGGATGCGCACCTTCTTCTTCTGGTTCCTGGTACTGACGCTCGGTCCGGCGATGATCTACAACCTCATCGACCTGCCGTACCCGACGAGCGCCGAAGCGCGCGCCGCCGATGCGCAGGTGATCGATGCCGAAGGCCATCAGTGGTACTGGACACTGAGCGCCGATCGGGTCGAAACCAACCGGCCGGTCCTGTTCCGCGTCACCAGTGCCGACGTCAACCACGGCTTCGGCCTCTATGACCCGTCGATGCGTCTGGTCGCACAGACCCAGGCGATGCCGGGCTACACGAACACCCTGCGCCACACCTTCACCGAGCCCGGCAAATACAAGGTGCTGTGCATGGAGTACTGCGGCCTGGTTCACCACAACATGATCGCCGAGATCGACGTCGTCGATGCGGGCACAGCGACGAAGGAGTAAGGCGATGGCGAACGTGGACGCGAAGGCGAACGAGACGGCACTCGATCACGGGGCCCATCCGGCCGCGCTCGGCGCACTGGTGGCGGGAGTCGCCACACTGGCACTGATGATGATCTTCGGCGTGCTGATGCGCATGCAGCAGGCCGGATACATCGACATGGGTCCCATGTCTTTCTACGAGCTGATGACCCTGCACGGCGCCGGCATGGTCGGTATCGCCGGGCTCACCGGCATCGCCATCCTGTGGCATTTCCTCAGCCAGTACGTGCGCCTGTCGGTCGGCGTGTTCGTCACCAACCTGCTGCTGTTCCTGATCGGCGTCGTCATGATCCTCCTGTCCGTGTTCGGCGGACACTTCCACGGTGCCTGGACCTTCCTCTTCCCGCTGCCCGGGATCGCGCAGGGCACCTGGAGCACCGGCGCCGCCGCGCTCTTTCTCGGCGGCATGCTGGTCATCGGCACCGGCTTCCTGCTGCTGCATCTGGACATTGCGCGTGCGATCATCGCGCGCCATGGCGGCCTCGGACGCGCACTGGGCTGGCCGCAGCTGTTCGGCAACGACCCGGAACCGCCGCCCCCGCCGACCATCGTCGCATCGACGATGGCGACGATCGTCAACCTGTTCGGTGTCGCCGCCGGCGCGATCATCATCGTGATGATGCTCGTGAACCTGTACTACCCGGGCTTCGGTATCGACGCGCTGTTCGCGAAGAACCTGATCTATTTCTTCGGACACGTCTTCATCAACGCGACGATCTACATGGCGGTCATCGCCGTCTACGAGATCCTGCCGCGCTACACGCAGCGACCGTGGAAATCGAATCGCGCCTTTCTCGCCTCCTGGACGGCCTCGACCATCATGGTGCTGTTCATCTATCCGCACCACCTGCTGATGGACTTCGCGATGCCGACCTGGGCACTGGCGATGGGCCACATCATCGGCTACCTGAACACCTTCCCGATCCTGGTCGTCACCGGCTACGGTGGTCTGATGATCGTCTATCGTTCCGGCATCCGCTGGGATATGGCCTCGGCACTGCTGTTCACCTCCCTGTTCGGCTGGGCGGCAGGAGCGATGCCGGCCTTCATCGACGGGACGATCCGCGTCAACTACGTCATGCACAACACGCTGTGGGTGCCCGGGCACTTCCACACCTATCTGCTGCTGGGCATGATCACGATGGTCTTCGGCTTCCTCTACTTCATCGGCAAGAGCGAGCGCGAGCCGCGCGAGAATTTCCTCGACCGGGCCGCCTTCGCCGTCTTCGTTGTCGCCACCCTCGGCTTCACGCTCAGCTTCCTGTATTCCGGCCGCGAAAGCGTGCCCCGTCGCTACGCCGAGCATCTGCCGGAATGGATGCCATACGATCGCGTGGCGACCGTCTTCGCCTGGCTGGTGGTTGCTGCGGTTCTGGTCTTTGCCGTACGCTTCTTCACGCGCCTGTCGGCGGCGACGCGCGATGCGCCACGCGCACGACTGGCCGTGACCCGCTCCGCATGAGACGGGTGCCGGGCGCGCGTGAGGCGACGTGAAATGGATCGACGCCAGAGGATCCGGCTTCCTGCCCGGGTGGGTGGTCGGCGCGACACTGCTGGTCCTGCTGGCCCTGCCCTGGTCGCGTGCCTGGCTCGAGGCATCGATGACGCGGCACATGCTGGTGCAGATGCCGCTGCTCGCGGCGGCCGGTTTCGTGCTCGCCAGGGCACTGTCGGCCGACTGGCGCGAGCGCCTGAGGGCGCGGGCCGGAGGCGTCGTTCCCTGCCTGCTGCTGGCGATGGCCACCACGACGTTCTGGATGATCCCGCGTGCGCTCGATCTCGCGCTCGAACAAGGCAGTGCCGAAGCGGCGAAATTCCTCAGCCTGCCGCTGCTGGCCGGCGTGCCGCTGGCGCTGGCCTGGCCGCACATCGGCATCTTCGGGCGCGGTTTCGTCTGGTCGAACCTGGCCAGCATGCTGGCCGTGCTCGGCTGGCTGTACCGGGCGGCGCCGATCCGCGTGTGCAACGCCTACGGCGAGACCAGTCAGTTCACTGCCGGAACGTGGATGATCGTGCTTGCCGTCACCATCTTCGCCGCCTGGCTGGCCAGCCTGCTGCTGTCGCCGGCAGGCAGCCATCCGCCGCAGGGCTGAAGCGATCCGCCCCGACGATGCGAACCCTTCTGGAGATGCTTTCCCATGAGCCGAGTCGTTGACGGTTTCACCGGTGCCATCGGCAAGACCCCCTTGCTGCGCCTGCGCAAGGCATCGGAGCTGACCGGGTGCGAGATCCTGGCCAAGGCCGAATTTCTCGAGCCGGGCGGCTCGATCAAGGACCGCACCGCATGGTTCCTGATCCGTGACGGCGAGCGGCGAGGGCTGTTGCGCCCGGGTGGCACGGTCGTCGAAGGCACGGCCGGCAATACCGGCATCGGTCTGACGCTGGTCGCCAATGCGCGTGGCTACCGGACGGTCATCGTCATCCCCGAAACCCAGAGCCAGGAAAAGAAGGACCTGCTGCGCCTCTACGGTGCCGACGTGCGCGAGGTGCCGGCGGCGCCGTTTCGCGACCCGGCCAATTACGTGCACGTGGCCGAACGCCTGGCCGCCGAACTGGCCGAGAGCCTGCCCGGAGGTGCGTTCTACGCCAACCAGTGGGAAAACACGGCCAACCGCGACGGGCATCGGGCAACGACCGGGCCCGAGATCTGGCAGCAGAGCGAAGGCCGGATCGACGGTTTCGTCTCGGCCATCGGCACCGGCGGCACGCTGGCCGGTGTCGCAGAGTTCCTCAAGTCGATCGACCGCGGCATCCGGGTCATCGCCGCCGATCCGCCCGGCGCGGCCATGTATTCATGGATCCGGCACGGCCGGCTCGAGTCCGAGGGCAACTCGATCACCGAAGGCATCGGACTCGGCCGGGTCACGGCGAACATCAAGGATGCACCGGTCGACGACGCCTACCGGATCGAGGATGACGAGGCGCTGGAGGTGATCTACGGACTGCTGCGCGATGAAGGTCTGTGCGTCGGCGGCTCGAGTGGCGTGAACGTTGCCGGTGCCATCCGGCTGGCACGCGAACTGGGCCCGGGTCACACGATCGTCACGATGCTGTGCGACTCGGGCCAACGCTACAGCCGGAAACTGTTCAATCCCGAATTTCTGCGCGAACGCCAGTTGCCGGTGCCGGACTGGCTCGCCGGCTTCGCGCCATAGCAGACGGCAAGGCGGAACTTTTCCGCGTCGATTCCGGCCAACCGGCCGGCAACGACGAACACCCGACGACTGATACCATCGGCGCCTGTGAACGCCGATTCTTCGCTTCCGGAGCCAGACCTTGGACAACCCTGCCGATCTCCGCTACACATCGACCCACGAATGGGTACGCCGCGAACCCGACGGAACGCTCACCGTCGGCATCACGTTCCACGCACAGGATGCGCTCGGTGAACTCGTTTATGCCGAACTGCCCGACGTCGGACGCGTCCTGAAGCTGGCCGAGGCCTGCGTGGTCGTCGAATCGACGAAAGCGGCATCCGCCGTGTACGCCCCGGTCGACGGCGAGGTGGTGGCCGTCAATCCGGCGCTGGCGGACGCGCCCGAGACCGTCAACAACGATCCGTTCGGTGCCGGCTGGCTGTTCCGGCTGCGCCCGTCCGACCCGGCACAGGTCGATGCACTGCTCGACGCCGCACAATACGAGGCCGGCCCAGCCAGCGAATGATGTGCGTCGGACGCCACTGGCGTCCCCGCTTTTCCCCTTTGCATCACCCGCCCCCCGGGGATTTCCTTCGATGAACGCTCCCGCACTGCTCGGCGCGCGCCTGCGCGCGCTGTCCGGATCGTCCGTCGCCGCCCAGGATGCGCCTGGACGAAGCGACTTCGTCGACCGCCACATCGGACCGGATCGCGCCGAAGAAGACGCGATGCTGGCCGAACTCGGTTATCGCTCGCGCACCGAACTCGTGCGCGCGATGCTGCCGGAGCACATCCTGCTCGACACACCGCCGGCGCTGCCGGCGGCCGTCGACGAAGCGGCGGCGCTGGCCGAACTGCGCACCCTGGCTGCGCGCAACGAGTGCTGGCGCAGCTTCATCGGCACCGGCTATCACGGCACGATCATGCCGGAAGCGATCCGGCGCAACGTGTTCGAGAACCCGGGCTGGTACACCGCCTACACGCCCTATCAGGCCGAGATCGCGCAGGGCCGGCTCGAAGCGCTGCTGACCTTCCAGCAGATGGTGATCGATCTGACCGGACTGCCGATCGCCAACGCGTCGCTGCTGGACGAGGCCACGGCGGCGGCCGAGGCGATGGCGATCGCACGCCGTGCCGCGAAATCGAAGACAACACGCTATTTCGTCGAGCGCGACACGCACCCGCAGGTCATTGCCGTCCTGCGCACGCGTGCGCTGCATCTGGGCATCGAGATACACGTCGCCGATGCCGATACCCTGTCTGCCAATGCGGAGAGCTGTTTCGGCGCGCATCTGCAGACGCCCGACACCCGCGGACGGCTGCGCGACTTCAGCGCCGACATCGCGGCACTGCACGAGGCGGGCGCGCGCGTTACCGTCGGCTGCGATCCGCTCGCCCTGCTGCTGACGAAGTCGCCAGGCGAGATGGGTGCCGACATCGCGATCGGATCGGCGCAGCGCTTCGGCATCCCGCCCGGCTACGGCGGCCCGCACGCAGCCTTCCTGGCAGCCCGCGCCGATCTGCTGCGCACGATTCCGGGGCGCATCATCGGCGTCTCGCGCGATGCCGCCGGAAAACCGGCGCTGCGCATGGCGCTGCAGACGCGCGAGCAGCACATCCGGCGCGAAAAGGCGACCAGCAACATCTGCACATCGCAGGCGCTGCTGGCCAACCTGGCGGCGTTCTATGCCGTCTGGCACGGCCCCGACGGGCTGCGGGCCATTGCCGAACGCGTGCACGGCCTGACGCGCCTGCTCGCACATCTGGTGGCCGGCAACGCCGACGCGACGGGGCACACGTCGTCCGTCGCGGCGAACGCGGCGCCCGCGCCGGCAGCCACGCACTGGTTCGACACGCTCGTCTACGACGGCCTCGACGTCGCATCGGTACGTGCGCGCGCCCATGCACAACGCATCAACCTGCGCTACCACGACGACGAGAGCGGCGATGGAGACGGAGAGGAAGATGGACGCCCGGGCGGCGCCGGCACGGGTGCCGATGCGCATGCAGGCACCCGGCGGGCGCAACGGCTGATCGGCATCACGCTGGACGAAACGACGACGCTGGCCGACGTCGGCGATCTCGCCTGGGTGCTCACCGGCCACCGCGTCGACGAGGAAACGCTGGCGGCGCTGGCGGCCGGCTTTCCGCTGGCCGGCGAAGAGATCCCCGCCGGCCTGCACCGGCACGATGCCGTACTGACGCACCCGGTCTTCCGGCGCCACCACAGCGAAGCCGCGTTCGTGCGCCATGTGAAGCGGCTGGAAAACCGCGACCTGTCTCTGGTGCACTCGATGATCCCGCTCGGCTCGTGCACGATGAAGCTGAACGCGGCGGCCGAAATGGCACCGGTCAGCTGGCCGGAATTTGCCGCTCTGCACCCGTTCGTGCCGCCCACACAGGCGCAGGGATACCACGACATGCTGGCGCAACTGGGGCAATGGCTGGGCGCGATCACCGGCTTTCCGGCAGTGTCGTTCCAGCCGAACTCGGGCGCGCAGGGCGAATATGCCGGCCTGCTGGCCATCCGCCGCTACCTCGATTCGATCGGCCAGCAGCACCGCAACGTCTGTCTGATCCCGGCGTCGGCACACGGCACCAATCCGGCATCGGCACAGATGATGAGCATGCACATCGTCGTCGTCGGCTGCGACGCACAGGGCAATGTCGATCTGCAGGACCTCGCGCGCCAGGTCGAGCGGCATCGCGACCGCCTGGCCGCGCTGATGATCACCTGGCCTTCCACGCACGGCGTGTTCGAGCCGGGCATCGTCGATGCCTGCCGGCTCGTGCACGAGGCCGGCGGCCAGGTGTACATGGACGGCGCCAACCTGAACGCGCAGGTCGGGCTGACGGCGCCGGCGCGCGTCGGTGCCGACGTCTGTCACATGAACCTGCACAAGACCTTCTGCGTGCCGCACGGCGGCGGTGGCCCGGGTATGGGGCCAATCGCCGTGGCGGCGCATCTGGCGCCCTTCCTGCCGACCGATCCGCTGCGCAGCGCCGACCGCGCCGGTGCCGTTTCGGCCGCGGCCAACGGCAGCGCGCTGATCACGACGATCTCCTGGATGTACATCCGGATGATGGGTGCCGACGGACTGCGCCGGGCCACCGAGACGGCGATCCTCTCCGCCAACTACATCGCCCGCCGCCTCGACCCGTATTTCCCGGTGCTCTATCGCGGCCGCAACGGCCTGGTCGCGCATGAATGCATCATCGATCTGCGCACCGTCAAGGCGCGCTGCGGCGTGAGCGCCGAGGACATCGCCAAGCGGCTGATGGACTATGGCTTTCACGCGCCGACGCTGTCGTTTCCGGTGGCCGACACGCTGATGATCGAGCCGACCGAATCGGAACCAAAGGACGAGCTCGACCGTTTCTGCGACGCGATGATCGCCATCCACGGCGAACTCGAACGCATCGAACGCGGCGAACTCGGGCGCGACGACAATCCGCTGCGCAGCGCACCGCACACGGCTGACATGCTCGGCAGCGAGTGGGCGCACGGCTATTCGCGCGAGGAAGCCGCCTGGCCGCTGCCCTGGGTGCGCGAGGCCAAATTCTGGCCGGCCGTGGCGCGCATCGACAATGCCGCCGGTGACCGGCAGCTCGTGTGCACGCTGCCGCTGCCGGAGGCGGCGGCCGACCAACCGGTACGGACGGGAAGGACATGAACAGCGAACCGACGCCATCGGCACCTCTGCGCGAGATCGTCCTGCAGGCCCTGCACGAACGGCGCGGCGCGCGCTTCGGCGCCTTCGCCGGTTTCCGGATGCCGATCCAGTACGGCGCCGGGGTGCGTGCCGAGCACCTGCACACGCGCGCGGCCGCCAGCCTGTTCGATGTTTCGCACATGGGGCAGCTGCTCGTGCGCGCGCGCGACGGCCGGCGCGAGACGCTGTACGCGCAGCTCGAAGCGGCACTGCCGGTCGATTTCGACGGCTGGGGGCATGACGAGCAGCGCTATTCGCTGCTGCTCAACGACCAGGGTGGCATCGACGACGACCTGATGCTCGTGCACCGGGTCGATGGCGACGCCGCCGAAGTGCGCATCGTCGTCAACGCCGGCAACCGCGCGGCCGATCTCGTCCGGCTGCGCGCGCTGTGCCCGAATCTGGTCATCGACGAAATCGATGCCGCGCTGATCGCGCTGCAGGGGCCGCAGGCCGAAGCCGTGCTCGCCGGACTCGACGCCGCCTGCGTGCCGCTGCGCTTCCTGCAGGCCACGACGCTCACGCTGGACCGCCAGCCGTGTTTCGCCACCCGATCCGGCTACACCGGCGAAGACGGCTTCGAGATCTCGCTGCCGACCGCGGCCGCGCGCCGCATCGTTGAAGCACTCCTGGCCGACGAACGCGTGCAACTGGCCGGACTGGGCGCACGCGACAGCCTGCGCCTGGAGGCCGGACTGGCACTGCACGGCAGCGACATCGACGCGACGACGACCCCGGCGGCTTCGGGTCTGGGCTTCGCCATCCCGAAGTCACGACGCACCGGCGGGCACAAGGCAGCCGGTTTCCCGGGGGCGGACATCGTGCTGCGCCAGTTCGCCGAAGGCGCTCCGAACCGGCTTGTGGGCCTTGTTTCACACCAGCCGACACCGATCCGCCCGCACACGTCCATCGTCGATGACGACGGCACGACGATCGGCGAAGTCACCAGCGGAACCATTTCACCGACGCTCGGCCATCCGGTCATGCTGGCGCGCCTGCAGGCCGGGGTGGTCGGACGCGTACCGGCCCCTGCCCTGCACGCCATCGTGCGCAACCGCCGGCTGCCGGTCGAGATCACGGCGCTGCCCTTCGTGCCGAAGCGTTACAGACGCTGACACGGCGCACTGCCGCAAGGCCTGGCTGACTCCCGGCGCCACGCTGTCACACGCGCACGATCTTGCCCGGGTTGAGGATGTCGTCCGGGTCCAGCGCGCGCTTGATCCGGCGCATCAGATCGAGCGCATCCTCGCCATGCTCTTCTTCGAGGAAGGGCATCTTGTGCAGGCCGACGCCGTGTTCGCCGGTACAGGTCCCGTCCATCGACAGGGCCAGATGCACGATCTCCGCGTTCAGCCGCTCGGCCTCGGCCAGTTCGGCCGGGTCATCGGGATCGATGAGCAGCATCGAATGGAAATTGCCGTCGCCGACGTGGCCGACGATGAGCGTCGGGAAATCGGCCTGATCGAGGATGCGCCGGGCGCCGATGATCGAATCGCTCAGGCGCGAGATCGGCACGCAGGTATCCGTGGTGATCGCGCGCCCGCCCGGGCGCATCTGCATGCCGGCGAAGTAGACGTTGTGCCGCGCCGTCCACAGGCGGGTGCGATCTTCCGGACGGGTTGCCCATTCGAAGTCCTCGCCACCATGATCGTGCGCGATCTGCTGCGTCAGTTCCGCCTGTTCCTGCACGGACGATTCACTGCCGTGGAACTCGAAGAAGAGCGTCGGCGTCTCGCGCAGCGTCGTATGACTGTAGGCATTGATCGCACGCACCGCACGCTCGCAGACATATTCGCAGCGCGCCACCGGCACGCCGAGCTGGATGGTCTGGATGACGGCCGCGACCGCCTGCGCCGGGCTCGGAAAGCTGACCACGGCCGCCGACACCGCTTCGGGCAGCGGATAGAGCCGCACCGTTACCTCGGTGATGATGCCGAGCGTACCTTCGGAACCGACGTACAGCCGCGTCAGGTCGTAGCCGGCCGACGATTTCTTCGCCCGCCGCGCCGTGTGCACGATCTTGCCCTCGGCGGTGACGACGGTCAGGCCGAGCACGTTTTCGCGCATCGTCCCGTAGCGCACGGCATTCGTCCCCGAGGCGCGTGTCGCCGCCATGCCGCCCAGGCTCGCATCGGCGCCCGGATCGATCGGGAAGAACAGGCCGGTGTCCTTCAGGGCATCGTTGAGCTGCTTGCGCGTCACGCCCGGCTCGACCGTCGCCGTCAGGTCCTCGGCATTGATCGACACGACCCGGTTCATCTGCGACAGGTCGATGCTGATGCCGCCCTGCACCGCGAGCAGGTGGCCCTCGAGCGAGGTGCCCACGCCGTAGGGGATGACCGGCACCCGGTGGCGGGCACATGCGCCGACCACCGCGGCCACATCGTCGGCGTCGAGGGCATGGACCACCGCATCGGGCGGCATCGCATCGAAGGGCGATTCGTCGCGGCCGTGATGCTCGCGCACCGCCGCGGCGGTGGAAAAGCGCTCGGCGAAGCGGCTACGCAGCTCTTCGACGAGTTCGGCCGGCACGGGCCGACGCAGGGCCTCGAGCGCGGGTTTCGGATCATTCATGGCGTGGCCTCCTCGATGCGTGCAATCCTGAAGATACACCGCCGGGCGGCAGCGCCTGCTCGATGGCATCGAGCGCCTGGGCGATATCGGCGGCGTCGCGTACCCGCACTGCCTGCAGGCCGGCGAGCCGTGCGCCTTCGACATTCTCGGCCAGGTCGTCGAAGAAGAGCATCTGGCCCGGCGCGCAGCCGATGAGGCCGGCCACTTCCATGAAGGCCAGCGGCTCGGGCTTGCGCCTGCCGATGTCGCAGGAGACGAAGCTGCCGGCGAACAGCGCCAGCATGCGCTCGTGCCGCGCCGCCCAGTGGTCGCGATGGGTGCGGTTCGAGTTGCTGAAGAGATAGGCCGGCAGCATCGCGGCCGCCCGCTCTAGCTGGGCGCGGGCCTCGGGGATCGCCTGGCCGAGCCGCGCGTTCCAGCCCGCGGCGATCGTGGCGTCGTCCAGGCGCAGCCCGAGCCGGGCACGCAGGGCCTCGAAGAAGGCCGCCTCGCTGATCTCGCCTCGCTCGTGGCGCTGGAAGTCCGCCTCGCAGATCGACCGGCCGCGCAGGACCGCGACATCGACGCCGGCCGCGCGGGCCCAGTACTCGTAGGATCGCCGTGGATCGATCTCGATGAGCACGCCGCCGAGGTCGAACAGCAGTACCCGGACCGGTTTCGCGTCGATAATGGCCATCGGGGACGCCCGTCCGAAGCTTCGATCGATGGCGCGCATTGTCATGGATCGGGGCGCCGGCGTCCATGCACCACATCGATGACGAGGACCGTTTCATGGGCAAGCGACTGAGCCGCATCACGACACGCACCGGGGACGACGGCACGACCGGGCTCGGCGACGGCTCGCGGACCGGCAAGGACGATCCGCGCATCGCCGCCATGGGCGACGTGGACGAACTCAACGCCGCGATCGGCCTGCTGCTGGTCGAGCCCCTGCCCGAGGCGATGGCGACGACGCTCGTCGAGATCCAGCACGACCTGTTCGAACTCGGCGGCGAACTCTGCATCCCGGGCTACGAGAACCTCGCGCCCGCCCGCATCGACTGGCTCGACGAGACGATCGCCGAATCCAACGCCGGCCTCCCCGCACTCCAGGAGTTCGTGCTGCCCGGCGGCTGCCGGGCGGCGGCGCTCGCCCACCTGGCACGCACGATCGCGCGGCGTGCCGAGCGCTCGGTGGTCGCGCTTTCCAGGCATGCGT
>JRYH01001887.1_pt1 | contig 61145 bp, 56 predicted proteins | sample 235351 | NCBI WGS metagenome assembly JRYH01 (sample SAMN03074221, study PRJNA261480) | activated sludge metagenome | biome: Wastewater Treatment Plant; feature: Wastewater; material: Activated sludge; isolation source: activated biomass of a wastewater treatment plant treating wastewater... ... | reverse complement strand
GTGTCGGTGTTGGTCATCGACTGGACGACGACGGGTGCTGCGCCGCCGACGACGACGCCAGCCACGTCCACCGGCACCGACCAGCGGCGCGGGGTGGCGGATTTTTCTGGGGCGTCGGTCATCGGGTCATCCAGGCGAGAGCGCGAGCGCTCCGGTTTTTCGATTGGACCGATGAGTCACGCTTCGGACGGATCGGGTCCGAAGCGATCATGGTCTGCCCCTCATGTAGCCGAGGTTCACGATATCTGCCAGTCGGGGCGCCCCTCCCGCCTTGTGGGGACCTCTCGCGCGGGACGGTTGGGCGCCTCAGGTCCGGCGGGCGAAGGCAGCGGAGGCGACGGAGAGGCCCGCAATCACGGCCATGACGAGGACGATCGACGGGCCGCCGGGGACGTCGAAATTAAGGGACAGGGCGATGCCGAGCACGACGCTCAGGGCGGCGACGGCGGCGGCCAGAAGGGCCATGCGCTCGGGCGTGGCCGAGAGCGGGCGGGCCGCGACGGCCGGCACGATCAGGAAGGCGATCACCAGCAGTGCGCCCACGATCTTGATGGCGATCGCAATGGTGAGCGACAGGAGGACGATGAAAATCGCTTTCACCACCTCCCGGGGCACGCCCTCGGCCGAGGCCAGTTCCTCGTGCACGGCGAGGCGCAGCATCGGCTGCCAGAGCCGCGAGAGCACGCCGAGGACGAGCGCGCCGCCGCCGTAGATCCAGAGGAGATCCGTTCCCGTCACGGCGAAGATGTCGCCGAAGAGGTAGCTCATGAGATCCACCGCCGGGCCTCTGAGGCCGAGCGTCAGTATCACGCCCAAGGCCAGCGCGCCGTGGTGCATCAGGCCCAGGATCGCATCGAGCGGCACGATCTTCTGGCGCGACAGCAGGATCAGCAGGCCGGCGACGGCGAGCGTCACGACGATCACCGGGGCGGTGATGTCGATGCCGAGGAAGAGGCCGAGCGCGATGCCGATCAGGCTCGCCTGCGAGACGGTCTCGCCGAAATAGGCCATGCGGTTCCAGATGACGAGGGACCCCAGCGGGGCTGCGACGACGGCGAGGGCGAGGGCGGCGGCGAGCGCGCGGAGAAGAAACGGCTCAAGCTCGATCACGCGGCGCCTCCGGCGGGCGTCTCGCCAGGCGGCGTGGGTGCCGTCTCGCCGGCCAGGTCGTGGCGGTGGTCGTGGTGATGCTGGTAGACGGCGAAGGCGCGCGCGCCCTCGGGGCCGAAGAGGCGCGTGTACTCGGGATGCTGGGCGACGGTCTCCGGCACGCCCGAGCAGCAGACGTGGCGGTTGAGGCAGACGACGCGATCGCTCTGGGCCATGACGATGTGCAGGTCGTGGGAAATGAGGAGCACGCCTAGGCCGCGCGCGTCGCGCAGGCGGCCGATCAAGGCGTAAAGCTCCGCCTCGCCCACGTAGTCGACGCCGCGCACCGGCTCGTCGAGCACCAGGAGGTCGGGGTCGTTCAGGAGGGCGCGGGCCAGCACGACCCGCTGCAATTCGCCGCCGGAGAGCTCGCTCAACTGCTGGCCGATCACGCGCGCGGCGCCGACCTCATCGAGAACGCCGGCGACACGGCCCGAGCGGGGGCCGTCGCCGAGGGTGAGGAAGCGGGCGACCGTCATGGGAAGCGCGCGGTCGATCTCGAAGCGCTGCGGCACGTAGCCGATTCGCAGCCCCGGGCGCCGCAGCACGGCGCCGCCGTCGGGTCGCTCGAGGCCGAGCAGCGCGCGCACGAGCGTGGTCTTCCCGGCTCCGTTCGGGCCGATCAACGTCACGATTTCGCGCGCATGGATGTCGAGGTCGATGTCGGAGAGAATGGCGCGGCCGGAGCGGACGATCTCGAGGCCGCGGGCGCCGATCAGCGCGTCGGGGTCGAAGGGGCGATGAGGCCCGCGACAGGCGGCCCCGTGGCAGCATGTGCCGTCCTGGTGATGGCCGTCGTGGTGATGGATGTGTCCCTGGTCGCGCCCATGGTCGTGGGCGTGAAGGGCCGGCGACCCACGTGCTGGCGCCGGTGCGGCGCCAGGCCCCGCCGCCTCTCCGGAACGCTCGGTCATGCGAAATCGCGCCTTATTTCTCTTCCGCCGCGCAGCGCGGACAGAGGCCCTGAACCTCGACGAACTTAACACGGGCCTTGAACTTCGCGCCAGCGGCCGCCTCGCCAATCAGGTCGAAGATGTGCTGGCCGTCCACCTCGCCCACGGCGCCGCATTTTTCGCAGGACAAAAACAGCGGCCGGCGGCCGGTGCGATGGTCCATCCGGCGGCAGGCGAAGAAGGCGTTCTTGCTTTCCAGCCTGTGGATGACGCCGGCTTCCAGCAGGGCGTCGATGGCGCGGTAGATCGAGATCGGCGCTACGCGGGTCCCCTTGTCGGCGAGGCGCGCCAGGATCTCGTAGGCGCCGATCGAGGCGTAGGTCGCCGCGATCTCCTCATAGACCATCTTGCGCAGCTTGGTGAACCGCAGGTTCTTGGTCGCGAACTCCTCGCTCGCCCGCTCCACGGCCTTCGCCAGCCGTTTCGAATTGGCCTTGTCCGGCGGGGGAAAGGGAGTCCGGTGTGCGACGTCCGACATTGGGGCCCTGTGCGCTTGCCTCTATTGTAACAGAATATCATGACGCGTTTCCATGCCTAGGCCGGAATCGCGGGGACGGATGCCCGGCCGCCCGCATTGGCCGTGGCGCGGCGCGTCACGCGAGGGCCCGCACGCGGGCGCCGAGCGCCGCGACGGATCGCGGCACGGCGCCGCGTTTTCGCCCGGCGACATTAATTTGCCGCCATGTGCTCAACCCGCCGCAATCCCGCCGTGTTGAGGCCCGGGAATTGAACTATAAGCCGAGAAGCCGGGGGCGGAGTGCGCCTCGGGCGCAGAGGGAGCCGGAGCGATGGGCTGGGACGTCAAGGCCGCGGCGGACGAGGTCGTCCAATCTCTTCCGACACTTCCTATCGCCGTCCAGGACGTTTCGGCACCTCAAGCTGCGAACTGGATCCTGATCGGGCTTGCAGGCCTCGCGGTCGCGGGCGTGCTGATCCGCTTCCTGCCGCGGCTCTGGGCCGAGATCGAGACGGCAATATTCACGAACTGGCGTCTGGCGCTGATCGGCACGGCGGCGCTCCTGCTCTCGCTCGCCGGCGGCTGGACCACCTGGGACGGCATGCGGAACTTCACGGGCGAATCCGTGCTGTCGGCCATGTTCACCTTCGGCATCCACGGCATCATGCTGATCGTCGCGTGGCTGATCGGCGAAAGCTTCGCGACGGGGATGAGCCAGGTGCGCGGCCGCTCGGGGCGCACGGTGAGCGCGCCGATGGTGGCGCTGTCGGTGATCGGCGGCGGGTTCGTGCTCGTGGCGCTCGCGATCGGCATCGTCCGTGCCGGGCTCTCGAACGATCAGCTCCTCTTCGCGTTCGCGGCCGCGGGCGGGCTCATGCTGTCGGCGGCGGCGCTCATGGTCTTCAACAAGAGCGATGTCATCCAGCCTTACGCGCAGGGCCTGCGCATCATCGCCAAGAATGCGATGCTGTGGGTGATGTTCCTGGCCTGCATGGCGACAAGCGTCTTCTTCTCGTTCGACAGCCGCTTCAACGTCATCTTCCCCAAGGACCAGCGCGAGCGGGCGGCCGAGATCCGCACCAAGAACCAGGTCGCTGGCGTGGTGGCGGACATCGGAGAGACGATCTCGAGCCGGCGCCTCACGGAGGCAGAGCGGCTGTTCCAGAGCGACGGCTGGCAGGCCTACGAGACGCAGCTTGCCAACCTGTCGAAGGCGTCCGAGGGCGCGGAGCGCGAGATCGAGGCGCATTTCGTGCGCCAGATGGAGGCGCATCGCGCCTCCATCGCCGCGCAGCAGGAGCGCATGGCCACGGCCACCAGCGGACAGGCCGGGCTCATCGGCCGGAAGGCGGCGCTGACGGACGAGCTGTCTCGGCTCAAGGCCGACCGGCCGGGGCTTGCGGCCGAGCTTTCGGGCAAGAAAGGCGAGCTCGACGCGCGGGCCAAGGAGGTGGATGCCAAGCGTGTCGAGGCGATGGCCGAGGACAAGGGCGTCGAAGGCACGCTGAAGGTCGGCAAGGGGCCGATCTATCGCGAGCGCATGGCCGAGCTCGGCAAGCTCCGCGACTATTACAAGATTGGCGAGGAGCGCGTGCGCGACGCGCAGAAGCGCCTCGACGCCGTGGACACGCGCATCGCTCAGATCGAGCGGGAGCTGGCCGGCGTCGATGGCGAGCTGGCGAAGCTCAAGGGCGAGGCGACGACCGCCGAGCAGCGCATCGCGGCGGCCGAATCCTCCCAGCTCGGCCAGGAGGGCGACCGGGTCGATCCGGCGCGCGTGAGGGCGTCGTTCGAGACGGCGCGCGCCGCGTTCCGCCAGGATCCCACCGCCGAGCGGCTCGGCGCCCTGCACCAGCATTGCGTGCAGCTCTATGACGCGATGATCTCGACGGACGCGACCAAGGAGCGCGTCCGCGCCATCGACTGCGATCCCAAGCAGGCGGTCGAGGCGGCCGCGGTGGTGTTCGCGCTCGACACCGGGCTCAAGGCGTTTACGGCCAACTGCGCGGGCGGCGAGAAGATCCCGACCACGGGCGGCGTCGACCCGCTGTTGGCGTTCGGGCGTACCTGCCTGCGCGATTCCGGCCTGCCGAGCGGAGATGCCAACGCGCTCGGCGAGCGGCTCGCCTTCGTCGATCTCAACCGCGACGACAAGGCCCACAACTTCGTCGTCACGCTCAACGCGTTCCAGGACGGCAACCGGCTCGCCTATCTCGCGCTCGCCATCGCCATCGGCATCGACAGCCTGATCTTCATGACCGGCCTGTTCGGCGCCAATGCGGTGCGCTCGCCGTTGTCGGACGTGCCCTCCTCGAAGGCCAGGAACTCGCAGGAGCTCAACGCCATGATCGAGACGGCGCTGCTGCCGGACCGGTTCCGCAAGGCGCGCCTCGTCGGCCAGGCCATGCACCCGATCGAGAACGTCGACGGGTACTCGAACGAGGTGCGGCTCGACGAGCTCGATCCCGAGACGGCCGTGCAGGTGCGCGACGTGCTCAATGCCGGCGCGATCATCGGCGCGGTCAGGCGCGGCGCGGAGCCGGGGCACTACCTCGTCCGCTCGGAGCTGCTCGAATTCCTCAACTCGGTCATCAAGCGCGAGCTCGAGACCAACAGGGATCAGGCCGAGGCCGGCCTGCTGGTCGACCAGATGGAGGATCAGCTCGTCGTGGCGCTGCTTCCGGACGTGGCCCTCAATGCGGAGGCGGTGCTCAGCGCGCTGGTGCCGATGGACGACGACCGGGGCTTCACGTCCCAGGTCGCGCTCGGCGAGGCCGACGAGGACGTGCGTCCCGTCCTGCTCAACGTGCTCAACACGGGCGCCACGTTCGCGCGCGTGCAGCGGATGCAAAACTCCGAGAGCTATTACGTCCACAAGGATCTCTACAAGACGCTGGCCCGCATCCGGGCGCGGGAGATCGGCCGCAGGGGCGGGCGCGTGGCGCTGGCCGCGACCTCCCGGCGCGAGGCGGCGAAAGAGGGCGGCTCGATCACGCCGCCGCGCCCCGCGATCGTCGATCAGACCCGCAAGGAGAAGGCCGACGACGACGGCGCGCACGAGGCGCCGGGCTATCTCGCCGCGCTCGTCGGATCCTTCGGCGTCGCGCCAGAGGCGTTCACGTCCCTCGGCGGATCCGCCTACGATGCGGCGCGGCTCGCGGGGGATGCGCTGGTCGAGCTCAGGGCGAGCAACCGGGCGCTCGATCAGGAGCTCTCGGGGCGCGACCAGCAGGAACATGCCCGGCTCGAACGCGTGTTTGCGCAGCTCGACGACGCAATCGCGCCGGAGGACGGCCGCGCCCGTCAGCACCTGACGGCCGCGTGGGAGGAAGTCGAGCAGAGCTGGAACGTCATCGTGCTGCTTCCGAACGGGCCTTACGAGGCCGCGCTCGCCGATCTCATTGAGCAGCTCGAGCCGGACAGCGGCGCCGGCATGCTCAAGGGCGACGATCAGGCTCTGCTCGCCATGGCGCGCCGCGTCCATCAATCCCTGGTGGCGAACGCGCGCCGGACCGACAAGGACTGGATCACGCTCGAGCAACACCTCCAGCTCGTGCTGCGGACGCCGACGCAGCAGCAGGTGGCGGCGGGCGATGCCAAGCGCACGCTGAACTGACGACTGGACCACTAAGTAAAAGCCCGCGTGGCGCAGATGCGTCGCGCGGGCTTTCTTTTTTTCGCCATTGCCTTCGCGCCGTTCGGTCACGAGTTTCGCACTCTTCCGCCGCGTGACGAATTTATCGTTCGCACTTCATGTCTGTTTCGAGGAGATTTCCATGTCGTCTGTGCGGACGTTTTCTTCTCTTTTCGCCTTGGCCGCGTTGTGCGGCGCCTTCGCCATGTCGGGCTCGCCCGTTCAGGCCGCGCAAGTTCAGATCGGTGCCGAGCTCGGCCACGCCGCGATCGATCGCAAGACCGCCGATCGCGTCTATCTCCGGCTTTCGCTCAAGACGCTTGCCGCCAAGACCAAGGACAAACGCGCGCCAATCAACGTGGCGCTTGTCATCGATCGCTCGGGCTCCATGTCCGGCGAGCGGCTCGCGGCCGCCAAGAAGGGTGCCGAGGTTGCGCTCGAGCGGCTCGGGTCGGACGACGTCGTGTCGCTCGTCGCCTACAACCACGAGGTCGACGTGCTGCGTAAGGCCGGCCGGCTCGGGGCGCAGCGCGATGTGCTGCAGACGGCGATCGATGGCCTCACCGCGAGCGGCACCACGGCGCTCTACGCGGGCGTCAAGGAGGGCGGCGAGCAGGTGGACACGCATCGGTCGGACCTCAATGTCAACCGCGTGGTCCTGCTGTCGGACGGGCTCGCCAACGTCGGCCCGAGCACGCCGCGCGCGCTGGCGGAGCTCGGGCGCGAGCTTGCGTCGAAGGGGATCTCCGTCTCTACCATCGGCCTCGGGCTCGAGTACAACGAGGACCTGATGCAGCGGCTCGCCGCCGCAAGCGACGGCAACCATGCGTTCGTCGAGCGACCGAGCGACCTCGCCGAGATCTTCGACCGCGAGTTCGGCGATGCGCTCTCCGTCGCCGCGCGCGATATCATCATCCAGATCGAGTGCAAGTCCGGCTTTACGCCGAAGCGCGTGCTGGGGCGCGAGGCCGACATCTCGGGCAATCGCGTGACGCTCAAGCTCAACCAGCTTCCGGCCGACAACGAGCGCTATGTCGTGGTCGAGCTCGACGTGCCTCAGGGGCTTGCCGCCGACGCGGGCGAGGTGGCCAACGTCGATGTCGAATATCTCGATCTCGACGACGGCAAGCGGGGCGTGGCAAAGGCGTCCGTCGCGGCGCGCTTCACCGAGGACGCCACGGAGGCGGAAGCGAGCGTCAACAAGGGCGTGATGAGCCAGGTCACCGAGCAGATCGCGACCGAGAACAGCGAGAAGGCCGTGGAGCTCCGGGATGCGGGCGACTTCCGCGCGGCGCGCAAGATGCTCGAGGACAACGCGGCGTATCTCAACCGGGCGAAGAGCGCGCTCGGCGCGGGCGCCATGGCGGCGCCGCAGGCATCGATCTCGACGCTCGACAAGCTCGAGGCGAAGAGCCGCGAGGCGGCAGAGAACCTCGAAGGCGAGGGCTGGGACAAGACGCGCAAGGCGATGCGCCAGGACCAGCACAAGTCGAAGGTGCAGCAGGCCTACTAGCCGGTAGCCGTTTGCAGCACTGTGTCAGTCGCGGAGCGGCTGTTGCCGCTCCGCTTTTTTTATGGACGTCGGCTATGGGCCAGAAGCGGTCAAGCAATTGAAGACTATGGCGCGACAGGAAGGCTAAAGGGCCGTGCCGTCGGATCCTCGCCCGTGTCCAGGGCGGCCAGGCCACGATCGAGCGCGCCAGACAGGGATGCGGGCGAAAACTTCGGTTTTTCGACCTGAGCCACAGGGTTCACGGTCGTGTCCCAGTCGTAGAATGCGTCGGGTGGAGGCGCCTCGCGGCCCGCGACCGTGCCGCTTGCCTCGTGCTTGTCAAGTTCGCGTTTATCACGCTCGTAGAGATCGTTGCGGAAGTGAACCACCCCGTTGTCGACCCAGGCGGTCAGGTACGTGAAATAGACGGGAACGGGATTGGCGAGCTTGATCGTCCTCTGCTTCCCCGAGGCGACAGCCGCTTCGAGGCCCTGCCGCGTCCAGCCGTCCTGGCCCTTCAGAAGCCAATCCGCAACCTCGTAGAAATTCTGCGTGCGCACGCAGCCCGAGCTGAAGGCGCGTTCGAACTTGAGGTACAGCTCCTTGTTCGGCGAGTCGTGCATATAGACGAGCTTGTCGTTCGGCATGTCGAAACGCATGACGCCCAAGGCATTCTTGGGTCCGGGCTGCTGGCGGAACGAGTAACGGTTCGCCTCCGGGCCGAACCAGTTGACCTGCGACGGATCGATCTCCTCGCCGCCGAAGTTCGAAAAGACGCGGATCTGCTCCTTGTAGAAGTAAGACACGCTCTTCCGCGCGGCCGGAATGACGTTGCGCCGCGCAATGCCAGGTGGAACGTGCCAGAAGGGCAGGATATTGATCGAACGCACTGTTGCGCTGATGAGGGGTGTTGGTGTGGCGCGCTTGCCTGAGACGACACGGCTTGCGACCTGCACCTCGTTCCCAGTGATGCCTTGCACCTCGAAGTTGGCGCCGTTCATGACGATGTACTTTGGCGCCGCCGCTAGCTTGGGCAAAAGCTCGCGCATGCGCGCAAGATTCACTTTGATCTGGTCCGCGCGGAGATCGGCCGGTGCATTGAGTGCCTTTACCGTTGCGCCATTGACCACGCCTGTCGGCTCAAAGCCGTTGCGGGCTTGGTAGCGAGCCACCGCTTTGCGCAGCTCGTCATCGAAGAGCGCATCGGCGCGCGAGGTCGCGACCGTATCGCCGGTGAGCTCGAGCCGCCGGCGTAGGATCTTGACGTTGGCATTGGTGTCGCCCGGCTTGAGCGAGACCTTTTCGGGGAGCTGCGGCCAGCCGCCGGATTTGGCCACTCTCGTGTAGTCTGCGAGCGCTTGCTCCAATTTGGCAATCGCCGTCTCGCTCACCCAGGGCGTGCGGCTGGGCTCGGGCGGAGTCGCCGCCTCGACTGGCCTAGCAAAGAGCGTGAGACTGACAAAGGCGCAGCGCGCGCCCGCGGACAGCAGCGCCATCAATCACCGGCAATAGTGAATCGCGCCATCGGTGCCCTCCGAAACGTTGAGGCACAGCACGAGAGCCTGCCCGCGCTCGCAACCCATTCAGCAACGCTTCTCCGCCTCGCACCCGCCAAGGTCCGACGCGAGGCGGAGTGCTAGAAAGTTTACGCTCCTTTGGCGCGCAAAGCCAGCAGGCGGTTCGAGTCCTCGGCTCAACGGTCAGCGAACCCGCACGTTCATCGATAATCGCGGCTGGGACTTCGCAAAGCAGAGGCTGCGAGACGTTCAAAGCGGACGACCACCTAGAACGTCCGCTCAGGGGCAGGAGCCGACATCGTATTTTCACGTATCCGATGCCCGTAAATAAAAACGGCGGTGGAAACACCGCCGCTCTGCCGGATATGACGTGAGATGGCTGCCGCTACTTCGGCGCGAGCACCATCACCATCTGGCGGCCTTCGAAGCGAGGCTCAGATTCCACCTTGGCGATCGGTTCGACGTCGCTCTTGACGCGCTTGAGAACGTCCATACCGAGATGCTGGTGGGCCATCTCGCGACCGCGGAAGCGCAGCGTCACCTTGACCTTGTCGCCTTCCTCGAAGAAACGCCGGATGGCGCGCATCTTCACGTCATAGTCATGATCATCGATGCCGGGTCGCATCTTGATCTCTTTGATCTCGACGATCTTCTGATGCTTGCGCGCTTCCGCGGCTTTCTTCTGCTCTTGGTATTTGAATTTGCCGAAATCCAAAATCTTGCAGACGGGGGGCTCGGCGTCGGGGGAAACCTCGACCAGATCAAGTCCCGCCTCCTCGGCACGGGCGAGAGCGTCGAACTTGCTCACGACACCGATGTTCTGCCCGTTTTCGTCAATGAGTCGAACTTCGCGCGCCCGGATCGCATCGTTGATCTTCGGGCCGGAGGACTCGCGCTCGGGGGCGCCACGCATAGGTTTGCGGATGTTCCATCTCCTTCAATCGTTTCAATCGGTCGGCCATAGCTAAGGCAGCTTCCGCCGGAACACAATGTCCCACGCCTTACTCCCTTGGGAGAAGGTCATAGGCCGTGGGCTGCCGTTTGGCCGGAGCATTGAGACAAACGCCCCTCAAGTCAAGCCGCTCGACGGTCGTGAAACGCTGCCGGAAGGGGATGGGCCGCGGCCTCAACCATAAGCCGCCGCGAGCCTGGTGCCGAGCAGGCTATCGTAAACGTCGAGGGTCTCCCGGCGCATGCTGTCCAGGCCGAACCGGCCAAGGGCGCGGGCGCGGGCGCGGGCGCCCAGGGCGGCGCGCGCGCCGGGAGACAGGCTCAGGGCCTCGGCCATCGTGTCGGCGAGGGTTGCGGCATCCCCCGGCGGAACGAGCCAGCCGGTGATCTCGCCGGGGGGCACGTTCGGGGCGGCCGCCACTGTTTCCGGGGGCGCGCCAATGTTGGTCGCGATGACCGGGCAAGCCATGGCCTGGGCTTCGGTGGCGACGCGGCCGAACGCCTCGGGCGCGGTGGAAGCCACCACAGCCAGGTGCGCGACGGCAAGGGCGGCCGGGATGTCGTCCACGTGACCCGGCAGAATGACCTTTCCCGCGAGGCCCGCGGCGGCGACCTCGCTTTCGAGCTCGGCGCGGTAGCCGGTGCGGCCCTGGTCGTCGCCGGCCAGCACGATCAGGCTGTCGCCGAGGCGGCTGTCCGCCTCCAGCAGCCGGGCCGCCGCGATCACCGTGCTCTGGCCCTTCCAGCTCGTGAGGCGGGCGGGCTGGAGGATGATGCGCGTGTCGGGTCCGGCGCGCCATCCGGCCCGCAAGGCGGCCTTGCGTTGCTCGGAGATGGCGGCGGGATCGAACGTCGTGCCGTCGACGCCCCGGTAAATGACGCGGATGCGGCCGGGCGCCGTGCCGTAGCGTTCCTCGACGAGGCGCTTCGTATAGGCCGAGTTGGCGATCACGGTGTCGCCCTTGGCCATGACGGCATTGTAGGCGCGCTTCAGCCTGGTCTTTTCGTTGTAGGCGCCGTGATAGGTGGTGACGAACGGCACGCCGGCGCGACGGGCGGCGATCAGCGCGCTCCAGGCCGGCGCCCGGCTCCGCGCGTGGACGAGGTCGACGCCTTCGTCGGCGATCATGCGGCGGATGGCGTGGGCGTTCCAGAGCATCCGGACGGGGTTTTTGGTGGCGGCGGCGAAGGGGATGAACTCGCCGCCGTGGGCGGCGATGCGCGGCGCGAGCCGGCCTCCCTCGGAGAGCACCAGCGCCCGTCCGCCCGCACGCACGACGGCATCGGCAATCTCTATGGCCGACAGCTCCGCGCCTCCGGTGTCGAGCTCCGGGATGATCTGCAGTATGGTCGGGCGCTTCGCGGCCAACTCGGCCTCCGGCAACGGGACGTTTCGAGAGAATGGGGCTTCATAGGATGGGCGCGCCGGAACCGCAATTCATCACTGTCGGCAGCGGAGCCCGCGCGCGCAAAATCGCTTATCTCGCGCAACCGGCCGCGCGCGAGGGCGGCCCTGGCCTTCTCTGGCTCACGGGTCTCAAGTCCGACATGGTGTCGACCAAGGCCGAGGCGCTCGCCGCGTGGACCGCGGCGCGCGGTCTCGGGTTCACGCGCTTCGACTATTCCGGCCACGGCCGCTCCGAGGGACGCTTCGAGGATGCGACGATCAGCGACTGGCTCGAGGAGAGCGCGGCGGTGCTCGCGCTGACGCGGGGCGCGCAGGTTCTCGTCGGCTCGAGCACGGGGGCGCATGTGGCGCTGCTTCTGCTCAGGCGCCTGATCGCGACTGCGCCGGAGGAGGCGCGGCGCGTGCCGGGTCTCGTGCTCATCGCACCGGCCTGGGATCTCACGGAGCTGATGTGGAGCCAGCTTCCTTCGGAGGCGCGCCGGGAGATCGTGGAGCTGGGTCAGTGGATCCGTCCCTCGCCTTACGACCCGGCGGGGTATCCGATCACGAAACGTTTCATCGACGACGGGCGGCGGCATCTGCTCAAGGATTCGCCCTTCGATCCCGGCCGGCCCGTGCTCGTGCTGCAGGGCGCGGAGGATCTCGACGTGCCGATCGCGCATGCGCGGGCGCTTGCCTCGGCGCTCCCCGGGGACTGGGTGCGGATCACCGAGATCGCGGATGGCGAGCATCGGCTGTCGCGGCCACAGGATCTGGTGGCGCTCTATGGTCTCATCGGGGAGCTGATCTGATGCCGCTCTCTGCCTCGTGCGTGGACGAGCGCGGCAGGTTGGCGAGGATGAAGAGGTTCAGGCCCTCGAGACGGCGCGCCGCCATCCAGTTGCAGGTGGAGGCGGCGACAAGCGCGGTGGACGTGGCCATCGCGGCGCCGGCGATGCCCCAGAGCGGAATGAGTGTCACGTTGAGAGCGATGCCGAGGACGGCGGCGAGCCCGATCGACAGCGCGCTGGCGCGCTGGTGGCCCAGCATGTTGAGGATGGTGTCGGCGGGGCCGGTGGCGGCCTTGGCCAGGATGCCGATGGCCAGGATGAACATCAGCGGATAGGCGCCGGTGAACGTTTCGCCGAACCCGGCGAGGATGGGGTAGCCGACGAGGAGAATGGCGGCCATCACGGCGGCCGACGGGATGAAGGTCCAGCGTACCGCCTTGCTGACGAGGTCGCGGACTTCCGCCGTGTCGTTCAGGGCGTGCGCGGCGGCGATGCGTCCCGCGTACGCCGTTCCGACCGCGTAGTGGATGAAAAGGGCGAGGCCCGCGGTCTTGGCGGCGGCGTAGTAGATGCCGGTCTCCTCGGCCGGGCGTAAGACGGCGAGCAGCAAAACGTCGGCATTCTGGATCGCCAGATCGCAGATGCTGCCGGCGAGAAGGGGCAGCGAGATGCCGAACCATCGCGCGAAATGATAGGCGGGCGGGCGGGTCGGGATCGCGCTCCTGATCCGCCGGGCGATGAGCCCGGTCTGCAGCACGGTCGCGAACACGAGCGTCGCCAGCATGAGAACCATGCCGCTCGTGGCGTCGTCGGGCGCCCCGAACGCGGACAGGAGCGGAATGAGAAGCAGCAGCGCCAGCGGGCGGAGAACGTAGTGCGGGCCGATCGCCTCGACGGTCCAGCGCTGGCCGCGGCCGAGGCCGTCCTGGACGTCGGCAAAGGCGAACACCGGCAGGCACAGGAGCGCGAGCCCCATCGGGACGGCGCGCGCCGGATCCGCGAAGTCGCCTCTGAGCCAGAAGACGGCGAAGCCCGCGAGCGCGATCGTGCTCGACGCCAGCACGGCGACGGCGCGTCCGCCGGAGAGGAGGCCGTGGAAGGAGGCGAAGTCGCCGCTTGCCGTATACTGCGGGGCGAGGCGCATCATCGCCGTCCCGAACCCCAGTCCGCAGAGGCCGCCCAGCACCAGAACGCACGTCCACGCGGCAACGAAGATGCCGTACTCGGCAGCACCCAGCCAGCGCGCAAGCGCGATCTGCGTCACGAACAGCAGCGCCGCGCTTGCGGCGCGAATGGCGAACACGCCCGCTGCGTCCCAGCTTTCGGCGTGCGCGGCGCGGCTTATCCGCAGCCGGTCGCGCATGGCGTGCCAGAGGCCGAGTGCTTCGCTCTGCGCCTCAATCATGGCGGCGCCTCCGCGGATCGGCGCGCGGCGGCTCGGCATCGACGAGCCCCCAGATCAACGCCATCAGGACGAAGACGTGGCGCCAGTGGTCGGTGTCGACGACGAAGCCTTCGAGCACCGCGCCGGCGAACGCGGCCGTGGCGACGATCAGCGGCGCCTGCAACGCCGTGCGCCGGCGCAGGGCGTAGAGGCCGGCCGCGAGCGTGCCGAACACCGAGATGGCATAGAGCAGGCCGCCGACCCAGCCTGCGTTCATGAACTGGCTGAGGTAGACGTTGTGGGCTTCCTCGCGGTGGTAGGTGTCGCGGAACGTGTGCGTGCCGATGCCGAACGGATGCTCGAGGATCAGGCCGATCGCTTTCGCCTGTCCGCCGAAGCGCCCGTCCGGCCCTTCGTCGTAGGACTGGTCGAGGCTCGCGCGCTCCGCGAAGAGCCCTTCGACGGCGTTGAGCTCGAGCGCGCTGCCGAGGGCGGCGGCCAGCGTGGCGGTGCCGAGCGCCGCGACGGCGATGAAGCGGCGAACGTCCACGGCGCGGCGGGTGGTGACGAGCGCCAGCCACGCCACGAGCAGAAGCGAGACCGCGGCCGACGCCCAGGCGCCGCGCGAGAACGAGATGAGGAGGGCGAGCACGAGCGGCAGGGCGGCTGCCGCAGCGATCAGCGCCTGGCGCGGCGGCTGGCGCAGGGCGATCAGGGCCAGATAGGCGATGGCGGGGGCGAGCGCCGCGCCGAGCACGTTCGGGTCCTTGAAAGTGCCGCGGGCGCGGCCGTAGGTCGTGAACAGGTCGTAGGTCGACGGGATGAGCTGAAAGTAACCGGCAATCGCCGCGGCCGCCGCGATCAGGCATCCGGCGACGTAGGCTGTCAGGATCAGCCGGGCGCGCGGCTCGGGATCCGCCGTGACATAGCCTGCGAGCACGAACGCGCCGAGCGCGAGGAACAGCGTCACGGCCTGGTGCGTGACGGCGGTCGCGAACGTGGTCGAGACGGACGTGGCCGCAAGGCCCAACGCCACGAAGACGAGCCAGAGGGCGAGGTTCAGGATCGACACGGGTCCGAAGCGCGTCACGCCGAGAAGCGGCAGGCCGACGATGACGGCGACCATCAGAATGTCGGCCACGGCCGGCTCGGAGAAGACGATCGAGCTCGTCCCCATGGCCCCCGCGACGGCGAGGGCGGCGAGCGTGCCGGCGGAGACCGTCCACGCGGATGTGCCGGGCGCGTGATGCGTGTCGATGGTCGTCGCCGACGTGAGCTTTCCAATCATGATCCGGGCGCCTTCGACAATGCCTAGTAGGCGTTCTTGCCGCTCAAGAGGGCGAACGGGGTTGCGGCGATGATGTAGAGATCCAGGAGCAGCGACCAGTTGTCGATGTAGTAGAGATCGGCCTCGACGCGGCGCTGGATCTTCTCGTGGGTGTCGGTCTCGCCGCGCCAGCCGTTGACCTGGGCCCAGCCGGTGACGCCCGGCTTTACGCGGTGACGGGCGAAATATTCGCCGACGACGGTCTGGTAGAGATCGGCGCACGCCTTGGCCTCGGTGGCGTGCGGGCGCGGGCCGACGAGCGACATCTCGCCCTTGATCACGTTCAGGAGCTGGGGCAGCTCGTCGAGGCTCGTCCGGCGGATGAAGCGGCCGACCCGCGTGACGCGCGGATCGTCTTTCGTCACGAGCCTCGAGGCCGTCGCGTCGAGCGTGTCGACGTGCATGGAGCGGAACTTCAAGACCTCGATCAGCTCGTTGTCGAAGCCGTAGCGGCGCTGCCTGAAGAGGACCGGGCCCTTGCTGTCGAGTCGGATGGCAAGCGCAACCAGCGCCATGACCGGGGCGGCAAGGAGAAACAGCAGCGTGCCGAGCAGGCGGTCCTCGATGTTCTTGACGACGCGCTCCCAGTCGGTCAGCGGGCGGTCCATGAGGGCGAGCATGGGCACGCGGCCGATATAGGTGTAGGCCGTCGCGCTCAGGCGCAGCTTCGAGCTCAGCGCCGAGATGCGGATGTCGATGGGGAGCGCCAACAGGGTCTTCAGGATCTGCATCAGGCGCTTCTCGGCCGCTGCCGGAACCGTGACGATCACGAGGTCCACGCCGGCCCTGCGGCTGAACTCTGGAAGCTCATCGATGGTGCCGCGCTTCGGATGGCCGGCGACGCTCGCAGCGGAGCGCTCGTCGCCGCGGTCGTCGAACACACCGAGGATAGCGAGTTCCTTGTGGTGGCCGGCCTCGAGCGTCGCGATGAGGTGCTCGGCGTCGGGGCCGCCGCCGACGATGACCGTGCGACGGACGAGGCGGCCGGTGTCGGTCAGGCTTTCGAGCACGCGGGCGAGGCCAAAGCGGGCAGCAACCATCGCGGCAATGGCAGAGACGAGCCAGACGGTGCCGATTGCGGGCGAGACCGTCGGCAGGCCCATGAGCGTGGTGGCGCCGATGGCGAGGCAGAAGACGGTGACGGCGCTCCGCACGATCTTGCCGACCTGCCGTGCCGGCTGACGCAGCGCGTGAATCGAGTAGGACCAGTTGCGCCTGAGCTCGAGCGTCGTCGCGAGGGCGACGATGGCGATCCAGGCGGCGACGGTCGCAGGCGCGGTTTCCGCAGCGCTTGCGAGACGGAAGGCGGCGAGCCCGGTCACGATCAGGATGATGGCGTCGAACGTCGAGGTCGCAAACAGCAGCTTGGGACGCGAGACGTTGCCGCGCTTGTCGCTGAAGACGGCGTCGATGCCACGGCGCGCGGCGCCGAGGACGTGCGCCGACGCGTGGCGGGATGCGCCGCTCGCGTATGTTCGTTCGTGAGAGATGAAGGCCATGCCGCCGTGCCGCCTAAGCAAGTCTGTCCCGATGGGCTCGAGGTGAGCGATGAATCGGCGGACCGGGCCCCCTGGGTCTCTGCGGCCGCCGCCCGCCGAAGCACGCCGAGGATGGTCTCAAACTTTGTAAAATTCCCTGTGCCGGGCGGGTGGCGGGGACCGTCCGCGGGACAAGTCACGGCCATGGCTAAAAAAGCGTTGCCGCGCGTGTCCGCTCGGGACGGGCGACGGTTTGCGGGGTTCGGCTTGGGTTTTTGCGGCCGTAGCGGAGGCGAGCCTGCAGGCGCGCGACGTGCCCGGGTCGCGACGCGTCGTGTCGCGGCCCGTATCAAGTCCTGCGCAGCCGATGTCGTCAGCGCCCGGCCGGAACGAGGGCCGCCGAGGGACGCGCCCCCGTAAGGCCACTTGCGAGCGCGGCCGCGAGGGCGGCAGGGCCGGCCTCGATGGCGAGGCGCTCAGGGACGATCCAGGCGCGCCAAGTCCTTGCCCGATAGGTCTTGGCGCAGGTGAGGGTGCCGTGCGTCAGGCGGCACGTGGGATCGGCTTCGATCCTCAGGAACTCGCGGCGGTCGTGGCGCATGATGCGCAGATCGATCGGCTGCAGGGAGGCTGCGGGCCCGCCGAGATCGATGCTGCGGAAGGCGCACGCCAGGCGATGATTGCAGGCGGCGGCGCGGCGGCCGAGCGTGTTGCCGGCGCCGAGCGCCTGGCCGCGCCGCATGACGGTGGCGCTGCGATCGAGACCGGCCGCGATCCAGCATGCGGCGGTCGAGCAGATCACCGGGTCGGCGGTCTTGTCGCCGTAGCGGCGGATGCCGTTGGTGCCGGGCTCCATGACGAGAAGCACGGTGACGCGCGTCGTGGGGGTGACGGCGGCGAAGGCCGACACGGGGGCAGGCCCGCCGCGTGCGGCCGGGGCTTGCGCAACCGGCGCCACGGGCCTCGTGAGGCCCATCGGAGGCTCGCTGAAACGCGCCCTCGACCTGCGGTCTTCCTCGAGCCGCATCAGCCGCTCGGTGAGCCGTCGGTGCTCCCACTCGCGCTCTGCGGCTAGCTTCTTTTGCTGCTCCGCGGCAGCGCGCTGCGCCTCGTCCGCCCTGCGGCGGGCTTCGTCAGCCTGGCGCGCCTCGTCGGCTCCGCGCCGTTGCTCGGCGAGACGCCGCTCGTCCTCCCACCGCTCATTCTCCCGCCGCTCCTCGGCCTGGCGCTGCTCCGCTTCGATACGCCGGGTCTGCTCGGCGATGAACTGATCGCGCGCGATGCGCTGTTGCTCGGCGAGGCGGCGGCGTGCGTCCTCGGCACGTTTTTCCTCGGCCAAACGTTCCTGCTCGGCGCGGCGGCGCTGCTCAGCGGCCTCTCTCTCCGCCGCGGCGTGTCGCTCCTCGGCTGCGCGCCGTTCTTCAGCGACGCGGCGCAATTCCGCCTGACGGTGCTCCTCGTCGAGGCGCCTCTGCTCGGCGATGCGCTGCTCTTCGGCGATGCGTTTTTCCTCCGCGAACCGCCGCTCCTCGGCGGCGCGGCGCTCGTCGTCGGCCCGCTTCTGCTCGGCCGCGGCGGTCTCGCGTGCGATGCGCTCTGCCTCGGCGAGACGGCGATCCTGCTCGGCCTTCTCCTGTGCCGCCCGCTCGGCGGCGCGACGCATTGCTTCGCGCCGCTCCTGTTCGGCACGGGCCTTGTCGAGGGCGACCCTGCGCTCATCGGCCTCGCGCTGCGCGCGGGCGAGCATGTCGGCTTCTTCCGCGGCGCGGCGCTCCTCGTCCGCCTTGCGGCGCGCGTCCGCGATCCGCTTCTCTTCGTCGGCCTTGCGTCGTGCGGCTTCCGCCGCCTGGCGCTTCGCCTCCGCTTGCTTGCGCTCCTCGTCAGTCTTGCGCTTTGCCGCCGCAACCCGCTGCGCTTCTTCGGCCGCCTTCCGTTTCGCCTCATCGGCCTTGAGGCGGGCTTCGGCTTCCTTGCGCGCGTCCTCGGCCTTGCGCTTCGCGGCGTCTGCCGCCAAGCGCCTCGGGTCGGCAATGACGACCGGCTCGTCCTCGACGTTCTCCTTGGCGGCGGCGGCCGGCGCGGTCTTGACCGCAAACTTCTCAGCCAACGCGTGGGCGGCCTCTTCGTTCGCCGCCGCAGCCGCCGACCATGCGATGGATGCGCACGCGACTGCGGCCGCCAACCTCATCAATCGATGGATCGTCATGGGCGGGCCTGTTTACGAGAGAGGGATGACATGAGAAACGCCGAAGGAACGCCGAACACGATCGCACTGCCATGCGCCCGGATGAGGGCCATCATTCTCCGCGATTTCGGCAACAAAGCGGAGGGAAGCTGTCAGATTGTTCAGATTGCGGGATAAGAAGCGTCAAGCGCCGGTATCGGCGAGAATGGCGGCGAGCCCTTCGCGGTAGCTCGGGTAACGCAACGTAACGCCGAGGTCCTCTACAACCCGCCGACTGCGGACACGCCGGTTCTCGGCATAGAAGCTCTTGCCCATGGGGGTGAGTGGTGCGCTCTCGAACGGAATCTCTGCGGGCGGCGCAAGTCCCATCAAGGTCGCCGCGTGGACGATCACATCCTGCGGCGGCGAGGGCGCGCCGTCGGTGACGTTGTAGACGGTGTGCGATCCGCGTCCTTCCGCGGCGGCGGTGAGCACGCTTGCGATGTCCTCGACGTGGATGCGGTTGAATACTTGGCCGGGCTTGACGATGCGGCGCGCGGTGCCGTTCCTGAGATCGTCGACGGCGCTGCGGCCGGGGCCGTAGATGCCGCCCAGGCGGAAGACCTGCACGGTCTTGCCGCAGGTCCGTCCGAACGCCAGCCAGTCGTCCTCCGCCGCGAGGCGGCGCCGCGTGCGCTCGGAGCCGGGCTTCGGCATGCTCGTCTCGTCGACCCATGCGCCGTCCGATGAGCCATAGACGCCGATGGTCGAGAGGTATCCGATCCAGCCCAGGCCGGCGGCGCGGGCGATGTCGCGGCCGTGGTGGCGCAAGGACGGATCGCCGTGCTCGTCGGGGCCGGCGGAGACCAGAAGGTGCGTCGCCGCCGTGATGGCGCGCGAGACCTCGGGTGCCGGTGCGGTGCCGTCGAAGAGGACGGCGTCGTAGCCGAGGGCGGCAATGCGCTGGACGCCTTCCGGCGTGCGCGCGGTGCCGCCGACGGCCCAGCCGCGTGGCCTGAGCCGGCGCGCGAACGCTTCGGCCGTGTAGCCGAGACCCAGGCAAAAGAGCCGCATCAGGCCCACTCCTTGCGGACGTCGGGGTCCGTCTCGGCCGGCGCGCGCTGGGCGGTGGCCGCGGCGACGGTGTCCGGCGTCGCGAGGCGCCTGTAGGCCCAGACGGCCATGGCGCGCACAATCGCCGAGGGGTCGTCGAGGAGCGCTTGGACCTGCGGCAGGAACGACGCGTCGCGCGCGTTGCCGGCGGCGATCAGGCAGTTGCGCACGATGCGGTCGCGTCCGGTCCGCTTTATGGGCGTGTTGCGGAAGCGGGCGCGGAAGGCAGCGTCGTCGAGGGCCATCAGCTCGGCGAGAGGCGGGTTGTCGAGCTCGGCCCTGACGTGCAGGCGGGCCTCGCGGACGCGCTCCGCGAACTTGTTCCACGGGCACACGGCGAGGCAGTCGTCGCAGCCGAAGATGCGGTTGCCGATCGGTGCGCGGAACTCTTCCGGGATGTGGCCTTTGTGCTCGATCGTCAGGTAGGCGATGCAGCGGCGCGCATCGAGCTGGTAGGGCGCGGGGAATGCCCGGGTCGGGCAAACGTCGAGGCAGCGCGTGCAGCGTCCGCAACGGTCGGGCTCGGGGGCATCGGCCTCGAATGCGGCGGCCGTCAGGATGGCGCCGAGGAAGAGCCACGAGCCGCTCTCGCGCGAGACGAGGTTGGTGTGCTTGCCCTGCCAGCCGATGCCGGCCGCTTGAGCGAGTGGTTTCTCCATCAGGGGCGCAGTATCGACGAACACTTTGACCGGCTCTCCGGTCTGCCGCTCGATCACGCCCGCGAGCTCCTTGAGCTTGCCTTTCATCACCTCGTGGTAATCGCTGCGCTTGGCGTAGGTCGAGACGACGCCGCGCGCGGGCTCGGCGAGCGCGGCCATGGGATCCGTCTCGGGCGCGTAGCTCATGGCGAGCATGACGACGGAGCGCGCGTCGGGCCAGAGCTGGCGCGGGTCGCGGCGGCGGTCGGCCGTCGTTTCCATCCAGTCCATGGTGCCGTGACGCCCGTCGGCGAGGAAGGTCATCAGCCGCTCGCCGGCGGCGGGGATCGCGTCTGGGCGGGCGAAACGCAGGGTCTCGAAGCCGAGCGCGCGTGCGCGTTTGCGCAGCGCAGCCTTGATGTGCTCGTGCGGCTTCAGGTCGGCCAATGCCTCGGTGGAGCTCATCATGGCGCAGCCGTCAGAAGTCGAGGTCGGCGTAGGCAGGAGCGGGCGAAATGCCCGGCATGCGGTCGGAGAGCAGCGCGCGGAACGACGGCCGCGACTTCAGGCGCGCGTACCACGATTTTGCCGACGGATAGCTGTCCCACGGATTTTCCCCGAGGTAGTCGATGGTCGCCAGATGACCGGCGGCGGCCAGATCGGCGAAGCTCATCTCGTCGCCGGCGAGCCAGCGACGCTCGTGGGCGAGGTGGTTCACGTAGGCGAGATGATGGCGGATGTTCGCGCGGATCGCCCGCAGCGCGCCGGGATCAGGGGCGCGGGGGATGTCCGTCATCAGATGCCCATAGACACGCTCGATCAGAAGCTCGCGCGTCACCTCGCGGTCGAGCTTGCCGTGGAACCAATCGACGAGGCGGCGCTGCTCGGCTCGCTCGGCAGGGCTGCCGTGGAAGAGCGGCGCGCGCCGCCCGTCCTTCTCGCGATCGGCGAGGATCTCGGAGAAGTACTCGGAGATCGCATAGGCGCCGCAGAGGAGCGGTCCGCCATCGAGGGCGAGGACGGGGAGCTCGCCCGCCGGATTGAGGGCCAGGAACTCGGGGCGCCATTCCCACGGACGCTCGTCCGCCAACGCCACCTCTGCGCCGACCTCGGCCAGCGCAAGCCGGATCGAGCGCGATTTGGGGCAAAGCCTGAACTGCGTTAAAGTGTGCATGACGTGAAATCCACGGCCTCGGAACGCTGGAAACCGGTCGTCTTCAGGCTCGCGTCAGCTCCATGGTCCAAACGGAGCCTTCGGCGTGTTTTGCGCGCGTCATAGGGCGCCTATAGTGGACCGTATCCTCGTTTGCCCACACGTGCTACCCGAGCGTCCCGCACCGAATCCAGCCTTTCCCCCGCTTCCCCGACGCTTCCGCGATCCCTCAGCCACACCGGAGAGCATTGCCTCATGGCGATCTGGCAAGCCGCCCTGCTCGGATTCCTCGAAGGTCTCACCGAGTTCCTGCCGGTTTCCTCCACCGGGCATATCCTGCTCGCCGGCCATTTCCTGGGCTTCGACTCGCCCGGCAAGACGTTCGAGGTCCTGATCCAGCTCGGCGCCATCCTGGCCATCGTGTTCGTTTATTTCCGGGAGCTCCTCAAGATGCTTTCGGCGCTGCCGACGGACGAGAAAATCCGCCGGTTCGCCGCCGCGGTCCTGCTCGCCTTCCTGCCGGCGGCCGTGCTCGGCGCGCTCATGCACGATTTCATCAAGAACGTGCTGTTCGAGACGCCGGCCCTCATCTGCGCGATGCTGATTGCCGGCGGCCTCGTGCTGCTCGCCGTCGACAGGATGGCGCATGCGTTCCGGTATCACGACGCGATCGACATTCCGCCGTCGCGCGCGTTCGGCATCGGCCTTTTCCAGTGCCTGGCGCTCATCCCGGGCGTGTCGCGATCTGGTTCGACGATCGTCGGCGGCCTCCTGCTCGGCGCCGACAAGCGGACGGCCGCAGAGTTTTCCTTCTTTCTGGCGATGCCGACCATGACCGGCGCCTTCGCGCTCGATCTCTACAAGAACTGGGAGCGGCTGCAGGTGTCCGATGCGCTCCCGATCGGCGTCGGCTTCGTGGTGGCCTTCGTGACGGCCGTCGCCGTCGTAAAGCTGGCGCTCGACTTCATCGGGCGCCATGGCTTCGGCCTCTTTGCCTGGTGGCGCATCATCGTCGGCGTGCTCGGTCTGGGCGCGCTCGCCGCTTTCGGATGATGCGATCCGCGTCGCTCGTTCGGGCGGCGTGGGACGCCGGGACTGCTCAGGCGGCGTGGATCGCTGCGGGCTGCTCCAAGGCGCGCTTCAGGCTCGCGAGATCGGGTGCCGCGCGCAGACGCTCGAGCGCCGCAGGCTCGCGTACCAGCCGCGAGATCCGCGCCAATGCCTTCAGATGGTCACCGCCGGCGTGATCGGGGGCGAGCAGCAGGAAGATGAGATCCACCGGCTCGCCGTCCAGGCTCTCGAAATCGATCGGCGTCGTGAGACGCGCGAAGAGCGAGACGATCCCGGGCAGGCGGTTGAGCTTGACGTGGGGAACGGCGATGCCGCGGCCGAGGCCGGTCGAGCCCAGCCGCTCGCGCTGAAGGAGCGCGTCATGGATGGCGCGGGGCTCGAGATCGGTCAGCTCCGCCGCGCAGGTGGACAGATCCAGAAGCGCCTGCTTCTTGCTCGTGGCTTCGAAGGCGGGAAAAATTCCGCCCGGTGCCAGTAAATCGCTCAAATCCATTTTTCCGGTCCCATCGGGTCAGTGATCGGTCTTGTGAGCCGATCCTCATCTACTCGGCCGCGCGTGCGCTTGTGCGTGTCCGCGCATACTTGGGCTCCCGCTTTCGGCGCGGGGCCACTCAATCCTCTCGATGCTCTCGCGATGCCTTATGCTTTATGCTCTCGCGCCGTCGACGTTCGACTCCTCGTTACGCCCGCTCGTTACGCCCCGTATGTCATGCACCAATCATGCCGGCTGGCGGGGCCGCGGCGCCGCCAAGCCTCATAATTCCGCTTCCTCTACGCGCGTTCCGCTCCTGACGCGAGGCTCCGTCCGTCCGCCTCTTGTGGTGCCCCCGGTTCGTTCGGCCTTGCAACTGCCATGTGCTCAGTCTCTTCACATCGCTTGGCCGTCTGCGATGTGCGTTCCAGGCGGCCAGCCATGGCGAGTCCCGGCGGGGATGCCCATGACATTGGCTGCTCGGTAGGCCGTTCGAGATGTTGTCCGGCAGGATTTGATCGCGGTGCCGGGCGCGGAGTGGCCGTTTTGGGATGCTCCCACGGCGACCTCCATGTCAGAGTTTTCGAATTATTCCAAACTCTCTAATTATTCCAAGCTCTTGGCCGGCATCTTGCGCGGCCGGCGCATCTTTTGAGGGACGCTAGGCCGGACGCCGGGGGGAGTCAATCCTGCGGCGCGGGAAGGTCCTTGTGCGCCTGCGTTGGTGACGGCCCATCTCGGGGCCGGGACGCGCCTCGTTTCAGTGGCCCACACGCTCGGCGAACCGCTTTTCGCGGCGCCGCTGCACGGAGGAGGGAATGCGCATGGCCTCGCGATATTTTGCGACCGTGCGCCGGGCGATGTCGATGCCCTCGGCTTTGAGCCGCTCGACGAGCTTGTCGTCGGAGAGGATCGTGCGGGCGCTTTCCCCTTCGATCATCTGGCGGATGCGGTGGCGAACCGCTTCGGACGAATGGGCTTCGCCTTCGCCTGCGGACGCGATGGCGGACGTAAAGAAATACTTGAGCTCGAAGATGCCGCGCGGCGTCGCCATGTACTTGTTCGAGGTGACGCGCGAGACCGTCGATTCGTGCATCGAGATGGCATCGGCGACGGTCTTGAGGTTCAACGGCCGCAGATGCTCGACGCCATAGGTGAAGAAGCCATCCTGCTGGCGGACGATCTCCTCGGCCACTTTGAGGATCGTGCGCGCGCGCTGGTCCAGGCTTTTGACGAGCCAGTTCGCCGTCTGCAGGCATTCGAGCAGGTAGTCCTTGTCCTTCTCGGTGCGCGTCGTCCTGTTGACTTCGGCGAAGTAGGTGCGGTTGACGAGCACGCGCGGCAGCGTGTCGCTGTTGAGCTCGATGAGCCAGCGTCCGTCGGAGGCGGCGCGCACCAGCACGTCGGGCACGACGGGCTGGAGCTGGACGGAGCCGAACCTGAGGCCGGGCTTCGGATTGAGGCGCTTAATCTCCTCGATCATGTCGGCGATCTCGCCCATGTCGGCGCCGACGGCCTTGCGGAGCGCCGTCATGTTATGGGCGGCGATGAGGTCGAGATTGTCGAGGAGGGCGGCGATCTGCGGATCGTAGCGGTTCTGCTCCTTGAGCTGGAGCGCCAGGCATTCGCCGAGCGAGCGGGCGAAGACGCCGGCGGGGTCCAGCGTCTGCAAGGTCGCGAGCACGCTTTCGACCAGCTCCAGGGGCGCGCCGAGCTTGGCGGCGAGCTGATCGAGGTCGGCGTGCAGATATCCCGCCTCGTCGACCATGTCGATCAGGTGCTGGCCGATCAGGCGCTCCGCATGGCCGCGGATGGCGAGCGGCAACTGCTCCGAGAGATGGTCCCTGAGCGACGTCTCGCCGGAGACGAAGGCCTCGGGATTGATGTCCTCGCCGCCGAAGGAGCTCATGCGCTGGCGCAGCGTCGCCCAGCCGGACTCGAGCCCTTCCGGCATGCCGGGGGCCGCGCCGCCGTCCGGGAACGCGCCGTCGTCGTCGCCGCCAAGGCCGCCGTCGGCCTCCGCCACCGGCTTCTCGAGGTCCAGCCACTCGTCCTCGCCCGCGGGCCCTGCGCGCTCAGGCGGGCTCTCGGCCTCGGCGTTGGGCTCGCTCCTCGGCGCCGTGTCGGGGATCTCGTCCATCTCGAGCAGCGGATTGCGCTCGAGCTCGGATTCGACGAACTGGCCGAGCTCGAGGTTGGAGAGCTGAAGCAGGCGAATGGCCTGCTGCAACTGGGGTGTCATCACCAGTTGCTGGCCTTGCCTCAGCTCGAGCTTTGCCGTCAGCGCCATCGCCAGCTCTCAATATCGGCTCGCGGGTGTCGACGCCAAGCGATCGCGACGGCGCTTCCGGGTCTCGACCCTGCGTCGTTCGTGATGCTCATGCATGGCGGACGTGCCGCGTAGAGGCCCTTTGGCCGGTTCCAGCTCATCGCTCCTCGTCCCGGACTCGGGAACCCTGGAGCCCAGGCTATACTCAACGGGTATTAACGAACATATCTCCCAGATAAACCCGCCGGACATCTTCGTTGGCTATGATTTCCGCCGGCTTACCTTGTGTCAAAACCTGACCATCGTAGATGATATAGGCACGGTCGATCAGGCTCAGGGTCTCGCGGACGTTGTGGTCGGTGATCAAGACGCCGATGCCGCGGTCCGTCAGGTGGCGCACGAGCTGCTGGATGTCGCCGACCGCGATCGGATCGATGCCGGCGAACGGCTCGTCGAGAAGGATGAACGACGGGCGGGAGGCCAGCGCCCGGGCGATCTCGCAGCGGCGCCGCTCGCCGCCCGAGAGCGCCATCGACGGCGACTTCCGGAGCCGCGCAATGTGAAACTCTTCGAGCAGGCTGTCGAGCTGCTCCTGGCGGCGCGTGCGGTCCGGCTCCACCAGCTCGAGCACGGCCATGATGTTCTGCTCGACGGTGAGGCCGCGGAATATCGACGCCTCCTGCGGCAGATAGCCGATGCCGAGGCGGGCGCGCCGGTACATCGGCAGCGGCGTCACATCGCGGCCGTCGATGGTGATGCGCCCGGCGTCGGCGGGCACGAGGCCGGTGATCATGTAGAACACGGTCGTCTTGCCGGCGCCGTTGGGACCGAGCAGGCCGACCGATTCCCCGCGGCCGACGGCCAGGCTCACGCCGCGCACCACCATGCGCTTCCTGTAGCTCTTCTGCACGTTCTCGGCGACGAGCCAGCCCTGATGGGAGGCGTAATACTCAGCCTCCTCCGCGGAGGCGTAGCCGTTCGCCGCGCCGTTGCCGGCGTCGTGGGGCTCGTCCTCATGGGCCGCCCGCTTCAATGTCAAAGGCCACAGCTTCATCGGAGACCATTCGAGCCGGTTTCGGCCATCCCTGTCAATTCGCCGACCCGTCCGGCGGGGCGGTCGCCGACCAGCCGTCCACGGTCGTGCCGGTGGCCGGCGCCTTGGCCTTCGCCCTGGCGGCCTCGTCGTCCTTCTGCAGCTCCTCGGGGAAGAACACGGCGCTGGCGCGGCCTTTGCTCTCGCCCGCCGGCTCCGCCGGCGTCTTGGTGACCCAGCCGCCGCCGGACGGGCGCGCCGCCGTGTTCTGGGGTGCGGTGTCGATCTTGCTCTCGCCGGTCGCGAGGTCGATCACGAGGCGGGTGCCGCGCACCATGCTCTTGCCTTTCGACAGCACCACGTTGCCGCCCATCGTGACCTTGTTGGTCCTAGTGTCGAAATCGGCCCAATCGCCGGTGGCGGTCTGCCCGTCCTTCGAGGTCACGTGCACGTCCTTGCGCGCTTCGATGCGGGTCAGCTCCGCTTTCCGGCCGCTCTTCGGCGCGCCGGGATCGGCGGCGTCGACGAGGCCGGCCTCGCCCTTGTAGAAGGCGGTGAGCTCGGCGCAGCGGATGTTGAAGGCGTCCTGGGTGGAATCGACATCGCCGCGGAACACGGCCAGCTTGCGCTTGTCGTCGACGTCGAGGGAGTCGGCGGTGATCTCGATCGGCGCATCGGGGTTGGTCCGGAACGTGCCGAGCGGGCTCTGATCGTTCGGCTGCCGGGTGTCGGCCGCCGTCTTGGCGCGGCGCGGGTCGCCCTCGCGCTCGAGGCGCGCGGCGATGCGGCCGGGGCCCAGGGCGGCTTCGGGGGGCGTGGTCAATCTGGCCGTGCCGTCCGTGCGGTCGATGGCGAGGCGGCCGCCGCGCAGCTCGTTGCCCCCTTGCAGCACGGAGACGTTTCCGGCGAGCAGGATGGTTCCCTGCGCTTCGTCGATCTCGACCCGGTCGCCTGCGGCGCGGCGGTTGGTTCCAGAGGTCATGATGACCTCTCCGGAGAGCACGGCAGACTGCGCTTCGGCGTCGAAGTCGGCGTTGTCGCTCGTCACCACGTCGCCGTTCATGCGCTTCATGACGACGGGCTTCTTCGCCAGGATGCGGCGCACCTTGCCGGCGGAGGACTTGGCGTCGGCGCCGGCCGGCGGCGTCGCCGATCCGCCCATCATGCCTTCGCCCTCGTAGAAAACCTCGAGCTCGGGCGTGGTCAGGTACGAGCCGGCCTGTTCCGCGCGCACGCTTCCCGTGAAGAGCGCCGTCTTGCCGGTGTCGCTGATGTCGAGGCGATTGGCAGCGATGGTGATCGGGCCGTTCGCGGGCGTGAACATCGCGCCGCCGTCCGCGGGCGGCGCCGGCGCGACCTGGTCTTCGGTGTTCTTCCCGTCGTCGGGCGGGGGCGTCAGGATCACGGCCACCTCGTCGGCGAACGTCGCCTCGCGCGCCTTCTGGCGCAGCGTCATGCGTTTCGAGCGGACGGAGCCGTTCGGAAACTCGACGAGCACCGGCTCGTCGGAGGTCAGCAGGTCCTCCTTGGTCAGGATCGTGGCGCGCGTCAGGCGGGCCTTGAGGCCGCTCTCGGAATCGACGTTGATCTCCTCGAAGAGCTCGAGCAGGTTCTTCTCGTTGTCGAAGACGCCGCGCGTCGCGGTGACGTCGGTGCGCGTCTTGTCGGGCTGATAGATCTCGCCCACGATCCCGTTGAGCTTGACGACATTGCGGAGCGCCAGATCGTGCTCGGCGGTCTTGGCCGTGAACACGTAGCTGCCGCCGTCCTTGCCGTAGCCTTCGTAGCGCGGGTTCTGCATGGTCAGATCCTCGGGCAGGATCTTGCGGATGGCGAGCTCGGGAAGCGTCTCGCCGCCAACCAGCCCCGCGGTGCGGGCAATCGAAAGCGCGTAGGTGCCGAGGAGGAGCACGGCCATGGCCGGGCAGGCGATGCGCAGGATGCGGACGAGCGCCGTGCGGCGGCGGGCGCGGCGGAACGCGTCCGCGCGGTCGATGGCCAACACCATGCCGTCGCCGGTCCGGCGGCCGGCCAAGGCATTCGATCCAGGGTCAGCGGTCATGGCCATCCGGGGTCCCCGCCCTCGACATCCGGGCTCGCGCTGCGGCCGTTAGAGCCCGATTCCGGCCCGCGGGGCGAGCGTCAGGCCCCGGTCTCCCACGTCGTCCGCCGGACGGGCGACAGGGCCCTGCCCCGCAACGGCGCCGAAGCGCAGTTTGCACATGCGAAGGCTGGCGGACAATTGCCTGAAATTGGGGTGAGAATGGGACTGTCGTGCGCTTCGCGGCCGAACGGAGCATTTGTGGCGATGCGGGGTCCGCCTCAGTGCGCGAAGATGTCGTCGTCGCCGTAGCCGGCGAGATCGAGCTTGGCGCGCGTGGGCAGGAACGCGAAGGCGGCCTCGGCGAACGCCTGGCGGTGCTCGCGCGCCAGCATGGCGTCGAGCTTCTCCTTCAGCGCATGCAGATGCAGAACGTCGGCGGCAGCGTAGGCAAGCTGCTGCTGGGAGAGCGTTTCGGCGGCCCAGTCGGAGCTCTGCTGCTGTTTCGAGAGCTCGATCCCGAGTAATTCGGACGTGATGTCCTTGAGGCCGTGGCGGTCGGTGTAGGTGCGGACCAGCTTGGAGGCGATCTTCGTGCAATAGACGGGCGTAACCGTCACGCCCAAGTACTTCTCGATGACCGCGAGGTCGAAGCGGGCGAAGTGGAAGATCTTGACCACCTGGGGATCCGCCAGCAGCGCCTTGAGCCGCGGCGCGTCGTAGGTCGCGGGATCGGGCTGCACGAGATGGGCGGTCCCGTCGCCGGCCGAGAGCTGGACGAGGCAGAGGCGGTCGCGCTGCGGGTTGAGGCCCTGCGTCTCGGTATCGACGGCGACGCTGCCCGCGAACGTAAGGCCCGGTGGAAGATCGCCTTTGTGGAGCTCGATCGATGGCGCTGGCATAGCGTGCGGCCTCGCGTGCGGATGAACCTGACCCGAAAATCTATCTAACATATTGAAAATAAATACTGATTTTCGAGATCCTGGAGGCCGGTGTAACGGTTCCGGCCGGCAAATGCAAGGGCGCGCCGGGGCTCGCCCGCGGAAACCTGTGGCCGGCGCATTTTATCCTCGCGCCGGATCGCTCGGCGATAGTGGGTTCTGACCCCCGGCGGACGAGCATCCGGACCCATGGACGAAACAGCCAATCTGAAGCTCCCCTACATCCTTGCCGCGCAGTCGCAAAAGCACGTCACGCACAACGAGGCGCTGCGGGCGCTCGACGCGATCGTGCAGCTCGCGGTCATCGACAAGGACCTCGGCACGCCGCCCGGATCGCCCGCCGAGGGCGACCGTTACATCGTCGGGGCGAGCCCGACCGGAAGCTGGAGCGGACATGCGACGCACGTCGCGGCGTGGCAAGACGGAGCCTGGGCCTTCTATGTCCCGGCGGCCGGATGGCTCGCCTGGGTCAGCGACGAAAGCCAGAGCTATCTCTTCGCCGGCGGCGGCTGGATTCCGGCTCCGGGCGGCGGCGGCGCCTCGCTCGTTCCGAAGGGGGCGTGGAGCAACGCCACGACCTACGCGACCGGCGATCTCGTCGAGCACGACGGCCATGCCTTCCTCTCCAACATCGATGGCAACCTCGCCAACGAGCCAGACACCGCAACGCCCGGCTCAACCGGCGAGTGGACGTATTTCTCCGTGCTCACGGGCGGCGGGGGAGGCGGCGGCGAGGGCGTGGAAAGCGTCAATCCGGTGCCGCTCGTTGGTATCAATGCGACGGCGGATACGACCGACCGCCTGTCGGTTGCGAGCCCTGCGTCCCTATTCAGCCACGAGGGGGCCGGGCACCAGCTCAAGATCAACAAGGACGACGCCGGCGACACGGCGAGCGTTGTGTTCCAGACCGACTTCTCCGGACGCGCCGAGTTCGGGCTGGTCGGTGACGACAACTTTCATGTGAAGGTCAGCGCGGACGGCAGCGTCTGGCGCGAGGCGATCGTCATCGACCGCTCCACCGGCGCGGTGAGTGTCTCCGGGCTGCGCGAAGCCCTGGCCGCCAACCGCACCTACTACGTGCGGACGGACGGCAGCGACAGCAATACCGGGTTGTCCAACACCTCGGGCGGCGCGTTCCTCACCATCGACAAGGCCATCCAGGCGGCTGCAACGCTCGACCTGTCGATCTACAATATCACCATAAGCGTTGGCGCGGGGACGTTCACGGGCTCCAATACCTTGCGGAGCATGACGGGTGCCGGATCGGTTGCGATCAGCGGCGCGGGCGCAGGATCCACGATCATCAGCGTCACTGGCGGCCATTGCTTTGCCGGTCAAGTCTCCTGTTCCTACACGATCTCGAACTTGACGATGCAAACCACGACCTCGGGTTCGTGCATCAACGCGTTGAACGGTTGCTCCGTGACGCTCAACTCCGTCGCGTTCGGGGCGACGGCATATTACCACGTTCAGCTCGGCTACGGCGGAAAGGTCAATACATCCGGCAATTACAGCATTTCCGGCGGCGCGCTCTATCACGTCTTCAATCAGCAGGGCGCTTTCAGCAGCGCCGGGCGCGCCGTCACCCTGACAGGAACGCCAACGTTCACGGGCTACGTGCGGACGTTGTTTGGAGGTCTGAGTGAATTCCAGGCCATGACGTTCTCAGGCTCGGCGACGGGATTGCGTTACGATGTGCTGGGCAACGGCGTGATCTACGCCAATGGCGGCGGCGCGAGCTACTTGCCGGGCAATTCCGCGGGCACGGCGACAACGGGAGGGCAGTACCTGTGACGCGCTGCGTTCCTTCCCGTCACGTCATCGGTCGGATTAAATTCGTCCGTTGACCCAGTACTGAACTCCATCCCTGAACGCGATCAATCCGTAATCCGTCATGGTTTCGGTTTGCAACGGATAGTCGAAGACCATATCCCACCCGGCGGCGGCCAAATCCCGACGGATCGTTTCTTCGACGCCGGTCGAATGCGTCGCGATACACACGCGTTTTACGCGTTTGGTCAGCAACTCGATGTTGGCGTGGATGAGCTCGCCTTCTGCGCCTTGGATGTCCATATCAATGAGGTCTATGGTTCCGTCATCGGGCAGGACGTCCGCTAGCTGAAGAACATCGACTTCGATGAACCCCCATCGTTGGGCGTCCCGATAGATTTGCTTGCCGTAATAGCGTTCGGGGAAGATCCGCCATTTGTATGCGGGCGCGAAATGCGATCGATCCATCGATGCACACGATAAAAGAGCTTGGCCGAGCCAATTGTCCTTGGTGAAACCGTGCGGACCTTCAACAACGAAGGGCATCGTCCCGCGCTGGGCGGCAACGGCTGCCCGGATCAGGTGATAGCACGACGGATCGATGCCTTCAGACGCCATGAATTCGGCAGTGTCGTCGGCATGTCCTGGTTCTGCTTCCACCAATATGGCACGGCCTGTCATTCCCGCGGCTTCGGCCGCCTTGATTGCGCGCGCGGACCATCGTCCTTTACCCGACCCAAGCTCTACGAATGTGAATTGTTTTCTGGCTGATTGAGCCGCCTCCAAGAGGGCGATCCATTCGAAATATTCGTCGTCAATCTCAGGAGGCGAGGGCGGGAACCGGTTGCGTGTAAAGGCCGGATGGTGGGTTGTTTGTTCCGAGGGCAGCATATCATCGGTCCATAAAAAAGAGCATCGCCTGTGTTCGGGCGTGGGACTGTGGCAGGGAGCGCAAGGGCATACAAGGGATGGGATCTGCGCCCTTTTCCACAAGGAAAGTGACGATATGAACATGCCGCGCGGAGACGTTTTTTTCCGGGCGCTGGCGATGCCTTGCCGGTTGCCGGCGCCCGTTGATTTCTTCGCGAGGCCGGCCCATCTTTTTTCCATGGCCGTGGATGTGGTCCGCGGCGATGGTGCTCCCATGGGATCGACCGGAACGTTTCATCTCAAGCGCGTCTATGCGCCTCCGGCTGCGGAGGACGGCGTGCGCGTGCTCGTCGATGGTCTCTGGCCGCGCGGCCTCAGCAAGGACAAGGCGAAGGTCGATCTCTGGCTGAAGGAGATCGCGCCGAGCACGGCGTTGCGGCAGTGGTTCAACCACGATCCGGAGAGATGGGACGCGTTCCGGCGCAAATACGAGCACGAGCTCAAGGACAATGAGGCGCTCGACGAGCTCAGCAAGCTGGTGAGGCAAGGCCGCGTCACGCTGCTGTTTGCGGCGCGGGATGAGCACTACAACAACGCCGTCGTCCTGGAGCAGCTTTTGCGCTCACGCAGATGAGCCGTCGGCGGCGGAGCCCGCGATCCTGATCGCGCGCATGATCGCGCCGATGGCGGCGTTACCGCGCCGCACGTCGCGACAGCGAAACCGACCGGGCTGCAACGAGTGCGGACTCCAGATCCTCGATCAGATCCTGTTGCGCCTCGAGGCCGACCGAAAGCCGCAACAGGCCGTCCGTAATACCGGCGGCGCGGCGCGCTTCGGGGTCCATGCTGGCGTGTGTCATGGTCGCGGGATGAGCGACGAGGCTTTCGACGCCGCCAAGCGACTCGGCCAGCGTGAACACCCGGACCTCCTCGACGAAACGGCGGACGGCCTCGACGCCGCCCGACAGCTCGAAGCTCAGCATCGCGCCGAAGCCCGACTGCTGCGCCTTGGCGATCGCATGACCGGCGTGCGAGGGCAGGCCGGGATAATGGACGCACGCAACCGTCGGGTAGCTTTCGAGGTATCGTGCGATGGCGAGCGCGGTCTCCTGCTGCTGCATGACACGCGGAAAGAGCGTTCTCACGCCGCGAAGCGTCATATAGGAATCGAATGCGGAGCCCGTGACGCCGATGACGTTGGCCCAGGCGGCCAAGGTCTCGGCGTCGGATTTGTCGCCGCAGATGACCGCGCCTCCCACGACGTCCGAATGCCCGTTGAGATACTTGGTCGTCGAATGGATGACGTAGTGCGCGCCGAGAAGAAGGGGCCGCTGCAGGGCAGGCGACAGGAAGGTGTTGTCGACCGCCACTTTCGCCCCGACTTCCCGGGCGCGTCTGGCGATGGAGCGGATGTCGACGACGCGCATCAAGGGGTTGCTGGGCGTCTCGACCAGTACCAGGGTGGGAGAGGCCGCGAACGCCTTGTCGAGCTCATCCGGGTTGCCCTGGTCCACGAACATGACGTCGAAATGCTTGAGGTCGCGGCGGGCCGAGAGGAGCCGGTGCGTTCCGCCGTAGCAATCGTGCGGTGCGATGAGCAGGTCGGATGACCTGAGCTGGCTCATGGCCAGATCGACGGCCGCCATTCCCGACGAGACGACCACGGCGCCCTGCCCGCCTTCAAGCTCGGCCAGGGTCTCGGCCAGCATGGCGCGCGTCGGGTTGGAGGTCCGCGAATAATCGTACGCGCCGGCGCGCTCGAAGCCGGCGAAAGCGTAGGTCGTCGAGAGATGAATGGGAGGGGTGACCGCGCCGAAGGCGCTGTCGGTCGCGATCCCCTTCCTTGCCGCCACAGTCCTTGGATCGTTGCGTTTGGCCATGCCAACCTGTCCCCGCCGCGTGACGGCCTGAAAAGAACCCGCCATACTTTGCGCGACGGATCTATGACGTGACGGGAAGTTTATATCGTATTACGATATAATCAAGAGGCAACCCGATGACGAAATCCAGCCCCCGGAAACTTGCCAAGAAGAGCTACCAGGCCCTGGCCGATTTCCGTTATGCGCTCAGGTGCTTCCTGGCCTTCAGCGAGCAGGAGGCAGGAAACGCGGGCCTGACGCTGCAGCAGTATCAGGCGCTGCTTGCCATCAAGGGGGCTCGGGACCGCTCCGATCTCCGCATCGGCGACATTGCGGAACGCCTCCTGATCCGACATCATACGGCCGTAGAGCTGGTCAATCGCCTGGAGAAGAACGGCTTCGTGACCCGGGCCAAGGACAAGGACGATGCACGCCGCGTCACGGTCGCGCTGTCGGAGAAGGCAGAGCGCACCATGGACGGGCTCGCGTCGGCCCACCTTCAGGAGCTGAAAGGGATCCGCCCCGTTCTCGAGCAGCTCCTAGAGCAGTTCGATCCGCCAGGGTCGGATGTGCGGCGAGGCGCGGCGTGATGCAGGAGGCGCCTCCCCGCGTCCTCCGGCGCGGGCGCAGAGCGGAGGGTCGGCCGTGAAAGTCCTCATTCTCGGCGCCGGTGCCGTGGGCGGGTACATCGGCGCGAAACTCCAGAGTGCCGGCGTGGACGTGCTCTTCGTGGTGCGCGGGGCGCGGCTCGCAAGCCTGCGTGACGGCGAGCTCATCGTCAGAAGCCCGCTCGGCGATGTCGCTCGGCCGGTGGCGGCGGTCGAGGCACCGGTCGCCGGTTATGCGCCCGACGTCGTGGTGCTCGCCTGCAAGGCCCCGGCGCTCGAGGGCGCCCTCGACGCGGTCGGTCCGTCGATCGGTCCCGGTACGCGCGTCCTGCCGTTCCTCAACGGCATCACACATCTCAGGGCGCTGGGCGCGAGGTTTCCGCAGGCCGAGATCCTGGGCGGCATCGTGCATGGCGCGGTGGCGCTCAACGAAGAGGGGGTCATCGAGCACCTGACGCCCTTCTTCTCGGTGATCGTGGGGTCGGAATCAACGCCGGCCGATCCCGTGGCCGCGGATCTGGTCCGCCTCCTCGAGGCCGCCGGCGTCGACGCGCGGCTCAGTCGCGACATCCGGCAGGATATGTGGAACAAGTTCGTGTTCCTGACGACGCTCGCAGGCATCACATGCCTGATGCGGGCCAGTATCGGTACGATCGTGGCGACCGACGACGGACGGGATCTCATCGTCCGGCTTCTCGAGGAGTGCCGATCGGTGGCCCGTGCGGAGGGCTCTCAGCCGGACGAAGCCGCGATGGCGTCGTACGCGCGCTCGCTCACGGAGCGGGGATCGACGTTCACCTCATCGATGCTGCGCGACGTTCTCGGCGGACGGCCCACGGAGGCGGACCATATTCTCGGCGACATGCTGCGGCGCGCGCGACGGCACGGTCTCGACACGCCGATGCTGGTGACCGCCCATGCGCATCTTCAGTGCCTCGATGTGATGCGCGGCGTGGTCAATATCGGCGCGTAGACATATGTAAAGAGCGAGAAGGCCGAGATCCATGCGAGCGCTGCGGCCGTGAGCGCGGCCGCGGACCCGTCGGTCCAGAACGGCGCGGCAACGCGCAATGCCGCGGCCAGGGTGATGAGGTAATAGGTCCAGACGATGGGGCGCGGCGCGATGAGGCGGCGCCCCGTGTGTCCCAGCGAGGCCCGGCTCATGACGGCGAGGGTCATGGTGCCGATCGCCCCGGTGCCGAACGCATGCGTGATGCTGGCGCTCGGGACGGCGTCCGTGAACGCGGCGAGCGCGGCCAGCGCGAGACCGATCACGATCCATGCATAGCCGAGATGCAACACCCAGACGATCGGCTCGGCGCGCGTGGCGAAGCCGCGCCAGAGCACGAGCCGCGCGCCGTGCGCCACTGCCGCGACAAGGGCGGCAAGACCGATGAGCGTATCGGGAGCGCCCGTCGCCTCCAGCAGGACGAATGCGACCAGGGCGGCGAGCGCGGTCTTTTCCAGCCACGGGATGCGCTGGGGCATGGGCTTGCGTTTTCCGTTGAGCCAGTTGTGGGTGAAGGCGGGGATGATGCGGCCGCCGACGATGGCGATCATGACGATCACGACCATGAGGGCGATGCGGACCGGCGCGAAGGGATCGAGCGCGAGGTGGCTGGCGTTTCCCAGATGGAAAAGGATGTTGCAGACCGTGAGGGCGGCGACGAGAACGAGGAACATCAGGTTCCGCGCCGCCGGCCGCACGATAAGCTGGCGGGCAGCGAAGGCTCCCAGGATGGGCAGGAACGCGACGTCGAGCAGCATGACGAGCGGAAAGGGCAGAAGCCCCGATAGGCCCATCGCCACGCGTCCCGCGAGCCAGGTCGCGAACAGGATGGCAAGCGGACGCCCGGTGAGCGGCAAGGTGCCGGTCCAGTTCGGCACCGCGGTCAGCAGGAAGCCGCCGATCGCGGCGGCCGCAAAGCCGAAGACCATCTCGTGAGCGTGCCAGGCGAATGCCGATCCGGCGACCGGCAGCCAGCCTTGCCACCAGCCTGCGGCGGCGGTGGTGATCCAGGCGAGCCAGACGGTCATCGCCAGCGCCGCGAAAAGCCCCGCGCTGAAAAAGAACGGCCTGAAGCCGTAGGAGAACAATGCCCCGAGGCTCGGGCCGCCCGCCAGCGGCTGGCGGGGGCGGGGGGCAAAGGAAACTCTTTCTGCATCGGTCATGGCAGCTCTTCCGGCATCCGCAGCAGGTTTCTGAAATCCTTCGGGCGCAGTGCGATGCTCGCAAGCGTTCTCCTGTCGAGGACGGCCATGAATGCGCCGAGCGCCTCGTGGAGCACGCCCTGAAGCTCGCAACACTTCGTGATCGCGCACTGGTTGCCGCTCGCGAAGCACGCGACAAGCGCAAAATCCGGCTCCGTCGCACGGATCACTTCGCCGAGCGTGATCTGCTCGGGCGGCTTGGCGAGGCGCAATCCGCCCGAGCGCCCGCGCACGGCTGTCAGGTAGCCGGCGCGCGTCAGTGCGTTGACGACCTTGGTGAGGTGGGCGCGCGATATCGCATAGGCCTCCGAAATCTCCTCGACGTTGACCAGCCGATCGCCGGCGGCGTGCGTGAACATGAGCACGCGCAGGGCGAGATCAGAGAACAATGTCAGCCGCATCCGTGCCTCACACCTATTTGATATATGTAGAATGCATCTTTATGTGGACGTTTGGCCGTATAAGATGCATTATATATGTATCTTATAGGTCTGTGAACCGTCTTGCTCATGCTGCGGTCCTCAAGCTCCGCCCAAACCCCGAGACGGGGTCAGCTTTACGGGCCGACGAGCGATGGAAAGGAGGAGGACGATGTCAGTTGCTCTCAAAAAATCGAACGTGGTCGAGATGAGCGATGCGTCCGCTCATGACCTCGATCGCGAGGCGGACATTCTTGCCGAGAACGACGAGGCTGCCGAAGATGACGACGGCTTGCTGGCCGTCGCTGGTCCCATCATGGCGTCTGCGTACGCTCTGCTGCTCGCGGTCGCGGCCGTCACGTTCTTTCGAAGCGGAGGGGCGTTTTTCGCGGTCGTGATCAGCATTGTCTTCGCCGCGATCTATTTCGCGATTCCCATGCTGTTCTTCAAGATCAGGCGCACGCAGGATCAGCGGTTCCACAAGAGCGAACTCACCGCAAGCTCCGTCGTCGACGTCTGGACGGGACCGATGCACCGCTGGGAGGCGATCGTGCAGATCGTCTCCATTCCGCTGGCCATCCTCCTGGGGTTCACCTTGCTCGCGATTCGCTGGGGCACCCTGTGAGGCTGCCGTCGGGCGACCCAAGACACCTTTCGCGCCCGGTGCGCGCGGAGGCTGACCAAGAGAAGGAGGAGGATACAATGGCGAAAGCCGGATGGTTCGTGGTTTTCGGCCTGCTGGCCGGATCCGCTTATGCGGACGAGGAGCGGATCGCGTTTCCGAGCGATTACAAGACCGCGTTTACCAACTACCTCAGCCTGGACCGCGTGCAGAACGCCGACCAGATCATCCGTCTCTTCGCCAACGACGTTGCTTTGGATGCGGCAAGCGCCGGCAAGGAGCTGCCGAGCGGATCGATCCTCGTCGGCGAGATCTATGCGGCCAAGAAGGACAAGGACGGGGCCGTGGTCACGAGCACGCTCGGCCATCGGGTCCGCGACAAGTTTGCGGCGGTTGCGGTCATGCAGAAGGGCGACGGATGGGGCGCACGCTACCCTGACGAATTGCGCAACGGAGACTGGGATTTCGCGATTTTCAGTCCCGACGGAAAGCGCCTCGACAAGGATCTCAACGCGTGTCGCCAGTGCCATGCGCCGCTCGCCAACACGCAGCATTTGTTTTCTCTCGAGCACTTGGCGAGATGATCATGCCGGCAAGAGGACAGTCGCACGGGGCGCGAGGGTGCGAGCCAGGAAGGAGGGTATGACATGACCTTCGTCGTCACTGAGAACTGCATCAAATGCAAGTACACCGACTGCGTCGAGGTGTGCCCCGTGGATTGCTTCTATGAGGGCGAGAACATGCTCGTCATTCATCCCGACGAGTGTATCGACTGCGGGGTGTGCGTTCCCGAATGTCCGGCGGAAGCGATCTTCGCGGATACCGAGCGGCAGGCGACGGCCCACTGGCTGGAGATCAACCGCAAGTATGCGGATCTTTGGCCCAACATCACGGGCAAGAAGCCGGCGATGCCGGATGCCGATGCCGAGAACGGCCGCCCGGGAAAAGAGGCCTATCTGTCGCCCTTGCCCGCGACGGAGAGCGCTGCCTGAGCCCGGGTCTGCCGCCTGGCGCCGGCGGCGACGCTGCGCCGGTCCCGGCGGCCGGCCGTGGTCGAGGGGGCGGGGATCTCTCCTCTCGACCCTCTGTCCCTCTCGACCTCGCGCCTCACTTGATGGTCGGCCCTCGCCCTCGCGCGAGACGGGCCGGCTCAAGGGTGTCCATCATGGACGCCGTCGGCCGGGGCCGATCCCCATCACCGGTCCGACCTCCACCCCGGCCGTCAGGTCACGGCCTCCCCGGGGCATATCCCGCATTAACCACCTTTCGGCTCCGGAAGAACGTGTATCTATTCGCGGTGTGCCGCATCGATTAGACCACTGGCGACCTTTTTCGGGCGATCATCGGTCTCGGAGCGTCGCAATCCGTTCGTCCTGGCAGCAGACATGAGCAAGAAAGCACTTCGCCAGCGGGAAATCGTGTCCTTGCTTTCCGATCAGCCGACGCTGCGCGTCAGCGAGCTGGCGGAGGCGCTCGGCGTCACCACGGAGACGATCCGCCGCGATCTCGACGAGATGACCAGCAAAGGCGTGATCAGCCGGACCTACGGCGGCGCCATCCTGCGCAAGACGGGGGAGCCCGCCGTCGCGCAGCGGCATACGCTGATGGTCGAGGAACGGACGCGGATTGCGACGGCGGCCTGTGAGGTCTGCGACGAGGCGCGCGTCTTCATGATGGGATCGGGTGCCACGACGTTGCATGTGGCGCGGCGCATGGCGCTCGTCATGCGGAACGTGACCGTCATCACGCACTCGCTCGCGATCGCCATGGCACTGTCGGGCAATTCGACGATCACGGTGCTGATGACGCCGGGCTTCTATCACGCCGGCGAGGGCGCGACGTACGGCGCGCAGACCCTGCGGTTCCTCGAGCAGTACACTGCGCAATGGGTCATACTCGGCGCCAGCGGCTTGGCACCGGAGGGCGCGAGCGACGCCCTGATCGAGATGGCGGATGTCTATTCGGCGATGATCGAGCGCGGCAACCGGCGCATGATCGTGGCTGACGGCTCGAAGTTCAACCAGATGTTCACGGCCCGCTATGCGAGCTGGAGCCAGGTCGACCTGCTGGTCACGGACACGGCGCCGGGTGGCGCCCTCCTCAAAGCCATGCAGGCGGCCGAGGTGGATGTGACCGTCGCGGCGCCGGGTTAGGGAGACCCTGCCCGCTCGCGCGGCTTACGACGCGGGGATGCCCGAGAGCGTGTCGGCCAGGCGATCGACGAAGATGTCGGCCTCCTCCTCGGAGAGCGACAGCGGCGGGCGGACCTTCAACGTGTTGCCGAAACGGCCCGCTGCGCCGATCATCACGCCGCGGTCCTTGAGCCCGTTGATGGCGCCCGATGCCAGCTCGGGGTCCGGCTCAGCCGCGTGTCCGGGGCGACAGAGCTCGATGCCGAGGAAGAGCCCTGCGCCGCGCACGTCGGCGATGCGGTCGTCTTTCGTCGCCAGATCCTTGAGGCGCGCCTTGATGTGCGCGCCCTTCTCCAGCGCATTGTCCTGCAAGCGCTCCTCGGCGATGACCTCGAGCACCGCCATTCCCGCCGCCGCCGCCACGGGATTGCCCCCGAACGTGCTGAAATAGCCGGTCTCCTCGCAGAAGCGCGCCAGCAGCTCAGGGCGGGTTGCAAGGCCCGCCATCGGGAAGCCGTTGCCCATCGGCTTGCCCATGGTCACGACATCCGGCATCACGTCATGACGGGCAAAGCCCCAGAACGCGTCGCCGGTGCGTGCGAATCCCGGCTGTACCTCGTCGGCGATGTAGAGGCCGCCGGCTTTGTGGACGGTGTCGATGGCCTTGCGCAGAAAGCCAGGAGGATCGGCGTAAACGCCGTCGCTCGAGAAGATCGAGTCGCAGATGAAGGCCGAAAACTTGTGCCCCCGCCGCTCAAGCTCTGCGATCGCGCGTTCGATGTGGGCGGCGAACGCGTTCTCGATCGAGTTGCGCTGTCCGGCATGGGCCGGCGCGGCCACCGTCACCACGTGGTCCGGCAGGCCGCGCCGTTTGAGCGCGGAGGGCGAAATGTCGGAGATGATCGACGTATTGCCGTGATAGGCGTTCTCGGTGACGATGATGCCGGTTCCGCCGGAGGCGGTCGCAGCGATTCGGACAGCGAGATCGTTCGCTTCGCTGCCGCTGCACGACAGCACGACATTGCTCAAGGCATCGGGGAATTTGGCTTTCAGCGCATCGAGGTAGCGATCGACAACGCTGTTGAGATAGCGGGTGTTGATGTTGAGGCGCGCGATCTGGTCGGTCACGTCGGCGACGACACGCGGATGGCTGTGACCGACGGAAGGGACGTTGTTGTAGAAGTCGAGGTAGCGCTTTCCGTCGGCGGCCGTCATCCAGGAGCCGCGCGCGGAGACCACCTCGATCGGCTCGCGATAGAACAGCACGGCGGCGGCACCGACGTTGGCGATGCGCCGCTTGAGGGAGGGACTGGCAGCGCCCATGCCCGCCGCAGCGTCGAACGCGTTCATATCCAGGATCTGGCGCGCTGCCGGTCCCGCGTCGCGGTTCTTCTGGGCCATGTTCGCCACCCCTATCGCTCGATCTTGGAGAGGAACGCGTCCGCGAGCGTGACGGTGCCATGCGTGAAGGGTGCTCCGAGCGCTTGCGCGGTCGGGGTTTCGGCGTGGCTCGCCACCCAGGCCGTGAGAAGGAAGCGGCGCAGGAAGACAAAGACGGGAATGGCGGCGACGTCCGCATCCGGCAGCGGCGCGACCGAGCGATACCCTTCCACCCAGGCGTCCTGCAGCTCGGCGACGATCGGATCGTGCTCGAAGAAGCTCACGGCGGCTGCGAAGTCGTAGACGAACCAGCTGAAGCCGCAGTCGTCGAAATCGATGACGCCGAGCCGGCCGTTGTCGACGAGCAGATTGGCAAGCCTCAAATCCGCATGGACGAGGCCGAAGCGCTCGGGGCCTTCGCCATAAGCGGAGAGGAAGGTCTTGAGCGCGCCGCTTGCCCGCTCGAGCACGGCTCGCCCGCTGGCGTCGAGCCCGATGCCCTCGCGCCAGTCGCCCCACAGCGGGGCCCGCCCGAGCATGGTCTCGTAGTTCCAGGTCTTGCGCCGGAACGTGGCCGGGCGTTGCCAGGTTCGGACGTGCTGGTGAAGGCGGGCACTGATGGCGCCGAGCTCGCGGAAGCCCGCGACGATGCCGTCGCTTCCCTGGGCCGGCTCGGAGCCGCTCATGAACTCGAAGGCGACCACGTGACGGACATCGCCCGCCGCGTGCATGTCGCCGATGTAGCTGCCATCGCGGCGTGGCAAGGGCTTGGGCGTCGCCACCACGGCATGGCGGCGCAGATCGTGAATCCAGTCGAGCTCGGACTGGATCTCGTCGCGCTCGTGGTAGCCGGGACGGTGGACGCGCAGGATGATCGCCTGGCCGGTGCCCGGGTCGGTCGCCTTGAAGGTGGCGTTCTCCGAGATGTTCAAGGTGGCGATCGTCGAATCCGGCGGAAGGCCCCAGCCCTCCGCAAGGCTGGAAAGACCCTGGCGCAATTGTTCGACGAACATGTCTTCGTAGAGTCCAGCCATCGGCTTCGTCCCGCCCGCTGCCCACTCGGCGCCGAGTAAAAAGAAAAGGTCTTCTGACTGCAACATTTTACTTGCGCGCTACAACATTTTTCGTTGATCCTGGCTTCGATCCAGCGGCCCGCGACAGGCGTGCAGCGGATAAAAAAGGGACCCGCACGCGATAACGAGGTCCCCGGAAATTCCAGGGGAAACGCGGGCCTACCTTTTCAGGGAGAGGCTGATGGAGCTTACTCGTCGTCATTTCACCAAAGGCATGGGAGCGGTCGCGGGGCTTGCCGCGTTCGGAGCCGCGCGTCCGGCGTTCGCGGCCCGCGACAAGGAACTGAACATTCTGTGTTGGGAGGGCTACAACACCGACAACGTGCTCGGTCCTTTCCGCAAAGCCAACCCCGGCGTCACGACGCGCGCCGAGAGCGGAACGTCCGATCCCGACATGATCAACAAGCTGCGCGCGGGCGAGATCAAGGTCTGGGACCTGATCAACATCAACCAGCCGTGGGCGCGCCAGCAGCTCTTTCCCGAGAACCTGATCAAGCCGCTCGACAAGGAGCGCTTCCTTCCCTACTTCGCGAGGATGTCGCCGCCGTTCTCGGCGCCCTATCCGCTGGCGTTCGCCGAGAGCGGCGAGCTGATCGGCATGCCGCAGCGCTACGGGCCGTTCAGCTTCGTCGTCAATACCGACAAGATCAGCCGCAAGACCGCCGAGGATCAAGGCTGGTCGATCTTCCTCGATCCGGCGATGAAGGATCGCTTCGGCGTTCTTACCTACGACAACTGGAACGTGATCCACCTGTGCCTCACGGCCGGCGTGGACCCGTTCAAGGCCGTGAGCGAGGACGGCGTCGCCAAGTTCACCGAGGTGACGAAGACCGTGTTCGGCGGCGCGAAGATGATGAGCGACGATCTGGTTGCCATGAACACGGCGCTGATCAACGGCGAGATCGATGCCTACTTCACCGGCGGCACCTATACCGCGAGCCCGGCGCGTTTCGACGGCGCCGCCAACATCCGCGGCATCACGCCAAGTAGCGGGCCGGTGGACGGGAAGGGCGGCGTGGTGTGGGTGGAGCTGACCTCCGTGGTCAACAACCCCAACGTCAGCCCGCTCGCGGAGGAGTTCCTCGCGTTCGTGCAAAAGGCCGAGATCGCCAAGGCGGTGAGCTTCGCCGAGGGCACCTACAATCCGGTGAGCCAGATGGGCGACCCAGAGGTGTTCAAACTGTGGAATGCCGAGGAGCTCGACGCGATCCAGTGGGACAGCCTGGAGGAAGAGCTGGCGCGGAGCGCGGATTTCTCGATCGTTCCCGACTACGATGCGCTTCTCAAGATCTACACGGCGGCGAAACGTCGATGAGCAGCGCTGCGCTGGTCCGCCTGCCGCTCGGCAGGCGGACCTTCCCTGCCAGGCTGACATTTCAAGACCTATGCCCATGACCCCGAATGCGCCGCCGATCCTTCGCATTGTCGACCTCAAGAAGACGTTCGACCGCTTCACGGCTCTCGATTCGGTGAACCTCACGGTGGCCGATGGCGAGTTTCTCGCCATCGTCGGGCCTTCGGGCAGCGGAAAGACGACGCTGATCCGCCTCCTGGTCGGCATGGAGGAGCAGACCAGCGGCGAGATCTGGCTCCGGGACCGGCGCATCGACGACGTGCCCGCCAACCGGCGGCCGACGTGCATGGTGTTCCAGTCGCTGGCGCTCTTTCCGCATCGCTCGGTCGGCGAGAACATCGAGTTCCCGCTCAAGATCCGCGGCGTCGATGCGGCGCAGCGCCGGGCGCGGGCGCTCGAGCTCCTCGAGCTCGTGCGGCTGCCGCAGTCCTATTACGACAAGCGCATCCAGCAGTGCTCGGGCGGCGAGAGGCAGCGCGTTGCGCTTGCGCGCGCGCTGGCGTTCGATCCCGAGATCCTTTTCTTCGACGAGCCGCTGTCGGCGCTCGATTTCCGGCTCCGCAAGATGCTCGAGAAAGAGCTCAAGGACCTGCATCAGCGCACCGGCAAGACCTTCATCTACATCACCCACAGCCTCGAGGAGGCGATGGTGATGTCGGACCGCATCGCGATCATGCGCTCCGGCCGCTTCGAGCAGCTCGGCCCGGCGGAGGAGATCTACGCCAAGCCGAAGAGCCGCTTCGTCGCGGAGTTCATGGGAGAGGTGAACCTTTTCCACTCCAAGGGCGACGCCAGGGCGGTCTCGTTCGAGCATGTGGCGATCGATCCGGCGGCGGCCGTGAAGCACGGGCTCGAGCCCGGCTTCAAAGGCTACCTGATGGCGCGGCCGGAAAGCGTTCGGCTGCTCGGGCCGGGAGAGAGCGCGGACGCGACCGCCAAGGGGGCACTCGAATCTGAGTATCTGCTCGGCTCCCGCGTCCAGTACCTCGTTACGCTCGACAGCGGCTTCAAGGTGACGGTTGAGGCGTCGCGCGAGAAGCGCGTCTCCTGGACACCGGGCCTCGGCGTCGAGATCGGCTTCGATCTCGACAGCGCGCACCTGATCCGGGAGGCGTAGCGTGGAACGGATCAACCAGCGCCTCGGCGCTCTCTTCGCGCTTCCGGTGGGTGCGCTCCTGGCGGTAGGTTTTCTTGCGCCGCTTTGCGTCGTGCTTGCCTTCTCGGTCATGCCGCAGAAGGTATTCTCGCTCGCAAACCTGCCCGACCTCTCGTCCTATGCCATCATGGTGCGGGAGGGATATTGGGAATCGCTTCTGGTGTCGCTGGCGATGGCATTCTGCGCGACCCTTATCCTGTTCGTCATTTGTTGGCCGCTCGCGTTCGCGATGGCGAAAGTCTTCGGTCGCTTCACGCTGGTGCTTACCATCGGCGTGGTGATGACGCTGTTCGTCTCGGAGAATATCCGCCTGTTCGGCTGGGTGCTGACGCTGATGAAAGGCGGCCTGATCGAGGGCTATTGGCGGAGCTGGACGGGACAGTCCTTCGACGGGCTGCTCTACAACGTGCCGGTCATCATCTTCGGTCTCGTCTACGTCTATCTGCCGTTCATGCTGTTTCCGCTCGCGCAAGGCATCGCCATGGTGCCGGATGATGCGCGTCAGGCTGCCTTCGACCTCGGCGCCAACCGGTGGCAGATCTTCCGTGAGGTCGAGCTGCCCCTGTCGGCGCCCGGTATCGTCGTCGGCAGTCTCATCACGTTCGTGCTGACGGCGGGCGCGATCGCGGAATCGAAACTGCTCGGGGGACGGGCGGTGATCGTCATTTCGGACGAGATCGAGCGCGCCTTCACCTACGGCCAGAACTGGCCGCTGGGCTCGGCCCTCGCCGTGACGCTGATCGCGGTGGTTGGAAGCCTGGCGATCCTCGGCGTGACCCGCATCGATCTCGACGCGATGATGGGGAGGGGACGCTGATGCACCCGTCCAAAGCCGGCCGGCTCGGGCTTTATCTCTATGGCGTCCTCATCCTGGCGTTTCTCTACCTGCCGCTGGTCGCCATCGGCTTCGCGTCGGTCTCCACGGCGCGCTATCTGTCGTTTCCGATCCGCCAGTACACGACGCAGTGGTACGTTCAGGCGCTCGAGAGCGACACGGTCTCCGACCTCTTGTGGATCTCGCTCCTGGTCGCGGCGATCGTGACCGTGATCTCGATGGTGCTCGGGTTCTTCGGGGCGCTCGCGTTCGCGCGCTACCGGTGGCGCTATCGCCGTCTCTATCAGAAGCTCATCCTGCTGCCGATCTTCTTTCCGCAATCGGTGCTGGGGCTCGCGCTCCTGATGTGGTTCAACGCGGTCGGGCTCACGCCGACGTGGCATACGGCCATCATCGCCCATCTGGTGTGGATCGCGCCGATCGCGACGCTGATCATTGCCATCCGGGCCTACGGCTTCGATCCGGCGCTCGAGGAAGCGGCCCGCGACATGGGATGCTCGACGTGGCAGATCCTGAGGGAGGTCACGATCCCGCTTTTGATGCCGGGCGTGGTGGCCGCGGGGCTGTTCTCGTTCCTGTTGAGCTGGGGTAACTTTCCGCTGTCGCTGTTCACCACGGGCGCCGACCTGACGCTGCCCGAATGGCTCTATGCCAAGATGGTATCGGGCTATTCGCCTCTGGTGCCGACGGTCGGCATGCTGTCGGTCGCGGCGTCGATCGTGCTCGTTGCGCTCGCTTTCGCGGCAACGCTGCTGTTCAATCGCTTTACGCGCAATTCGTCGGGCTGATACGGGAGACCTCATCCATGCTTACGTCCATTGCCGGCCAGAGCGTCATCGTGACCGGCGGATCCAAGGGGATCGGAAAGGGCATCGCCAAGGTGTTCGCGGCCCGCGGCGCGAACGTGGTCGTCGCGGCGCGCGGCCTCGCCGATGCCGAGGCGACGGTGAACGAGATCCGTGCCGGCGGCGGCACGGCGATCGCGCATGCGGCCGACGTCTCCGACTGGGCGAGTGTCGAGGGGCTCGTGGCGAGGACGCTCGAAGCCTTCGGCACGGTCGACGTCCTTTGCGCCAACGCCGGCGCATTTCCCCAGAAGAAGATCATCGAGCTTACGCCGGAGGACTGGGATCAGGTGCTGGCCACCAACCTCAAGAGCACCTTCCTGTGCGTCAAAGCCTGCATTCCGTCGTTCGAGAAAGCGGGCAAAGGGCGCGTCGTCGTGACCTCGTCGATCACCGGACCGATCACGGGCTATCCCGGCTGGTCCCACTATGGCGCTTCCAAGGCCGGCCAGCTCGGCTTCCTCCGGACGGCGGCCATGGAGCTTGCCCGCTACAACACCACCATCAACGCCGTGCTGCCGGGCAACATCATCACCGAAGGTCTGCAGGATCTCGGCCAGAGCTATCTCGACGGCATGGCCAAGGCCATCCCCCTGAAGCGCCTTGGCAGGGTCGAGGACATCGGCTACGCGGCGTTGTTCCTCGCCTCCCAGGAAGCCTCCTACATCACCGGGCAGACGATCGTGGTCGACGGCGGGCAGATCCTGCCGGAATCAGCGGAAGCGATCGACAGCATCTGAAGCCCATCGGAAATCTTCGCTCCGGGCCGATCGCGTCGCCCAGGGTGTTTCAGGCATGGCATGAGGCATGAGCAGATACTGGGACGTCTACAACGGATGGCGGGCGGATCCCGAGGGCTTCTGGGCGGAGGCGGGGAAGGCGGTTGACTGGTTCAAGCCGGCCGAGCGCATCTTCGAGCCGACGAGCGGTCCTTATGGGCGCTGGTTCGTGGGCGCGGAGTGCAACGCCGCCTACAATTGTCTCGACCGCCATGTCGCGCAAGGGCGCGGCCAGCAGCCGGCCATTCTCTATGACAATCCCGTCACCGGCACCAAGCGGATGCTCACCTACGCCGAGCTGCTCGACGAGGTCGAGGTGTTTGCGGCGGCGCTGGCGCGGCTCGGTGTCGGCAAGGGCGACCGCGTCGTGATCTACATGCCGATGGTGCCGGAGGTCGCGGTGGCGATGCTGGCGGCCGCGCGGCTGGGCGCGATCCATTCTGTAGTGTTCGGCGGCTTCGCGGCCAACGAGCTCGCCGTGCGGCTCAACGACGCCAAGCCCAAGGTGATCATTTCGGCATCATGCGGCATCGAGCCCAAGCATCTCGTCAAATACAAGCCGTTGCTCGATACGGCGATCGAGGTGGCCGCGCACAAGCCGGACCATTGCATCATCCTGCAGCGCCCGATGGAGACCGCGCCGCTTCTCTCCGGCCGCGACCTCGAATGGGCCGCGCTCATGGCCGAGACGCGCGCCGGCGGACACAAGGCCGCCTGCGTGCCGGTGGTGGCCACCGATCCGCTCTACATTCTCTACACGTCCGGCAGCACCGGCCAGCCCAAAGGGGTCGTGCGCGATACCGGCGGCTACATGGTGGCGCTCATCTGGACGATGAAGAACCTCTATGGCCTGGCGCCGGGCGAGGTGTTCTGGTCAGCGTCCGACGTCGGCTGGGTGGTCGGACACTCCTACATCATTTATGGCCCGCTCCTGCACGGCAACACGACGATCATCTACGAGGGAAAGCCCGTCGGCACGCCCGATGCCGGTGCGTTCTGGCGCGTCGTGTCAGAGTACAAGGTGGCGGCCTTCTTCACGGCCCCGACCGCGCTCCGGGCGATCAAGAAGGAGGACCCGAGCGGACGCTTGATCGCGAACTACGATCTCTCGGGCCTGCGCACGCTGTTCCTCGCCGGCGAGCGGGCTGACCCCGAGACCGTGCGCTGGGCCGAAGAGGTGCTCGCCGTTCCCGTCATCGACCACTGGTGGCAGACGGAGACCGGCTGGGCGATCACCGGCAATCCGGTCGGGCTCGGGGCGCTGCCGGTCAAAGCCGGCTCGTCGACGGTGCCGATGCCGGGCTACGACGTCCACATCGTCGACGAGGACGGCCGCGATGTCGCAGAGGGTGAGCTCGGCAATATCGTCGTCAAGCTGCCGCTGCCGCCCGGCTGCCTCACGACGCTGTGGAATGCGGAAGAGCGTTTCGGCCCGAGCTATACCGATCGGTTTCCCGGATACTATGCCACCGCCGACGCCGGCTTTCGGGACGAGGACGGCTATCTCTTCATCATGGGGCGCACCGACGACATCATCAACGTGGCCGGTCACCGGCTCTCGACGGGTGCGATGGAGGAGGTGCTCGCCTCGCACAAGGACGTCGCCGAATGCGCCGTGATCGGCGCGGCCGATGCGCTCAAGGGCGAATTGCCGGTCGGATTCGTCGTGCTCAAGGCGGGCGTCGCGCGGGATCCGAAGGAGATCGAGGGCGAGGTCGTTGCGCTGGTGCGCGAGCGGATCGGCCCGGTGGCGGCGTTCAAGACGGTGCGGATCGTGGGGCGGCTGCCGAAGACGCGCTCCGGCAAGATCCTGCGCGGCACGATCAAGAAGATCGTCGATGGGACCGAGTACAAGGCTCCGCCCACCATCGACGATCCGGCAATCCTGGACGAGATCGGCTCGGTTCTCGAGACGCGCCCCATCGGGGACCAGGCGAAGTGATGGCCGCCGCGGCCGACGGGCGGCTCGTCTTCGAGGCGTGAAAGACGCTACGGAGCCGGCTGCAGAAGCTCCAGGCTGTCGAATGTCTTGGGCGGCGTTTCGATCCTGCACGAGCGATCGTCCGCCGGATCCGTGCAGGCGACGAAAAGCCCGTGCGGATAGGCGTTGACGTCGCGGCATTCGGCGTGGAAGCGCCGCCATTCGTCCTTCTCGGCCTCGATACGCGCGAGGTGCTGCGTGCCGCAGGACGTCCCGAGGTAGATGAGGCGCAAGACCATGTAGTCGTGGATCTCGGCGGAGGCGATGTGCGCCGCCGAGACCATTGTGAGTGCAGAAGCCAGACCGGCTGCCAGGGCGGTCGCCCTGCAACCGCATCTCTTCGACGGGGGCGGCGTCATTGAAGATGGGAGGTGAATTGCCGGCCTGCGGTGTCGCTCGCGGTGAGCTTGACGTCGGTAGGCGTAGCGTTCGCGAACGTCAGCCGGAAGTTCGGATCCTCCGAGATCGCAATCCCGCTGTCGACGGTCACCAGGCGCTCGGCGCCGATATTGATCGTCACGCGGTCGACGAACTCGGCCGGCGTATAGGCGTTGGTGCTGGTGTCGATCTGCATGCCGGAGAAATTGGGATGGCGGATCTGCACCTGGAGCTCGCGCCAGAGATCCCCGCGCGTGGCATCGTTCTCCACCCTGAGCTTCACACGGCCGATGCCGCGCAGCGCTTCATCCATGTTCTTGAGCGATGTCGACGTGCAGCCTCCCGCACCGGCGACGAACTGGCTCGCCTCATAGAGCTCGCCGTCGACGGTCTCGAGGACGGCGCGCACCCGGCTCATGTTCTCCAGGCGTAATCTAACCTCGAGCGAGCGGTCTCCGATGTCGCCTGCCCGATAGAGATCGCCAAAATGGAACACGGCGGCGACGGGGGCCGGGTTGTGGTCGACGACGAGCGTCAAGGCGCGTGCCTTCGGGATGCGATCAGCCCCGATGTAGATGCGCACCGGAACGATCGAGGCGTCCTCGGCGCGCTTCGGCGCGAAGATCTTCACCGATCCGTCCTCCGAGATCGACCGGTCCTCGAACAGGCTCTGCCGGATCTCGATCCAGGGCTCCTCCTCGGCGTGTGCACCGGTATTCGAGACGCCGTGGCCGACGATGCCCGTCCCGAGCGCCAGCAGAAGAGCGATGAGCGGCGAAACTCGCATCTTTGCCTCTTTCGGTTCTATTCCGGCTGCGCGTCGATGTACGTCCGGATCGCCCAGATGGCCTCCTGATTGAGCAGCCCCTCGAACGGCGGCATCTTCTGGCGTCCGCCCACCGTTGCGCCTTGGAGTACGCGCGAGAGGAACCACGCGTCCTCCGTCTCGCTCTCTCCGAGCTCGCGCAGGTCGGGTGCCATGCCGCCCGATTTCACCTCCAGGCCATGACAGCGCGCGCAGTTCGAATTGTAGCCGCGCGAGCCGATCTCGACAGCGATGTCATGCAGTTTCGGATTGTTGCGATAGGGATTGGTTGCGACCCATTCCTCGCCCAGGGGCTCGAGGCCCGATGTGTCGACCGGCTGGGGGGCTCCGTCACCGTGAGCCAATGCGTCGGAAGCGGAAACGAGGGACAGGAGAGCGAGCGCGGGAAGAATGTTGCGAAGAGACATGCGAGGAGCCTTGCCTAGTTTGTGGTTTGGGGTGAGTCCGGCTCGAGCCAGATGCGCCAGGACTCGCTGCCATTGACGTCGAGGAAGTAGGTTCCCGGGCGCTCGATCCTGTACGTTGCCTCTCCGCCGCCGCCGATGTGCAGGTTCTGCACCACGGTGCCATCGGCGGACTTCAGATAGAGCACGAAGATCGCGCCGTCGCTCTGGTAGCGGAGCAGCGTCGGCCGATCGATGTCGAAGGTGTCGGTCGTCTTGTTGAGGCGGCCCGAGAAACGCGGCGCGACCAGCTTGCGGACCTCGCGGTCGTAGCAGGCGAGACGCGCGTCGTTATCGGCGATCGTGAGACACGTTCGTGCTCCTTCGCCCTCCTGCGCCATCGCCTGGGGCGCGAGCAGGGCTCCGGCGAACCAGAGGCCGGACATGCCGAGACGCGCCAAGCCCGGGTACGGTAGGATCACTGCGGTGCAGGCTCCCATCTCGCCTTGTCCTCTTCCCAGACTTTCTCGCCGCGCTGCCAGTCCATGGGGCAGCCCTTGCATCCCTCCATGAACGCGTCCTGGAAGATGGCGAAGCGGATCTTCGTGCCTTCGAACACGGCGTTGGAGAGGTTTGCCTCGTAGAACTTCGTCTCTTGGACGTCCGTGTTGATGAACTTCGCGCCGACGAAGTTCACGCCCTTGGCCATGGCCTTCTCGAGCGTGGCGGCGGTGAGGTCGGCGTTCTGGAGGTCGGCCTTGCTCATGCGGACGAACGACAGGTCGGCGCCTCTCAAAGAGGCGCCCGGCAGCTTCGCTCCTTGCATGAAGCCAAGGCTCAGGCGCGCGCCGTCGAGATTGGTGCCTGTCAGATCCGCGCCCTGGAGGTTTGCGTGACGCAGATCCGCGCGGGCCAGGATGGCGCCCTTGAGGTTTGCGCCCTGCAGATTGGCGTTCTTGAGATCGGCATGGCGCAGATCCGCCCCTTCGCAGCTCGTCTTCGGCGCGATCGTGCATCCGTTGACGATCCAGGGATCGGGGCGTTCCTCGGTGTTGACGATGATGGGGTAGTCCTGGGCCACGGCCTGTACGGGGGCTGAGCCCACCGCGCTCGCTGCGCCGAGAGCAAGAAGAGCCCGCCGTGCGGCGCGCATCGGCTTGTGCGTGTTCATCGGAGCCGTTCCTGGAAAGGGGGAGTGGGCAGCCGGCCTGACGTGGCCAAGCCGGCTGCCTCGAGGTTCTAGCGGGCGGGATGGAGAGAAGCCCGTGCGAAGAGAGCCTAGGGGTTCGAGGCCGTCGTGCGCGGCACCTCGAACACCCAGAACGAGCCGCCCTGGCTCACCTGCTTGGTCTGGTCCGCCATATCGCCGCCCCAGAGAGGCACGGCACCGCCGTAGCCCGATGCCAGGCCGATGTACTGCTTGCCGTCCATCTCCCAGGTGACGGGCTGCGAGACCACGCCGGATCCGGTCTGGAACTTCCAGAGCTCCTTGCCGTCCTTGGTGTCGAAGGCTTTCACGAAGCCGTCGCTCGTTCCGGTGAGGACGAAGCCGCCTTTCGTGGCCAGCACGCCGCCCCAAAGCGGCATCGCCTCGCGGTGCTCCCAGACGATCTTGCCGTTCGTGGGATCCATGGCGCGCAGCACGCCGACGTGCGTGTCGAACTGGCGCTTGATGCGGAAGCCCTGGCCGAGATAGGCGGCGCCTTTCTTATAGGTGACGTTCTCGGTCCAGTAGTCCTCTTTCCAGTCGTTCGTCGGGATATAGAACAGCTTCGTATCCTGGCTGTAGGCCATCGGCATCCAGTTCGTGCCGCCGAGGAAGTTGGGCGTGACCTGGATGACCTTGCCCTTGCTTTCGCCTTCCGCGGGTGCAGGCGGGCGCTGGCCCTCGACCTCGTGCGGACGGCCGGTGGCGAGATCCCAGCCCGTGGCCCAGGAAATATCAGGGACCATCGGGAAGATGCCGAGCGCGCTGCCGGCCTGCTTCGAGATCCGGCCGTCGCGGGCGGTCAGCGTGTCGAGGTCGGTGATGAAGAGGAAGCCGTTGCGGTCGGCGTGGGCGCCGGCGCGGACGGTCTTGCCATCCTTCTCCATCTCGAACAGCGTGATCGGGTTGTTGCCCGAGAAGTCCCACGCATCGTTCGGCGTGTGCTGGAAGAAGCCGACCGGCTCACCCGTCGACGGCTCGATATAGATCTGCCCCGACGTAAAGAGGCTGTCGTACGGCTTCCAGTCGCCGTTCGGGCCCGAACGATAGTGGTAGTTCCACGGCGCCGGATTGCCGGTGCCGATGACGATGGTGTTCGTCTTCACGTCGTAGGTGGCCGACTGCCAGGGTGCGCCGCCGCCGTGGTTCCAGGCTTCGACCTTGCTGCCGTCCTTGGCGTTCGGCCACGACGGGGCCTTCGGGTCGCCGGTCGGCGTCGACTCCTTGCCGTTGAGGCGGCCCATGTGCCCCTCGACGAGCGGGCGCATCCAGATCTCTTCGCCCGTGTCCGGGTCGCGTGCGTAGAGGCGGCCGACGACTCCGAACTCGTCTCCCGAGGAGCCGTGGATCAGCAGCACTTTCCCGGTCTTCTGGTCCTTGATGATGTTCGGCGCGCCGGTCATCGTGTAGCCGCCGGTATGATCCTCGAACTTCTTGTTCCAGACGACCTTGCCGGTCTTGCGGTCGAGCGCGACGATGCCGGCGTCGAGCGTGCCCATATAGAACTTGTCGCCGTAGAGCGCGCCACCGCGATTGACGACGTCGCAGCAGGGCCGGATGTCGTCGGGCAGGCGATGAGCGTACGACCAGATTTTCTTGCCGGTCTTGGCGTCGAGCGCGAAAGCGCGCGAATAGGATGCCGTCACGTAGATCACGCCGTCACGAACAAGCGCCTGGGTCTCCTGGCCGCGCTGCTTCTCGTCGCCGAACGAGAACGACCACGATGGTTTCATCTGCGCGATGTTGTTGACGTTGATCTGCTCCAGCGAGCTGTAGCGATGGTTGCGCACGCCCATGCCCCAGCTGACCACGTCGTCGGTGGTCGTCTCGTCGTTGAGAATGTCTTCCCAGGTTACGGCTTTGGTCGCGGAGGTTTCGGCTTGTGCTGCGAAACCCGTGGCGACGGCGGCGATGGCGAGGCTCGAAGCGGCCGCAAAAAGGCGCGCGTTGACGCCCCGAAGGGGGTGTCTACGTTGCATGGCGTTTCTCCCAAAACGATTTAACTGAGGCGATCAGTCCGCCGCCCCTGAAGGAGAAACTTCATAGTTTGAGTTTTAGCGTCCATTCTCCTTTAGGCGAATGGATACGCAAAGGTTGGCGTTCTTCGACCAATGTCTAGGACGTTGTTTCTATGCATTCCCGATGCATGGGAGAATATTTCCCGACACTGTGTTGGAAAAAGATGCAATGCGCCTGACGGACGCGCTGTCCGCAGCCCGGCAGATCATGCGCACGATCTTCGACATCGTCTCGCCCCGCCGCATTGGGCGCGCGGTATGGAGAGAGGGGCAGGCGTCCGGCGCCGATCCGGATCGACACGACGTGCGACGAGATGAGTGCAGAAATTCCGCCTTCCCGCGCCGTCTGCCAGGATGTCCCCGGTAAATTTGGAAGGCTTGGTCATTGATTAAATATCGAGAGAAAGCGCTCCTTGAGACGCCGCTCAAAGTGGCGGCGGGACCCTTGCCTGCAGGGGTCTCGAAAACAGAACCACGTATTTAGGGAGTAGGCGCAATGACCAGCAAATGGGTCGTTTTCGGTTCGATTCTCCTGCTTTCGGGAACGGCGGCTGTCGCCGGCGAGTGGGGGAGCCATTTCCAGACCCTCGACACCGACGGCAACGGCCGGATCAGCCGCACGGAGTGGGAGGCGAACCAGCACAAGCTGAAGCTGGATCCGGCACCGACATTCACGGCCATGGACACCGACGTCAACAATAGTGTCGATGACGACGAATGGGCGGCGGCGGAAAAAATGGCTAAGGCGTTCCCCGTGTCCTGCAAGTCCGCCACGTCGTCCTGGTGCGAAAAGCAGTACTGATCCGGACGCCACGATTCCGCACGAAGCCCGGCGGGCAACCCCCGGGTTTCGGGCAACTCCGTCCGGACGTTGACGCCCGCGTCATAAATCGAGCTTGGGCAGGTTGTCGGGCAGCGTCCCATCCGGCAGGCACGGCCGCCCGGACGCCTTGCAATGAAACGTGCCCTGGCCGTCCTGGGTGCAGTCCATGGACTGATCGGCCGCGTTGTCCCAGTGCTCGTAGCCTTTGCCTAAGGCGCCGGCCCGCGACGACCACCACTTCTGCGCTGCAATCAGCGCCTCCTCCTGGGTAGCGCCGGACGCCCGTCCGCTTTCGATGGGATCGCCACAGTATTTTCCGGCCGCGGCCTCTCCCGCGAGCAGCGCGAGTATCAGCACGCTCATGGCGGCGGACCTCGGGGTGGTTCTGACTGACATGGGTCGTCTCCCTGACCGGATCATGGAAGAGATTGTGAAATCACGATGCCTCGGGGGCCGCCCGGACACTTGATGCGGTGCAGCTCCGAGAGACGGGCAAGGTCGATCACGGAGACGTCGTCCGAAAACCAGTTGGCCACATAGGCCCGCGCGCCATCCGGGCTGACGGCAATCCCTTCCGGATAGCCGCCGACTTTGATCGCGCTTGGCAAGGCCCCGCCGCGCTCCAGCACCGAAACGGTGTTTGCCTGTTGATTGGTGATGAGGGCTCGCGCGCCGTTGGGTGTCACGGCCGCGCCGTACGGCATGGCCCCGCTGGGCAAGGTCTCCATGACCTCGAGCCGCGCCGTGTCGATGACGGAAACGGTTCCAGCCTGCACGTTGCCGACGTAGAGGCTGCGGCCATCCGGAGAAAGCGCCAATGCGAACGGCGCCTTGCCAACCGGGATCGTGGCGGCGATCGAGAGATCCGCCGTTCGGACCGCGCTCACGCTGTCACTTTCCCGATTGGCGACGAAGAGCAGCGTCTCATCGGCGGTGAGGAGGACGTGGGCCGGGGCGCGCCCCACCGCGATCGTCTTCGCCGGTCCGTCTACGCGTGCATCGAGGACGGAGACGTGCGCTCCGTTCCAGTCAGCGACGAAGAGACGCCCGTCTTTTGCCGCCGCGATGCCGAAGGGCGATCCGGCAACGGCAAACGAGCGCAGAACGCGCTGCTTGGCGAGATCGACCACGGACACCTTGCCCAGGTCCGGATGGGTGACGTAGGCGATCCCGGCGCCCGGCGCGAGCGCGAGGGCGGCCGGCGCCTTGTCGAGGGCAATCGAGAACGCGATTTTGTCGCCGTCGTCAACAATTGCGCTCAGTGCGGCCCCAGACTGGCTCAGGACATAGACCCGCCCCTCTCCTGCCGCTGCGGTCTCATACGCGAGACAGGCGACGAGAGCCGCGAGCGCAATGGCCCATCCTGCCCGACGAAACCCCATGTGCGTTTGTCCTCAGCTCTTCCCTTCGACCTTGGCCTTGAGACCCTTGAGGCCCTCTTGCATGAACTTGGTCATGGCGTTGACGGCCGCCTCGTCGTTCTTGTCCTCGGGCGGGAAGTTGCCGGTGTCTGCGCGATAGAAGCGGCCGGTCCACGTCACCGTGCTTCCGTCAGGGGTGGGGGTGACGGCGATGTTCGCGGAGTAGAAGCTGACGGGGAACGCCTCGACGTTCTCGGTCGAGAGCCGGTAGCTGTAGCTCATGTCCTTGTCGATATACTCGTCGAGCCCTTCGACGAGATCGCCCTTTTCCAGCGTGATGGTGCGCAAGGCGCCGGGATCGTTGCCGCCGCTCGCCGTGGCCTTGGCGATGGCCGGATTCCAGCTCACGTCGCCAAACGACTTCAGCGCCTCCCACACTTTCGCGGGCGGGGCCGCGATCGTGATCGTTTCCTCGGCTTTCTGTGGCGTCGGCCCATGCGCCAGGGCCGGCGCCGTCGCGCCGAACCAGACAATGAGAACGCTCATGGCGCGTGCAAAGAAGGTCATCTTTTTCCTCATACGGTTCACAGTCGGATCGGTGCCCAGCGGGCGAGCATCGGGGCGGCATAGAGAGCGACCAGCAGCGCGAGGGCGATGGCAGCGGGAACGGGCCGCACGTCGACCGCGACCTCGACGCGGCGCGTGTGTGCGCTGTCCGCGATGGCGGCACGCACATCCGGCGAGTCGATGAGATCGGCATGAGAGAGGCCGAGCTTGGCGGAGAGCGCCGCGAGATGGTCGCTGCGAACGGAGGACAGGTGCTCCTCGCCCGTCGACGCCTCGCTCCCGAAGGGAGCCCATTTCGGGTGGTAGCCCGGGCGCAAGTGGGCATCAGGGGGCGGCGGTCCGGAATGGTTCTCCTGCGGCACGTCCATGGGCCCGTAGACGCCGATCTCGTTGCCGTCGTCGTCGAATTTCGGCATCGGTGCTTTTTCCCGGCCGCCCACGCCGAGCACGAGGCCCTTCACCTTGCCCGGCGTGCCCTCGAATTCCGGCAACCCCGCACCGGGCGGCAGCGGCGGCGCCTCGTGGCCATCGGTCAGGAAGACGAGATCGGCGTTGAGATCCTCCGCGACGAGCATGGCGTGATAAAAGCCCTTCGCGACCATGCTGTCGCCTTCCCAGGCCATGCGCCAGTCGAGGCTGCGGATGGCGACCTCGAGCGGAGCGAAATTCTCGCAGACCTCGACGGGATTGAAGAGCAGGAACGATCGGCGCTCTGTGAAAACGCCGAGCCCGAGCCGGGACTGGCAGGGAAGATCGGACAGCAACTGCTCGAGCGCTGCTTTCGCTGCGTCAAGCCGGCTCGCAGGCTTGCCTTGAACCGTCATGTCGCGCGTATTCATGCTGCCCGTGATATCGAGCACGGCGATGAGATCGTAGACGTTCCGCGTGAGCGGGAGACGCGGGAAGACCATCGCGAGCACGGTCGAGACGGCCGCGGCGAGCAGCACCCAGAAGCGCATGTCCTCCAGCCGTTCGCGCATCAGGGCAACCCCTTGGGAACGCCGGGGAGGTCGGTCCACAGCTTGGTCGGCGCGTCGGGCGGAGGCTCCTCGCCTTCCGTCTCGTAGCCCGGGAAGTCGCGCACGATGCGCATGGCGACATCGAAATTGTACTTGATGTCCCACGCTGCGGGATCGAGCCGCAGGGCCAGGCGGTATTCATCCTTGGCGAGGCGCGTGATCGGGACGGCCGCGTCGGTGTTGCCCCGCTCGACGGCGGCGATGGCATCGCGGATGCGCGCGTTGGCGTGATTGTAGAGGAGGCGCGCACGCAGCTTGGGATCGGTCATGGCCGACGAGACATCGAGCAGCGCCTGCGCCTCGTCGCGCCTGTCGCGCGCGAGGAGAAAGGCCGAGCGGGCGATCAGCACCTCGTCGGAGGCCGCGCGCGGAGTGACGGCGATATCGTCGCCCGCCGCGAGCGCGGTGATGAGCGCGTTGTCGCTGTGAATGTCCCGGATGCGCCAGGTGAGGGTTGCGAGGGTCGCGAGGGAGGCGACGAGGGCGATGGCGAGCGCGGCGGTGCGCGCCTTGCGCCATAGCGTGGCCATCCCTTCGAAGAGCCGCCTGATCGGGCTTGGCGATGTTGCTTTCGTCATGCGCCCTCCGTTGCCGGAACGAGGCGAGCCTCGGCGAGCTTCGCGGCGAGAAGCACGAAGATGGCGGCGAGTGCGACGGCAAGAACGCGCCCCGTGAGGTCCTCATGGGGGACGCGCTCGAAATAGGTGATGGGGCTGCGCTCGAGCTTCCCGATCTCGGCGATGGCGTCGGCAACGGCTTCGGGGTTTTCGGCCTCGAAGGCGCGGTAGGCGATGCCGAGCGACTTGAAGAACTTGTCGAGATGACGTTCCGGCATCGCCTGCGGCGTATCCAACTCGCCGGGCGCCGGCACGGTGGAGATGCCGGGGGTGCCTGCTGTGCGAAGGAACAGCCAGTAGAGGTTGATGGGACGGCGCGCGAAGGCTGCGCGCAGCATTTCCTGCACCTTGCGGTCGATGACAGCCGCGCCGTCGGACACGAGCAGGATGACGCGTGCGGCCGGCGATGTATCCGCCTCCTGCATGTCGAGGGCGAGCGCGAGGCCGCGGCCGACGTTGGTGAATGCGAGGCCGGGACGGTCCATGGCATCGATCGCCGCCGTCACGGCGTCCTTGTGCTCGGTCATCGGCAGCACGTGGATCGGCGAGGTCGAGAATGCCGCTACCCCGACGAGGTCGTGCGCCCGGTGCAGGATGAAATCCTTCATCAGCCGGCGGGCGGCAGCGGACTTGCTCTCCTCTCCGCCTTCGGGTGCGCGCCCGGCGAACGTATTGTCCATGCTCGACGAGCGGTCGATGAGTAGGACGATGTGGGCGCCTTCCCCGGTCTTTTCGATGGTGCGGCCGAGCCGGTGCAGCCCGCCGATGGCGAGGATCAAGGCCGTGATGGCGATGGCGCCCGCGATGCGCCGCGCCCAGTCGACGGCCGCGGACAGCGGATCGCCGGGGATCTCCTCGGTCGAGGGATAGCCCTCAGCCCGTTGCGGAGACATGAGAAGCGGCAACAGCGCCAGCGGCAGCAGCAAGAGCGCCATCGGGGTCATGAGGGCAAGGTTCATCGCGCCGCCCTCTCCTGGCGCGCCAGGGCCATGGCCAGCTCCTTGAGCTCGGCCGGCGGCAGGCCGGTCTTTGCGTCGGGCTCGGATCTGCCGAAGAACGCCGCGCGAGACGCGCTGAAGAAGCGCTCGGCCGCCGTGCGCGCTTCTCCGTGCTCGGGATGGGTCGTGAGGAAATCGTCGAGATCGGCTGCGAGCACGCGGCGGCCGGCGGCCGCATCGAAGGCGCGATGCAGGGCGAGGAGTGCGGCCCTATAGCCATCCGCGCCGTCCTTGGCGAGGGTGCGCCCGATCTCGCGCGCGGCACGCGAAAATGGCCGCGCGGGTCGCCGGTGAAACGGCCACCAGGCAAGATCGCGCGCAAGCAGAACGAGGAACAGCAGCGAGGACGCGGCGGCGGCCAGCGTTGCCGTCCGCAGTCCGCCGGAGCGCCTGAGCTCCGGTGCAACATCCGGACGCAGGAAGGTCTCAGGCGTCTCGCCGCCCTTCTCCGGGAAGATCTCGCGCAACGGCGACATCACGAATGTGAAAGGCGGGATCGTCACACTCTCGCTGCCGCTCGGCCCGCGGATCGTGATCTCCGCCGCGGGGATCGTCTGCTTGCGCGGATCGATCGGCGCATAGAACGCCTGATAGGTGAGCTTCAGCACGTGGAGGCGCCTGTCGCCATGGCGCGCGGAGGCGTGCTCGATGGCGCTGAGCTCGAGCCAGTAGTTGGACGGGCCGGTGCGCGGAAGCGAGGCCGGAACGATCTCGTCATCGGCGTCGGTTTCGATCTCGACCGTGCGCTCGAGAATGTCACCGAGAAAGTAGCCGAAGCTGCGCGGCTCGACGGTGTATACGGAGCGCACGCCGGCTGTGGCGTGTCCCGAAAGCGCGCCGAGCATCAGCAACATGAGGCCGGCCCGCAGCATGTCTCACGCTCCCGTTGCCAGGTGAGCGCCGAGGCGGTCCCACGGAATGGCATCAGTGATCTCGAACGGCTCGCGCCCGTACCGGGCCGCGAGCTGTCGAAAAAAAGACCGGCGAGCCTCGCTCCTCCTTTGCCACTCGACCTTGAGTTTGGGCCGCATGGCCACGAGGCGTCGCCGGCCAGTCTCGAGATCCGTGAGCTCCAGGAGCCCCCATGAGGGGAGGCGTGCGCCCTCGCGCGAATCGGAGATCCGTATGGGGACCACGTCGTGTCCGGTGAGAGCGTCGAACAGCGCTTCGAGCTGTTTCTCCGGCAGCAGGAAATCGGAGACCACGACGACGAGGTTGCGCCGGCGCCCGACCCTGGTTGCTGCTTCGACAAGCCCCGCGGCACCTTTGTGCGCCGGCCTGAAAGCACGCAGCGCGGCGGCCATGTCGGCTTCACCGGCCCGCGAGCGGGTGGGCGGGACCGACAGCTCCTCGCGCACCGTCTCGTCGGCTGCATAGAGCGCGAACGTGTCGCCCGCTCTGCGAACGCCGGCGGCGAATACGTATGCGAGATCGGCGGCGATCGTCATCTTGCGCGCGGTGCCCTTAAATCCCATCGAGCCCGATACGTCGAGCAACATGGTCACTCCGATCTCGCTCTTTTCCTCGAAGCGGCGCACGTAGAGCGTGCCGAACGGATCGCGTAGCGTCTGGCGCAGATCGATGCGGCGCGGATCGCGGTATTCGAGCAGGGTTGCGAGGTCGCGGAACAGCCCGCCGG